>Ga0315910_10000655_pt1 | contig 33708 bp, 24 predicted proteins | sample EdamamesoilMG_FD_204470 | JGI IMG/M metagenome (GOLD analysis project Ga0315910, IMG submission 204470) | Garden soil microbial communities collected in Santa Monica, California, United States - Edamame soil | ecosystem: Environmental > Terrestrial > Soil > Garden | place: USA: California... | reverse complement strand
GCGCCCCGCGGAGCGCGCGGCGCCGGCCGATCGTGATGAAGTCGAGCCTGGTACCGTACGATCAGCGCGCCTTGGCTGGGCTCTTCGCCGACTTGGCGGCCTGGATGCGCTCGATCGCGAGCCGATCCGCGGCGTCCTGCGTGCTGATCCCGTCGCGCTTGGCGATCTCGAAAACCTTCTTCAGGTTGTGCGGGATGCGCTCGATGCGCCGCAGCGATTCCTCTTCGCGGTAGCCGCCGGGCAGCAGCTCGACGCCCACGTTGATGATCCCGCCGGCGTTGATCACGTAATCGGGCGCGTAGACGATCCCGCGCTTCTTGATCTCGTCGCCGTGACGGCGGTCGAGCAACTGGTTGTTGGCCGCGCCGGCGACCGCGCGGCACTTCAGACGCGGGATGGTCTGGTCGTTGAGCGTCGCACCGCGCGCGCAGGGCGAGTAGATGTCGCAGGCCACGTCGAGGTGCTTGTCGTCGGCGATCACGGCAAAGCCGTGCTTGGCCGCGAGCTCCTTGACGCGCGCCTCGTTGATGTCGCAGATCGTGACCTTGGCCCCGGCTTCCGCGAGCAGCACCGCCAGGCGCCCGCCGACCGCGCCGACGCCCTGGATCAGGACATGCTTGCCGCGCACGTCCTTCGAGCCCCAGACCTCCTCGGCGACCGCCTGCACGCCCAGGAAACAGCCTCGCGCCGTGTAGGGGCTGGGATTGCCCGAGCTGCCCGACTCGCGCGAGAGGCCGGTGACCCAGCGCGTCTTCGTGCGCACGATCTCCAGGTCGGGGATGCCGATGTTCATGTCCTCGGCGGTGATGTACTTGCCGCCCAGGCTGTCGACGAACACGCCCATGGCTTCGAACAGCGCGCGCGACTTGACCTTGGAAGGCTCGCCGAGGATCACCGACTTGCCGCCGCCCAGGCCGGTCTCGCCCACGGACGACTTGTAGGTCATGCCCTTGGCCAGTCGCAGCACGTCGAACAGCGCCTCGTCCTCCGAGACGTAGGGCAGCATGCGCATGCCGCCCAGCGAGGGACCCAGGGTCGTGTCGTGCACGGCGATCAACGCGTGCAGGCCCGAGGCTTGGTCACGGCAGCGTGCGACCTTCTCGTAGCCATCGACCTGAATTTCCGAGATCTCCATCGTTGCGACCTTGGCGCGGGATTGGCGCGGCGTTGCGTGGCGGGGCCCGCGGAGTCGAAGCCCCCGAGCATGAAAGGGGCAAGAGTCTACGCGCACGGGCGCCCGCTGGAAAGGCCCTGGTGCGCGGGTGCCTGTGACCGCGCGCGGGCCGCGGCTCGTGGTCGCGGCGCGCGCAAGCGCGTGCAGCATCGGCGGTTGCGGCGCCGCGCCTACTCGTCGCTCTGGCCCGACTCGGCCTCGGCGAGCGCTCCGTCGCCCTCGCCTTCCTCGCCCTTTTCCTTGCCGCCGACGTTGCGGGCGTTCTTGCACTTCGGATAGGAGGAGCAGGCCAGGAAGGGCTTGCCCCAGCGCGAGGTGCGCTTGACCATCGGCGAACCGCACTTGTCGCACAACTCGCCGGTCTCCTCCGGCTTCTCGCGCAGCTCGCCGGGCAGCGGCTTGGCGTTGCGGCACTTGGGATAGCCGCTGCAGGCCAGGAAGGGCCCGCGCTTGGAGCCCTTGATGATCATCGGCCGCTCGCACTTGTCGCAGTTGATGCCCGTCGGCTTGGACTCGAGCGGCTTGCCATCCTCGCCCACCGACTGCGTGGACTTGCACTTGGGGAAGCCGGTGCAGGCCAGGAATTTCCCGCGCGAGCCGCTGCGCAGCACCATCGGCTTCTGGCACTTGGGGCAGACGTAGTCGGTAGGCAGCACCTCGCTCTGCTCGCGCGGCCCGTCGACGCCCATCGCGTTCTTGCACTCGGGGTAGCGCGAGCAGCCCAGGAACTTGCCGCGCTTGTTGAACAGGATCGCCATCGGCGCCCCGCATTTGTCGCACAGCTTGTCCGAGAGGACAGGCTGCTTCTTCATGTCCTTCATGTGGATCTCGGCCTCGGCGAGGTCACTCATGAAGACGTCGTTGAACTGCTTGACCACGCCGCGCCAGTCGTTCTCGCCGCTCTCGACGTGGTCGAGCTCGGACTCCATGCGCGCGGTGTAGTCGGTGTTGATGATGTTCTCGAAGTGCGCGACCAGCAGATCGGTCACGACCTCGCCCAGCTCGGTGGCGCGGAACTTGCGCGCCTCGGAGATCACGTAGCCGCGATCCTGGATGGTCGAGATGATCGTCGCGTAGGTCGAGGGCCGGCCGATGCCGCGCTTCTCGAGTTCCTTGACCAGGGTCGCCTCCGAGTAGCGCGGCGGCGGCTGGGTGAAGTGCTGCGTGGCCTCGATCGCCTTGGGCTGGTACTTCTCACCCTGCTTCAGGCTCTTGGGCAGGGCCTGCTCCTCGCCGCGGTCGCCGCCGGCGTTGAACACGCGCGTGTGTCCGTCGAAGAGTTCGACCTCGCCCTGGGCCACGAAGCGCGCATCGCCGTGCCCGAAGGCCGCGGTGGTGATGCTGGCGATCGCCGGCTTCATCTGGCTGGCGACGAACTTGTCCCAGATCAACTTGTAGAGCTTGTACTGCTCGTCGCTCAGCGTCGAGCGCAGCGACTCCGGCGTGCGCGTCACGTCGGTCGGCCGGATCGCCTCGTGCGCTTCCTGCGCGCCCTTGGCCTTGGTGCGGAAGAAATTGGGCTTGTCGGGCAGGTAGTTCGCGCCGTACATGCGCTCGATCTGCGCGCGCGCCGAGTGCAGCGCGTCATCGGAAACGCGCGTGGAATCGGTGCGCATGTACGTGATCAGGCCGACGGCGCCTTCGCCGGCGACCTCGATGCCCTCGTACAGGCGCTGCGCGACCATCATGGTCTTCTTCGCGCTGAAGCGCAGCATGGTCGAGGCCTTCTGCTGCAGCTGCGAAGTCGTGAACGGCGGCGTCGGCGGCCGCGTCTTGGGCTTCTCCTCGAGCTCGACGAGCTCGAGCGGGCTGTCGCCGATGCGCGCGAGCAGCTCCTTGGCGCGCTTCTCGTCCAGGTTCTGGTCGATGCGCGTCTCGCCCAGCCGCGTCAGTCGCGCCTCGAAGTCCTGGCCGTCCTCGGCGAACTTCGCGGTGACGCGCCAGTACTCCTCCTTGACGAAGGCGCGGATCTCCTTCTCACGCTCGACGATCAGGCGCACGGCGACCGACTGCACGCGGCCCGCGGAAAGTCCCTTGGCGACTTTCTTCCACAACAGCGGCGAGAGCTTGTAGCCCATGATGCGGTCGAGCACGCGGCGCGCCTGCTGCGCGTCGACCTTGGACATGTCGAGCTTGCCGGGATGCAGGAACGCGGCCTTGACCGCCTTCTCGGTGATCTCGTTGAAGACCACGCGGTGCATCAGCTTGGGATCGACGCCCAGCGACTCCGAGAGGTGCCAGGCGATCGCCTCGCCCTCGCGGTCGGGGTCGGGCGCCAGGTAGATCGCGGGCGCGGCCTTGGCCAGCTTGCGCAACTCGCCGATCACCTTGGCCTTGCCCAGGATCGTCACGTAGTCGGGTTCGAAGCCCTCGTCCACGTTGATGCCGAAGCGCCCCTTGGGCAGGTCGCGCACGTGCCCCATCGAGGCGCGCACCACGTAGCTGGCGCCCAGGTACTTGTTGATGGTCTTGGCCTTCGCGGGGCTCTCGACGATCACCAGGCTGCGGCCCAGGCCGACCGGCGGTTCGCCGCCGGCTTCCTCGAGAGCGTCGAGGTCCTCGGAGGGCTTGGCGGTCTTCTTCTTGCGTTGGGCCATGGTGTCCTGGTTGCCGGCGAGCGGAACGATCCCCGGGGAGGGGCGGGGCCATACATAAGGTGGAGGTTGGACCAGTCAAGATTCGGCGCCGTGGCGGGTGCTCCCGCGCAGCGGCTCCGCAGCCGATTCAGCAAGCCTTCGTAACGTGTTGCCCGACAATCGGTTATGACGAGTCCAGATTCGGCCCTTCGCGCGGCCGCGCGCGCGCGCGAGGGCTGTGGCCTAATGCCGCACAGGACAACAGGTTAGGGAAGGCAGGGCAGCGAGCGGAGATTTCTGCAGCGAGGATGGCCATCCGGGCACCCTCCCGTCCACCCTCGATCTCCCATGCCGCCTCCGCGCCGAGCATCAGCCTCCCCCGACGCCGCGCCCTGGGCTCAGGCGCGGACGCCCGAGGCGGCCTTCGTCAGCTTGTGGGCCAGCGGCCCGGATCCCAGCGTCGACGGGCTGCTGCGCATCGAGGCGCTGCGCCGGGCAGCGGACGGCCGGCTGGAGCGCTTCGAGCAGCTCTGCAACCCCTTCGCCGGGCGCGAGGAAGCCGGCGCGGGCGCGCGCCTGCCGCCCGAATTCGGGCTCGACCCGCGCGCCCTGCAGGAGGCGCCGGCCGGCAAGCAGGCCTGGTCCCTGCTGCAGGAGTTCCTCGGTGAGCGCGCGCTGCTGGTCGGGGACGCGGACGCCTTCCGCGCCTGGTCGGCGCACTTCGAGGGCAGGCGCACGAGCGCGCGCTGCCTGCTGGGCGTCGAGGAGTTCTGCGCGATGTGGCTGCCCGGCCGCAACGCCCCGACGCGAGCGCAGCGGCTGGGCAAACGCGGCGCGCCGGGCGCGCCGGGCGCGCCAGTCGCGATCGAGGCCGGCGACGTCGCCGCGGCGTTCGCCGAACTCGTCGCCCGCGTGCACGAATTCGAGCCGCAGGCGCTGCGGCTGGCGGCGGCGGCGAGCATGTGCGCGCTGCTGGCGCTGCGCGAGAGCGATCCGGCCGCGGCGGCGAGCTTCGAGCTGGGGCTCGCGCTGCTGGAGCGGCCGCGGCATTTCTTCGACGGCTCGGTGCAAGGCGCGAATGCCGCGCCCTTGCCGCACGACGGCGCCTTCAGCGCCGCGCTCTCGCCCGAGGATCTCGCCGACCCCGCCGAGGCCGCGCGCGACGCGATCGAGTCGCTCGAGCCCGCCTGCTCGCGCGACGAGCACGAGCGCGAGGAGACCGTGCCGATCACCACCGAGGACGACAAGCCTTTCGACGAACGCGATCTGGCCCTGGTCGACGACGTGTTCCAGGTGCAGCTGCCCGCGATCTTTTCCGAGGCCGGCGAGACGCTGCGCTACCGCGCCGGCCAGCACGAAGTCGCGCGTGAAGTGGCGCGCACGCTGGGCGCGAACGAGCTGCTGCTCGTGCATGCGCCGACCGGCACCGGGAAAACCCTCGCCTACCTGGTGCCTGCCCTGATCTGGGCCGCGCGCCACGGCGTGCGCGTCGGCGTGACCACGTACACGCGCGCGCTGCAGGAACAAGCGATGGAGCGCGAACTGCCGCGCGCCTTGAGAGCCATCGATCGCGCGACCTCGCTGGGCCCGCAACGCCTGCCCTGCACGCCGCGGGTCGCGCTGCTCAAGGGCCGCGCGAACTACCTGTGCTGGCGCGCGCTGAAGCTGCACGTTCCCGCGGCCGAGGACGGCCATGAAAGTTGGCTCGCCTGGCTCGCGCTGGCGCTTTTCGGCCTGCGCGACGAGGCGCTCGACCTCGATCGGCTCGCGCTGCGCCCGGCCTGGGGCGGCGGAACGCGCGAGCGCGAAGGCCGCGAGTTCGAGAGCCTGCTGCGCCAGGTGCGCGCGCAGGTCGGCTGCTGCTCGCAACGCGAGGACCGGCGCAGCTGCGGCGCCGAGCTCGCGCGGCAGCGCGCCGAGCGCGCGCACGTGGTCATCGCCAACCACGCCTTCGCGCTGGTCAAGCAGGCCTTCTTCAAGCACGTGGTCTTCGACGAATGCGAGCACTTGCACGAGCAGGCGCACGCGGCCTGGAGCCATTCCATCCCGCTCGAAGAAGTGCGCTCGCTGTTCGGACGCCTGCACCAGGAGGATCGCGCCACCTCGCGCGCGCCGTTGGCTCGACTGGAGCGCGCGGTGATGCCCGGGACGCTGGCGGCCGAGGCCCTGAGCGCCGCGATCGCCTCCTGGCGCGAGGCGCGCGACGCGCTCGAAATCCTGGCCGAGGAAATCCAGGTCTTCGTGACCTGGCGCGCAGCCAGGGAAAACGCGCGCGACCCCAAGGACCGACATTCGCTGCTCAACGAGTACGTGCTGCTCGAGGACGCAGCGCACCTGTTGAACGCTCGTTCCGAGCTCGGCCTGTCGACGCAGGAGCTCTCCACCGCGCTGGCGCAGCTGGTCGAGCACCTCGACAGCCTGGCGATGCGCGGCGTGCCGCGGCTGCGGCGGCAGCTGGAGCTGCTGCGCACGGAGCTCGAGGACCTGTACGCCAAGCTCGACGCCTGGCTGCCCCTGCGCGACGGCAAGCCGGAGTTCAACGAGCACACGTTCTACGACGTCGAAGTCGATCCGCGCGGCCGCAGCGTGCTCGCGGCGCGCGTGCTGCTGCCCAATGAATACCTCGGCCGGCACTACTTCCCCGAGCTGAAGAACGCGGTGCTCCTGTCGGCGACGACCTGGCTGCGCAACGGCTTCGAGAGCGCGCAGGCCTACCTCGGCCTGGATCGCGCCGCCGCGCCCGCGGCCGACGAGACGCGCACCGCGAGCGTGGTGCGCTGCATGCGCGCGCCCGATCCCTTCGATTATCGGCGCGTGCTCGTCGCCGTGCCCAGCGATGCGCCGGCCTACTCCAGCCGCGAAGCCTGGTCCGCCTACGTGCGCCGCTTCCTGACGCACCTCGGCGAGCGCACGCGCGGGCGCATGCTCGTGCTTTTCACCAACCAGGAAGAGCTGCGTCGCTTCGGCGAGGAACTCTCCGGCTTCTTCTCCGCGCGGCGCATCCCCTTCTGGTACCAGGGCATGCGCGGCATCGCGAAGGAGGAACTCGCGGGACTCTTCCGCGGTCGCACGGACTCGATCCTGATGGGCGTCGACACCTTTTGGTACGGCGCGGACTTCCCCGGCGAGACACTGGAGTACCTGGTGATCGTCAAGCTGCCCTACGGCGTGCCCGATCGCTACCACCACGCGCAGTGCGCCGCGCTCGGCGCGGGCGAGCAGCGCCGCCGCATCTACCTGCCACGCGCGCTGGCGAAGTTCCGTCAGGGCTTCGGCCGCCTGATGCGCCGCGAGACCGATCGCGGATGCGTGTTCATCCTCGACGTGCGCGTGCTCGCGCCGCAGCACCGCATCTTCCTCAAGGAGCTGCCGCTGGCCGGAGCCTTGGGGCCGGATGGAACCTGGAGCAGCGAAGGCGCGCGAATGGTGCGCGCGAACACCGACGAGTGCATGCACGCCGCGCTCGCGCACATGGACCTGCTCGACGACGTGAAGCGCCGCGGCCTGGAGATCGGTTTCGCAGACGCAGCGCCGATCCTTCCGATCGAGCGCGCTGCTTCACCAGCCCCGGAATCCCCTCCGTTGCGGCGCATCGAGCCTGCTCCCGAGGCGCAGGAAGCCATCGACCCCAACGAACTTCCTTTTTGAGCCCGGGCTCGCCGGCTAGGTCCTGGCAACCGGTCATGGCGTAGAATTCACACATGGCTTCGGTGCAGCGAGCGCGGTGGAGCGCGAAGCGGATCGAGTGGATCGCGATTGGCCTCGTTTGCTCGGCGTCGAGCTGTTTCGACGACTCCCGAGCCGGAGCTGTGCACCGACTCGATGTTCGCGCGGACGGATCGATCTGGCACGGCAGCACGCGGGTGCTGGCGGCCGATGCGCAGGACTTGGCGAGCCTGCAAGCCCATCTCGCGGCGGTTGCGCTCGCGATGCCCCAAGAACCGACGTACTTCAACCACTTGGAAGGCCCCAAGTCGCCTGACGGCCTGCTGCAATTGCACTTGGACGGCGCCGCACCCTTCAGCAGCCTCGCCGGCATCGCCGAGGTCTGCCTCGAACAGGGAATCTGGGATTGCTCCCTGGTCCAGGAGCACTGGGGCTCACGGCCTACGACTCATCGCTACCTGCTCCCCAAAGTCGTCTTCCCCGGATCGAACTGCTACACCGACATCGCGGACACCAGCCTCGAGATTCACGTGAGGTGCAGCAAGGCGTCCGCGCGCCCCGAGGCACCGCACCGAGTTCACGACTACGAGGTGGCGTGCCCTGTCGGCGGATCGGCTTCCAAAGTGATCTACGAGAAGACCGTCGCCAGCGATCTTCCCGGTTTGCGCTCGGCCCTGCGGCCTCATTTGCAGCGCTGGAGCGGGCGCCACGTCTGGCTCGAGCCTGACCCGAGCTTGCCCTGCGCTGAAGTGCTGACGACCGCGCGATCCGTGCTCGACGTCGGCTTCGCATCTGTGCACTTCGCCGGCGGCTGTATCGAGCGCTGAACTCGCGTCAGAGCCCCGCGAACGCGCGCAGTTCCGCTTCATGCGCGACGACGGCTTCGGTCAGGGCCTTGACGTCGTTGGGATGCAGCTTCCCCAGTGCCAAGGCTGACTTGAACTCGGCGTGCGCGGCATTCACCGGCGCGCAGTTGCCGTCGACGATGAACGCGACGACCAGCCCGACTTCGATCAGCAGTTTCTGCGCACCCTTGCGGTCATCGGGGTCGAGCTGGAAGGCCAGGATTTCCGCGAGCGGACGCATGCCGCCGCCGCGCTTGAGGTTGTCCAGCGACCAGGCGCGCGCCCACCACGGATCACCGTCCGCCGCAACCTGCTCGTCGCGGAAGAAACGCTCCGCGTAGACCGCGCCGCCCCAGCGCAACCACGCGGGCATCAGTTTCTCGGCTTGGAAAGCCGCGTAGTAGGTCGGCTGCGGACCGGCGCTCTGCGCCTGGCGAACGGCCTTGGGACTGGGATCGAGCGCTTCGCCGTACGACAGACCCACGGCGAGCCGCGCGGAATGCACGCCGAAGAGATCGCCGTTGGGCACCAGCGCGTCCCAGAAGCACACACCCATGCCGGAGAACTCGAGCTTGCCCTCGACGCGCGGGAACCAGCTCTCGGCGAAAAACGCGCTGTGCACCGCCTGAAACCGCCCCGCGTGCGTCGCGCGGCGGCGGCCGTCGGGATCGCCGAAAGCGAAGCGATCGTACTGCTCCTCGTCGCGCAACATCGCCACGCGCAAGGGCAGCATCGGCTCGGCGCCGAAGACCTTGCGCAGGTCCTCCATCGCGCGCGACATGTGCTCCAGCGCCTTCATGCACGTGGAGCGATCGGCGGTCGAATGCAGCCACACGTCCGCCGACGGGATGCGCCACATGCCGTCGATGCGCGCGTGACGCTCGTTCGCGGTCCTCAGGTCGACCCACTCGCCCTCGACGCGCCAAAGGCCTTCGTCGAGCCAGGGCGTTTCCTGCGGCGGAATCCACTCCAGGTCCTGGCGCGCCCAGCCTTCGGTGAGCCGCTTGCGATCGGCAGGCGTGATCCACCAGCCGCTTTCCTGCTCCTTCACCCAGCCCTTGCCGACGAGCGCGCGGTCCTGCGGATGCATCCACAACGACTTGAACTCGATGTGGCCCTTCGCCGCGGCGCTGGTCGGATCCTGGCTGCGCTTGAAGCGATCGAGCGCGGCCTGCGTCGTGAACCATTGCCCCTTCTCGAACTGGTGGCCGAGCACCGAGCGCGCGTTCTCGTGGTCGGGCGCGACGCGGATCAGCCGGCGCAGCACGAGTTCGGCGGAAGCGTCGCGCTGCGTCGACTTGCACCACTGCGAAAGCTCCCAGAGCTTGTCCACCTGGTTGCCGGCCGCCTCGAAAGCGCTCTTGAACTCGGCGTCGCCTCCGGCGGCAGCCACCGCGGCCGCTGCGCCGGGCTGATCGGCCGCGGTCGGCACGATCGCCTGCGCGACATAGACCGCGCCGGCGTCGCTGCTGCCGTCGAGCAGCAGGTCCAGCATCGCCTGCAGGTTGCGCGGAGCCAGCACGCTGCGCTCGACGTTGTTGCACACGATGCGCAGGGGCTTGTCGAGATTCAGCAGCGCGTCGTTCAAGTAGAGCGTGACGTGCGAGACGCCCTCTGCCTGGATCGTGACCGAGTTCGAGGCGCGATCGAGCGTGGCGCGCGCGCGCGCGAAGCTCGCCGATGGCGCGACGCGCAACCAGTACGCATGCGTCGGAAACGGATCGCCGGGCACGACGGTGACGCTCTTGGGATTCGAGGAGCGCGCGTGCTTCTGGATCCACGCCCACAGCTCCTTCTCGCCGCCGGTCGCGTCGATCTCGCAATTGTCGTGGCCCGCCCCGCGCGCGGTCTCCTGGAAGGTGCTCGCGCGCGCGCCGGCGCCGGAGAACCAAGTCGGCAGGTTGCTGAAGTTCTCCGGGCCGATCTCGCCCGCGTCGCCCGCGCGGCCGAGCACGGCGGCGAATCGATGCGGGCTGTAGTTGCCCGCTGCGATCGCGGCGGGCACGCCCTTTCCGCGGCCGATCACGTAGACGCGGTCGGGATCGACGGCAAAACGCTCGCTGGCCATGCGCAGGCCGGTCAGCACGTAGCTCAAGCCGCCTGGCCTTCCGTTGACCATGACACGCGCCCACTCGCCCTGGTTCTTGGGCATCGCCACGGCGACGAGCAGGGCGTTCTCCAGGATGTCGCGCGAGATCCAGTGCGTGCGGATGTGCTCGGCGGGCGTTTCGCCCTCGTCGGGGATCAGCAGCAGCAGCGGATAGCTCTTCTGCGCCGCGTCGTAGTCCTTCGGCAGCAGGTAGGCGAAATCGAGCCCTTTGCCGTCGAGGCTGCAATCCGTGAACAGATCCTGGCTGACCTTGCCCTTGTTGACCGTCACCTTGGCGATGTCGCGCGAGAGCATCAGCGCGCGCCGCAGGTCGGCCGGTTGGCGCAGGGGGTCGGTGCCGTCGCTGGCGCGGCGCAGGTCCTCCAGGCTCCTGGCCAGATCCGACTTGGCCTTCTCGATGCCCAGCGCCGAGGCGCGCGCCTCGAGGTAAGCGCCGAGGCTCTTGCCCAGCGGCGCGAGCTCCGCGTCCTTCCAGCGCCGTTCGTCTTGCGCCGGCGCGCTCGTCGCGAACGCTCCCAGCGCGGCCGCGAGCAACACGTATCGAATGAGCTTGGGAAACATGGCGGCGAGGGGCAGGAGACCGTGGCGCGGAACCAGAACGCCAAGCAACAGTAGCGATTCCACCGCGACCAGGTCACAGCATCCCATGCCAGGTGATCTCGCCAGGGGTTCCCATTTCGGAACCCCTGCCGAAATCAGCGGAGACGAGTGCCGGAGGGGTGCGGGTGTACCATGGTCGCGAGCGGCGGGATCCGGGCATGCCTCAGAGACGATTTGCGAAATTGGCGGCGCTGCTGTGCCTGGCAATCGCCGTCTTGATCGGGCTGCTCGATCGCGGGCACGAGTCTTCAGCGGAGATCTCGCTGCCGCGGCGCTCTACAGGCGAAGGTGAGGCGAAGAGCGTGGCTGAGCCCGCGGCGCAGAGCGAGCGCGTGTCGGCGGGCGCAGCCGCAGCATCTCCCACTCCAGCACCGCCGCCAAGCGTGAATAGCTCGGCCGCGGGCGGCACTTCGTTCTGGGGCCGGCTCATCGGTTCAACGGATTCGCTGCCCATCCAGGGTGCCAGGATCTTCGGCCTAGGCGAAGGCGAGATCGGGGTGCGCGCGAGCGATGCCGAGGGCTTGTTCAGTTATTTCAGTGAGGCGGGGCCTGCGCCGGTTCTGCGCATCGATGCCGCGGGATTCGGGCCGGTGCTCGTGGAGCTTGCGCACGGTTACGAGTCGATCGAGAAGGCCATGCCGATCCCGCTGCAGCGCGCAGCAACACTCGAGGCGCGCGTGATCGATCGCAACGGCGCGCCGATCGCTGGGCTCGAAGTGAGACTGTCGAGCCCAGCGCATGCGCTCGCCCGGCCTGAGGGCGCCTACCTGTTCCACACGCCGTTGAACTGGTCCGCGACGACGGATGAGACTGGAGTTTGCACCCTGGCCGATCTCCCTCCGGAGGTTGCGTTGTCGCTCAGCGTGCTCGACGCCGGGCGAGTGGAGTTTCAGGCGGCGAGTCCGCTGACGCTGGAGCCCGGCGAGTTGCGCCGCTGGCAGCACCGTCGCGGCGGCGGGATTGCGCTCTTCGGCGTCGCCATCGACGAACACCGAGCGGCTGTCGGCGGTCTCGAGCTGTGGCTCGCAGGCAAGGATGCGGCCATGGGTCTGAGCGCCGAGCAGCACTACTTCCATGCGAGCCTCGCGAAACTGGTCGTTCAGCGCACGAGGACGGACAACGCCGGCAGATTCTCGTTCGCCGACGTGCCCAGCGGCGAGTGGCTGCTGGGACCGGCCCCGGCGACAGCTGGCGGCGGCGCGCTCGCGCCTGCGGTCGCACCGCTCGCACAACTCATCCGCGTCGACGCGATCGCGGCCGATCAGGAAGTGATCGTGAACGTGCGCTCCGGCCTGTACGTGCGCGGCCGTGTGGTGCGCCCCGACGGAAGCACGGGCGTGAGCGCCATGGTCTACGCGGTCTGCGATGAGCCGGCAGGTACGCTGTGGGCTCAATCACAACCCGACGGCCAGTTCAGCCTGGGACCCTTCGCCCCGGGTGAGCTGCGCTTGATGGCGAGCGGGACGGACGGCCTCGCGGACTCCGAGTATGTCCGCGTCCAAGCCGGGAGTGAAGAAGTCTTGCTTCAGCTGCGACAGGCCGCGCGGCTGCAAATGTTTGCCGTCGATGCGGCAACCAGCGCGCCTGCACTCGCCAGGTTCTACCTGAGATCGCGCTCGCCCGTGGAGTCCTTGCACATGAGGGAGATGATGGATCCGTCGAGCGCTGCTTCGGGCCTTGAAGTCAACGGACTGCTCGAGGGGACGTACGACATCTCCGCATTGACTTCCGACGGTCGGGTCGGCGTGACGCGTGAGATCCGCGTCAGCGGCGACACGCCATCGGCCCAGGCAGTGGTCCGCGTCGGCGCTTCAGCGAAACTGAGAGTCCGGCTGCTGGGTGACTCTCAGCCGTGTCAGCTGGAGGTCGAGAGCGAAGGTGTGTTCCTCTGGTCCTTCGACGCTATTCGGCCCGGCGCGAGCAAGCTCGTCCACGTACCCGCGGGTGCAGTCAGCGTGCGGCTGAAGTTCCGCGACCAGGTGCTCGAGGAGCGCGAGGTGATCGCGACGCTGGATCGCGAAGTCGAGGTCGAATTCCAGCGCGACTGAAAGGCCTCGACAGCGCCGAGCTGGTGTCAGGTGATGTTGATCTCGGTATTCCCGTCCAAGCGTGGCTTGGTACGGCGAATCGCGAGGAGCTGTTTCCCGCGGCAGCGCTCGCAGGCGATGGCCCAGCATTTCTCGCGATCGCGCAGCAGGACGAAGAGTGCGGCGAAGAGCAGCAGTGCGCCGAGCACCCAACTCGCGGGCCCATCGGGGAAGCTCCACGCGGCGACCAGGCAGCCGACCGCGCCGAGGAAGCCGGCGGCGCCAACAATCATGGGCAGCGCGACCAGCCGCCGGCTGTGAGGCGTGACCTCCCCGCACTGCTCGCAGCGTTGGACGTACTCGCGAACGAACATGCTGCCCTCGCTTCCCGCAGGCGTTCCGGCGCCGCGGCGTTACGGCGATTGTACAGCCCTGCGCCCGTCCTCGGTACGACACGGGAGTACGGTGCCAGAGCACTCATTTTCCGCTACGCCACTCCCCCGCTTCCATCGGCGGGGAGTGGCGCAGCGGGAAAACGCTGCCCTGGCCTGGTACCACGGATCCATGAGGCGCAAATGCTCGGGCCGCGGGCACAGAATAGCTGAACCGAATTCCGCCGCGGCGGCATTGGGGAGTGACGGCCATGATTCGAACCGCAACATTCAGCGTCGAGGAACTGCTCGAGCACTCCGCCTGGGCGCGGGCGCTCGCACGGCAATTGGTCGCCGACGCGGCGACGGCGGACGATCTGGTCCAGGATGCGTGGCTCGCGGCCATGCTGCGTCCGCCGCTGCGCGGTGTGCCGGTGCGGCCGTGGTTGGCGAGCGTGCTGCGCAACGCGGCGCGCATGTCGACACGCAGCGCGGCGCGGCGCAACGCACGCGAACGGCTCGCTGCTCGCGAAGAGGCGTTGGCCTCGACGCATGAGCTGGTCGAGCTCGCCGCGCGCCAGCGCGAACTCGTCGACGCGCTGTTGAAGCTCGACGAGCCTTACCGCACGACGCTCTTGCTGCGCTTCTTCGAAGCTCTCCCGCCGCGGCGCATCGCCGCGCGACTTGGAATCTCCGTCGAGACCGTGCACACGCGCCAACAGCGCGGCTTGCGACGACTGCGCGAGACGCTCGAACAGAAGCACGGCGGGGATCGCTCCGCTTGGCTGGCCGCCTTGCTGCCGCTCGCGCGCGCGCCGCAGGGCCTGACACCCGGCGCGCTGGGATGGATTTCGATGAACCTCAAGCTTCCGCTGGCCGCATGTGCGTTGACTTTGATCGGAGCGCTCGCCTGGGTTCGTTTCCAGCAGGAACCGCAACCTGCGACGACCGCCGACGTGCACGCCGCACCCGCGCTGGGCGCGCTTGCGAAACCGGATGCGCCGGGGCAAGCGGGATCCGTCGGTGCACTGCCTGCGTCGAACGAACGTGAACCGGTTGCGTCGGCGCCGGCGGCACTCGAGCAGGCTGCCGTGAGCGCAGCCGCGCTCGCCCCGCTGCGCGGCAAGGTGATCGACGATCTCGGCCGGCCCGTTGCCAACATCGCGCTGGTGCTCGAAGGCAAGGCCGACGGCGAGACCAACCGCGCGACCAGCGGAGCGAACGGCGAATTCGAGTTCAGCGGGGCTGCGCGTGTCGGCCGGATCTACGAGGCCGAGGAGGGCCTATGTACCGTGCTCTGCGGCGTGGCGAACTCGGCGATGCTCGAACGCACGCCTGTCGTCGTCGTCGCACGGCGGCTGCAGCTGGCCGGCCGCGTGCTCGACGAAATGGGCTTTGCGCTGCAGGGCGTGCAGCTGCGCGCGCCGGAACCCGAGGGATTCCGCACGCGCTTCCACGAGGTGCTCGATTCCAGCGAGAGCCTGAGCCAGCAGGCGACCAGCGACGTGGACGGCCGCTTCCAATTCGATTCCGTCGCGGCGCTTGACGGGGCGCGGCTCGTGGCGACGCTGGATCAGTTCGAGGCGCACGAGCAGGAACTTCCCGCGGGCTCCGATGCGAACATGCTGATCACGCTGCGCCGTCCCGCCACGAGCGACGGCACGCTGCGCGGCCAGGTGCTCGACGCGCAAGGACAGCCGGTGAAGGACGCGCAGGTGGCGCTGGGGCTGGCGACGCAGTCGACAGACTCCGAGGGTCGTTTCGTGTTCCTGATCGACGACCCGAAGTCGATGAATGCGCGCATGGGTGTGCCGGCGCGCACGCTGACCGCCGCCAAGACCGGCTTCTTGCCTGCGAACTTCGAGCCGCGGATCGAAGACGGCAAGCCGCGGTGGCCGGCGCAGCTCACGCTGCACCTGGGCGAGCGCGCGCTCGAGATCCGCGGACACGTGGTCGACGCCAAGGGCGATCCGATGAGCGGCGTGTGCGTGTTCCTCCGCGAGGCGAGCATCCTGGGCGAGAGCGAGCAGGGCCCGCTCGTGCTGGAGAACGTCATGGCCGGCGCCGCGGGCGGTCCGGCGTGGCGTTTCACTCAAAGCGACCCGGACGGCGCTTTCACGATCGACGGACTCTTGCCGCGCGAGTACCGCCTGCGCGCGATGGACATGGACACGCTCTTGATCGCCGAGACCGATCCGATCGTCGCGGGAAGCCTGGACGTGGACATCGAGCTCGACACCTCGCGCCTGTTCCCGCGCGTCGCCGGCCGCGTCGTCGACCGCGAGGGCAAGCCGGTGGCGCGCGCCAGCGTCGCACCGATGTGCGATGCCTTCCGACTCAAGCATTCCGGCCAGACCGTCGGCACGAGCCACGCCCGGATCGAGGGAACGACCACGGATGCGGATGGACGCTTCGAGCTGTCGAACGTGCCGAAGACGCTGGTCTACCTGCGCATCGACGGCGAGGACATCGTGCCCTTGGAGTACTGCCGCAGCTTCGAGGGCGACCAACGCCACGCGAATTCGATCGCCGAGCTGCCCGCGGAAAAAATCGAGCAGTTGGAGATCCGCGTCGGCCGTCGCTGCCACTTCCAGGTCGAGCTCGCCGACCCGAGCTTCGCCGACAGTGTCGTGGTGCTCGCCGAAACGGGCGAGACCGTCGAGCTCTCGGTCTTCGCGGGCAACAGCCGGCGCGAGGCGCACCAGCAGCCGCTGCAGAATGGCCGCTCGGAGGTGATCGCCTGCCCCGACAGCGGCGTGATGCTCGTGCTGCGCCGCGCCGGCGCGGAGGTCTCGCGACGCAAGCTGGAGTTGAAGGCAGGCGAGGTGCTCAACCTGCGCCTCTAGCCCGAGCGGTACCGCCAGAGCACTTTCTCCCCGCTACGGATCCACCCGGCGTGGTGAATGAACGCGCTGGCTCGGTACCGTGCGTCCCGGGCTTGCGCGACGGCCACGCGATACCGTGCGACATCGCCCCACGCAGAGGGTCAGCGGCGCAAGGCGCTGAAGGCTGCCCGCGCAGGCCACGTGCACGCGGATCCTGGCGTGCACGATCGTCGCGGCTGTCAGCGCACGGCGCTCATCGCGCGCGCCACCGCGTCCGGGTCGAGCTCGAGCTCGAGCGGCCGGCCCTTCCCGGTGTCGCCGATCTCGAACGGGCCCAGCCAAGCCCTGCGCAGGTCGTAGACCTGCTGCGTGCGGGAATCGACGAGCCAGGCAGTCAACATGTAGCTGCCTGGGCGTGGCGCGTGGAGCGTCCAGGTTTCCCCCCCGCTCGCCAAGCCACTCCTGCTCACCGACAGATGCTCGGTGATCGGCGCGGGGCCGATGAAGCACACGATCTCGCCATCCGTCATAGGGCTCTCCTCGGCCAGGCGCACCTGCAGTTCGAACGGCGCCGCGATCACGGGCAGGTCTCGCGGCAAGCGGACGCTGACCGGGATGCCCGGCGCGAGCGCGACGGAGGTGTCCGCGCCGAGCCCGCGCAACTCCCGCGCGCGAAAGCCCTCGGCGCTGACCCGCGCGTCGAGCGTGGCCGCCACGCTGACGAAGCGCACGCAGCCGCTCGGTCCCGTCCGCTGCTCGATCGGCGAAGCCCGAGAACCGGGCGTCGGGCTCACCAGCGCATCCGCGAGCGGCGCGCCATGCGCGTCGGAAACGCGCAGCTTGAACACGTGCAGCAGGCCGCCGACGTCGAGATCGCCGAGATCGCGCACGTCACCGGCGACGAGGTCGAACGGTTCCGTCGCGAGCAGCAGCGTCGCCTCGTGGGGCTCGGGCTCGAACGACGGCTCGGCTCCCAAACGGACCAGCGCCCGATAGCGGCCGGGCGCGACATGCAGGCGCTCGAACGAGCCGTCGAGTGCGAGGTCCAGCTCGCGATCCTCGCCGGAGTCCAGCGCGTCGAGTACGACGTGCACGTTGACCGCCGGGATGCCCTCGGGGAGTACGGCGCGGCCGCGCACGATGCTCGCGCGCTCCAGCGAAATCGCCAGCGCGTCGTCGCCGGGGCGCACGCCGTGGGCCGCGTACGGGGCGAAGCCCGCTGCACGCACGTACAGGCTCAGCTTCGCGGGCAAGTCGAGGCACGCGATGCGAAAGCTCCCGTCCGCCTGCGTGCGAGCTTCGCCGGGCCAGAACAGGGCAGCGCCGCGGCCATCGAGGCTGGAAACGAACGGCGACACGCGCGCACCCGCGACGCCCCGGCCATCGGGGTCGAGCACGCGGCCGGCGGCGAGCGTGAGGGGTTCGCGCACCGTCAGCGTGCCGCACTCGAACAGCGGACGCCCGTGCTCGTCGGTCGAGGGCTCGGGCGCGGCGAGACTGACAGCGTGCGCGGGCGCCGAGCCGCGGGAGGCGAGAACGATCCAGCGTGTGGCGGAGCCGGGCGCCGGGACAGCCGTCGAGAACCCGACGGCGCCGCGCGCGTCGGTGGTCGCGCGCGCGAGCGAGTCGTAGCCAACCTGCCCGAACTGCGAGGCCCGCGCGAGTTCGACCGGTGTGTCGCCAAGCCGAGTTCCCGACCCGTCGAGCAGCGTCGCGCGCACCAGCGCGCCCCACGGCCGCGCAGTCAGCGACACCACGGTGCGTCCTCCCGCATGGCTCGGGCCATCGAACTTGCGAACGTTGCCTTGGTACCCGCGCTCCGCGGCGAGCAGCACCCAGCGGCGGGCGAGCGCCACGCGGGGGAAGACCGCCCGGCCGTCGAGAGCAACGGCGCGCTCGCACCAAAGCTCGCTTCCGAGGTCGGTGTCCGCGTTCTCGTAGGCGAATCCGAGCGCGATCTCGAGCGGGACGGCGGGCGGCTGGCCGCGCTCGTCGAGCACGATGACCTCGATCGCGCCCGTCGGCTCGACGACCAGCCGTGCCGGGTCCGCGAAGCGCTCACCCGAGCGGGCCTCCAAGACCCGCGGTGTCGCCGCGACCGAAGGCGTCTCGATGCGGCGCGCGCGGCTCGGCTCTTCGTCCGCGAGCCGCACCCTGCCGCGTTCGTCCGTGCGCGCGCGCGCCGCGGGCGACGATGCGGCCCAGTGGCCGGGCGCCATGCAAGTCGCGAGGCGCACTTCGACGTCGGGCACCGGCGCGCCGCTCGCGTCGAGCACTTCGACCTCGATGAAACCTGCTTCCGTGGACGCGGCCGTCGCCCGTGACTGCGTCCACTCCATGACCGGCGCGATGCGCACGGAACCGTTCGCGGGCGACGCGAGCCTGGACTTGGGCGCTTGGTGGCGCGCCTCCGATGCCGCGGCCGGGACCGACGCCTGCGAAACCTGAATCTCGGAGGGCGCCGAATCGCGCAGCACGCACCAGGCCAGGAGCGCCCCGGCCGCCGCGAGCGCAAGTGTGAGAACGAGATGGGTCAGGCGTGCATGCATGCCGAGGACGCGAGCGTCAGGCAGCCGGCGATCCGCAGCCGCCCGTCCGTCAAGCAGCATAGCGCGGCGGAAGCGCCCGGCTACGCTGGACTCGATGCCCGCGAACAGCCGCGGTGTGCGCGCGGCCGGAGGGTAGCGAGCGGTACCGCTGGCTCGGTACCCTCCGGCTGCATGCGCATCCTGTTCCTGGCCCAGCGGGTCCCCTACCCGCCCAACCGCGGGGACAAGATCACGACTTGGCGACTGATCGAGCGAATGCGCCGCAAGCACGAGGTGCGCGTGATCGCATTCGCGCACGACGAGGCTGATCGCGCGGCAGCGGCGCACTTGAATTCGATCGGGATTCCCACGCGCGCCTTCGATCACGATGCGCGCGCGGCGAAGCTGCGCGCGCTGCCGCTTTTCCTCACGCGGCAGCCGCTGACGCTGGGCGTGTTCGGCTCGGCGGCGCTGCAGGCCGCGGTCGACGAAGCGGCGGCGTGGGCCGACCTCGCCTACGCCTACAGCTCCTCGATGGGCGCTTTCCTGGAGAAGCACACCGGGCTGGCGCGCGTGATGCATTTCGCCGAGCTGGACTCGGACAAGTGGCGCCAGTACGCGCAGCGCAGCGTTCCGCCGCTGAGCTGGGTGTATGCGCGCGAGCAGCGCACGCTGCTGGCCTTCGAGACGCGAGTCGCGCGCGCCTTCTCCGAGAACGTCTTCTGCACGCCGCTGGAGCAGCAGATCTTCCAGTCGGCGATCCCCGGCGCGAGCTCGATCGTGCTGCGCAACGGGGTCGACCTCGCGCACTATCGACCGGCGCCGGACAAGGCGCGTGCGGGCGAGATCGTGTTCACCGGCGTCATGGACTACCTGCCGAACGTCGACGCCTGCAGCTTCTTCGTGCGCGAAGTCCTTCCGCGCGTGCGCGCGCGCCACGAGTCCGCACACTTCACCATCGTGGGCTCCAAGCCCACGCCCGCGGTGCGCGCGCTGGCGCGCGAGGGCGAGGTCGAGGTCACCGGCTTCGTCGACGACACACGCAAATGGCTCGAGCGCGCGTCGATCTCGGTCGCACCGCTGCGCATCGCGCGCGGGATCCAGAACAAGGTGCTCGAGGCGCTGGCCATGGGGCTGCCGGTGGTCGGCACAACCTCCGCCACGCAGGGCATCGAGGGCACGGCCGGCAGGGATTTCATCGTCGCCGACGGCGCCGCCGAGCAGGCCGAGGCGATTGCGCGCCTGCTGGACGACCCGATCCAGGCACGCGAGCTCGGCCGGCGCGGCCGTGCCTTCGTCGAGGCGCAGTACGATTGGGAGCGCGTGCTGGAGCCGCTCGACACGCTGCTGGGCCGACTCGCCCCGCGACGCTGATCTCGCGGATGGCTATCCTCTCGCGCCAAGACCATGAATCACGAGCACATCGCGCAAACTTTCGATCATTGGGCCGCCGAGGGCCGCGACATCGGCATGGAGCAGGAGCACTCCGGCGTCGCTTTGGCGGTGATCGCCCAGCTGGGCATCCGACCCGGCGAGCAGATCCTCGACCTGGGTTGCGGCAACGGCTGGGCGACGCGTCTCTTGGCCAAGTCCGCGGCAGGAGCGACGGCGATCGGCGTCGACGTTTCGCCGCGGATGATCGAGCGCGCGGAGCACCTGCACAGCTTGACGATCCGCGCGCGCTACGAGATCGCGTCCTTCGAGGAGCTGGGCTTCAAGGACGGCAAGTTCGATCGTCTGTTCTCGATGGAGGCCTTGTACTACGCCGTCGATCTCGATCGCGCGCTGGCGGAAGCGCATCGCGTGCTCAAGCCAGGCGGCCGCGCGGACGTGATCGTCGATTTCTACACCGAGAGCCCGTCGACGCAGGTTTGGCCGCAGAAGACCGGCCTGTCGATGCACTACCTCTCGACGCAGCAGTGGCAGCAGGCCTTCGAGCGCGCCGGATTCGTCGGCGTCACGACGCAGCGCGTGCACGACGAGCGCCCGGCGCCCGAGGATCCGCTGCATGCCGCCAGCAAGGCCTGCGGCAGCCTGTGGATCGGTGCGAACAAGCGCGCCTAGCCCCTGCGCAGCAAATCGAGCCCGCTGCTCACCCACTGATCCAGCGGCCGCGTCCACAGTCCGAAGACCAGCGTGCCCAGCGCCGCTCCGACCGCCAGCGTGGCGACCACGCGCGCGCGTGAAACCTCGATCGAGGCCGGCTGCGCCAGGAACAGCGCCTTCACGACGCGGAAGTAGTAGAAGAGACTGATCAGCGTGTTGATTGCCGCGACCAAGACCAGCCAGCCCAGGTCGGCGTTCCAGCCTTCGACGAACAGACGGTACTTGCCGTAGAAACCGATCGTCGGCGGCAGCCCGATCAAGCTCACGAGCAGCACGGCCATCGCCACGCCGACCCACGGCGTCTTCCAGCCCAGTCCGCGCAGCTGCTCGATCTTGTCCGAGCCCGTGATGCCCTCGTAGTAGATCAGCACGGCGAAGGCGCCCGCGTTCATCAACGCGTAGACCGCGACGTAGACCAGCGCGGAGCTGAAGCCGGTCTCGGTGAGGCAGGCGACGCCGATCATCGCGTAGCCCGCGTGCGCGATCGACGAGTAGGCCAGCAGGCGCTTGAGCCCCGACTGGCGCAGCGCGGCGAGGTTGCCCAGCGTCATCGTCACCGCCGCGAGGATCGCCAGCAGCATCGCGAACCTCGTCCCGTAGGCCGTCATCGCCGCCGCGGTCGCGTCGTTGACGAACAGGCCGGCGAGGAAGCGCAGCAGCGCGCCGAAGCCCGCGACCTTGGAGACCACGGCCAGGAAGGTGGTGACCGGCGTCGGCGAGCCCTCGTAGACGTCCGGCGCCCAGAAGTGCAAGGGGGCGAGCGAAATCTTGTACGCGAATCCGGCGAGCACCAGGATCAGGGCCAGCGCCACCGGCAGATCGCCCTGCGCGAGCTGCGCGATCAGTCCCGGCGCGCCGCTGCCTGGATCACCCGCGGCCATGCGCGTGAAGTCGAGCGTGCCGGTCAGTCCGTAGAGCAGGCTGATCCCGTAGATCATCAACGCGGTGGCGAAGCTGCCGAACACGATGTACTTGATCGCCGCCTCGCCGCTGGCGGGCCGCTGCTTGTCGAAACCGGCGAGCGCGTAGCTCGCCAGCGAGAGCAGCTCGAAGCCGAGCACGAACAGCAGGGCGTTGTTCGTGCCGACGATCACGAAACCTCCCAGCAGCGCGCCCAGCAGCAGGAAGAAGGCCTCGCCGGGCAAGGCGCGTCGCCGGCGCGCGTCGAACATCCACAGCAGCACGACCGCGGCCGTGCCGGCGGTCATCAGCAGCTTGAAAAAGCGCGCGAAACCGTCGACCTCGACCATGGCGAAGACGGTGACACCGGCGTCCTGCGCTCCGCCCAGGATCGCGGCGGCGGTCGCGACCAGTCCGGCGATCGCTACCCAGCCCGCGTGCCGCGCGCCGCGCGCGCCGAAGAACAGGTCGGCGACGAGCACGACGAAGGCTGCGAGCGTGAGCACGCATTCGGGGCCCACGGCCCGCAAGCCTTCGAAGTAGGCCTGGTTCACGCCGATCTCCGCGCGCCGATCATGGCGACCCGCGCAGCAGTCCGATCAGCCGCGCCACGCTCGGCCCCATCGGGTCGAGCACGAGGAAGGGGAAGATCCCGAGCACGACGCACAGGAACAAGAGCGGCGCCTGCGAGAAGACCTCGCGCAGGTTGATGTCCGAGAGCTTGGCGTACTTCGGATCGAGCCTGCCCAGGAAGACGCGCTGCATGGCCCACAGCATGTAGGCCGCGCCGATCACCAGGCCGATCGCGGAGATCGCGACCAGCAGCTTGAAGCGCGGATCGCTGGACTGGAAGGCGCCGATCAAGGTCAGCGCCTCGGAGACGAAGCCCGCGAAGCCGGGCAGGCCCAGCGCGGAGAAGAACGCGATCGTCGACATCGCCCAGTAGCGCGGCGCGACCTGCGAAATCCCGCCGAACGCGTTCAGGTCGCGGTGGTGCACGCGGTCGTAGATCACGCCGACGATCAGGAACAGCGCCGCGGACGAGGTGCCGTGGTTGAACATCTGCAGCGCCGCGCCGGAGGTGCCCCACTCGGTCATCGCCGCGGTGCCCAGCAGCACGAAGCCCATGTGGCTGACCGAGCTGTAGGCGATCAGGCGCTTGAAGTCGGTCTGGCCCAGGGCGACGAAGGCGCCGTACACGATGCTGAACGCGCCCAGCGCGCCGAGCGCGAAGGCGTACTCGCGAAACTCCGCGGGCAGGATCGGGAAGCAGGCGCGCAAGAGGCCGTAGCCGCCGAGCTTGAGCAGGATCCCGGCCAGGATCACCGAGATCGGCGTCGGCGCCTCGACGTGCGCGTCGGGCAGCCAGGTGTGCAACGGCGCGACCGGGATCTTGATCGCGAAGCCGATGAACAGGAACCAGAAGCACCAGGCGCCGAAGGACATGCCGAGCAATTCGCCGCCGCCGGGCAGGTTGGCGCCGGTCAAGCGCCCCGCGCGCGCGAGCTCGACCAGCGTCGGTATCGAGAACGTGCCCGCGTCCAGGCGCAGCGCGACGATCGCGACCAGCATCAGCACCGAACCGAAGAGCGTGTACAGGAAGAACTTGATCGCCGCGTACTCGCGCCGCGGCCCGCCCCAGATGCCGATCAGGAAGTACATCGGCAAGAGCATCACTTCCCAGAACACGTAGAACAGGAAGTAGTCCAGGCTGACGAACACGCCGATGATGCCGACTTCGAGGAGCAGCAGCAGCGCGTAGTAGGCCTTTCCCGCGCGCTCGACCGAGAAGCTCGCTGGCACCGCGATGAACAAGAGCAGGGTCGTCAGCCACACCAGCGAGAGCGAGAGCCCGTCGATGCCGACGTAGTACTCGGCGCGGATCGTGCGGATCCAGTCGACTCGCTCGACCAGCTGGTAGTCGGCGCGGCCCGGGTCGAAGGCCACGAAGTACAGGATTGTCGCCAGCACCAGCGGCACGAGCGTTGCGCACAGCGCGATCAGTTGGATCAGCGTCTGCGCGCGCCGCGGCGCGGCCAACACCGCCAACATCCCGATCAGGGGCGTGAAGGTGATCCAGGAAAGCAGGTGGGACTCCATGGGATTGTCTACGGGCTCAGGATCAACCAGGCCGCTGCGGCGATGCCGCCGATCAGGGCGAAGGCCGCGTACTGCTGGATGCGTCCGGTCTGCAACAGGCGCAACAGCGAGCCGCAGAGCGCGACCAGCGCGCCGAGCGCGTTGACCGCGCCGTCGACGACCACGCGATCGAACGCGGCGCTGAGCAAGCCGGCCAGGCGCGCGGCCCATCCGCCGCCGACGACCGCGCCATCGACGAGGTGTCGGTCGACGCCGGCGCACAGGCGCGCGAGCGAACGCACGGGCGCGACCACGACCGCGTGGGCGAGCTGATCCATGTGGTAGCTGCTCGCCGCCGCGCGCGAGAGCGCATGCGACTTGCGCTCCGAGGGCGAAGGCGTGCGCGCGTTGCGCACGTAGACCAGCCATGCGATCACCAGGCCCAGCCCCGCCGCCGCGATCGAGACCGCGAGCGCCGAACTGTGGATCGCGCGGCTCTGATCGGGGTCGATGCCGTGGATCACGCCGACCGCCGGCGTGCCGTAGAGCGAGGTCAGGCTGACCAGCTCGCGGAACCAAGGCTGCACGTCGTGCGCGAACAGGTCCATGGGCGTCGCGACCCACAGGTGGCCACCGACGACCGACAGCGCCGCGAGCACGATCAGCGGCACGAGCAGGGTCCAGTGCGATTCGTGCGCCTGGTGCGCGGTGCGCGGCGCGCCGAAGAAGGCCAGGAACAGCAGCCGGAACATGTAGAAGGAGGTGAACGCTGCCGCGACCGGCAGTGCGATCGACGCGAACATGCCCGGTCCGCCGTGGTCGACCGCCGCGCGCTCGAAGGCCACCTGCAGGATCGCGTCCTTGGAGTAGAAGCCCGCGAACAACGGCACGCCGGCGATCGCCATCGTCGCCAGCGCCATGCAGGCGAAGGTGATCGGCATCGACTTTCGCAGGCCGCCCATGCGGCTGAGGTCGTGCTCGTTCGCGCTGCCATGGATCACCGAACCCGCACTCAGGAACAGGCAGGCCTTGAAGAAGGCGTGCGTGACCATGTGGAACATGCCCGCGACCACGCCGCCCAAGCCCACGGCCGCGACCATGAAGCCCAGCTGCGAGATCGTCGACCAAGCGAGCACGGCCTTGATGCCGTTCTGCGCGCTGGCGACCGTGGCGGCGAAGATCGCTGTGAAGGCTCCGACGACCGCCGCGGTGTCGAGCACCGCCGGTGCGAGCAGCGGGTAGCTGCGCCCGAGCAGGAACACGCCGGCCGCGACCATCGTCGCGGCGTGGATCATCGCCGACACCGGGGTCGGTCCCTCCATCGCGTCCGGCAGCCACCCGTGCAGCGGGAACTGCGCCGACTTTCCGATCACGCCGACCAGGATCAGCATGCCGGTCCACAACAGCCACTCGGGGAAGACGCCGCTGTTGCGGCCGACCTCCTCGCCCACGACGCGCCACAGCTGCGAGAGTTCCAGCGTGCCGTAATGGCTGTAGAGCATGCCCAGCGCCAGCAGCAGGCACACGTCGCCGATGCGCGTGGTCAGGAAGGCCTTGGTCGCGGCGCGCGCCGAGAGCTCGCGGCGCGGCGAAAGCGGATCGTGCGCGTAATGGCCGATCAGCAGCCAGCTCGCGAAGCCCATCAGCTCCCAGCACACGAACAAGAGCAGCAGGTTGTCGGCGAGCACCAGGCCCAGCATCGCCGTGGTGAACAGCCCGATGTTGCCGAAGTAGACGTGCCGGCGCGGGTCCTCGCGCATGTAGCCGATCGAATACAGGTGCACGAGGAAGCTGATCGTCGTGACCACCGCGAACATCGCCGAGCCCAGGCCGTCGTACAGGATGCCGAAGGGCAGGCTCGGCCCCGGCGCATCCGCGCGCGAGGCGAGTACGTCGAAGCTCAGCCCGTGTTCCCGGCTGAACCAGCGGAAAGGCTCGCCGCCGGCGCCCGACTGGTGCAGCGCGTGGCCGAACAGGAACAACCCGATCGCGGCCGCCACGCCGGTCGCCAGCGTGCCGAGGAATCCGCCGCCGCCCGGCAGTCGGCGTCCGACGACCCAGCACAGCACGGCGGCCACCAGCGGCAGCAGCGCGGCCACGCCCAGCAGCGTGAAGTCGGTCGTCGGGTCGAAGTCGGGGAGCGGCATCGTCGTTCACTCGCGCAGTCGGTCGACGGCGCTGGGCTTGACGCTGTGGAACAGCTGCACGACGTGCAGGATGATCGCCAGCGCGACCGCGGCTTCCGCGGCGGCCAGGATGATCACGAAGATCGCGAACATGCGCCCGTCCAGCGGGCTGGCCGAGAAGCGCGCGAAGGCGACGAAATTGATGTTGGCCGCGTTGAGGATCAGCTCCAGGCCCATCAGCACGTAGAGGATGTTCCTGCGCGCGAGCATCAGCGCGATGCCGATCACCAGCAGCGCCGCCGAAACGCAGAGATAGGCTCCCAGTCCCATCAGGGCGCCGCCTTCGAGTCGGGGTCGATGCTGCGCCGGCGCGCGATGTAGACCGCCGCGACCAGCGCGACGGTCAGGAACACCGCGGCGAGTTCGAAGGGCACCAGGTACTGCGTGGGATCGAGGAAGGCGACGCCGATCACCTCCGCGTCGCTGCGCGGCGCTTCGAGGGCGCCCGCGCGCCGGAACGCGGCCACGTCGGCGCAGCGCCAGACCGCGAGGCCCACGACCGCGGCCGCCGCGACCAGCGCGGCGAAGACGCGCGGCAGGCGGCGCTCGCCCAGGTCGGGCGGCGTCAGCATCACGCCGAACAAGAGCAGGGCCAGGATCCCGCCGACGTAGATCAGGACCTGCGCCATGGCCAGGAAGTCCGAGCCCAGGAGCAGGAACAGGCCCGAGGTGCCCAGGAAGGTCGAGAGCAGGGCGAAGGCGCTGCGCACCACCGAGCGCTCGAACAGACAGATCAGTCCGCCGCCGATGGTCAACAGCGCGAACAGACCGAAAGCCGCGCCCATCGCGCCGGCCCACCAGGCTCCGGCGCCGAGCGAGGCGATCAGCGCGGCGGCGAACAGCGCCGCGAAGGGCTTGCTCGAGTTCATGCGCCCAAGGCCTCTCCGCCCGGCGGCAGCTGCGCGGCCTTGGCAGCGGCGGCGGCGCGTTTCTTCGCGTCGGCTTCGCGCATGCGCTCGCGCGCGTCGGGCGCCATGCCCTGGTACGAGAGCAGGTCGTGCTTGAAGTCGCCGCGGTCGAAGGACACGAACGCGTACTCCGTGCCCATGTGGATGCAGTCCTTGGGGCAGGGATAGACGCACAGCTCGCAGAACATGCACTTCTGGTAGTCGAGCGTGAACGAGATCCACTCCAGCTCCTTGCCGTGCCGCACCGCCTCCATCTCGATGCAGTCGATCGGGCAGGCGCGCGCGCACACCAGGCAGTCGATGCACTTCTCCTGCTCGAGGTAGTGGATCCCGCGGAAGCGATCGGGGATCGGCATGCGCTCGTCGGGATACTGCACCGTGATCGGCTTGCGCATCAGGTACTTGCCCGTGATGCGCATGCCGACCAGCGTGGTCTTCAACGTGTTGACGACGTTGAAAATGTAGGAGCGCGGGCCGGCCATGCTCAGCTCCCCCACCCGGCGCGCGCCCACTCCCACAAGCCGCCGCCGAGCACGCACAGGAGCGCGAGCGGCGTCAAGTACTTGTAGCCCATCGTCATGACCTGGTCGACGCGCAGGCGCGGCAAGGTCCAGCGCAGCCACATCATCAGGAACACGCCCAGCATGGTCTTGACGATCAGCGTCAAGGCGCACACCAGCTGGAACACGAACCCGCCGATCGCGATCAGCGTCTGCGTCGAGCCGTCCGCGCGCACGACGTGGTTGAGGAACCCCGGGTCTTCGCCCAGCGACTGGCGCAGGCCCCAGGTCAGCGGACTCTCGAAGCCGCCGAGGAAGAACACCGCTGCGATCGCCGACATCAGGAACATCCCGGTGTACTCCTCCATGAAGAAGAAGGACCAGCGGATGCCCGAGTACTCGGTGTGGAAGCCGGCGACGAGTTCGCTCTCGGCTTCGGGCAGGTCGAAGGGCGCGCGCTTGGTCTCGGCCAGCGCGGCGGTGAAGAACAGGGCCAGCGCGGGCAGCGCGAAGGGGTTCTTGAACACGAACCAGCCCATGCCGAACCAGTCCGACTGCAGGCGGCTGGCCTCGATCAGGTTCAGCGTGCCGCCGATCATGACCGGCACCAGCAGCGCGAGGCCCAGCGGCACTTCGTAGGCGATCACCTGCGCCGCCTCGCGCATCGCTCCCAGCAGCGACCACTTGCTGTTCGAGGCCCAGCCGGCCATCACGATCCCGATCGTGGTCACCGAGGAGAGCGCCAGGATCAGGAACAAGCCCAGGTCGATGTCGGCGAAGAACACGTGCGGCGCGAACGGGTACGCCGCCATCGCGCCGAGGATGCCCGCCAGCGCCAGCGCCGGCGCGAGCACGAACAGGATCCGGTCGGCTCCGCGCGGGACGATGTCCTCCTTGACCAGCAGCTTGACCGCGTCGGCGAGCGACTGCAGCCAGCCGTGCCAGCCCGTGTACATCGGTCCGTAGCGGCACTGGATGTGCCCTGCGACCTTGCGCTCCAGCCATACGCTGAACATCGTGTTGACCGAGATCAGCGCCACGCACACGGCGATCGCGAGCACGGCGGCGCTGGGCACGACGATCCACGAAGGCACGCTCGCCGGCAGCACGGCATTCAGCAGGTCGAGGAAGGCATTCCCTTCGCCCGTGGACATCAGCGATCCGTCTCCCCGACCACGATGTCGATGGAACCGATGATGGCGATCGCATCGCCGACCAGGGCGCCCGGCAGCAGCTCCTCGATCACCGCCAAGTTCGAGAACGAGGGCCCGCGCACGCGCGTGCGGATCGAGCCGCGACCGCCATCGGAAACCACGTAGTGGCCCAATTCACCGCGCGGGTTCTCGATCGCGACATAACTTTCGCCCGCGGGCACGCGCAGCACCTTGGGCAGATCGCCGACCACCGGGCCTTCGACCATGTGCGCCAGGCACCAACGCACGATGCCGATCGACTCGCGCATCTCCATCACGCGCACCCAGGTGCGGTCCCAGCAGTCGCCCAACTTGCCCTTGGCGCCGCTGCCCAGCGGCACCTTGAAGGCGCCGGCGGCGAAGATCTCCGCGTAGATCGAATAGGGCATGTCGCGGCGCAGGTCCCAGTCGACGCCGCTGGCGCGCAGCATCGGCCCGGTGACGCCGAAGGCCAGCGCCATCTCGCGGCTCAGCACGCCGACGCCGGCGGTGCGCTGGATGAAAATGTGGCTGGAGAGCAGCAGCTGCTCGTACTCGACCCAGCGCTCCTCGAAGACGTCGCAGAAGCGCGCGACCTCCTCGAGCCATCCCGGCGGCGCGTCGTTGAACAGGCCGCCGATGCGGATGTAGCTGTAGGTCAGGCGCGCTCCGCAGATCTTCTCGAACAGCGCCATCATCCATTCGCGCTCGCGGAAGCAGTGGAAGAAGGGCGTCATCGCGCCCACGTCCATGCCGTAGGTCCCGAAGGCGATCAGGTGCGAGCCGACGCGGTTGAGCTCGACGCAGATCACGCGCAGCAGCTCCGCGCGGCGCGGGATCCTGATGCCCATCAGGCTCTCGACCGCCATCGAGTAGCCCAGGTTGTTGTTCATGGCCGAGAGGTAGTCGTAGCGGTCGGTGTACGGCAGGTACATCAGCCACTCGACGTTCTCGCCGATCTTCTCCGCGCAGCGGTGCAGGTAGCCCAGGTGCGCCTGCGCCCCGGTGACCACTTCACCGTCGCTGCGCACGAGCACGCGCATCACGCCGTGCGTCGCCGGGTGCTGCGGACCGAAGTTGACCTCCATGTCCTGCGCGCGCACCTCGAGCTCGAATTCGCGCTGCGCGGCGTGCTCGCCCGCTCCATGGATGCTGGCTTCGTTCGACACGCGCGCGCTACTCGCAGGAAATCCCGTGGTAGGTCTTGGGGTACTCGTAGTCCTTGCGCAGCGGATGGCCGATCCAGTCCTCGGGCAGCAGGATGTGCCGCGGATCGGGATGGCCTTCGAAGACCAGCCCGAACATCTCGGCGCATTCGCGCTCGTGCCAGTTCGCGGCCGGGTACACGCCGCTGCACGTCGGCAGCCGCGGCGCCTGCTTGGGCACGCTGGACTTGATCTGCAGCCGCTGCCGCGCCGAGACCGAGAGCAGCGAGACGTTGACCCACAGCTCGGTCGCGGACTTCGACGGATCGGTGGCGCTGATGTCGACCAGCATCTCGAAGCACAGGCGCGGATCGTCGCGGCAGACGCGCAGGAACTGGGGAAGCAGCGCGGCCTCCACGCTCACGAAGGGGCCGCCGGCGCGCGCGCGCAGGCTCTTGTTCGCGGGATCGGCCTTGCGCGGGAGATCCGCACCCAGCAGGCCGGGCGCGCGGATCAGGCTCAAGCGATCGTGGATGCCGGTGAAGTCCATGTCCTGCTGCTGGCGTCGCCGAGGCTACGCCGGCAACGCCGGCTTGCGGATCACGTGGGCCGCGCGGATCTTCTCCTGCAGCTTCATCAAGCCTTCCAGGAGCGCCTCGGGCCGCGGCGGACAGCCGGCGATGTACACGTCGACGGGGATCACGCGGTCCACGCCCTTGACCACCGTGTAACCGAACTTGTGGTAGGGCCCGCCGCCGGTCGCGCAGGCGCCCATGGCGATCACGTAGCGCGGCGAGGCCATCTGGTCGTAGAGGCGCTGGATGCGCTCGGCCATCTTGAAGTTGACGGTGCCTGCCACGATCATCAGGTCGGCCTGCCGCGGCGTCGCGCGGAAGGCGCCCGCGCCGAAGCGGTCGATGTCGTGGTGCGCGGCGCCGACGGCCATCATCTCCATGGCGCAGCAGGCCAGGCCGAAGGTCAGTGGCCAGACGCTGGACAGCCGCGCCCAGTTGACCAGCCAGTCGACCTTGGTGGTCAGGACGTTGTCCTCGAAGCTGTGCTCGACGATGCCCATGCGCTAGCCCTCCCCCGCCACGGCCGCGGCATCCTGCCGCGGAGGAAGGTTGTGGCCCAGCACCACCACCGGCTTGGGGCCGAGCGCGGACTGCGGCTGCGCGCGGCGGTAGCTCATGACCCAGTCCAGATCGCCCTTCTTCCAGACGTAGACCAGGCCGAGGAACAGGATCGCGCCGAAGAGCAGGCCTTCGAAGAGCGCGAAGGCGCCGATGCCGCGGCTTTGGGCCGCGCCGCTGTCCTCGAAGCAGTTGCGCAGCACCAGCGCCCAAGGGAACAGGAAGGCGATCTCGACCGCGAACACGATGTAGACCAGGGCGACCGTGTAGTAGCGCACGTCGAACTGCACCCAGGCGGTGCCGACGGTCTCCTCCCCGCACTCGTAGGTCTCCAGCCCGACCTCGCCCGTCCGCTGTGGCCGGATGAGGGAAGCAGCGACCAGGTTCGCGAACACGAACAGCAGGCCGACGGCGGCGAAGACGAGAACGATGAGGTAGTCGAAGTACATCGGGCCCCTGGGGCGGCCAGGGCGATCCCGTCCGGCGAGCCAAGTGGCGGGGCGAGGCCCACTTGCGAGGTCCGCGCGGGAGGCCGCGGAGCCCTGGGACTGGGCCCGGGATGCTAGCCGGCCAACCGTCCGACGAGGCAGCCGTGGAGTCTAGGTCCAGGGGTGGGTGAGTCAAGCCGATCGGAGGATGTCGGAACTGCCCCGCATCGCTGGCGCGTCGGACCTGGGGCCTCGGCCGCGCACCGCGCCAGCCCGCCGCTGGCGCCGGACTCGCCGCTCGCGTCTTCGGCCGCGGGCCAAAGCAGGCCGAGCGCGGCCCTGGGGTGGACACGCCAGCGATCCGGGCCAGTATCCCGGGCAGTGGCACTGCCCCGCATCGCTGGCGCGTCGGACCTGGGGCCTCGGCCGCGCACCGCGCCAGCCCGCCGCTGGCGCCGGACTCGCCGCTCGCGTCTGCGGCCGCGGGCCAAACCAGGACTTGCGCGGCCCTGGGGTGGACACGCCAGCGATCCGGGCCAGTATCCCGGGCAGTCCCCGCGCTCGAGGCCAAGCCAGCCGGGCCAGGCCCAGCTCCCTGCGGGACGAGCGCGCGCCGAGCCGGACGGTGGCCGCGAGCGCAGACTCTGAAACACCCGCCACCGCGAAGCCCGCGCTCCGGTCCGAATCGCAGGATGCAAACCCGCGACCAAGGACCCAACTCCGGCGCGCTTGAGCTTCAGGCGGAGCAACCCGACGAGAAAGCGCCGGCACAATCCGCCGACACACCGCCGGCGCACAGCCGCCTCCACCTGCCCTGGCACATCTTCGTAGCTTCAGGATGTGTCCATCTGGCCATCACCTGGAGCCTGGACGGCATTCCCGCGGCGAGAGGCGAGCCCTGGGCGCTGCGCTGGATGCGTGCGCTGGCTGAGCACCCCGTGCGCGGCCCCCTGGGGCTGGCGATGGCGTGGCTCGGAGCCCGCGCGCTGCTGCGCGCAGCGCTGAATCGCCCACCCCACTCCTAGGCATTTGGCGGCGTTGGAGTTACGATGACGCGCCGGTTGGGCAGACCGGCTCGGACCTGGGGGTGGAGGTTCCTTCACCCCTCCGTTATTTCTCGAAGCCCCAGGATGTCGATGGCCAGCGCCCCCTTCCACTCCGTCGTCTACGGCCCGCTCAAGACGCGCCGTCTGGGCATCGCCCTGGGGATCAACCCCGTCCCGAGCGACACCGGGGTCTGCACCCCCGACTGCGTCTTCTGCAAGACCGGCCAGGCCGACGCCGTCCCGATCGTGGCGCGGGTCAATTCCGTGCCCAGCGCGGGCGTGATCGTGACCGCCGCCGCGCGCCGGATCATCGCCATGTCCAAGGCCAGCGAAAAGGTCGAGTGCATCGCCATCTCGGGCAACCTGGACCCGACGCGCCACCACCAGCTGCTGACGATCACCGAGAACCTGCGCGACCTGCGCAACAAGTGGTTCCCCAAGGCGGATCTCGCGATCCTGACCGACGGCACCAACCTCGAGCCCGCCGACCACCGCCGCGCCCTGCAGATCTACGACCTGCCGATCCTGCGCTTCGAATGGGGCACCGTGAAGACCTTCCAGGCGATGACCGGCCGCAAGCCGGAGGACCTGAAGGCCCTCGCGACCCACCTGACCGGCATGGACCGCCTGATCCTCTCGGCGACCTTCGTGCAGGGCGGCCCGGACAACTCGATCGATGCCGAGGTCAAGGCCTGGATCAAGCGCGTCGAGGAGCTGCGCCCCAAGGAAGTCCAGATCCAGACCATCGAGAACCCCAAGGGCCGCGCCAACAAGCCGCGCGCCGTCTCGGCCTCGCGCCTGGAGGAGATCGCCGCGCAGCTGACCGAGAAGACCGGCATCGCCACGACCGTGCTGGCCGAGGAACCGCTGACGGTCTAGTCGACCATGGCGCTCGCGGAGTTCCGCGGAGTCTCCCACCAGTTCGCGGAGCGCCACGCGCTGCGCAACCTGTCGCTCGCCATCGAATCCGGCGAGGTCTACGGCCTGCTCGGACCGAACGGCGCCGGCAAGACGACCGCGGTGCGCATCCTGTGCGGACTCTTGAAGCCGACCTCGGGAGCCGCGTTCGTCGCCGGCGTCGACGTCGCGCAGGATCCGCTCGAAGCGCGCCGGCACATGGCCTTCGTGCCCGACGGCGCTCCGTTGTACGCGCACCTGTCGCCGAAGCAACACCTGCAATTGGTGGGACGCCTGTTCGGCATGCAGGAAGCCGCGATCGAGAGCGAGAGCAAGCGCCTGATCGAGGCGATCGGCCTCGGCGAGCGCATCGACGATCCCGTCGGCGAGTTTTCGCGCGGAATGCGCCAGAAAACCGCGCTGGCCTGCGCGATCCTGCCGCGGCCCAAGCTGTTGGTGCTCGACGAGCCGCTGGAGGGCCTGGAC
>Ga0315910_10000654_pt1 | contig 33718 bp, 27 predicted proteins | sample EdamamesoilMG_FD_204470 | JGI IMG/M metagenome (GOLD analysis project Ga0315910, IMG submission 204470) | Garden soil microbial communities collected in Santa Monica, California, United States - Edamame soil | ecosystem: Environmental > Terrestrial > Soil > Garden | place: USA: California... | reverse complement strand
ACGACGGCAACCCCTGCACGATCGAATGGTGCGATCCGGTTCTCGGCCCCCAAACGAAGACATGCTCGGCGATCGACCCGACGGTTGGCACGACGCTGCACGAGTCGATGAAGTGGTTGTTCGAGCAGCCGAATCCGGTGCAGGTCGGCGTCGATCCGGCGACGATCCTCGTCGAACGCGCGACGCTGCTGTCGGGCCAGGTTTTGGCACGCGACGGGTCGGTCCTGCCCGGGGTGCGAGTGGCGGTGAAGGACCACGCAGAGTTCGGGTACACCACGACTCGCGTGGACGGCCGCTTCGACATGGTCGTGAACGGCGGCGGCACCCTGACGGTAACGTACGAGAAGGCCGGCTACCTGCTCGTACAGCGCCCCATGCCGAACGTCTGGGGTGAGTACGCGACCCTACCCGAGGTGGTCCTGATTCCGTCTGATCCGGCGAGCACCGTGATCGATCTCACGAACGAATCGGCGCCATTTCAGGTGGCTCAGGGGACCGTTCAGGCTGACGCTGATGGCACAAGGCGCGGAACCGTCCTCGTTCCCGCTGGAACTGAGGCCACCATGCACCTGCCAGGGGGTGAAACGGTGGACCTTTCCTCGATGAACGTTCGAATCACCGAATTCACTGTCGGGGACAACGGGCCGAGCGCGATGCCTGGGCAACTCCCTCCGGAGAGCCAGTACACGCACGCCTTCGAGATCAACGCCGACGAGGCAATCGCAGCCGGGGCCCCAAGCATCACGTTCTCGGACCCCCTCGTTTACTACGTCGACAATTACAGACAGTTTCCGGTCGGCACACCGGTACCTTTTGGCTCGTTCGATCGAGACGCGGGCGCGTGGGTTGCTGAGGAAACCGGTATCGTGCTGGCCGTAGTTGGCGTGACCGGAGGTCTCGCCGACGTCGACGTCACCGGTGACGGTCTCGCTGACACGGGGGGCCAGCTGGCGGCCTACGGGATCGCGAACGACGAGCGCGAGGAACTCGCCGCCATGTATGCGCCGGGCAGCAGCCTCTGGCGCGTTCGGATCAGCCACTTTACGGCGCCCTTCGATTGCAACTGGGGTGCCCAATGCGACGATTGTCCTGACCCGTCGGACCCCCCGACGCCAGATCCTGATCCCGAAGATCCGTGCGAACAGTCTGCTGCGTCCACCATCGAGTGCGAGGCGCAAGTGTTGAAGGAGCAGATCCCCATCGCGGGTACGCCGTTCTCTTTGAACTACGCGAGCAACCGTGTCCCCGGCCGAAAGGCAGCGTATCGAGTCCACGTACCCATCACTGGTCCGAATCCGCCAACAATAGTCCAGATGCAGGCCTTCGTCGGGACTCGGTGGCTAGGGACCCACAAGATCGTGGGCCCAGCGGCGAACGCGAGCTTGGAGGTTGAATGGGATGGGCTAGACGAATTCGACAGAATCGTTCAGGGCGCGCAGTCGCTCAGGGTGCACATGAAGTACACCTATCATGGGTGTTTTACCAGCGCCCGTGCCTGGGCCCGTACCGACGCAGCTTGCCTACCATTCACCCCAGTGACGCCAATCGTGCGTGTGCGAGAGTGGGTGGTCCCCATTGGTCCGTTCGACGCCCAAGGCCTCGGTCTGGGCGGTTGGACGTTCGACGTGCAACATGTTTATGAGAACGCCGTTCGGCGCCTGCAGTTTGGGGACGGGACAAGGCAGGCTCAGGCCGCCCTTCAGACTTCCCTAAAGCGGATCTATCCGACGAGCACAATTCAGAACGCCAGCGTCGGCGAAGCAATCGCGGCAGCGGCCGATGGCACGATTTACTTCGGCAATGGCAACAACCAGATCCGGCGCACCGCCCCTTCGGGTTCCGTGTTTGTGTCCGGCAGTACGACGCCCGGCTTTGGCGGCGACGGCCTTCCGGCAACGGATCCTTCCGTTCGGTACAATCGCATTCGCGACATGGAGTTCGGCCCTGACGGGTCCCTCTACATCGCCGACTACAACAACAGTGCGATTCGCCAGATCGGGACCGACGGGATCGTGCGAACGATCGCAGGCATCGGCGGGATGGACGGGCATACAGGCGACGATGGTCCCGCGACGCAGGCGCTGATCCACCTCCCCAAGAGCATTGCCGTCGAGACAGGGGGTGCCGCGTATTTCGTGGAAGAGACGCGCTCGATCCGGAAAATCACGCCTGAAGGAAACATCCTCACCGTTGCAGGCTCGGACGAGAACGACCCCTGTCCCACGCTGCCCGCAGATGGCGTGGACGCTGCCGAGGTTTCGCTCAAGCCTTGGTCGATTGCGTTGGCGCCCAACGGCACCATCTATGCGGGCATCCAGACCTATTCGAGCACCTGCATTGGGGGCGTTCCCAACCGGCTCGTCCGAATCGAGAACGGTCGCATCTTCCACGTTGCAGGCCAGGGATGCCTAAGCTCCAGCGCGACGTGCACCGACCGAATGGTCGACGGGACGGCCGCGAAGGAAGCCAAGATTGCTCCGGAAGCGATCGCGGTGGACAAATACGGCCAGCTCTACTGGCTCGACTCGAACGGGTGTCCGGACAACAGCGCGGGTCCCTGCAAGCGGATCGCGACTCTCGATGGACAGGGGGCGGTGCGAACGTTGGCAGGCAATCTGACTGGCAATGGGCCTCAGGCCTATCCGGGCAGCGTAGCCCCGTTCTCGCAAGTCGCTCTGAACGCGCTTGCCGTCTGCTCCGACGGTGCCCTTTGTGTCGCGACGCTCCCCCCGGGAACCGACGGCCAACTCTGGAAGATCACGTCGCCTTTGCCGGCAGAAAGCGGGGCCGCGTTTGCGATCGGTGCCGCTGACGGCATGTCTTTCCACGCATTCGACAGCCTTGGGCAGCACCTTTCAACCAAGGACGCACTCACCGGCTCCGACGTCCACCGCTTTGGCTACGACTCGCGCGGCCAAGTGATCACCATCACCGACCGCGGGGGCCTCGTGACCACGGTCGAGCGAGACAGCGTCGGAACTGCGACCGCGATCGTGTCTCCGTTCGGGCAGCGGACGGAGCTGGAAATGGACGCGCAAGGGTACCTGGCGGAGGTCGAAGACCCGCTCGGAAACCTGACGACGATGACCTACACGGACGGTCTCCTGACGAACTTCACCAATGCTCGCGGGCACGAGAGCGTGATGAGCTACGATTCGCTGGGACGCCTCTACACCGACGAGGATCCAGCGGACGGCAGCCACACGCTGACGCGCTCGGGTGAGACCAGAAACTGGACGGTCTCGCGCACGACGGCTCTTGGTCGCACGACCACGTATCAAACCGAAATCCTCCCGGAGAGCAAAGGCGTGTCCCGCACCGTCACGACGCCGGACGGCTTGCAGCAGGTTCGCTCGATGGAACCGGGCCAGGTCCAACGTTCGTTGCTCCCTGACGGAACAGAGATCAGCACCACGGAGAACTCCGACCTCCGCTTTGGCGCCGTAGTGCCCATTGTCTCCCAGACCACGACGCTTCCTTCCGGTCTCGTCTCGGTGGAGAACCGCAGCCGCCAATTTGCGGGGCTGAATCCGGCCGACCCGCTCGACTTCGACTCGATGACGGACGACACAATTCTCAACGGCACGACGTGGAGGACCGACTATGACCCGGTGACGCGAACGTTCACTTCCGTCAGCCCTCATGGCCGCTTGTCCACACAGCGGATCGATGCCCTCGGGCGCATCAACCGCACGCAAGTCAACGGTCTCGCACGAATGGACTTCCAGTACGACACGAGCGGGCGCCTCCTCCGCACGATCCACGGCACGGGAGCGCTCGCCCGGACGACCGACTACGCCTACACCGCTAGCGGTGCGTCGACAGGCTTTCTCGAGAGCATCACCGACCCGCTCACCATCCCGACGGTGTACAACCGCGACGCGCTGGGCAGAACGCTGACCGAGACGCGTGCGGGCGCGACGACAGGCTTCACGTGGGACAGCGTCAGCAACCTCGAAAGCGTCACCCCGCCCGGGAAGCCGATGCACGGGATGACCTACACGCCGGTAAACCTGCTCGAATCGTACGACCCGCCTCCCGCCGGCCTCACCCAAGCGAGCACGGGCTACACTTACGACGCGGACAGAATGCTGCGCACGGAGACGAGACCGACGGGCGACGTGATCACGCGGACACCCGATAGTGCGGGCCGCCTCGATAGCGTGTCCTTCCCCGGGGGGTTCATCGACTTCGAGTACTACCCTGCCGGAACTCCGAGCGGCGCGGGCAAGACGAGCGACATCTTCGGCCCGTACGGCGTCGACCTCCATTTCGCCTACGACGGCCGCCTGACTACCACCGCTCTCTGGACCGGCGACGTCACCGGCCACGTTGACTGGCAATACAACACCGACTTCAACAAGATCCGCGAAACTGTGACCGCACCCTTCGGCACGAGTTTCACGGTCTTCGGCTACGACAACGATCAGCTGCTGACCTGCGCGTCGTGGACGAGCTGCTCGGGCTCATCCGCAACGAACGCCCTCCGCCTCACCCGTGACCCACAGCGCGGCGGGATCATCACGGGGCTTGCGCTCGGGAGCACGACGGAAAGTTGGACCTACAACACGTTCGGAGAGATCGCGACGCAGTCGGCAGCGTTCGGCGGGAGTCCCATCGCAAGTCTCGTCTACGACGAGGCCGGATTCGAGCGCGACAAGCTCGGCCGCATCGTGCGGAAGACGGAGACGGTCCTCGGCGCCACGAAGGTCTACGGCTACACCTACGACAACCTGAGACGGCTAACGGACGTTAGCGTCAACGGCGTCCTCGAGGAACACTTCGACTACGACCTCAACGGCAACCGCACGGCAGGCTACAGGGCCGGCGTTGGCACGTGGTCTGCGACCTACGGTGATCAGGACAGGCTGCTGACGTACGGGCCGTGGGTGTTCACTTACACGGCGAACGGCGAACTCGAGACGAAGACGAATACGAGCACGGGCGACGAGTGGATGTTCCAGTACGACGTGCTCGGGAATCTCCTGAGCGTCGGACTGCCGAATGGGGATCTCGTCGAGTACTTGGTCGACGGGATGGGGCGCCGCGTCGGGAAGATGAAGAACGGCGTCCTCTTGAAGCAGTGGATCTACCGCGACACGCTGAAACCTATCGCAGAGCTCGACGGGAGCGGAAGTCTCGTCGCGCAGTTTGGGTACGGGGCGAAGAGCAACGTGCCGGACTACGTCCGACGTGGGACGGCGACGTACCGGGTGATCAGCGATCACTTGGGAAACCCGCGGTATGTGGTCAACGTGGCGAATTCGAGCGACGTGCCGTTCCAGGCGAGCTACTCGAGCTTCGGAGAAGCGACGGGGACCGGGCTTGACTGGATGCCGTTCGGGTTTGCGGGAGGGATCTACGACGGTGATAGCGGGCTCGTGAGGTTTGGAGCTCGGGACTACGACCCCGAGGTCGGACGGTGGACGGCGAAGGATCCGCTGAGGTTTGGCAGCGGCGATGGTTCCAACCTGTACGTTTACACGAACGACGACCCGGTGAATTTCGTCGACCTCACAGGGCGCAATACGATACCGATGCCGTGGTGGGGCCCGATTCTTGGCGGAGCTGCGGCGGGAGCTGCTGCAGGCGGAGCTGTTGGAGCGCTAGTCGGGGCGTGTATCGCCGCACTGATCGTCCCGGGAGATACTCCGCAGCCGGATTGCGAGCAGGCAAGATCCGACTGCATTAGTCGATGCACGGACGAGGTGTTGGGGCCGTCGCAGTGGCCTTCGCGTGATCGCGGGCCTGACTTCCAACGCTGCGTCCAAGGTTGCCTCCGGTCAGGCGGATGTTGACCTCCGCAGTGTCCAGCGACGCGGTGATCCACCGCTCGATCGAGGGCCTGAGTCGCGCGATAGAGGCATCCACCGCGGGCCTAGACCCGGACGAAGCCGAGCAACTGCGCGAAGCGAGTCGCCGAAGCGCCACGGCGTTGGAGCGCTTGCAGGCGCGGATTGCTGGACAGCCTGCACCTGAGCAGGATCTCGCCAAGAAAACTATCGCATGGCGATTTCCTCGACTCCGCGAGCCAGCGGCTCGCTGGCTTCTCAACGAGCTGGATCGCATCATTGCCGATATTGAACACGAGATCCTGGTGCCGGCGGAAAAAGAGCTGAGCAGTGAGCAACTTGCGGAGCTGAAGCGAGCGATCGGACAGGTCTGGGGCTGGATTGTCTGTGATCTTCAAGATCCGTTGTGGAAGCAGTATCCCCAGACGGCGCCTTCGAGCCAATGACCGCTACCCGATCTGAACGTGGTTTCCTCTCGTTCGTTCAGATCGTTGTAGAGCGGGTGCCAGATTTTCAGGCGTTTCCGTTTTGCCTCCCCGCTGTTGCAACTCTTCGAGAGCGCCTCCGACTAGATCCTCGCGTGACATTTTTCGTCGGAGAGAACGGCTCTGGGAAGTCGACCCTGGTGGAGGCGATTGCCGTTGCGGCCGGATTCAATGCCGAAGGCGGCACGAGAAACTTCCGGTTTTCAACGCGGCCGTCGGAGTCCGAACTGCACCGGTGCCTCCGCTTGGCGAAAACAGATCGGCGCCCCCGAACGGGATTCTTCCTCCGGGCAGAGAGCTTTTTCAACGTGGCTACTGCGATCGAGGAGCTCGATCGGGAACCCGGTGGTCCCAAGCTCATCGATTCCTACGGCGGCAGACCTCTCCACGAGCAATCGCATGGCGAGTCCTTCATGGCTCTCGTAAAGCACCGCTTCGGGCCGGATGGACTCTACATCCTCGATGAACCGGAGGCGGCTCTCTCGATCAGGCGGCAAATCGAGCTGCTCCGGGAGCTACATGCGCACGTGACGGAGAAGGGTTCTCAGATCATCGTGGCAACGCATTCGCCCGTGCTGATGGCTCTTCCGGGCGCCCTCATCTACCGTTTGGACGAGGTTGGGATCACCGAGGTGACGTACAAGGAGACCGACGCCTTTCGCCTCGCCCGGGACTTTCTCTTAGATCCAGTGACAGCCCTCGGCTGATGACCGCAGGGACTGCGGCAGAGGTTTCGGGGATGGCGTTGCGCGCCAGCGCGACCGCTGCCGCAGCGTCTTTTCATGACGTGCGCAGCGGGGCACCCGCAACGCCTGATACCAGCGAGCGTTTGGAGCGGGCTGCGCTACAGTCGCGTGGTGGGACCGATCATGCCCCGGCACCCGGACACGCTTCCGGCCGCGGATAGTGCCGTCGTGGGGCTCATTCTGTTTGCCATGGGGCCGCTCGCGGTCGGTGGCCGGCAGGGGTACGTCATCGCCTGTGCAGGCGCCGTGCTCGCGTGGATCGGCATTCTGCGGACCTACCGGCGGGAGCGCTGACCCGTGGCTCGAGGCCTGTCCGGCATGCCGGACCACGAGTTGAATCGCCTGTTCTTCGGCATCGGCGCCATCGAGCTCACGGCCTGGTTCGCGGCGTGGGTTACGAGCTGGTCGGTGGTAGCCGTAGGGCTCGCGTTGTTCACCACCGTCGGGATGTTGATCGTGGGTATGTGCGTGGCGAAAACGGAAGCGCCTGGGCTGATTCGAACGTTCAGAGCCTGGCGAAAGCTCCACCACGAATTGTCGAGCATCGACGTGGTCGCCATGCCAGAAACCGCACTCGCGCGGGATAGTCGACGGCCACACAGCTCCCCCCTTTCCCTCCCCACCAAGGCGTAACGGATGGAACGCTCGGGAAACGCCTCGGTTGGGGTTGCTAAGTTATTCCAAGGATCCGAAACGCGGAGGAACGAACCGAAACGCTCGAAATCGCCTTGCCAAAGTGGACGTCGAGGGTTCGAATCCGTGGGCAAGGGCTCAAGGCCGGGCCGCTGTCGGCGTTAGGTTCAGTGCGGCTCGAATCAGCGAGCGCATTGCCGTCACGGGCAGCGCACGCCCGGGAGTGCAACGGATGAAACGCACCTGTTTTCCCATCGGTTCCAACACGCCACCGGGATCACGAAGCCGCACTCCGTGCTCGAAGCCAAGACGCACGTGGTCCGGTTGCGGAGCCACGAAGCAGAAGTAGTGCGGCGATCGGTACCCGATGAGACACCAGCCCACGTAACCCGCCTCCTCGGCTTCCGGCGCTTCCTCGAGGACGAGCTTCCGCAGATGCTCGGCCATCTTTCGAATTTCAGGTGAGTAGCCCTCGAGGATCTTCGCCGGCGCGACCGTTCGCGCCTTCGTCGATCGCGACGGGGTCGCAGCGGCTGCAAGGGCTCTCCGCGCCCAAGACACGAGCTCCGTTTCATCGTCGAAAATCTCCGGCGGGACCTCGTAGTAGCTCTTCAGCACCGCGCCGCGCGGTGGCTGGAACGCTTTCATCCCGTGCTCTGCGAACGCTGCTCGCGTCGACGCGTTCGTCTTGAGGTAGACCCGGTCGCGATGCACGATGCCGAACATCGTTCCTTCGGCGTAGATTCCCGCACCGCCGAACATCGGGCGAATTTCGAAGTCGGGGAGTTTTCCAAGTCGGTCCTCCAGAAACTCCGCCATCGAGTCGCGCCGCTTCGCCGTGAGAAGACCTCGCTCGCCCTCCCGGCGTGCTCTGGACACATCCCTTGGCATGGCGCGGACATCATAGTCCCGGTCGCGCACGCCTCACGTTGAAGATCGAAGACGCCGCCAAACTGCAGAGCGCCGTGGGGTACTGGTTGCGCTCACACGGAGCCGGAACCTCATCGAGCCAACGGGCCGCCACGGGTTGAGGCGGCTTCGTGCGCCAACCCTGCCGTCAGAATTGCTCGATGAACTGCCAGGCTTCGCCGGGGACCCAGCTCTGATTCTGCCCGCTGTCCTTTTCCGTAGGATTGTGGTCGCCGCCATGCGCGCACCAGCGCACCGGATGCCCTGCGGAGCAGCCTTGATACGACGTGCACGTGTGGGTGCCGCTGCCCGCTGCCGGATCGGTCGGGTTCTGCGGGGTGCAGCCGTTCACCATCACGTAGTGATCGCGCATCTGGCGCCCGCCGGAGACGTTGAGCACGCCGTCGGAGACCCCGTGCACGTGCATGTAGGCGATCGGCGTGGTCCCCCCGCTGCAGCCGCTGAGCTGCCCGCCGGCGTAGAGGACCACGCCCCGGAAGACGTTGGCGCGAGCGCAGGCAATCGCGTAGGACATGCCGGCGCCGTAGCTGAATCCGGTCGCAAAGATGCGCGTCGTGTCGATGCAAAGGTCGTTTTGGATCTGCGCGAGGATCGCGTCGGTGAGCGTCACGTCCTGGCCGCCGCTGTTGGCCCAGCCCGCGTTGAGACCCTCTGGTGCGACGAAGATCGTGCTGTCGTCCGCGAGATCCCAGAGTCCGTAGTACGGGTCCTCCGTCGATCCGCCACCGTTGGCGACCTGGCTCGCGTTGCCGTTCAGCCAGTGATAGGCGATGATCAACCGGTACGGGTGGTTGTTGTCGTAGTTGCTGGGAACCCTGAGGATGTACTCGCGGTTCCCTCCGCTCTGGATCGTTTTGCGACCGTCCATCAGGGTGCGCGACTTGCCGCAACCGGCGCTTCGCCCGTCATCACCTGATCCGCCGCTGCCGCCCGCGCCAGCGCCCGCGCCCGCGGCCCCCGCCGTGCTTCCGCCGGCCCCGCCACCAGCCATGCCTCCGCCGACACCCGCGGCGCCACCATTCTGACCGCCGCTTCCGGAGTTTCCCCCGAGACCCGCGAGGCCTCCCATCGCGCCCATCCCGGAGCCTCCGCCGGGACCGATCCCACCGCCGCCGGACGTACCCCCCGCGGGCGCTGCGCCGCCAGCTCCCGACTTTCCGCCCGTCGTTCCAGCAGCGCCGCTCGCACCACCTGCTCCTGAAGCGCCGCCTATCGCGCCAGTTCCGGCAGCTCCGCCCTTGCCGGAGCCTCCGCTCGTCGATCCTCCGTTGCCCGACCCCGAACCACCCATGGCGTTCCCGCCACTGCTTGGGCTGCCCGCGTTCCCGTCGTCGGGAATCGCACTGCCTTCGATCGCACACCCGACGAAGAGCGGCGCGCCAAGCAGCGGCGCCACGAGCAGCAGGGCTTTCGATGAGGTTCGTCCGGGTGTGCGCATCATGATCTCTCTCCGCGCTGCGGGCTGGTCTCGAGCAGAAACGACCAGAAACGATATTTCAGGTAGCCTGAAATCACAGCAACCTAGCTATTCCCGCACGGGGGCGGCGGTGATCCCGGTTTTCGTCGCAGCCGTGGAAGCGTGCGTGCGTCTACGCGATCGCGCGTACCGGGCGGAGCGCACGTAACTCACCCGGAATTAACACTCCTGGGCAGCCTCGACCGGTTCAGAAAAAAAGCAGTCGGAGGTTATTTCGATGGGCTCTCATCGAAGGTCGCTCCCGCTGCCCTTGCCCGTGCTTGGTTGTGACGGCGAGCCCGAGCATGCGTCAGATTTCTGCCCGGACCGTCTTCGTCATCGCGATGAGCGTGTCGACCGCACGCGCGGAACCGCGTCTCTTCGTCGACCTCGACTACCAACCGGACGCGGACCTCCCGGGGTGCCCCAGTGACACCGACTTCCGCGCGCTGATCCAAGGCCAGCTCGGCTACGATCCATTTCGCTCGGAATCAGAGCAGACCGTCGTTGCCCGAGCGCGTGTCGGCGAGCACGGCCTCCAAGGGTTGGTCGAATGGCGAGATGCGTCGGGAAACCGACACGGCGTGCGCGAGCTCGATTCCGAGAGCAGGGATTGCGCGGCACTCGCGCGGGCGATGAGCTTTGCCATCGCCGTGCAGATCCAGCTCCTTGCGGACGAGGAGGCGGTCTCGGCGTCGTCCGCAACGCCGGACCAGGAACGCGAGCGCGCCGCCGCGGTCGCGCCGCCCGCACGGCCTCCCAAACAGGTGCGGACCGAAGGGAGGCCCACGACTTCCGGGCGCGCGAGCAGCGGAAGCCCTGGCTGGGAATTCATGATGGGAGCGGGTCCTGCGCTCGGCTTCTGGATCACGCCCCACACGGCCGTCCAGGGGCGGGTTTTCGCCGGAGCGCGGCGCCGCTCCTTTGCGCTCGAGCTCGGGGCGGAGGCGAGCTTGCCGTCGAGCTACTCGACTCCGACGGGGGACGGGTTCGAGCAGCAGGTCACCCTGGGCACGGTGGCCGCATGCGGAGTGCTGCGACCGCTCGCAGGGTGCATCGTCAACAAATGGGGAAGGCTCGCGGTTCGCGGCTTCGGAGTCGACGTGCCGCATTCGCCGTCGGGCCTCGTCGGTCAGGTTGGACCCCGAATCATGCTCAGCGAGAACCTGGGAAGCCGCTTCACCGGTGCACTGCGAGTGGAAGCTCTCGCGACGCTCGTGCCTTGGGAGGTCACCTTGGACGAACGGACGGTCTGGAAGACGCCCCCCGTGAGTCTTTCGATCGGCTTCGACCTCGCGGCCGTTTTTCATGACAATCCCTAGCCACTTCGAACAACTTCGAGATCGATGAGCTCAGTCGAGGTCGCCCCGACGCTGGTTTCGGCCATGGCGACCGACGAGCGATCTTGCTTCGATGCATTCCAGAGAGAATTCGACTACTTGTGCCGTACGCTGCGGCGCCTGGGCGTCCCCGCCGACGAGGTCGAGGATCAGGTCCACGAGGTTTTCCTCGTGCTCGCGCGAAAGTGGCGAGAGTACGACGCTTCACGGCCGCTCAGGCCGTACCTCTTCGGCATCGCTTTCCGGGTGGTCGCGGCGTTTCGACGAAAGCACCGCCGCGAACGGCCGTCGGAGCTCGCAGAGCCGGTCGACTCACGACCACGACCAGACGAGGCCTTGGAGGCTGCCTTCGCGCGAGGGCTCGTGCTTTCGGCTCTCACGCAGGTTCCTCTTCCGCGCCGCGCGGTGCTCGTGATGCACGACATCGATGAAATGCCGATGCGCGAGATCACCGAGGCGCTCGCGCTGCCTCTGTTCACCGGTTACTCGCGCTTGCGCAAGGCGCGTCGGGAATTCGAAGCCGCCGTCAAGGCGCTCCAGAAAGGAACGAAGGAGCCATGAGTCCGACCCGTCTCGAACCGCTCTCCCTGGAGGCGGAACGTCTGTTCGCTAACGAGCGAACATGGGAGCCGCAGTCCGGCGAGCTCCGCTCTCGGGCGCTCGCCCGCGCGCGCGCGGCTCTCGAAAACGGAAGCGTGGCGGCACCGTCCTACGCCTGGGGGCGGCACAGGGTGCAGCTTCTCCTGGCGGCGACGCTCGTGCTCGTCTTCGCCGCGGCATCGTTCGCGGCGTTCCGGAAGCTTCGGACCGGCGCTCGGCCTGCACGGCTCGGATCACCGGCGCTCGTCGAAGGGAGCAGGCTTTCGGCGCGAGCACCGGCGCCGGCAATGGAACCGCTCGGTCGAGAGAAGTCGGACTCCACCGAAACTGCCGCCCGCGAAAGGCCCGGAGCACCCGCAGCGCCACGCCGGCCTTCGGCGAGCGACGCCGACGCGCTGGAGCTCGGCTTGCTCCAGCGGGCGCGGGGGGCGTTGGCCAAGGGCGATTTCTCGGCGGCGCTCGGCGCGATCACGGAGCACCAGCGTCGCTTCCCTTCGGGGCGCCTCAGGGAGGAACGCGAGGCTCTGCGCGTCAAAGCCCTCCTGGGGCTCGGACGGACGGACGAAGCGCAGCGCGCCGGCGAACGATTCCGAGACCGCTTCCCGGAGAGCGTGCTCGCGCCACGCATCGAGGACGCGACTCGAAAAGCGCCGTGAGGCTTCGCTGTCTCGAAATCGGGCCGAAGATCGTCCGGCTCGCGTTCCTCGGTGGCTGCTCGGCGGCGGCCGTTGCTTGCGGTGGAACGCTCGACGCCGGCACGAACCTTCCGCCGGAAGGCCTGCCCGTCGGCGCCGAAAACCCGGTGATTTTGAGCAACGACGGTGCCTACGACAATTGGCAAGGAGAGTACGCGGTGCTCCTCGCGCACGCGGGCGGCCCGGCCCTCGCCGGCATCATCGTCTCGGCCGCCGGCATGTGGTCCGATCTCGACGCGAACCTCAGCGGATGGCAAACGCTCGTGACGCGATCGCGGGAGAGCGGGCTCGCGAACCTGCCGGATCCGATACGGAGCGAGAGCCAGCCACTCGAGCGACCCTCCGACGATTCCATCGAGTCGACCGTCGCGAACCGCTCGGAGGGAGCGCTCTTCATCGTCGAAACCTCGTCGCGGCTGAGTCGGCCGGGCCTGCCCGTGGTCGTTGCGACCGGAGGTCGACTGACCGACGTGGCGGACGCCTATCTGGTCGATCCGACCGTTGCGGATCGGATCGTCGTCGTCGCGTCGCTCGGGACCGGATTTTCGGGTGGCGAGCGGGTGGCTCGCATGAGCATTCCGAATGGTGAAATGGACCCGTGGGCGAACTTCATCGTCGCGACGCGGCTCCGCTACGTCCAGGTGAGCGCCTACTATGACCAAATGACGGACGTTGCCGCCGAGAGGACGGCGGAGCTTCCCGACAATGCGCTTGGCACCTGGATGCGCGACAAACAACCCATGATCCTCGATACTCCGGTTGCCTCGGACCAGGTCAGCGTCGTCGCCCTGGGCGTTCCCGCCTTCGTGCAGGGAGTCGTTCGGGTCGCGCCCTCGGGCTGGGACGGAAATGCACCAAAGCTCGTTCCCGATCCCGACGGGCCCGCGTGGCTCGTCACGGAATCGGACGGCGATGCGGCGACCGCTCACCTCTGGGGGCTCCTCCTGGACCCGGCGACGTTCGGTCGCTAGAGCGCGCGTGACAAATAACACCTCGTTCGAGCAATCGTGCGGTCGTGCAGTGCGTACGCTCCCATCGTGGTCGGCCGCGGGCGTGGTCAGCCGCTCTGCTGCTCATCGCGAGCGCCTGCTCGACCACCGCTGAGCCGCCCGCGAGAACCAACGACACCGCAGCCGGTGGGGCCGGACGGTCGGGGGCCGGTGCGGGCGCCGGAGGCGACGGCGCTGCTCAGAGCGGCTCGGCGGGAAATGCCGGAACGGCCGGAAGCGGTCGTCCCGCAGGCGGCGGCGCAGGCACGTTCGGTGCGGCGGGGATGAGCGGCGCCGGGGCCGGCGTGTCGGGCGAAGGGGCGAGCGGCGGAATAGCGGGCACGGCTGGGCAGCCGCAGGGCGGCATCGCGGGAAACGTCGCCACCGCTGGCACGAGTGGCGGGGGCAGCGGAGGTGCCGGCGCAGGTGCAGCCGGTGGCGGGAACGGCGGGGCTCTGGCCGGGAGCGCGGGCGCCGGTGGCCAGGCTGGCTTTCCGCCCCTTCCCGATCCCGGACCGGAGGGGGACGGCGACTTCGAGATCGGCCCGAGCTTCACCGTCCAGCCCGATCTCGCCGATCGGGGTGCCCCGAAGGGCAGAGCATTCGAATTCTCCATGGCGCTTTCGGAGAGCGAAATCTTCGATGGAACGGACTCGACGCTCGACGACGGCAAGCCTGTCAACACCACTCGACGCATTTCCGTCTACGTGCCGGATCAGTACGAAGACGGATCGGCGGCCCCGGTTCTCGTCATTCAAGACGGCCCTGGAGAGCTCTCGATGGTGAGGAACGCGCTCGACAACCTGACCATCACGAACGACGCCACTCGACGGATCCCGCCGTTCATCGCCGTCGCGGTGCAAAATGGGGGAAACAACGGCAAGGGCAGCGAGCGCGGGCTCGAGTACGACACCATGTCGGACCGCTACGCGCGTTTCATCGATCTCGAGGTGCTACCCGCGGTCGTTGGGGACGCGGCCATCAAGGCAGCGTACCCGAACATCCGGATCACGAAGGACCCCAACGGAAGAGCCGGGCTGGGGTGCAGCTCCGGGGGTGCTGCCGTCCTGACGATGGGTTGGTTTCGCCCCGACCTTTTTCGTCGTCTCATCACCTACTCGGGAACCTTCGTCGATGAGCAGGACGACGACGCGCCGGAAGCAACGGAATACCCGCTCGGAGCCTGGGAGTATCACTCGGGCAGGGCGCTCATCGCGACCGAGCCCAAGAAGGATATCAGAGTCTTTCTGACCGCGGCGGAGAACGACCTGAACTCGAACGACCCCGAGTCGACGCACCACAACTGGGTCATGGCGAACGAGCGGACGGCCGCAGCCCTCGGCGAGAGCGGCTATCACTACCGCTACGTCTTCGCGCGGGGCGTCGGCCACTGCGACATTCGTGTCACCCAGGCGACGCTCGCGGACGCGCTGATCTGGGTCTGGCGCGGCTACCAGCCGTCGGTCGACTAGCAGCGAAAAAAAGCTTCCCCCGCCGTGACAAGATCCTCGGGACAACGGCAAGAACCGGCATGCCGAACCGCGAACCCGCTGGTCGCGCGCACTCCGGGGCATGCCGCGTCCGCCCCCCGCCCTCCCTGCTGGCGCACGGACTCGTCGCCGCCTCGCTGGCAGCGACGCTCGCCGGCTGCGCCGCCGAAGTCACCGGGGACCCAGGCGTCACCGGGATAGCAGGCGGAGCCGGCGCGCCGGCCGCGGGGAGCGGGAATGTAGCGGGCGGCAGCGGTGGCGCGGCGGGTACGGGCGTGGCGAGCGGAGCGGGAGGCCTCGGCGCCGGGAGCGGTGGGACGGAGAACCTCGCGGGCGCCGGCGCCGGTGGGCAAGCGGGCGCGGGCGCAACGGGCGGCACCGTCGCCGACAACGGCTTGCCGGGACGATCGCTCGTGCGCCGTCTGTCGAACGCCGAGTACGACGCGACGATAAGAACGCTCCTCGCCGACGAGACCGGCTACGCCTCCGCCTTCCCGGAGGACACGGTCGTGCACGGGTTCACCAACAACACGGACGTGCAGGACGTCGGGCCCACGTTGGTGGAAGAGTACGTGGTCGTCGCCGAGCAGATCGCGGAAAAGGCGGTACAGAGCACGGATGCTCTGCTCGGGTGCGCGCTCGCGGACGGCGAGAGCTGTGTCCTCGATTTCATCGGTCGCTTCGGCAAACGGGCTTGGCGTCGCCCGCTCACCGCCGAAGAACAGACCGACCTCCTGACCGTCTTCACGAGCGCGCGGGATGCCTTCGACGCCACGACGGGTGTGAGGCTGCTCGTGGAAGCCTTCTTGGTGTCGCCTAGCTTCCTTTACCGTGCCGAAGTCGGCGTCCCCGTCGCCGGGATGCCGTACTCGGCTCTCACGTCGTGGGAGCTCGCCTCCCGCCTTTCGTACTTTTTCACCGGCACGATGCCGGACGACGAGCTGTTCGCGGCCGCCGAGTCGGACGCGCTGAGCACGCCCGCGGGGCTCTCCGCCCAAGCCGAGCGCCTGCTGGGAACGGCCGAGGCGCGGCTTCAGGTCGCGGAGTTCTTCGCCGGCTGGCTCGATCTGCGCGTTCTCCACCGCCTCGAACGCGACGTAGCGCAGTACCCGAGCTGGGATGACGCGCTGCCCGAGCTTTTCGCCGGCGAGACCCGGGCCTTCGCGACCCAGGTGATCTTCGAAGGAGCAGGCGATCTCCCGACGCTCCTCACGGCCCCGTACACGTACGGCGATCCCGCCCTGGCCACGTACTACGGCGGAACGGTCGGCCAGACAGTGAACGGCGTTGCGCGCATCGAGCTACCCGCGACGCGGCGCGCCGGCCTGCTCACTCACGCCTCTTTCCTCGCGACCCACTCGAAGGAGATCCAGACCGATCCGGTTTCGCGGGGGAAATTCGTTCGCGAGCGCATCTTGTGCCAGGGCATCGATCCGCCGCCGCCGGACCTCATGGTCTCGGCGCCAACCATCACCCCGAACACGACGGCGCGGCAACGGTTCACTGAGCACGAGGCGAATCCAGTGTGCGCCGGTTGCCACGCAATGATCGATCCGATCGGACTTGCGTTCGAGAACTACGATCCTGTCGGTCAGTGGCGCGACACGGAGCAGGGGCAGCCGATCGACGCGTCAGGAGACCTGACCGAGACGGACGTGCAGGGGCCGTTCGTCGGCGTCGTCGAGATGGCGGCGAAGCTCGGCCAGAGCCGCTTGGTGGCCGAATGCTTCGTGCGGCAGTGGTTCCGCTTCACTTTCGGAAGGGGCGAGTCCACGGCGGACGATGCGCGGATCGCCACCATCACGAACGGCTTCGACGGCACCAGCCGACAGGTTCGGGCTCTGCTCGTGGCACTGACCCAAACCCCCGATTTTCGGTACCTCGCCCAGGAGACAGCGCCATGACCAAAGGACCGGTCTTCTGCATTCCGTCGAAGCCGCTCTCGCGCCGGACCGTGCTCCGCGGCGGCTGCACAGCGCTGGCCTTACCGTTCCTCGACGCCATGCGACCCCGCGTGGCGGCGGCCCAGCCCCCAGCGCCCAAGCGTTTCATCGTGTTCTTCAGCTCGAACGGTACAATCAAGGATCAGTGGCAACCGAGCGGCACGGAGAGCGATTTCACGCTTTCGCCCATCCTGCGGCCGCTGGAGCCGCATCAGGCCGACCTCTTGATCATGCGCGGGCTCAGCAACGAGGCCTCGTACCTCTACGATCCGAACGCGCACGATACTTCGATGGCCACGATGTTGACCGCCGACCGGCTCCTGGTCGGTCCGAGCGGTACGGGTCGCGCCGGACACGTGCTCGACGGAACCGCCGCTGGTCCCTCGATCGACCAGGAGATCGCGCGGGTCATCGGCGGAGAAACCAGACTGCCGTCACTCGAGCTCGGCGTGCAGTCGACCACGACGATCCTCGAGCCGATGCCGCTCAGGATGAGCTACCGGGGGACGCCCGGCAACGCCAGGTCCGTGCCGCTCGAGGACGACCCCAAGAAGGTGTTCAGCCGGCTGTTCATGGACTCCGACGTGCCTTCGGCGGAGATCGAGGCGCTCAAGGCCCAGCGTCGAAGCGTGCTCGACTTCGTCCTCCGCGATTTCGGGCGTCTGAACGCGAAGGTCGGGGTCGAAGACCGCCAGAAGCTCGAGCGTCACGCCAACACCGTGCGCGAGTTCGAGCTGTCGCTCGACAATCTCGGAACGGGGCTCGATTGCGAGATACCCGCGGCACCGCCCGACGTGAGCCTCGACCCGTTCGATTGCATTCAGGACGGGCGACCCGCCAAGTGCTTCGGCGACTTCGAAACGCTGGGCAAGGCGCAGATGGACAACCTGGTTTTGTCACTCGCTTGCGACCTGACCCGCGTCGTCACCCTGCAATGGTCAACCGCGGAGAGCACCGTTTTCTTCAAGTGGCTGAACGTCGCCGGGGAGCATCACCTGATGTCGCACGACGCGAGCGGAAACCGGGACGATCTCATCAAGATCAACGTCTGGTATGCCGAGCGGTTCAAGTATCTGCTCGACGCGTTGAAGGCAGAAACGGACGCCGACGGCTCACTGCTCTCGAGCTCGGTCGTCTTGTGGGCGAACGAGCTTTCGGACGGCGACATTCACAATCGTCGCGATCTGGGCTGGATCATCGCCGGTCAGGGCGGCGGCACCGTCCGCACCGGTCGCAGCGTCCAGTACGACCGGTCGACGACCACGAACCAGCTGTTCGCATCGTTCATGACGATGTTCGGCACGCCCACGGACAGCTTCGGCGCGGCTCAATTTTCCGGGACGCTCTCGGGACTTGGCTGAGTCGACGCGGCCCAAAGCATCGCGCGACGGCTCGATCGATCGTCAGGGCAGCCCGGCGAAAAAGGCGGCCATCGCGTCCGTCGCGAAGCACGGCCACCCGTGGTTGGTGTTGCTGTACTGCGGATCGTCGTGCGAGCACCAGATCGTCGGCAGCGTGCAGCCCTGGTAGCTCACGCAGCCGGGATCGACCATCGTGCCGCTGCTCGTGCACGAGGCAACACCGGAGTACGGCATCGTGCTCGCCATGCACCCGTTCGCGGTCGTGAAGCGGGTGACGACGTCCGCGCCGTCGCTGTTGCGCACGGAGTCCATCGCTCCCTGGATGTACATGACGGCCGTCGGCTTCATGATCGCGCCGTAGTTCGAGGCCGCGACCGGGGCGACGGCCTTGAAATTCATCTGAATGGCGATGTCGCTTCGCGTCAGCATCTGCACGATCATCTGGGCCCCGGAGCTATGGCCGGCGGCGAAGATTCGACTGGTGTCGATGCAGTACGTGCTCAAGAGCTCGTCGTAGACGCGAAGCACCTTGTCGATATCGTTGTTGTAGTTCCATTCGTTGCCCGCGCTCTTCGGGAACGCGCGCACGTAGTTGGTCTCCAAGTCAGAGCCATCCGTGAGATCTTGGATCTGATCGATGGGGTTTCCCGCTGCGTGGAACCCGATGAACAGCGGGAACGGATTGCTACCGTCGTAGCTCGCGGGAAAGGTGTAGATGTGGTCGTTCGACACGGTGACGACACCGCCGCTCGGGCGACCCCCGTTGCCGCAGCCGTCGCTCGGCGTCGCTCCCAGCGAGCCACCCGCGCTCCCACCGCTACTTCCCCCGGCACCGCTCGTTCCGGCAACGCCACCCTGCCCTGCCGAGCCGCCCGCCGCGGAACCTGCACTCGCTCCCGCGCTTCCGGCCTGAAGCGATCCCGCGGCACCACCATTCGTCGAGCCACCGGCGCCGCCGCCGGCGAGCGAGCCTGCCGCTCCGCCCATCGGCGAGCCCGCGATCCCGCCGCCGCCCGCTGCGATCCCTCCGGTCCCGCTCGTCGCCGCGCCGGCCGTGCCAGCGATAGCCGCCGCGCCCGCGCTGCCTGACGAGCCGCCACCGAGCGCACCGGCACCACCGCTGCTTCCGCCGGAACCAGCCGCACCACCGCTCCCTGCGCGACCTGCGTCAGGGACGACCGTGTCGCTGACTTCCGGTGCGCACCCGAGCGCGAGGGACGGCAGCATGGTGAAAAGTAGCGAAGCACGCACTCTCAAACACCGCCGGCCAGCACGGGGTCGCGGCGGACCAACCGTTCGAATCGAGTTCGCGCCCTCGAAAGGCGGCGCCGCACCGTGATCGCCGCACAGCCGGAATCGGCAGCAATGGAGTCCAGAGTTGCCGGACTGAACCAAAGGGCCAGCAGCAGCGCTCGATCGCCCGGTGGCAAGCGGTCGATGACGTCAACCGCACGCGAAGCCAGAAACCTGGCGTCGAGGTTCGCCTGAAAGGACGGCACCTGCGGCTCGGGGAGCGTCTCGAACGACGTGTGCGGGCGCGAACGGCGATGGCGGATGAGTGCCCTGACCTTGTTGGCGGTGACTTGGGCCACCCAACCGTCGAGGCACGCGGGGTTACGCAACCCGCTGAACCCTTGGAAAACGGCGATCAGGATCTCCTGCACCAGGTCTTCCCGCTCGTCGTCGGACCCGAGCATCGCCTGCACACGACGAGCGATCCGCCACGCGTAGCGAGCGTGCAGGCGCTCTGGGGTGAGAGCCGCCACGTCCTTCAGAGTGAGTTCGCGTCTTGGGCTTTCCATCATGGCGATCGTGAGGTGGCGCGAGCCGCCGATGAGAACACCCACGAGCGAAAGCAATCGGTTCAACAATTTGCCGTTCGATCCCAGTCGAAATCGACACTGACGCTGAACTTCGATCGCCGCCGACCGACGCGATCACGGATTTCCGACGAGCCGTTCGAGCATTCCGAGGTGCCGACCGCGCGGGTACGCTTTTCGGTAGCGCTCCACACCGGCCGCCGCGCGCGACCGCTCGCCGGCGCGATGCCACGCTTCCACGGATCGCGCGATGGCGTCCTCGGCCAGGTTCCCGCGAGGTGCGAGCGCTTCGGCCCGCGCGAAGGCGGCCGCGGCGTCGCGCGGGCGCCCGAGATCGCTCATCAGAAGCCAGCCGAGCGTGAACGCAGCAGCGGGCGCACGCGGATCCTTCTCATAGCCGGTGAGGAGCTTGCGCAACAGTTTGGCTGCTTCGGCCGGGTGGTTGGAGCGGCGAGCGGCATCGGAAGCAAGGAGCAGGTCACCCGGCTCGTCGCGCACGTCCTGCATGTTGCCTGCGGCCAAGAGCTCGTAGGCTCGTCCGTGCTTTCCGGCACGCGCCAGCGCTCGCCAATCGCCAGGACCGTCCGAGGAGCGATCGCTACTCGAAGGGGGAGTCGGCGGGAGCTCGGTGGGCTGAGACGGGCCGGCGCTCGGCCGGGGACTCACGGACGGATAGACACCGGAATCACCGGCCCGAAGGGTGGCTTTCTTCAGGCCCCCCACCTCGGGGTACGAGACGCTGACCGAACCCTCCTCGACCGAGACGCGAACCGAGCCCGGCTCGTGCGCGACGTCGAACGCGGTGCCGAGGTCTTCCACCGCGACCTCGCCGGCCTGGACGCGGAAAACGCGCCGTGGATCGTGTCGCACTCGGAAGTGGCCCGTGCCTGACTTCAAGACGACGACCACACGACTTTCGCTCTGCTCGCGGACTTCGATGCGGGCCTGCTGGTCGAAGCGCACCTCGGTTTCGTCGCCGAGCGCGAGACGCTGCAATCCGGATGCGTCCCCTCCCACGGTGCGAGCGGTGGATTCGGAGCGCAGCCATCGCCAGCCGGCGATCGTGAGAGCGCACATGGCGGCAACGGCCAGAGCCGTTCCAGCGAACGCGGCGGCGCGCCGGAGCGGCGCATCGGTTCGCCGGCGCTCTTCGAGCTCGCGCCACGCTGCCTCGACACGCTGAGGAGTCCAAGCGTGCCGCCGAAGCTCGCGTCGCGCGGACTCGATATGCTTGTCGACGGTCGGATCGCTCACGCCGGGCTCTCCTGATCTCCCGTGATGGCGTTCAGCTTGGCGGTCACCCGCGTGTGGGCGCTGTGGATGCGCCGCTTCGCCGTGGAGAGCGACCACCCGCAGAGCGCTGCCACGCTCTCGACGGTCTCGGCCTCCAGGTAGCGGAGAACCCAGGCAAGGCGCAGCTCGACCGGCATCTTGTCTAGGATGGCATAGAGATGCCTCACGAGGTCTCGGTGCTCGGGAAGCGCCGCGGAAGCGGCGATTTGCTCGAAGTCAGGCTCTTCCGCTCTGAACAGCAGTCGGGTCAGCTTCCTGCGGCGCAGGCGCGTCCTCGCCAGACGGATCGCGATCGTCATCACCCAAGGCCGGGCTCCCTCCGGGTTTTCCAGGCGGTCGAAGGCACGCCAGGCCTTGAGAAAGACGTCCTGGACGAGGTCGTCCGCTTCCTCGACATTTTGCAGCATGGCAAGCCCGAGGGTCGCGACGGCGGGGGCGTGCCTCCTGAAAAGCTCCTCGATCCCGAGCGGACGCTCGGCGGCGCGCGCCTCGACGACACGCTCCGCCCCCTCGACCGGCTGAGGGTGCGGCACGGCAGACATATCCGTTGGGAGAAACCCTCGAGGAACGAGAACCGGTCCAAGAAAAAGTCCCTCCGCGTCGACAAGGCGCTGAGCCGTGGACGGCCCGACCGCCGGACTACCGCCAGCACAGGTAGTTGTCGTCCCAGCCGTCCGGATCGGAGGGCATTGCGAGCGCCAAGCACGTCATTCCTTCGATCGGCCCGGTCCAGCTGAAATCCAAGCCCAGGTTCAGGGGGGAGCAGAGCGAGTTGTCGTTCCAACCATGGGGATCGCCGGGCTCGTAGAGGAAAGCGCAGTGCTCGCCGGTCGCTGGAAAGAGCGTGGTGAAATGAAGTCCAAGATCCTCTGACGAGCACAGGCGCGCGTCCCCCCAGCCGTGGTCCGCAGGCTCGCTCGCCTCGTCGAACGCGACGCATGTCTGGTTCGCGATCGGTCCAGTGGTCGACCACGCAAGATCGAGATTTCTGCGAGCCGTCGTGTTCCAACAGAGATAGTTGTCGTCCCAGGTATTGGGGTCGGACCACTCGGAAATCTGCAGGCAGGGCAGACCTTTGATGGCATCGTTCGATGTCCACGCGAGACCGAGGTCATCCGGCGCGCACAGATAATTGTCGGACCAGCCGTGAGCGAGGTCGGATGCTTCCCAAAGGTGCGTGCAGAACCTGTCGGGAATCGGCCCCGACGTCGACCACTCGAGCCCAATGTCCTCCGGCGTGCAGAGGTAGTTGTCGCTCCAGGCTGGGCGGTCGGGCTCCATGGGCTCGTCCAGGGACACGCAAGCCATGCCATCCACAGGGCCGACGTTCGACCAGACCATTCCCAAGCTCGGTCCCATGCCGGCTCCGCCCGTGCCGGCTCCACCGGTGCTAGCTCCGCCCGTGCCGGCTCCGCCCGTGCCGGCTCCACCCGCGCCGGCTCCGCCCGTGCCGGCTCCGCCTGCCCCGGCGCCACCCCCCACCCCGCCAGCGGCGATGGAGATCGTCGTCTCGCCGCATGCCGTGATGAGCGTCGCACCGAGCACGACGCCCAAAGCAGAGGCAACGCGAACCGAAGGGCGAGATCGAGGCATGACTTCAGAAGTGGGCTGCTACGCCGAAAGCGCCCGAGAAGAAAGCACCGCTCAACCCCGACACGTTCTGGCCGTTGTCGTGGATCGCAACCGAGTGCAGTGCCCCCCCGATCGCAGCGTCGGCCGTGATGCAAAATTGCCCGGAAAGCGCAGCGAATGCGTTCAACGTTCCACTCGCGGTGACGGCGCCTGCATCGTGCCCCCCGTAAGCCACGCCGCCATGATCCATGGCAGCGTACCTGAGCCAGTCCGCGCCGAACCGGGCTCCAAGCGCCACGCCGACGCTCTGCCAGGAGGGCGTGACATCGAGCGCGATCCCAGCTGCCGCGGACACTCCGAACGCATCGAGGGTACCGTGGGCGAGCGCGACGGGCCGAGACTTGGTCCCTCCGACGCGGAGATCCAGGATCAGCCAGCGGCTGAGGTGCGTGCGCGCGGTCACGTCCGCTCCGAACAGCATCTCCCCGCCCGTCCAGGTGGTGGCTCGTCCCGCCGCGCCGAGCTCGAGACGAAAGGGTCGAGCTGCGATGCCGCGCTCGGCGGGCGTCGCTGGTGATCCTTCCTGGCGCTCGCGGGCGATGGGAGCCGGGGGCAGGCTCGGCGCGAGCGCCGGTTCGGGCGTCACGGCTACCTGGGCACGGCGCAGCAGCTCCGCGATGGCCAAGGCAAGCTCGCGAGTCTTCGCATCACGGTCGGTTCCGGACGCAGCGCTGAGATCGAGATTGCGCACGGTTTCCTGCCCCTTGACCCGATCGACCAGGCGCAGCTCTTGAACCTCGCCGTCGCAGGTCACGAGTACCGAGAGCGCATCCGACGGCCCCGCACGCCAAGCATTGAGCTCCAGCGCTGCCAGCCGGCGCACTTCGTCGGCATCGACTTCCACGCACGGATCGATGGCGATCGCGGGCATGGGCGCCTCCGACGGTGCCGTCACGAGCAGCAGCAGGGGCAAGACGAAGCTCAACGACCCATTAACCGTCGAGCCCGAGCAGACGGTTCAAAAAAACGACGTGCGGCCGAGGATCGGGCACCGCGCGATTTCTGAGCCGTTTCGGCCGGTAGGGGAGTGTAGCGCTCAGTACCACCGATTTTTGCGATCCGGCCCACCCATGACCCCGCGCCCATTCGAGCCCCAGTTCATGAAGATGAGTGTGCTGACCGCCGCACTCCAGGAGCTCACCCCCCGGCGGATCCGCGACGAAGACCCGGATCGAGCGATCGAGGATTGGCTCGATTTCGCGCGTGAGCTCGACTGCCCCAACATCCAGATCTCCGCCGCGCTGCACCCGACGGAATCCGACGTTCCGGCGGAGGCGATGCTCGACCCGGTCGCGAACCACCTCGATCTGCGAAAGCCCTTCGACAAGACACGCGCCCAGCGCGTCCTCGCCGCGATGGACGCGACGCGCGTCGGCGTCACGGACATCGCCTTCTTCGACAACCTGCTGCACGACGACGCGACGCTGAGGAACAAGAAGCATCAGTTCGTCGTCCGCATGATGGATGCGGCGGCGCTGCTCGGCGTGAAAGCGATCTGCGGGTTCGTGGGGCGGAACCAGAAGCTCTCGATGGACCAGAACCTCCTGTTCTTCGAGGACGTGTTCATCCCGCTGCTCAAGGAAGCGAAGGCGCGCGGCATCGAATACCGCGTCGAGCAATGCCCGATGCCGGGCTGGACCGTGGAAGACAATTTCCACAACAACATCGGGTATGCGCCCGGCACCTGGATTGCCCTTCATCGCATCTGCGAGAGGCACGGTGTCGGGGAGCAGTTTCGAGTGCACTACGACCCGTCGCACGCGATCTTGATGGGTCAGGATACACGCTCGATCTTTCAATATCTCAAGGACAGCGGGTACGACTTTCTCGTCAGCGGCTTCCACGTGAAGGGGCAGGTGGTCGACGCGAAGGGCGTGGCCGCGTGGGGGTACGGGGGCCAGACCGTCGAGCGCGGCGACTGGAAGGACGGCCGCCCGGCGCCGAGCCCCGCCGATCAGCTCAACGCCTGGAAGAAGCAGACAGTGCTGTGCGAGCACGAGCTACCCGGCACGGCGAAGCACGACCCCCTTGGTTATCTGCAGAACCGCACGGTGGACTGGCTGGATCATCAGCTCGCCGCCCGCGAGCTCTTGAAGCTCGACATCGCGAACACGGCGCTCGTGATCGAGCACGAATACCCCCGCGCCCGCATTCAGGACAAGGAGCGGCTGAAGCCGATCCTCAAGGGCTCAATCGCGTTCGCCCGCACCATCGACGAAGCCGCCGCGTGCATGCACGCCCTCCACCACGACGTCCTGCCGTCGCAGAACATCCCGGTGCAAGGGCGCGGGCGCATCCCCTCCTTCACTTGATGGAGCGCTCGATGACCAAGCGCAAGCTCAACGTCGCGATGATCGGATACGACTTCATGGGTCGTACCCACTCGAACGCGTGGCGCCAGGTCACCCGCTTTTTTGCGGACATTCCGTGCGAGCCCGTGCTGAAGGTCGTGGTCGGGCGCACGAAGGAGAAAGTCGCCGAGGCGCGTGCGCGGCTCGGCTTCGAGGAAGCCGCGACGAGCTGGGAAGAAGTGCTCGCGCGAAAAGACATCGACATCGTCGACATCTGCACGCCGGGCGACTCCCACGCGGCGATTGCAGTCGCTGCAGCCGAGGCGGGCAAGGCCATCCTGTGCGAGAAGCCGCTCGCGAACGACGTTGCCGAGGCGGAGCGGATGGCCCGAGCCGTCAAGAAGTCCGGCTCGATCAGCATGGTCTGCCACAACTACCGGCGCGTCCCCGCGGTCGCTCTCGCGAAGAAGCTCATCGACGACGGCAGGCTCGGAACGATCCACCACTACCGAGGTGTCTACCTCCAGGACTGGATCGTCGATCCGAATTTCCCCCGGGTGTGGCGGCTCGAGAAGGCACGCGCCGGCAGCGGATCGCTGGGCGACATCCTTTCGCACACGATGGATCTCTCGCGCTACCTCGTCGGCGACCCCGTCGAGGTGTCCGGGGTCCTGACGACGTTCGTCAAGGAGCGTCCCCTCCCCGACGGGAGCGGCAAGCGCGGTGTGGTGGACGTCGACGATGCCGCTCAGGCGCTCGTGAAGTTCGAGAACGGCGCAGTCGGCTACTACGAGGGGTCCCGCTTCGCACCCGGACGCAAGAACTACAACCGCCTCGAGATCAACGGCTCGAAAGGCAGCCTGGTCTGGGATCTCGAGCGGATGAACGAGCTCGAGGTCTGCCTCGACACGGGCCCGCTCGGTGGGTTCACCAACATCTCTGCTACCGACGGCAGCCATCCCTACATCGGAGCTTGGTGGCCTGCGGGCCACATCATCGGTTACGAGCACTCGTTCACGCACACCGTCTACGATTTCGTGAAGGGCATCGCCGACGGAAAGTCGCCGCGTCCCGACTTCGAAGACGGCTTGATCAATCAGCGTGTGCTCGAGGCGATCGAGCGGTCCGCAACGATTGGACAGTGGGTCAAGGTCCCGTGACGGGAGCGAACCACTTGGAATTTTCACGTTTCTAGAAAGGTCGACTCCCATGCGCACATCAACGCTCGTCTGCTCACTAGGGACCCTCCTGCTGCTCGCGGCGGCATGCAGCGGCGGCAGCATCGACCAGATCCAGTTGCCTCCCGCAGGCGCTGGCACGAGCGGCACCACGACGGGCGGCACGGGCGGCGCCACGATGGGCGGCACCGGTGGCGCCACGATGGGCGGGACCGGTGGCACCACGGGCGGGACCGGCGGCACCACGGGCGGGGTCGGCGGGACCGGCGGCTCGGTGACGGCGGGCGCTTCCGGAGCTCCACCGATGAGCGGCGGCGTCGGCGGTTCGACCGGCGGCGCAGCGGGCGCAGGTGGTGCGGCGGGAGTCGGGACCGGCGGCATGGCGGGGAGCGACGTTCCGATGGGAGGCATGGCGGGTACGGAGCCGAGCTCCGGTGGCATGGCCGGCACGGGCGCGAGTCCGATGGGAGGCATGGCGGGGACCGGGGCGGAGGGAGGCAGTGGTGGCAGCGTGAGCGAGGGGCCGTACGCGCCGCGCACGGGGTCGTTCAAGGTGCTCGCCTACTCCAAGACCTCCGGCTTCCGGCACGACTCTGCGATCGTTGCGGGCACATCGATGCTCATGGCCATGGGGACGAAGCAGGGCTTCGAAGTCACGTTCAGCGAAGACCCAGGCGTCTTCTCCGCGCAGAACCTCGAGCAATACGAGGTCGTCTTCGGCCTGGACCCAACGGGCAACAACCTTTCGAACGGCCAGAAGACGGCGTTCGAAGAATGGATGACGACGAAGGACGGCGCGTTCGCCGGCGTCCATTCATCCACGGATCACGAGAACGGTTGGGCGTTCTACGCGGAAGTGACCGGCCAGTACTACGACCTTCACGACGTCTGCTGCAGTCAGCAGAACATCCAGTGGGACCCCGGCGCGACGAACCACCCCACCGTCGTCGGCCTCCCGAGCCCGTGGTCGCGAAGCGAGGAGTGGTACAAGTTCAACCAGAACGCGCAGTGGTCCACGAAGCCCGGCTTCCAGGTCCTGAGCCGCGTCACGACTTCGGGCGGGGGCACGCGGCCCGTGAGCTTCGTGCGGGAATGGGGGAACTTCCGCTCCTTCTACACGTCGCTCGGGCACGAAGCACCGACGTACTCTGACGCGAATTTCATCAAACACGTCTCGGCGGGAATCATGTGGTCGGCCCGACGCGAGGCGCTCATCAAGCCCTAGCGGGAAGCGAACGATCACGCCTCGGACGTTGGCGATCGACCGGCTCTCGTCGAGCTCGTCCGCGTGGCGCTTGACGCAAGTGGAAAGGATTGTTCATGCGGTCTAGAAAGAAGCGGCTCGGAGCGTGGACGCTCGCGGCGCTGGTATTGGCTGTTTCGGGTTCGGCGCCGGCCGAAGTCAAGCTGGTGGAGGCCAACGGCTGGACGGTGTCCACCGACGGTCGGTTCAACGGCTTCGTCTCTCACGTTTGGGGCGACGATCGCCCGGACGGCCTCGAAAGCCTGCCCTGGGTCGGCTTCAACGAAACGGGAGATTCCGGTCAGGCGGATGCCGACGGCAAGCTTCGAAAGACGCGAGTCCGCTCGGGCTACATGCCGACGACGTTCGCCATCAACGTCCACAAGAAGCTCAAGAACGGCCTGACGTTCTCGGGAAGGATGGAGCTCGGCATTCAGATCGCCAATACGGATCCTTCCTTCGTGGCGAACCCCACCTGGATGGAGCCACGTTCCGCGTACCTCGAGGTGGGAGGCTTCTGGGGAAGCTTCAAGGCGGGTCGCGACCTCAGCCTGTTTCCCCGCGGCAACCTGCTGATGAACTACGAGCTCGGCCACGGCTACGGCGTCGGCTTTCCCTGCGCCTACGAGCGCGTGTTCGGCGGCGCGTGCGGGCACGTCGGGTTCGGCACGCTTTGGCCGGATTTTCGCGCGCAGCTCACGTATTCGACGCCGCTTTTCGGCAACGTCTTTCAGCTGAGCGCCGGGATCTTCGATCCCCGCACGGTGCCGACCTACAACTGGACTCACACTCGCCTGCCGCGCGTGGAAGGCGAGGCAACGGCCAAGTACAACTTCAGCGAGGGCTGGGGTTTCAAGGCGTGGGGCAACGGCTCCTGGCAAGAGGTCGGCATCGGCGTCGACACCACCGTTCCCGGCACGAGCCCGCCACAGGTCGTCGGCCGAAAGCTCTACACCCAGAATGCCTACGGCGTCGGTGGCGGCGTCATCGGTTACCTGGGCCCGTTCAAGATCGGCGGCTCGGGCTACGCCGGCAAGGGCATGGATGCCTTCGAATTCTTGACCTTCAATCCGATCTTCGTTTCGCGGGCGTCCAGCCTGCCGAATCAATCGCGTCGCTTTCGGCCGACGCGTGGATTCCTCGCGGAGGCGTCGATCACGATCGGCTCGACGTGGGTGATGGGTGGGTTCGGCCAGGCTCAGCTCGACCGGATGCCGAGCGACACGCCGATCGACACCCCGAACGAGCCGCCGTTGCTTCGCAGCCAGACCGGCATCTCGGCCGGCGTCTTTCACCGGATCGACGCGTTCGTCTTGGGCCTCGACTACTTCAACGCGCGCTACGGGTTCGACGCTCGCGTGGTCCAGCAGCCGCCCGGGACTGGCACCGCGTCCGTCGTCAACTCGAAACAGGTCGTCCACGTCATGAACGGCGGCGCGACGCTCGAGTGGTGACCCGCGGTCGCGCCATGAGCCGGAGACGCACTTCGCGCTACCTGAGGCTCGGTGCCGCACTCTGCGCTGCGGGCTGCAGCAACTCCGCCAAACCTGCTCCCGCGACAACCGGCCCCGATCCCTGGGAAGGCCACCCCCCTCACCCATCCCGCCCGCCGCCACCAGGTGGGTCGGCAACGGCGCTCCGTGCTGCCTATCGCGAGCGCCTCACGACGGTCCGCGTCTCCGCCCATGTGGGCTCGGTGATCCTCCGCAAGCGCGGCGCGAGCTGGGTCGTTGCGGGCAACGGCGGCTGCACGGTGCCGGCGCGGCGCATCGACCGGGCGCTCGACGCGCTCGAGCGGCTCGAGGCGGTGAAGACCGACGAGCAGCCTCGCGACGGCAAGGCCTTCGAGCTCCAGATCGTCGCGCTCATGGACGAGGAGCTCGCGCTCCAGCTCGAGATCGCCAGCGCGGGCGACCACGGCGATCTCGTCCAGCTCTTCGACGGCTCGAGAGTCAGGATGCGCGGACTCGATCGCAGCTCGTGGTCGGCACGTCCCGCGGATTGGTGCAACGAGCCGTGACCACGCCCTCGTCGCACCTGGAAAGTCTCGTCGGCGAAACTCATTTCCGGCTCGCCATTAATCACCCCAACGAAACGGCATTCAAATGAACTCTTCACGCCTCTTCAATGCCAGTTGCGTCGCATTGATCGTCACGGCCATGAGCTTCGCCCTTCGCGGAGCGGCCACAGCGGAGTGGGTTTCCCAGTTCAACCTCACGAACGAGCAGGCCGGCTGGGTGAACGGAACGGCATTCTGGGGCTTCACGCTCGCCATGGTCGTCGGCGGCCCCTTGGTCGATGCTCTGGGGCTCCGCCGGATCATCGGTGTCGCCTTCGCCGGCCACGCCGCGGGAATCGTGCTCACGCTGGCCGCGTGGGACTTCTGGAGCTTGTTCGCCGGGACCCTTTTGTTCGGGATTGCGAATGGGTCGGTCGAGGCGGCCTGCAACCCGCTGGTTGCTTCGCTCTTCCCGAACAACCAAACCACGAAGCTCAACCATTTTCACGTGTGGTTTCCGGGCGGCATCGTGATCGGCGGCCTCTTGTCGTTCCTCTTCGGCAAGCTCGGGCTCGGTTGGCACGCGCAGTTTGCCACCATGCTCGTTCCGCTCGCCGCCTACGGGTTTCTGTTCTTCGGGCAAACGTTCCCGCGCACCGCGCGGGTGGAGCGCGGCGAATCCACGGGCTCGATGTTCGCGGCCTGTCTCTCTCCCGCTTTCCTCTTCATGGTCGCGTGCATGCTCCTCACGGCCGCGACCGAGCTCGGGCCCGGTCAGTGGATCCCCTCGATCCTCGAGCACGCGGGCGTCTCCGGGATCCTCGTGCTGGTTTGGATCACGGGACTGATGGCGATCGGCCGCATGTTTGCCGGTCCCTTCGTGCACAAGCTTTCGCCGATCGGCATGCTCATCGGGAGCGCCATCGTGAGCACGGCAGGCCTCTACGCCATGTCCCACACCACCGGTGTCATGCTTTTCGCCGGCGCCACGGTGTTCGCGTTCGGAGTCTGCTTCTTCTGGCCGACCATGCTCGGCTTCGTCGCCGAGAACTTTCCGAAGACCGGTGCGCTCGGCCTCGCGATCATGGGCGGCGCCGGCATGCTGAGCGTCAGCTTCGTGCTTCCGATCATCGGTCGATGGTACGACGCAGGGATCGCCGCCCGCACCCCTGCCGAGGCGCCGACCAAAGAAGCCCTCGCCGCCATTCAAGCCGCAGCCGGGCTCGAAGCGCTCGGCAAGGTCGCGCTCCTGCCGGCCATCCTCACGGTCGCGTTCATTCTGGTTGCCGTCACCAGGAAGAGGGGCGTGGCGGGGGCCGTACCCTCTCACTGATCGGAAGTCATGCTCGAACCGCGAGGGCTCGTCGATGGGACCGCCGAAGGCATTTCGAGGCGCGTTCGCAGCGTCGCTGCTTTGGGCCGCGATCTCGTGCAACGAGCCCGCTCCTGATCGCAACCCGACTGCACCGATCGCTACCGCCGGCACCGTGAACGGCACGGGCGGTAGCGGGGGAGCGCTCGCGGGGGTTGCTGGGGGTGGCGGCTCGTCGACGGCCGGTGATGCGGGCTCGAAGGCCAGCGGCAACGGCGGCGTGGCAGGCGAAGGCGCGGCCGGGACCCCGATCGGCGGTGCTCCGGCCGGCACGAGCGGCAGCTCGGTCGGCGGTGGCGGTACGCCCTCGTCCGGTGGGGCAGCAGCACTGGGCGGTACCGCAGGCCTCAGCGCCGGGACAACGAGTGGCGGCGCAGCACCTCTCGCGGGAAGCGGAGGGATGGCCGCGGGCAGCGCTGGCGCCGGAGCAGGGTCAGGGGGTGATTCGGGAGCCTCGGGCGGTGGGACGGCGCGCCCGGCGCGCGTTCTTCTCTACTCCTTCAGCACGCTCGACATCCCTTCGGTCCCCACACAACTCGACATCCTCGCCGACACTCTCCAAGGCTGGCAGTACGAGGTCGATCGATCGGAAGACCCGTCGGTGTTCACCGACGAGAACCTCGAGCGCTATGCGGCAGTCGGCATGATCAACACGTGCTTCTGGCCCTTTGGCGAGAACCAACAGGGCATTTCCCAGTCGGAGGCACTGGAGAGATTCTTACAGGACGGCGGCGGACTCTTCGGAACACACTGTGCCGACGTCACGTTCCAAGGCCAAAATCCTCCCGCCCTCTACAACCAGCTGATCGGCGGTCGTGCGAGCAGCCAGAACTTCGACGGCAACAGCGATTGCGAGAAGGCGGCTGATCACCCGACGACGTCGGAGCTGCCCGCAACGTTCGTCTACTCGGGCAACCTCGACAACACCGATTTCATCGCGTCCGACACGCAAGTGCTCGTGAGATGCCGCTGGGGAGATACGAATCGCACGGACGTGGCCGTATCGTGGGTGCGCGCGGAGGGAGCGGGCCGCGTCTTTTATACGAACTTCGCGAAAGTCGACGGCGACCTCACGCATCCAACGATCGGCGAACCGCACATCATCAAGGGACTTGGCTGGGTGCTCGGCCGCTGAGGGGCTAATCTCGTAGCGCTGGACGGAAAACATGGTGGCTGGCTCGAGCTCCCGACGGCGTACCCTGCTCGCGACAGCTGCCGTTCTTTGTTTGGGCAGCTCCTGCGGAGGGGAGAGCGTTGGGCGCGCCGGCGACAGAGAGCCCGACGCGCGAGCTGCCCGTGGCGGAGCGGCCGGAAGCGGCGGGACGCGGGCGCCCTCAGCGGGTGCAGGCGGTCGCGCAGGGTTTGGTAGTGGTGGAGGGGGCGCTCCAATGTCCGCCGGCGCAGGCGGTGGGAACGTCCCCATGACTGCTGGCGCTCCGCAAGGCGGGCGGAACGCCACCGGCGGAACGGCAGGCGGAGATCCGCCGGGTGCAGGGGGAGATCCGCCGGGCGCAGGGGGAGATCCCGGCGGCTCCGCCAGCGAGGGCGGAGCCGACGTGGGCACGGGTGGTGGGCTCGCGTGCGGCGACTGTTCGCTATCCGGTGAGGTCTGCATGGTCGGCGTGTGCGACGGCGAGCTCGGCCGCTGCCTGCGCCTTCCGGTCGTCGCGTGCCAGGGTGACGATGGTTGCTGTCCCCAGGGATGCGCCCAGGAGGATGACGCTGATTGCAGCTCGTTTCGGGTCGTGCTCGCTCCCGCCTACTCGGGGAACCGGCGCGAGGACGGCGCGCTCGGTGCGACGACCTTCGCCGGTCTGGACGGCGGTCAGCGCTTTTACGCCTTTTTCAGCTTCGATCTGTCCGGAATCGAAGGCACGATCACGAGCGCCGCGTTGGACCTTCACTACGAAAGTTACCTCAGTGCGGATCCCGACGAGCACTTCTTCGTGCGCAGGCTAACGACGCCGATCGAGGCTCTGATCGATACCGGGTTGCGTCCTGACGTTTTCGACGAGCTCCAGGGCGGAGCCTACTGCTTCGACACGTCGATGACTCTCGCGCACACCGGCGAGGTCACGACGTTCGAGTTCGACGCAACCGCGCTCTCCGACCCGAACACTGATCTCGGGTCCTACCGGTCGTTCGCAATCGTCGCGGATTTTACGGCCGGGGAATCGGGCGACACGGAAGGCATTCGCTTCAGCGACGGCGTGAACGCGCCTCGCGAGCGCTTGACCCTGATCGTCGAACCGTAAGTCGGCCGGCGCAGCCCGACCCCCTTTGCCGCATGTGATTCGTTCACATGCGCAAGAAATGGGTGATCAGATCGGCTGCGAGTGGGACTCCTCTACTACCTGGGCCGGTGCGCCACCCTGGTTCTCGCTGGAGGCATGATGCTTGCACAGAAAAGAAGTCCTTCCGGACTAGCCT
>Ga0315910_10000653_pt1 | contig 33731 bp, 20 predicted proteins | sample EdamamesoilMG_FD_204470 | JGI IMG/M metagenome (GOLD analysis project Ga0315910, IMG submission 204470) | Garden soil microbial communities collected in Santa Monica, California, United States - Edamame soil | ecosystem: Environmental > Terrestrial > Soil > Garden | place: USA: California... | reverse complement strand
GCCAGCCGCCGGTGATGCTGACGATCTTCTGCCGGCCGGTCGCCTTCCGGGCGATCAGCAGCGCGTTCTCGTTCGCCTCCGCACCGGAGTTGCAGAAGAAGACCTTCTTGAGGTCGCCCGGGCAGCGGGCGGCGAGCGCCTCAGCAAGCCGCTCCCGTTGCGGGAGGGGGACCGCCATCGAGTAGAAGATGAGCCGCGCCGCCTGCTCCTGGATCGCATCGACCACGTGCGGGTGCGAATGCCCGGTGCTCGAGACGGCGTGCCCACCGTAGGCATCGAGCCAGCGGTCCCCCTTCTCATCGATGAGCCACGACCCTTCACCACGCACCGGATGGATCGGGAACTGGGCGTAGGTGGCGAGCAGGGCGGCCGGGCGGCCGGGCGGCCGGGCGGTCAGATCGGCCACACACCACCTCCGATCAATCCTGCGGTCTCGGGGAGTCCAAGGGCGAGGTTCATCCCCTGCACCGCCTGGCCACCGGCGCCCTTCACCAGGTTGTCGATCGCCACGCTCACCTGGATCTCGCGGCCGAGCGGGGCCACCTGCGCATAAATGTGGGCGTAGTTGGTCCCCACGACGTGGGTGAGTTCTGGCGGCTGGTCGACCACCCGAATGAACGGTCGCCCCGCGTACGCCTTGGCGTACATGTCGACCGAAAGCCCCTCACCCCGCGCGTGCAGCGTGAGGTAGATCCCGCGGACGAAGGGGCCCGCGTGCACCATCAGCCGCGCCTCGGCCGTGCGGTTCCCCGTCCACTCCCGCCACCGCTGCAGGATCTCCGCCTCGTGCCGATGGGAGAGCACCGAGTAGGCGAAAAGATTGTGGGCGCGCGCGGGATGATGGGTCGTCGCCTTGAGGCCGACCCCCGCCCCGCTCGAGCCGGTGACGGCGAAGAGCGACGGGCTCACCCGCGCGTCCTTCAATGGCCAGAGCGCCAGCTGCGCCGCGGTGGCGAAGCACCCCGGAGCGGCCAGCGCCTTCTTCCCCTTGAGGGCGTCGCCGACCACGTCGGCGAGGGCGTAGGTGAACTGCGGCAGGAGCTCCGGCGCCGGGTGGGGACCGTAGAACCGTTCCGCGAGCCCCTTGTCCGAAGTGCGGAAGTCGGCGGCGATGTCGATGACGAGCTTCCCCGTCGCGAGGAGCTCCCCGGCGACCTTCCCCGACTCCCCGTGCTCGAGCGCGAGGAAGATCACGTCGGCCTTGGCCGCCGCTTCGACCGGGGTGAGCGACTCGAACGACGCCGTGGTGAGCGCCGCGAGCTGGGGATGGACGTCACCGAGCCGCTTCCCCGCCTGGCTCCGGGAGGTGGCGATGACCTCCTTCACCTCGGGATGCCCGAGGAGCAGGCGGACCAGCTCGCCGCCGGCGTACCCCGCGGCACCGATGACCACTGCCTTCACGCCGCCACCGTCTTCCGCGGCTGCCAGGCGCGGACCGCCTCGAGCGCCACACCGACGAGCCCCTCCGCCTGCTTCCGCGCGTTGAAGGCGGGGACGCCGAGGGAGGCCTTGATGTAGTCGTTGCCGACCTCGTTGTCGGTGGCGGGGCCGGTGAGCACCGTGACCGGGAGTCCGAAGCGCTCCCGCATCAGCTCCACCGAGCCCCAGCACCCGACCGGGTCGGGGGCCGCCATCACGAAGGCAGCGCCGACCGCGGCGAGCTCCGGGTCCGAGAGGATGTCCTGCACGCCGTACTCGCCCAGGATCCCGTCGCCGAGCTCCGCGACGATGACATCGGGGGCATCCTTGGCGAGGCGGTTGAAGATCCCTTTGGCGACCGGGACGGTCATCCCGGCGTGAGTGCTCGCGGCCCCCGCATCATTGAAGGTGAGGGCGGTCATCGCGCCGGCGTCGCGCATCGAGAGGGAGTCGCGCATCAGCGAGACGCCGGTGAGCTTGCTCGCGGCGACCTTGAGCCCCGCCTTGGCGAGCCCGCGCACCAGCTCCGTCGCGGCGACGGTCTTCCCGGCATTCATGCAGGTCCCCGCCACGTACACCACCGGCACGGTCGAGGTCAGCACTTCGGCCGTCGGCACCGCGCCGTCCTTGATGTGCGCCGGCCGCCCGACCCGATCCCCGAGTTCCGGGAAGGCGAGGATCGCCCCCAGCACCTCGGCCTTGAACGGCGGCCCGATCTCGGCGTTGGCGCTGGTGCACTTGCCCAGGATCCCGCCCAGGTTGAGCACGTTGATGGTGTCACCGACCGAGACGCTCGACGGCACCTCGCCCGCGTAGCCGCGGAGGGCGCGCCGCGCGCCGAGGACCCCGGCGAGGACGTCCCCCTTGCGGAGCGAGACCATCCGGCCGGAGAGGTCCTCGACCGTGTTGTAGGTGCTCTTGTCCTCGAGGATCCGGACCGCGAGGACGTACCCCTCGGCCGCCGTGATCTGGTCGCCGACGATCACGTCGGTGGCCAGGTGGGCGTTCTTGGTCGAAGACGCGATGCGGTCCAGCCGCACCCGGGTGGTGACGACCATCTCAGCTCTCCTTCTTCTGGCCTGCGCGCTGCGCCAGCACCGAGGGGATGGCGGCGACGCGGGCGAATCCCGCGGCCTCATCCCCGGTCCAGAGCCGGTTCTCCTCGCCGTAGGTGGCGACGGAGGGATCCATCATCGAGAACGGGCTCCGCGCCCCGACCACCTGGAAGCGGCCGGGGGAGAGCCGGAGCCGGGTCTCGCCGGTCACCCGCCGCTGCGACGAGGTGATGAACGCCTCGATGTCGCGGCACGCCGGGTCGAACCACTGCCCCTCGTGGAGGCGGTCGCCGTAGAAGCGCCCCATCTGGTCCTTCCAGAAGAGCTGCCACTTGGTGGAGACCAGCTTCTCGAGCTCGCGGTGGGCGCGGATGAGGAGGAGCGCGGCGCCCGCCTCGAAGCCGACGCGGCCCTTGATGCCGAGGACCGTTTCGCCGACGTGGATGTCGAAGCCGATCCCGTAGGCGCGGCAGATGTCGTTGACCGCATCGACCAGGTCGGCGCCGGAGATCTGCTTGCCGTCGATGGCGACGGGGAGGCCGTTCTCCCAGGCGATGACGAGATCGCGGGGCGCCGGCGCGTTCGCCGGAGGCTCGAGGAGCTCCGCCGGAGGGCCGGCCCAGGTGTCGTGGGTCCAGCCGCCGCCGTAGGTGGTGCCCCAGAGGCCGCGGTTGATCGAGTACTTCCCGGCCGCCCCGGGGACCGGGAGGTTCCGCTCCTTGAGGTACGCGATCGACTGGTCGCGGGAGAGACCGAACTCCCGGATCGGAGTGATCACCTCGAGGTCGCCGGCGAGGACGCGGAAGGCGACGTCGAAACGGATCTGGTCGTTCCCCGCCCCGGTGGAGCCGTGCGCGACCGCGGTGGCGCCGATCCTCCGGGCTACCTCGACCACCGACATCGCCTGCTGGGTCCGCTCCGCCGCCACGGAAAGCGGGTACACCTCACCGCGGAGAACGTTCCCCTGGATCAGGTAGCGGACGAACCCCTGCCACACCGAGGCACGGGCATCCACTTCGTGATGCTCCGCCGCGCCGACGGCGATCGCCTGGGCACGGATCGCCGCCCGGTCCTCCGGCGTGGTGCCGCCGGTGTCGACGAAGACGGTATGGACGGTGAAGCCCCGCTCCTTGAGGTGCGGGACGCAGAATGAGGTGTCGAGCCCGCCGCTGAAGGCGAGGGCCAGGGTGCGAGGTTGCATAGTGCATAAGTATGCACAGTTATGCCCCAGCACACAAGAGGGGGAACGGTGAACGGACGCTCAGACGCTCAGAAGCCCTCTTGCGGCCGAGCGTCCGAGCGTCCGTTGTCCGTTCTCTGTTGTCTGCTACCAGCTTTTTGCCACCGCCTCCACCATCCGCGCCAGCCCGACCAGGTCCTTCAGGTCGATCACCTCGGCCGGCGAGTGCGAGTACCGGAGCGGCCACCCGATCGGGGCGTCGGGCACGCCATACGCGGCGAAGGTGGAGCCGTCGTTGCCGCCGTTGGTGGCGCCGACCTGAAATGGGATCCCCTTGCTCCGCGCCAGCGCCACCAGCGAGTCGACCAGCCGGCTCGGGGTCACCGACGAGTTGTCGACCGCGCGCGCCACCGGACCACGACCGACCGGCGCGAGGGCGAAGGTCGGAAGCTCGAGCGGTGAATCGGCGGAGACGAAGGTGTCGATCGCCAGCACCACCGTCGGGCCGTCCTTGAGTGAATCGGCCACGAAGCGGGCCCCCTCGAGTCCCACTTCCTCTCGGGTGCTCCAGACGAAGGCGACCGCGTGCGTCAGTTTCGAGGGATCGATCCGCCGGAGCGCGAGGATCAACGCCGCGGACCCGACCCGGTCATCGAACGATCGGCCGGTGGCCCTCGTGCCGACCAGCCGCGCGTACGACTTCGGCATCGTGAGGGTCATCCCGAGCTTGATGCCGAGCGCTTCGGTGCCGGCGCGGGAGCCGGTACCGGGATCGGCGCGGATCGCCCCGGGACTCCGGGTCGGGGTCCGCCCGATCGAGTCGCGGGGGAGGAAGACCGCCGGGAGGCTCGACGACCCGGTGTGGACCAGTGCCGGCTGCGCTTCATAAAGGGAGGGGATGAACCCGCCCCGCGGTCGGAGATCGAGGGTCCCGTCGTCGCGGATCGCGGTGACATCGAACCCGATCTCGTCCAAGTGCGCGATGAAGACCACCTTCGGTGCCCCTCGTCCCGCGACGACCCAGAGGTTCCCGGCGCCGTCCACGGTCGGGCGCGCCCAGGACGGGAGCATCGTGCGGACGGCATCGCGCACCGGTGCCTCCATCCCCGAGACCCCGTAGCTCTCGACCAGCCGGGAGACGACCTGCTCCGCCTCCGCGACGGTCGGGGCGGCGGGCACCGCGGGGCGGGCCTGCGCCGTGACCGGACCGGCGAGCAGCCACGACGAACCAAGTACCACGCACCACGTACCTCTCATCGTGCACCTCCGATCATCGCGCCGAGCCGGGCGCGGAGGGCCTCGTAGTCCTCCATCGACACCGTCTCGACCGGCGTGGCGAGGTTCCGCACCGGGAGCAGGACCCGAGTGACCGCGCCGAGCCCGGGGAGGGTCCGCGCGACGGTGGTATCGGTGCGCTCGATCAGGGTCCCCGCCGGACCCATCGCATGATCGACGAAGATGGTCCGCTCGAAAGGTCCGGCGATGTTCGCGAGGGTACGGAGCCCCCGCTGACCCATCTCCTGCTCGACCAGGAAGGCGACCACCACCCGTCCGCTCCCCGGGGTGGCCTTCGCGGCCTCGGCGAGGGCGGCACAGGCGCTGCGGCGTCCCGCCCAGGGCCCGGCGACGAGTTCGTTGCCGTAGTGCGTCACCTGCTTCAGCATCGCGACGGGGTCGAGGAGCGCCACTCCCGCGGCGCGCACCTGTGCGGCGTCGGCGGCCCCGATATCGACCACGGCATCATCGACGGTGAACGGGGTGTCGCCCTGCGACCGTCCCCGGGTGAGGTGGGTGGAGCGCACGCCAACGACCGCCGAGAGGGGCCGCTTCCGTCCCCAGACCGTCACCCGCTGTCCTTCGTGATACTGATCCCACAGCGCATGCGGCGCCCGCGCGCCGACGCGCCGGAGCGTCAGCCAACCGTCGGCGCGGATCCCGCCGACGACGTAGCCGACCTCGTCGAACGGACAGGCGATGAGTGTCGCCGGGCCAGTGCCGCGATCGAGCACGACATTCCCGGCGCGGTCGCGTCGGGCGCCGGGGAGGAGGCGCTGCACCGAATCGAGCGCCGCTTGCTCGAAGCCGGTGACCGCGGTCATCCGGATGAAGCGGTCGACGAGGAGCGTGGGGGCGGCGGCCACCACCTGCGCGGCGGCAGGGGTGGCGAGCACCACGATCAGGGATGGAGTGAAGAGGAGAGCGGACCAGCGCACTGCGGGGCTCCTGTGTCGGATCATCTCAAGGTAACCCGCCGCGGAAACCCTGCTCATGCCACCTACATCGCGGACGGACAAGGACTGCGGAGCAGGAACCCAAGAAGAACAGGAAGCCAGGAGAGAAACTCTTGTGGTCCCAAGGCCAGATCTCGCCTTGGGATCACCAACGGTCCTTCTCCTGGGTTCCTGCGGTTCCTGGGTTCCTGCTCCGCAGTCCTCTCCTTCGAGCGGACCCTGCAACAACCCAGGAGGGTAACTCTTGTGGTCCCGAGGTCAGATCTCGCCTAGGGACCACCAACGCTCCTTCTCCTGGGTTCCTGCGGCTCCTGGGTTCCTGCTCCGCAGTCCTCTCCTTCGAGCGGACCCTGCAACAACCCAGGAGGGAAACTCTTGTGGTCCCGAGGTCAGATCTCGCCTAGGGACCACCAACGGTCCTTCTCCTGGGTTCCTGCGGCTCCTGGGTTCCTGCTCCGCACTCCTCTCCCCTGAGCGGACTCCTCTACAGCTTGAACCCCAACCCGAGGTTCAGATGGAACGCCACGTTCGGGACTTCGGCGCCGCCGTCCATCACCCGCACCGTCGCGTTGGAGAGGGTCACCTTGCCAAGCCCCGTCGCGAAGACAGGCCCGTAGAGCTTCACCTGCCGACCGACCGCCCCCATCAGCGACACGCCGTCGAGGTAGTACCCGCCCCCCAGCGTCCCACCGCTCTCGGGATAGAGATCCTGGTTCCGCACCGTGTTCTCCGGGTGGGTGAAGACCAGCCCCGGCCCCACCGAAAGGAGCCAGCTGTCCACGTCCCACACCCGCGAGATGTGAACGAGGTTGTAGCCGTGCGTCACCTCGAAGTGCTGGATGTCCGCCGGCGGGTCATCCAGGTAGAGCTTGTGATGGGTGAAGTCGAAGGCCCACGCCCGCTTCCCCTTCCAGTGCGCGATCCGGAGCGCGTAGTACGGGGAGCCGGTCCACGGCTTGGTGGACCAGTGCGCCATCGTGACGATGTCGGGCTGCCCCGCCTGCCAGACGGTGAGCGGGGTCGGGGCGCTCCACGCCGTGCCCGCGAAGAGCTCGAAGCGCCAGGAAGTGGCGGGCGCCGACGTGGGCGCGACGTCCTGGCCGCTGAGGATGGAGCTGGAGAGCAGGAACAGGATGGAGAGCAGCGCGGCGCGCAGGTGGCGCATCGGGTCGTCCGGAAGAGGGTGCGGGGCGAAAGATAAGGAGGACCGGGTCCGGAACCCCGAAAATCGCCCCGGTACCCGATTGTGATATTTGACCCGACCCCGTGGAACTGGGGGTGGCGGGGACCAGACTCGCTTTATAAGGTATAGTGGCGTGGCGGGACCACTCCTGGCCGGGGGGGGACCGCCATCTGGCACCATCGAACGCCGCGGGGACATCCCTGATCGCCGTCGGCACTAAATCATTGTGAATGGCCGACTTCCGTCGGTTAGACACCCGGGGTGGTCACCCCGTGTTACTCCCGCAAGGAGCACCGCATGCGACGTTCCCTCATTGCGAGCCTGGCGCTGCTGTTCAGCGTTGCGAGCGCCGCCACCGCCCAAGCCCCCAAGGGCGGCTCGGTCGAACTCGGCCTCTTCGGCCGCTACTCCATGTACTCCGATGCCTGGAACGCCGACGCCGGGATGGGGTTCGGCGGGCGTCTCGGCGTCCACATGGGGAAGGGTTGGGCGATCGAAGGTGAGTACGCCACCGTCGCCACCAACGTGACGGACCTTGACGACGACGAGATCACCGATCGGCCCCTCCGCGTGCGACTCGCCAAGCACTTCATGATGGGGGCCAACAGCCGCTTCATCCTCGGCGCCGGCTACACCCGCGAGAGCTGGGACACCGAGGCCGCGGCGAGCGCCACCGCCAGCGGCGGCGGGTTCCTCGCCGGCGTCCAGATCGGCTTCGGCAAGATGCTCGGGCTCCGGATCGACGGCACCTACGACATGTTCGGCAACGGCGGCGCGCTCGGCGACGAGACGGGTTCGATCGTCGGCGCCAACGCCGGCCTCAACTTCTTCTTCGGCAGCTCCGGCCCGAAGGACCAGGACAAGGACGGCGTCCTCGACGAGGCCGACGCCTGCCCCGGGACCCCCGGCGGTGAGCGGGTGGACGCGCGCGGTTGCCCGATCCCGAAGGACGCCGACAGCGACGGCGTGATCGACGCCAACGACACCTGCGCCGGGACCCCGGCCGGGGAGAAGGTGGATGCCAAGGGGTGCCCGCTCCCGAAGGACGCGGACGCCGACGGCATCGCCGATCCGACCGACCGCTGCCCCAACACCGCCGCCGGGACCACCGTCGACGCCAACGGCTGCCCGGTGGACGCTGATGGTGACGGTGTCACCGACTCGGCCGACCGCTGCGCCGGGACCCCGGCCGGTTCGCCGGTCGACGCGAACGGCTGCCCGCGCGACGCCGACGGCGACACCGTCGCCGACAACGTGGACCGCTGCCCGGGCACTCCGGCCGGGACCGCCGTGGACGCGAGCGGCTGCCCGCTCCCCGACACCGACGGTGACAAGATCAACGACCGGGACGACAAGTGCCCCGGCACGCCGACCGGTGTCGAGGTCGACCAGACCGGGTGCCAGCGGCTCTTCGACGCCGGCGCCGGGAAGACCACGATGGTGCTGAGCGGCGTCACCTTCCGCTCCGGGAGCGCGGTCGTCTCCCCGGCCTCGGCCGCGGTGCTCACCCGCGTCGCCGAGGCGCTGATCGCCAACCCGACCGTGAAGGTCGAGGTCCAGGGGCACACCGACAACAGCGGCGCGCGCGCCGGCAACCTGCGGATCTCCCAGCAGCGCGCCGACGCGGTGCGGCAGTACCTCATCAGCCGCGGCGTGGACGGCTCGCGCATCACGGCCAAGGGGTACGGCCCGGACCAGCCGCTGGTGCCCAACACCACGCCGGCCAACCGGACCCAGAACCGGCGCGTGGAGCTGAAGCAGATGCCCTGAACGGTCCACCGACCGGCAGGAGGACGGGGGCATCGGGCGACCGGTGCCCCCGTTCCGTTCCGGGGAGTGGCGGAGCCTCCCCGAGGTACGTAGGCTCCTTGGGATGACCCTTCCCGTGCTCGACCCCGCCCGGATCGCCAAGCTGCACCGCCTCGGTGGCCGCGAGTTGGTCCTCCAGCTCCTGGACAGCTTCCTGGCCGAGGCCGCCTCCCGCCGCGCGACGCTCCAGGGCGCCGATGTCTCCGCGATCGGTGCGGTGGCGCACCAGCTGGTCGCCGGCGCGGGGCAGCTCGGCGCCACGGCCTTGAGCGAGGTCGCGCGCCGGGTCGACGAAGGGGTCCGGAGCGGCGACGCCACCCTCACCACCACCCTGATCCCCCAACTCAGAGCGGCGTTCGACGAGGCGATGGTGGCCCTCGCCGGCGCCCGGGAGAACGCGTGACCCGCCATCGTCTTGCCGTGATCGAGGACAACCCGGACAACCGGCTCCTGCTCCAGGCCCTCCTGGACGATCGCTACGACCTCGACGAGTACGCGGATGGGCCGAGCGCGCTCGCGGGGATCACCGCGGCGCCGCCGGCGGTGGCGCTCCTCGACATCTCGCTGCCCGGGATGGACGGCTCCGAGGTGCTGCGCCGGATCCGCGCCACCCCCGCGATCGCGAAGCTCCCGGTGGTGGCGTTGACCGCCCACGCGATGTCGGGGGATCGGGAGCGGTTCCTCGCCGAGGGCTTCAACGAGTACGTGACCAAGCCGATCGTGGACGAAGAGCTCCTGTTCGCCGCCATCGCGCGGCTCCTGCCCCCCGGATGATCGCCCTCCGGCGCCGGCCGCCGCGCGCGGTCACCTTCGCGGGCTTCGGCATCGCGATCCTTCTCCTCGCCATCGCCGGGCTGGTGAGCTGGCGCACCCAGCAGTCGTACCAGGAGGGGGTCGCCGCCACCGAGCACACCTTCACCGTGCTCGACATGGCCCAGCTCCTCTCCGCCAACCTCCGCGAGGCGGAGGCGGCCGGGCGCGGCTATGCGCTGAGCGGCCTCCCGGCCCTCAAGACGGAGGTCCAGCGCGACCTGGCCAGGGCCCCGCGGATCTTCGACTCCCTCCACTCCCTGGTGAAGGACAACCCGCAGCAGGTCCTGATCCTCGACTCCCTCCGTCCCACCATCGAGCAGCGGGCGGCGCTGATCCAGCGGCTGATCAGGATGCGGGACTCGCTGGGGGGGGTCTCCGCCGGGTTCGCGAGCGCGGTCGCGCTGGGGAACACGGTCTCCATCAAGCTCCGGCGCCAGCTCACCGTGTTCAGCTCTGAAGAGCGCCGGCTCCTCGAGGAGCGCCAGCGGAGCACCGAGCACCGCGGGCTGGTGGCGCTCTTCACGGTCGCCTCGGCGCTCCTGCTCGCGCTCATCATCCTCGGCGCCGCCACGTCGGTGACCCTGCAGGAGCTCACCGAGCGACAGCGCGCCGAAGGGAAGCTCCAGCAGGAGGCGGAACGGCAGGCGGTGGTGATCGAGATGCAGCAGGCGATCGCGACCGCGCACGTGGGGGACGGCGACGTGATGGAGCTCATCGTCGAGCAGGCGCTGCAGCTCACCTCGGCCGACGGCTCGCTGCTGGCGCTGATCGAGGGGGACCTCTTCACCGTGCGCAGCGCGCGCGGCAACCTCGCGCCCTGGATCGGGAAATCGCTCCCGCTCGGGCAGTCGATCATCGGCTGGGTGAGCCGCACGCGGGAACCGACCATCGTCCACGACTCGCACGAGGACCTCCGGGTGGACGCCGAACTCGCCCGGCGCTCGGGGAACCGCGCGATGGTGGTCCTCCCCGTCCTTGACAGCGACGTGGCGGTCGGGGTGATGATGATCACCTCGCTCCAGCCGAATGCCTTCTCGTCGCAGGACTTCACGGTCCTCAAGATCATGAGCGGCATCATCTCGGCGGGATTCACCAACGCGTCGGCGTTCGAGGCCAACGAGCGGCTCCTGGCCGCGCTCCGCGCCAGCCGCGACGCCGCCGAGGAGGCGAACCGGGCCAAGAGCGCCTTCCTCGCCACGATGAGCCACGAGCTCCGCACCCCGCTCAACTCGGTGATCGGGTTCGCCAACCTCCTGCTCCGGAACCGCGCCGGGAACTTCGGGCCCCAGGACCTCCAGTTCCTGGACCGGATCAAGGACAACGGCACCCACCTCCTCAACCTCATCAACGACATCCTCGACGTCTCGAAGATCGAAGCAGGACGGATGGAGGTGCGCCCGGTCCCCACCGACCTCGCCCCGCTCATCCGCGAGACGATCGCCCAGCTCGAGGGCCAGCATCGCGACCGCCAGGTGGCGCTCCGGGCCGACTTCCCGGAGATCCTCCTCCCGGTGGAGGTGGACCCGAACCGGTTCAAGCAGGTGCTGATCAACCTGATCGGGAACGCGCTCAAGTTCACCGAGCAGGGGAGCGTCACCCTCCGGGTCAAGGCCGACCCGCACGGCCTTCCGCTCGGCGTCGACGTGATCGACACCGGCGTGGGGATCCCGCCGGAGCGGCTCGAGGCGATCTTCGAGGCCTTCACCCAGGCCGACGCCACCACCGAGCGGCGCTTCGGCGGCACCGGCCTCGGACTCACCATCTCCCGCCAGCTCCTCCGTCTCATGGGGGCCGACCTCACGGTCAGCTCCGTGGTCGGCGAGGGCTCCACCTTCAGCATCACCTTCCCCGCCTCGGCGGCACGGTCGGCGGTGGTGGAGGAGCGCCGGGTGGTCACCCCGGTCCCGCTCCCCGGGATCGGGCCGCTCCCGCTCATCCTCATCATCGACGACGAACCCGATGCCCGCACCCTCCTCCGCACCTACCTGGAGGAGGATGGGTACCGCACCGCCGAGGCGAGCAGCGGGCTGATGGGGCTGGAGGCGGCGCGGGAGCTCCGGCCCAAGCTCATCACCCTCGACCTCCGGATGCCGGGGATGTCGGGGGTGGAGTTCCTGCGGCTGCTGCGCGCCGACCCGGCCATCGCGGACATCCCGGTGCTGGTGGTGAGCATCGAGGCCGCGGAACAGCGCGGCTCGCTGATCGGCGCCGTGGACGTCATGGTGAAGCCGGTCGAGCGGGACGGGCTCCTCCGCGTGGTGCAGCGCGTCCTCCCCTCCGGCCGGCGCCGGGTCCTGGTCATCGACGACGACGTGCACACCCGCCAGCTCTTCACCGCCGTGCTCGGCGCCGAGGGGTACCAGATCCGCACCGCGCGGGACGGCCTGGAGGCATTCGCGACGATCGAGCAGGAGGCGCCCGACCTCATCCTCCTCGACCTGATGATGCCGGTGATGGATGGCGGCACCTTCCTCGCCACCCTGCGCCGGAACCCCCGCTTCGCCACCATCCCGGTAGTGGTGGTCACGGCACTCGACGCCGACAGCGACGCCGTGAAGCGGCTCGACGGCGCGGCGCAGGCGGTGGTGCAGAAGGGCCCCGCCCTCGAGAAGTCCCTCCGCGACCTCCTCACCGGGGTCCTCGGCTCCGGCGGGACGAAGTGACCGGGCCGCGACGCTTCGCCGAGGAGCAGCACCACCGGGCCTCGTTCGCGGAGACCGAGGAGTTCGCCTACCACGAGATCCTCCGCACCGCGGACCACCTCACCCACCTCATTGCCGACCTGGTGCAGCGCGAGGGACTCTCCCCGACACAATACAGCGCGCTCCGCGTCCTCCGGACCGCCGGCCCCGCGGGGCTTCCGAGCGGTGCCGTGGGGGAACGGATGCTCACCCGCGAGCCCGACATGACCCGCCTCCTCGCCCGGCTGGAGGAGGGGTGGTACATCACGCGGGCGCGGAGCGAGGAGGACCGCCGCGTGGTGATCGCGAGGATCTCCGACCGCGGGCGTGGGGCGCTGATGCGGCTGGATGCCCCGGTGGACAGCGCGATCCGCGCCGCCCTCGGTCACCTGGGGACGGCGCGGATGGAGGCGCTGATCGCGAGCCTGGAAGAGATCCGGCGGGGAGCAGGCTCCTAGCCGATCACCACCCGATCCGGCGTTCGCGGAGCCGGAGCGCCGCCCAGGCGCCGAGGAGTGCGGCCCAGATGAGGGCGCCGGCCCAGGCGAGGGGGGAGAGCCCGATATCCTTTGGGCGTGCCCCGACCATCGAGTAGGCGAGACGCTGCAGCAGGCCGTCGATCGGCTTGCCGCGGATCTGCTCATACGCGGCAGCGATGGTCGTGTCGGTGCGCCAGAGGCGGGCGAAATCCTCGGCACCGAGATCTCGGTAGATGGCCCCGGGGAGCGATCCGCGGGTGTCGAGCGTCCATCCCCACGAGTAGAGGGTCACCGACCCCACGTTCTCCCTATCGACCCTCGGCGCCTCGATCCCGAATGAGCTCCGACAGCTGACCGGATCCCCCCCGGCGCACGCCACGAAGACCCGCTCGTCCTGACGATTCAGCGACCAGTTGTCCCAGGCGCCGCGCCGCCCCCCCACCCACCCGAACCAGGGCCGGGGCTCCTCAACCGTCGAGGCGAGCCGCGTATAGGGCCCGCGCGTCAGGTCGACCTGGAGCTGCCGGGTCGAGTCGAGCCACCTCCCCCACGCCGCCCCTGGCGGGCCGAATCGCTCGCGCAACGCACACTTCCCCGCCGTCCGCGCCAGGTTCCCTTCGATGCGGCGGTTGGCGTTGACGTCGACCAGACGGACGAAGCAGAGCGAGTCGTTCCCCTCCGCGATCGGGAAGTCGAACCACCAGTTCCAGTCTGCGCTGAGACCGACGATGGTCACCAGCCTGGGATCCCGCGTGGGGAGCTGCCCCCAGAGCGTTGAGATCTCCTTCTCCACCGCAGGCCGGGCGAGGCGGGATGGGGCATCGGGGGCGAAGACCGCGGGATCATCTCCGCGTCCCCTCGCCGACCGCGCCACCTCCACGAACGCTGCCGTTTGGCGTCGGCGCTCGAGCTCCCGCTGCGCCGCCAGCCGTGCGTTAGTCACCGCCCACCGCCGCTCTTCCAACGAAGTCCCTTTCGACTCGTCGGCCCGGGCGTACCAGTAGAGGATCGACTTTCCCGAGGGGAGGAGGAGCCAGATGGCGAGGAGGGAACCCGCCGCCGCCACCAACGCCCACCGCATCAGACGTGGTGCCACCGGAACCTCCAGGCGAAGAGGGCGAGCAACACCACCGACCAGAGCAGGGCGACGGTGAGGGCAAACACGCCACCGTCCGGACCGGTACCGGGACGCTGCGATACCAGCGCCGAGTGCCACCCCGCCACGAGAGAATCGATCGACATCCCCGAGGCCACCTCGAGCTGCCGAGCCGGCGACCGGGTGCTGTCGGCGTGGAGTCGGGCCAGCGCCTCGGAGCCGCCCGCTTGTATCGCGTACAGATAGAGCGAGCCGCGGACTTCCGTTCGGGTGGGGGGAAGGAGACGCTCCGTGTTCCCCCCGAAGGCGCTCCGGCAGGCCTCAAGCTCCCCGGTGGCGGCGCAGGAGGCGCGCCCGGGAGCTCTCCCGTAGGAGGCGTCGCGCGCCATCGCCGCGAGATCCGCCGGGTCGTACCACTCAGTGTAGGGATCAGCCCCTTCCTTGAGCGCGAGGGCCCGCTCACAGTCGCGCATGCTCCCTTCGAGACAGCGCCGCGCCGGACCGGAACGGGAGAAGAGCAGGTCGCTCCGCGCGAGCCGGTCGTCCCCCACGCTCCCGAGAGGGGGAGCAGCGCCCTTGAGCCACTCCCGCATCGGGGGGCCGAGAAGAGAGGTCTCCCACCGCCGTAGCACCGAGGCGGGCACCGTCGTGACCCAGCGCAGGATCAGCTCCTCATCCGACAGTATGTTCGTTTCCCCGCGCTGATCGGCGAATCGCCACGAGACCGTGAACGACGGATCATCCGTCCCGGTGGGGGCATCGACCAGGAAGCTGAGTGTATCGTTCGCCAGGAGCGCGAGCGCGCTGCCGTACCGGGCGCGCCAGGCCGCCTCATCACCCTTCAGCGCCTGCTCAGCCGCATCAGCGACCTCGACCGGGACCCCGAAGGTGATCCCGGCAACGGTGAAGTAGCGGCGCGGGTACCGCTCGAAGCGCTCCCGCTCGATGAGCTCGACGGAATCCTGGAGCACCTTCTCCTTCGCCTCGAGGCGCCGGACCCGCGCCTCGAGCTGGGCCGTGCTCTGCGCCGTGAGCGGCACCACCGCCAGCGACGAGATCACCGCCAACACGGCGAGAGCCCGCTCAGACATCGAAGAGCCTCCACTGCCCCGCGAGGGGGTGGAGCGGGCTCATCTCGTGCAGGAAGAGGAGGTCGATGAGGTTCGGAAGCCCCGGGAGCCGCACGGAGAAGATGATCGCGACGAGCACCAGCGAGACGAGCGCGATCCAGGTGCGCCGGGAGAAGAGGACGACCGGCGAGACGACGAAGAAGGTGAGGACCGCCGCGAGCAAGAAGCGGAGCGCCAGCGCCCCTGGGGCGGCGACGATGGGAGCGGTGAGACCGGCCAGCGAGACGGCGAGGAGACTCGAGAGCCAGAGCACCAGCACCACCGGGAGGATGAGCACCACTCCGGTCGCGAGTCGATAGCCGGCCAGTCGCACCCGGTCGATGGGCAGGGTCAGGACGTAGACCCATCGGCCCGCGATGTCGGGGAGCCAGGTGGCGACGGCGATGAAGCACCCGAGGCAGAGCGCAACGATCGGGAAGAGGGGGGCCGCGATCGCAGCCTGGCCCAGCACGTGGCCGGCGCGGTCAAGAGAGCCAGGTGGTGTGTTGTCGGTCCCCTGCACGGTCAGCATCGGCACCGCCGCCGCGGCCATGATGCCGAGCGCGAGGAACGGCGCCACGTAGCGCGCCTGCGCGGCGAGCATCACCCTGAAGATCCGGCCGTTCATGCGCTCCTCCGGTCGAAACGGGCCCACCTCAGCATCTCCACGAACACCTCTTCCAGGTCCAGCGCGCCCACCTCGCGGAGGGTGGCGCCGTTCGCCGCGAACCACGACTCCATCCCGTCACTCCAGTCGCGCACCAACCACTCTTCCCCGCTTCCCGGCGGCGTTTCCCGTGCGAGCACCGTGAACGGCGCGCCGTCGGCGACCGGCGCGGGGCCCGCGATCCGGAGCCGCCGCACCCCCGCCTTGAAGCGCCCCATCGGCATCTCGGCCACCAGCTTCCCCGCGTCCATCAGCCCCACCCAGTCGCAGATCCGCTCCAGCTCGTGCACCAGGTGGCTCGAGATGAAGACGGTCGCCTTCCGCTCATCGACATACTCGACCAGCGCGGAGAGCACGTCGCGCCGCACCACCGGGTCGAGCCCGTCCGTCGGCTCGTCGAGGATCAGGAGCTCGGGACGCTGCGCCAGCGCGAGCAGGATCATCAACTTCCCCGTCTCTCCCTTGGAGAGGCTCTTGATCTCGCGGTCGGGGGTCAGGGCGAAACGGGCACGCTGCGCGTCGGCCCACGTGGCGTCCCACCCGGCGTGGAAGGCCGAGTGGTACTCGAGCATCTGCCCCACGGTGAAGTGGGGATAGAGATGCGGCCGCTCGGGGACGTAGCCGGTCCGCGCCAGGATGCGCGGGAGCTCCTGCGGCGACTGGTGGCCGAGGATCGAGATCCCACCGGTCACGCCACCCAGGAGTCCGAGCATCGCGCGGATGGTGGAGCTCTTGCCGGAGCCGTTGGGACCGAGGAAGCCGTACACCGCGCCAGTGGGGACCCGGAGGTCCACCCGGTCCAGGGCGAACGACGTGCCGGGGCGCCAGGAGAGCCCGTCGGTGCGGATCGCGAAGTCGCTCACGCCGCACCCCCGCTGAGGCGAGCGAAGGCGGCGCGCAGCACGTCGACGTGGATCCCGCGCGCCCCTGCCTCCGAGAGCAGCGCGCGCACGAGCGACTCGGCCTGCCGCGCCTGTTCGCGGGCGCGGAGGTCGGTGGTGATCTCGCGGACGTAGCTGCCGCTTCCCTGTCGCATCTCCACGTATCCCTCCGCTTCGAGTTGCCGGTAGGCCTGGACGACGGTGGCCGGGTTGATCCGAAGCCGCGTGGCGAGTCCCCGCACCGACTCGAGGAGGGTGCCGGGCGGGAGCTCCCGCGCGACGATCGCGACCTTCACCCGGTCGGCGATCTGGGCGTAGAGCGGAGTGGGGCTTCGAGGATCGAGCCGTTCGAACACCGTGACCTCTGTGTATTGGTGTTGCCATACAGTACGACACACCTCCCGCTCCGTCAAGAGGGGGAGACCTGGGACCGTTTCGCTGCGCTTCAGCGCGCTCCAGATCTGCTCAGGCCCTGTTGCTGCGCGCCTTCGCGCGCCAGGCCGGGATGCCTCCGTGGCGTGCTCGATCGGGTCCGTTCCGTTCCTGCGTGCCTTGGCGCGCTCTTTCCACCGATCGGCCCTTCGCGCGGGCGGGCCAAGGCCCGCCCCTACGGTCGCCCCGCCCTATTGCCGATGTTGCCGTAAGCGACATTGCTGCAATGACTTACGTATCGCTGGAAGCGAAGGTCGATCTGGCGGACAGAGCGCGCCAAGAGTTCCCTTCACCCCACTTCCAACCGCCAGCTACCTTCCGACATCTCACCTTCGTGATCGATGCCGCGGCCCTTCCCCTCGCCTTGCCGCTCCACCCCTCGCCCGACGCGCGACCCCGCCTCGTGACCGACGTCGCGCTGGCGCAGGCGGGGGACGAGCACGCCTTCCGGCGGCTCTACGACGGACACGTGGGGCGGGTCTATGCGCTATGTCTCCGGCTCGAGGGGGAGGCGGGGCGGGCGGAGGAACTCACCCAGGATGTCTTCGTCCGCGCCTGGGACCGTCTCGAGTCGTTCCGCGGGGAGAGCGCCTTCGGTACCTGGCTCCATCGCCTCGCGGTGAACGTGGTCCTCTCCGATCGCCGCTCCGCCTGGCGCCGCGGCAAGTGGGAGCGGGCCCACGAGGCCCCGGAGGAACTCCCGGCACCGAGCCGCGAGGCGCCGCCCGGATTGGCGATGGACCTGGAGCAGGCGATCGCCGGACTCCCCCCGGGAGCGAGGACCATCCTCGTCCTCCACGACATCGAGGGGTACCGGCACGACGAGATCGCCGCGATGACCGGCGTCACCGTCGGCACTTCGAAATCCCAACTCTTCCGTGCGCGGCAACTGATGCGCGAGGCGCTCGACCGATGACCTATCCCGACGACGACCTCCCCGATCCGCGGACCGCGGACCTCCTCCGCGGCGCCCGGCGCGAGATCCCCCCGACCCGCGACCTCTGGCCCGGGATCGAGGGGCGGCTTCGCCGCCGTCGTGAGTCGTGGGTCGTGGGTCGTGGATGGCGCTACGGGCTGGCGGCCGCGGCCGCGATCCTCATCGCCGTTTGGGTCTTCCGGCCCGGGACCGCCACGCGCACGGAGGTGGCGGAGGCCGAGCAGGTGCAGGTGTGGCTGGCGCAGACGACCGGGCCGCACGCGGCGACGGCGAAGAGCCTCGCGCGCCACCTCGAGATCGTCGGTCAGGCGATCGCGGAGACGCGGGGCGCATTGCAGGAAACGCCGGGAGACCCCGCACTCCGTGAATTCCTCCAGAACCTCGAACGCCGGCGGCTGTCGCTGCTGGCCCAGGCGGCGCGGTACGCTGCCGCGGAGAGCTGAGATGCCGAACTCGTGCTTGGTGCTTCGTGCGTCGAGGGCCACGGGAGCCGCGATGCTCCTGGCCCTTCTGGCCCACCTGCCCACCGGCCCACTCGCCGCGCAAGAGCGCGCCGTCCCCCTCGACCCCGACGGCTTCGTGCGGGTCTTCAACGCGTCCGGCTCCATCCGGGTCATCGGCTGGGGGGTCGACAGCGTGCGCTGGGGAGGGGAGCTCGCACGAGGCCAGGAGCTCTACGGCGGCGGGAACCGGCGGATGGTGAAGCTCGGTCCGAACGGTCCCGACGGCCCCGCACGGCTCGAGGTGCGGGTCCCCCACGGCGCCAAGGTGGTGATCGACGCCGGGGAATCGACCGTCGACGTCGACGGCCTGACCGGCGCCGTCGAGATCCGCGGGGGTGGCGGCGCGGTGCACGTCAACGGCGCCCCGGTCCGCCTCACCATCGAGACCGTCGACGGCGATGTCGATATCGCCGGGGGCCCCCACCGTTCGCTCGATGTGCGGACCGCGGGTGGGGCGATCCACGTCGCGGGGGCGCGCGGGGAGATCAGCGTGAGCTCGGTGAGCGGCGAGGTGACGCTGCAGGCCGACAGCATCACCCGCGGCCGCGTCATCTCGGTCGAGGGGACGGTGCGCCTGATGGGAAGGGTGGACCGGACCGGCACCCTTAATGTCGAGTCGCACGGCGGGGATATCGACCTGACCCTCGTCACCACGCCGGGATTCGAGGTGGTCGCGACGGCGATCGGGGGGTCGATCACCAACTCCCTGAGCCGAGTCGCCCCGCGCCCCGTGCGCCAGGGACGGGGGTTCCTCCTCGAGACCGCCGTCGGCGACGGTTCGGGGACGGTGACGGTCACGGCCTTCAAGGGAGCGATCCGGCTCTACGGGAAGTAGGGGACTGGGGACTGGGGACTGGGGACTCACGAAGCTCACAACTCGGTTCCAACTACGCTGGGTCGGGAGACATCAAAGGGACAGAACGCTCGTCCTCTGTTGCCTGTTCCATGTTCCCTGTCTCCCGGAGGTTATGTGTTCAGCATCCTCATCACCCTCGCCGCACTGATCGGTCCCCCCTGGATCTCGATCGAGTACCCGGCGAATCCCCTCGACCAGACCACCCGCGGCGCGTACCTCCTGGTCCACAGCTTCCACCACCAGACCGCCGTGCAGCAGACGATCAGCGGCGAAGCGATGACCTGGGAGAACGGCCGGAAGCGGACCCTCCCGCTCCGGCTCCAGAGCACCTCGCGGACCGGGGTGTACAAGCTCGACAAGCAGTGGACCGACGGGACGCCGTGGGTCCTCCGGATCACCGCCGGCGGGCACGGCGACGAGGGAGGCGGCGCCACCGCGCTCGTGAGCGTCGATCGGCAGGGAGTGGTCACCAAGGTGGAGGTCCCCAGCGAACCGTACCGGGATTTCCGGGTCCCCCGCGCCCCCACCGAGGCCGACTTCGCCGCCGCCTTCCGCTCGGCCGGCGGGACCCCCCTCGCCCAGGCCCGGTAAGGGGCGGTGAAGGGGGTGGGCCGGGGGTCCCGAATGGGGCTCCCGGCCCCGTTCTTTGCCCCTCTCCCCCGAACGCCCCCCGGTGTGATGGGTGACCTAGCCGCCCCCCACTGGCACCCTATATTTGCGGTCCATCCCGTGTGTCCCACCGGGGTGTCATCAGCGTCGATACGGCCCCTCCCGGGGCCTTCTATCTGAACCGGGCCGAACTCCCGTCCGCCCGGTCCCTGACCGCCTCTCTGTCGCCCACTCTCGTGGCCCAGGGTGTCGGTCGCTCTCCCGACGCCGATGTCACCCGACACTCCCGTCCGTTCCACGCTCTCGCGTGCGACCCGCCAGTTCCTCCCCTGGGTCCTCGCCCTTGCCGTCGCCACCTGCACCGATGACTCCACGGGTCCCTCCCGCGGGGGGGTCGGCTACTTCAGCTTCCGGCCGGTCTACACGGGGGTCTCCTCCTCGTTGAGCCAGTTCGGGATCGTGGCCGACAGCGTGCACGTCCGGCTGACCCGCCCGGTCGATGAGCTGGTGCTCGACACGACGGTCTTCTTCCCCCCGGACAGCACGAGCCTGAGCCTCGCGCTCCCAGTGGCGCTGGAGGTGAGCCCGGAGATCCTCTCCGCCCTCATCGAGATCAAGGCGGGCGGGACGGTGCTCTTCGTCGACACGGTGGATGTGGAGGTGGTGGACGGCCCCCCCGGCTCCACGCCGCCGGCGACGGCGACGCTCGACTACGTCGGCCCCGGCAACAACATCGCGTCGGTCACGGTCTTCCCCGCCGACACGACGATCTTCTTCGGCGACACGCTCTTCTACACCAGCTCCGCGGTCGACTCCGCCAGCGCCCCGGTCGCCAATTACTACATCGGCTGGAAGACGAGCGACACCACGGTCGCCAAGGTGAACAGCCAGGGCCGGCTCATCGCGCCCAACGTGCGCGGCACACTGAGGGTCATCGGCTACACCCCCACCGGGATCGCCGACACCGCCGACATCACCTTTGCGCCGGTGCCGAGCGCGCTCCTCGCCGATTCGGGCGTGGCGCAGGTCGGCAACGTGGGCGACTCCCTCGCGACCCAGTTCGTGGCGCGAGTGATGGCCGCCGACGCCCAGCCGGTCGCAGGGATCCACGTCCGCTTCACGGCGGTGACCGCCGGCGGTGCCGTGCGCGACACCCTCCTCGTCTCCGACGTCAACGGCCGGGTCCGCACCCGCGGCCTCTTCGGCACCACCGCCGGCGCCTACACCTGGACCGCGACGATCGTCGGCACGGCGATCAGCACCAACTTCACCGGCACCGCCAACGCCGGGGCGCCGACCACCATCGCGGTGCTCTCGGGCAACGCGCAGGTGGACACCGCGGGCCGTACGCTCCCGCTTCCGCTCACGGCGCGGGTGAGCGACGCCTTCAACAACCCGCTCGCCGGGGTGAAGGTGTACTGGACCCGGACGCACGGGGCCGGCGCGGTCGCCGCCGACTCCAGCTTCACCAACGCGAGCGGCAACGCCGCCATCGGCTACACCCTCGGCGCCGTCGGGACCGACTCGGTCGAGGCGAAGATCGCCGGCACAAGCGCGGCGGTGCTCTTCCACGCCACCTCCATCAGCGGCGCTCCCGCCGCGATGGCGATCGACCTCGGCGACGGCCAGGCCGATACCGTGGGCCGGCTCCTCGCCGACTCCCTTGCCGTCACCGTCACCAGCGCCACCGCCTTCCCGGTGATCGGGACCCCGGTGGTCTGGACGGTGCTCCGCGGCGGGGTGGTCACCAGCGACACCACCCTCACCGACTCCACCGGCCGCGCCGCGGTCGGCTACACCCTGGGCACCCTCGCCGGGACCGACTCGGTGCGCGCCCAGGCCGGAGGCACGTCCGCGGTCTTCACCGCGACCGCCCTCGCCGGCGCCCCGACCGCGCTCGCGATCCTCTCGGGCGACGCGCAGTCCGACACCACCGGCTTCGTCCTCCCGAACCCGTTCATCGTCCGGGCCGCCGACGCCTTCGACAACCCGGTCGCCGGCACCAAGGTGTACTGGTCCGTCGTGAGCGGGAGCGGCACGCTCTCCGTGGACTCCTCGTTCACGAACGCGAGCGGCCAGACCTTCGCCGGTTACACCCTCGGCCCGGTGGCCGGGACCGACTCCATCAGCGCCACCCTCGAGTGCACCTGCGCGTCGGTCACCTTCACCGCGACCGCGCTGCAGGCGGCGCCGACCTCCCTCCAGCCCTTCTCGGGCGACCTGCAGGCCGACACCGTGGCCCAGACCCTTGAAGAGCCGCTGGTCGCGCAGGTCTTCAGCGCCGGCGGCGTCCCGCTGGTCGGGGCCCCGGTGGTCTGGACCGTCATCCGAGGCGGGACGCTCAGCGTCGACACCACAGTGACCGACGGCGATGGCCTCGTCTCCGCCACCTACACCCTTGGCACCGTCACCGGGATCGATTCGGTCGAGGCGCGCACGGTCGTGGGCGGCCTGACCCACGTCTTCACCTTCGCGACCACCAATGAGCTGCCGGGGCTGATGACCATCGTCTCCGGCGACGGCCAGAGCGACACCGCCGGCTTCGCGCTCGGTGCCCCCTTCGTGGTCCGGGTCACCGACCTCTACGGCAACTACGCCGCGGGAGGCGAGGTCGCCTTCGACGTCATCACCGGCGACGGAGACGTCGTCCCCGACACCGTCTTCTCCGACGGCGCCGGCCTCGCGTCGGTGAACTACACCCTGGGGGCGATCGCAGGGACCAACACGGTCCGGGCCTCCCTCATCAACACCTCGGCGATCGTCGACTTCACCGCGACCGCCGTCTCCCCGACCCCGGCCGCGATCCAGCTCTTCTCGGGGAACCTCCAGTCGGACACCGCGGGCCGGGCCCTCTCGGCGCCGCTCGTGGCGCAGGTCTTCAGCGCCGGGTTCGCGCCGATCGCCGGGACCCCGGTGGTCTGGACCGTGCTCCGCGGCGGCTCGGTGAGCGTCGACACGACCATCACCGACCTCGATGGCGTCGTCTCCGTCGACTACACCCTCGGCACCCTGACGGGGACCGACTCCATCGAGGCGCGCACGGTGGTCGGCGGGCAGACCTTCATCTTCACCGCGTCGGTCTCCAACGACCTCCCGGCCGCGATCGCGATCCAGTCGGGTGACGGGCAGTCCGACACCACCGGCTACGCGCTCGACCTGCCGCTCACCGCCCGGGTGACGGACGCCTACGGGAACATCGTCGGCGGCGCCGAGGTCACCTGGGAGGTGACCGCCGGAGGCGCCTCCGTCATCCCCGACACCACCTACACCGACGGCTTCGGCGACGCCAAGGCATTCGGGTTCCTGGGGGCCGTGGCCGAGACCAGCACCATCCGCGCCTCGCTCAGCAACACCTCCGCCTTCGTCGACTTCACCGCGACCGCGCTCTCCCCGGAGGTCGCCGCGATCGTGACCCTGGGCGGCGACGGACAGACCCTGGTGGTCGACCGCGTCTCCACCGATACGCTGGTGATCTCCCTCCGCGACGGATCCAACAACCCGATCGCCGGCATCGACGTCTTCTGGAGCGTCATCCCGGCCGTGGGGGACCTCGAGGTCATCGACGCGACCGGGGTGCTGCGGAACGTCTCTGACTCCCTCGGCATCGCCCGCGCGGTCCGCACCGCCGGGACCCAGGCGGGGACCGTCCTGGTCGAGGTCGCGGCCGGGAGCGCCCGCGACTCCATCTACATCACCGAGGTCGCCGACACCGCGAGCGCGATCGTGATCGTCTCCGGCGACGGCCAGACGGACACCACCGGCAACGCCATCCCGCTCCCGTTCGTGGCGCGGGCCGAGGACGCATTCGGCAACCCGGTGCAGGGCGCGTCGATCGCATTCACGCGGATCGCCGGCTCCGGCACCCTCTTCGCCGACTCCGTCCTCACCGACATCAACGGCGAAGCGGCGACCGGCTACATCTTCGGGCCCGTCCCGGGCGTCGACACCATCCGGGCGACACTGGTGTCGACCGGGGACTACGTCGACTTCACCGCGACCACCATCGCGGGGTCTCCGGCCACCATCTCCTTCGTGAGCGGCTTCGCGCAGACCGACACGGTGGCCCGGACCCTGGCCGAATCGCTGATGGTGCTGGTGCAGGACCAGGACAGCCGGCCGCTCGGCGGGATCCCGCTGGCCTGGACCACCACCAACGGCGCCACGCTGAGCGCCGACACCACCTTCACCGACTCCCTCGGCCACGCGTGGGTCTTCGTCACCCTCGGCACCGTCGCCGGGGAGGACACCGTCCACGTCGAGACCCTCGACGGTTCCGTCACCGCGTACCTCACCGTGGACGCCGTGCCGGCGCTGCCGAGCGCGATCGCGATCCTCTCGGGTGACGCACAGGTGGACACCGCCGGCCGCGCGCTCGCGGTCACGCTCGTGGCGCGGGTCACCGACGCCTACGGCAACCCGGTGCCGGGGGCCGCGGTCTTCCCGACCGTGACCGCCGGCAACGGCGTGCTCGGGTACGCCGACACCACCTTCGCCGACTTCGACGGCACCGTCAGCTTCTCGCTGACCCTCGGGCCGGTCGCGGGGACCAACACCGTGCGCGCGGAGCTCGCCGGGACCTCGGCCTTCGTCGACTTCACCGCCACCGGCGTCACGGCCGCGGCGGGCTCGGTGGCGGCCCACGCCGGGTACGGACAGACCGACACCGTCGGCTTCACCCTGACCGACTCGCTCAAGATCCTGGCGCTCGACGGTCTCTCGGCCCCGGTGGTGAACGCCCCCGTGGTCTGGACCGTGGTGAAGGGCGGCGCCGTGGCCGCGGAGACGACGTACACCGACACCCTCGGCTACTCGGCGAACGCCTACACCCTCGGCACCGTGGCGGGTGAGGACTCCGTCGAGGCGCGGGTGGTGGGGAGCGTGCCGGTGGCGCTGTTCACCGCGACCGCCCTCCCGGGGAGCGGCACGCTCATCGCCGTCTACGCAGGCGACGCGCAGGCGGACACCATCGGGTCGACCCTTCCGGCGCCGCTGATGACGCTGGTGACCGACACCTACGGCAACCCGTCGCCGTACCAGTACGTCGTCTTCAGCGTGCTGAGCGGCACCGGCACCCTCTCCTCGGACACCGTGCAGACCGACGGCACCGGTCGCGCCTCGAGCTTCTACACCCTCGGGAGCGTCCCGGCGACCGATTCGATCCGCGCGACACTGCTCACCAACGGCACCTTCACGGACTTCACCGCGACCGCGATCGCGGGCGTGGCGACCTCGCTCATCGCCTATTCGGGCGACGGGCAGTTCGACACCGTGATGGCCACCCTCTCCGACTCGCTGGTGGTGCTGCTCCGCGACGCCAGCAGCCGGCCGGTCGCGGGGACCTGGCTCTACTGGCAGTCGAGCGACGCCTCCTTCGACGTCGACTCGACCCTCACCGACACCCTCGGCCGAGCCGCGGTCCAGGCGACGCTCGGGGAGATCGCGACGCCGGCCGGGACGGTGAACGTCCGGAACGCCGACACGTCGCTCACGACCTCCTTCACTCTCGCGGCGTATGCGGGCGCTCCCTTCGCCATGAGCTACCTGGACGGCGACGCCCAGAGCGGCATCGTCGGCACTCTCCTCCCGCAGCCGTTCAGCTTCCAGGCGTACGACTTCTGGGGGAACACCGTCCCCAACGTCCCGGTGGCGTTCGTCCGCCTCACGGGCTCCGGGTTCTTCACCCCGGACACCGCGTACACCGACTCCCTCGGCGTGGCGACCTCGAGCTACACCCTGGGCGGCGTGATCGGCCTCGACTCCCTCGCGGTCCGGCTGGTCGGCACCGGTGAGGAGTTCATCCTCACCGCGGCCGGTGACGCCGGCCCGGCCGCCTCGCTCAACTACGTCAGCGGGACCGGCCAGTCCGACACCGTGGCGCGGGCCCTTCCGGCGCCGTTCCGCATCGACGTGCAGGACGTCGGCGGGAACCCGCGCAGCAACGTCTGGGTCCGCTTCACCAAGACCGCCGCGAGCGGCGTGCTCGCCGCCGACAGCGTCCTCACCGACGCCTCCGGCGTGGCCGAGGTGGCGTACACGCTCGGACAGGTGACCGGGAACGACACGGTGTTCGCCACCCTCGAGGGGCTCGCGGACACCGTCACGTTCTACGCATTCGCTGAGAATGACGTGGCGACACAGCTCCTCGTCTTCAGCGGCGACAGCGCCGGCGCCACCGTCGGCAGCGCCACCGGCACCCCGGTCGTCTTCGTGGTCCGCGACGGCTACGGCAACCCCGTGGGCGACCGGTCGGTGAGCTTCTCGGCGGCCCCGGGCTCCAGCGCCCCGCAGTTCAACGAGGCCACCACCGCCGACGACGGGCTCGCGTCCGCCGGCGTCTGGACGGTCGACGCCGCCCCGGGGTTCAACACCCTCACGGCGACCTCCGGCGCGCTCACCGCGACCGCCACCGCCATCGGCCTCCCGATCGGCACCACCAACATGTGGACCGGTGCGGTCAGCGCCGATTGGGGCACCACGGCGAACTGGATCGCGGGGGTGGTGCCGGACATCAACGACACCGCCTTCATCCCGGCGGGCACGCCGAACGACCCGGACCTCGGCACCTCGGTGAGTCTGGGTCGACTGGTCGTCGCGGGTGCGGTCACCATCGACATGGGGGTCCACAACCTCACGTCGTCCAACGGGATCGAAGGGGCCGGGGCGGTCTTCAACGCCACCACCGGCCTGGTGAGCATCCACGGCGGGACGTGGGACGCCACCGCGACCAACCTGCAGGCCGACAGCACGGTGCTCGGCAGCGGCAGCGTGACGGGCGACCTGATCGTCGCCGGCCCGAGCGGCTTCGACATGGCGGGCCACACCTTCGTGGTCCCGGGGAACGTCTCCCTCTTCGGCCCGCTGGTGATGGGGAACGAGGCCGACTCGCTCGACATCGGCGGCGACCTTGTCGTGGAGTACACCGACCTGGCCGGGGCGACCTCGGCGGGCACCATCGTGCTCCGCGGTGACTTCGTCAGCAACAGCCTCTTCCGGCCGATGGGGTCGAACACCGTGGTCTTCGCCGGCGCGGACACCCAGCACGCGACCTTCAGCGACTGGACCTCGAGCTGGTTCAATGCGCTGGTCGTGGACAACGCCGCCGGCCTCCAGGTCGCCGGGAACCTGCGGGTGCTCGGCGGGGTGACCCAGACGCTGGGCCACATCGCCGGCGCCCAGTCCTACGTCGAAGGCGGGCTCGTGACGGCCGCGGACACCGCGTGGGCCTTCAGCGCCACCTCGCTCGGCGGCACCACCTTCACCGCCCCCGACACGATGTACGGGAACGTGGCGTTCGAGTTCACCGGGGCGACCGCGCTCCCCGGTGACTTCCTCGTCAACGGCGACCTGTACATCATGACCCAGGCGCCGGTGGACCTCGGGCCGAACGACCTCCGGGTCACCGGGCAGCTCTTCCAGACGGGCCCGAACAGCGGCCTCCTCGCGAACAGCCCGGTGGATACCATCGAGGTCGGCGGGCTCTATTCGATCGCCGCGAACACCAACGACCTCACCCACGGCACCCTGATCCTGCACGGCGGGATCCGGCAGTACGGCGGGGCGCAGTTCAAGCCCGGCCTCCTCTTCACGACCGTCTTCGCCGGCACCAGCGGCCAGCGGATCCAGTTCGACACCCCGGGACCCGGCGGTGCGCAGTCGGCGTTCGGCCCGGTGGAGATCGCCGACTCGGTGGACCTCATCACCAACACCTGGTTCGCCGGGGGGGTCACGGTGCAGGCCGGCGGGAAGCTCACCAACGCCACCGCCAGCATCACCGGTGACCTGGTCGGCTCGACCTGGGACAACTGGCGCCCCGGCTCGACCGTCTTCGAGACGCCGGTCACCACGCTCCCCGACTCGATCTTCGGCAGCGTGCAGCTCCTGCAGTCCGTCACGCTCGACAAGGCGCTCACCGTCGGCGGGAACTTCCAGTTCCCCTCGAGCGGTGCTGAGCTCGACCTCAACGGCTTCCCGCTGATCGTGGGCGGCAACTTCACCACCAGCGGCCTCGTCCACATGGAGAGCGCCGCCGACTCCCTCGATGTCGGCGGGAACGTCGTCTGGCAGTCGCCGTCCACGGCAGGGATGCTCACCGACGGCGTGCTCGTCGCCCGCAGCGGGTTCAGCGCGATGGCGGGTGGCAGCTCCTTCGAGCCGAGCGGGGCGCACCGCACCGTCTTCGAAGGGAGCGGCACGCACACCGTCAGCGTCTTCACCGGGAACGGGAGCAACTTCTTCAATCACGTGGAGCTCCGCGGCACCGGTGCGCTCACCGTGGACCTCCCGGCGCAGGTGAACGGCGCCCTCACCGAGTCGCAGGCCTCGCCGCTCACCATCGCGGGTCCGTACACCCTCACCGCGTATGGGGCGGTGTCGCTCGACGGCGTCGTGTTCGACAGCATCGGCCTCACCGTCGACACGGACAGCCTGGTGTCGCTGCACGCCCTCACCTTCCGCAACCGGCCGGCGGACAACAGCCTCCTGCTCTCGCTCGCGGGCGGGGAGATCCCGACGACCTTCGCTGACTTCGTCTTCGAGGACACGGCGAAGCAGGAGAATGCCCACTTCGTCAGCGCCACCGACCGCACCAGCAACGGGTACGACCTGACCATCTACATGGTCGCGAGCACGCCGCTCGACGGCTCCGCGCATTCCGAGGCACAGCCGGGGAACGACGGCACGCAGGTGCTCTGGTCGCACCAGGAGTACCAGCTGCAGCCCCAGAGCGGCGAGGCGGGCAGCATCCTCTCCGCGGTCGAGGTCCGGGTGGTCGGGCCGAACGGGGTGCTCCTCAGCGGCTTCGGTGGCGACATCACGCTGGCGATCGACAACAACCCGGGGAACGGGACCCTCTTCGGCACCACCACCGTCACCGCGGTGAGCGGTGTCGCGACCTTCAGCGACCTCCTCATCGACAGCGTGGGGGCCGGCTATCGCCTGGTGGCCACGGCCGATGGGCTCGAACCGGTCGCCTCCGATGACTTCGACATCAGCGTCCCCCTCCCGGTCGGCTTCACCACCGCCTGGGTGGGCGGGGTGAGCTCCGACTGGAACGACCCGGCCAACTGGAGCACCGCGTCGGTGCCGGACGACTCCGCGAACGTCTTCATCTCGCTCCCGTACACCAATGCCCCGGTGAGCACCTCGACGGTGCAGATCGGAAGCCTGCGGGTGGCGCCGGGGGCCACGCTCCAGGTCGCCTCCGCGGTCTTCATGGCCGCCGGCAACGTGGAGGCGTACGGCCTCATCAGCGGCGCCGGGAGCTTCCAGCCGAACGGTGTCGGGTTCCTCACCGGGGAGATCCAGGCGCAGACCGTCGCCAGCGGCAGCTACTCGGTGAACGGGACGCTCCGCGTCTCTCCCGAGTTCTCGACGGCGGGCGATGTCCTCGTCAGCGGCGGCGACTCGCTCATCGTCACCGGGCTCCTCGGCACCCTCAGCGGGACCGGTCGGCTCATCCAGAACGATCCCGCCTCGGTCGTGGTCGTCGACGGCGACGCCTCGTTCGACGGCGGCTCGACCACCGGCCAGCTCACCGAGGGCCAGTTCCACGTGAGCGGATCGCTCGGCGTCACGGGCTCGGTCCTCGATGCCTTCGCGCCGAGCCCGACCCACACCACGATCCTCAGCGGCAACGGGATCCAGACCGTCTACTTCAGCAACCCGGATACGGCGAACGGCTCGCACTTCGGCAACCTGCAGGTGAGCACCAACGGCAACGCCCGGATGGACAGCCCCACCTGGGTGCTGGGGACCCTGCTCGTCACCAACGGTGCCACCCTCGAGGACACCCTCGGCTACGGCATCGCCACCCTCGGCCTCACCACGCTCGATCCCGGTGCGACGCTCCGGCCCAGCCGGATGGCGCTCGCCGGGGCGCTGGATGCCCAGATCGGCTCGACCTACTCCGTGCCGCTCACCGTGTACTTCGGCGCGGGTGCGCCGCTCCCGGTGCGCGCGGCGCCGTACGACACCCTGCAGGTCAGCCGCGACGCCTACGCGGCGGAGGATCTGCTCCTCACCGGCGACCTCCGGATCGTCGACGGATGGGGCGCGCCGGCGCGCTTCGACGTGGACGGGATGAACGTCGTCGTCAACGGGAGCGTGGACATCAACGCCGACGGCGCCCTGGTGATGCAGGACGCCGCCGACACCGTCTTCGTGGCCGGGAGCTTCTACACCAACGGCACCGACACCGACGGGCTCCTGACCGCCGGGTGGCTCCGCATCGCCGGGAACTTCCGCCAGGCGGCCGATGGCTCGGGCGAGGCGTTCCGCGCCGGCCCCGCCCACGTCACCGAGTTCTACTACGGCGGCCCCACCGGCCGCACCATCGAGTTCGATTCGCCGTCCCAGGGGCCGGGGGACGCCAACGGGTCGCACTTCGGCGCGCTCCTCCTCCCGATCGGGTACGACACCCTCATCGGCCGGGTCCCGGCGGCGGGCAAGCTGTACGTGGCCGCGGCGACCATCCAGGACACGACGCAGCTGGCCAACATCCTGGTCGGCTATGACTCGGTCACCATCTCGAGCGCCTCGCCGAGCATCCAGCTCCGCACCCTCGAGGCGTGGGGCGGCCTCGCGATCGAACCGGGGGCGACCTACGACGTCCGGACCACCCGGATCATGGGCGGGGACGGCGGCGTCCTCCCGGCCGCCTCGTTCACCAACCTGCTGATCGCGAACACCGCCTTCACGCTCGACGGCGACCGGACCATCACCGGGGACCTGAGCGTCGGCATCTATTGCTCCGAGGTCTGCACCAGCTCGCCGGGCGACCTCACCGTCGGCGGCCACGTCCTCACGGTCGACGGGGCCCTCAACGTGATGGGGCTCGGCCAGCTCTACATGGCGGCGGGCGACTCCGTCGACGTGGGCGGCGAGAACCAGTGGCGCACCACCCCGAACGACGGCAACCTCACCGGCGGCACCCTGGTGGTGCGGGGCCGGTTCAACACCGTCGGCGGCTCGACCTTCCAGGCGAGCCCCGCCCACCGCACCGTGATGATGGCCGCGGGCGTCGAGGACATCTACCCGACGGCCAACATGAGCTTCGGGACCCTGGTGCTCCTCGACGGCGGGATGCGCCGGATCCGGAGCTCCGAGCCCGTGGTCGTGCTCGACTCGCTGATCCTCGGCGCCAGCACCTCGGGGCTCAGCGACACCCTCGGCTTCGGCACCGGCACCGTGCGGGTCGGCGGCCCGGTGGTCACCGTCACCGGTTCCGAGATCTACATGGAAGGGGTGGTCCGGTTCGACCACGATACCGTCCTGGTGGCGGGCGAGTACCTGGCCAACACCACCATCTTCGGCGGGGCCGACCAGCAGATCCCGGACCTCCCGTACCGGAACATCACCGTCCTCGGCAATGCCCGGCTCATCGATTCGATCGACGTCGCCAGCTACACGGTGAGCGTCGGCGACTCGCTGGGCGGCTCGCTCGACCTCGGGAGCTACACTCTCCGCACCCAGGACTTCCTGACCACGGGGCTCGGGACCGTCACGATGGCCTTCCCCACCACCCAGCTGGTGGTCGGCGGGGACGCGACCTTCGCCGGCGGGTCGGAGAACGGGAAGCTCACCGACGGCACCCTGACCCTGCTCGGCAATTTCACCCAGGTCCAGGACAGCAGCTCGGCCTCGTTCTACGCGACCGGGAACCACACCACCGTCTTCGCCGACTCGTCGTTCGGCGGGTCGCAGGCGACCGTGGCCTCGATGCTCTATGAGAGCTCGAAGTTCAACCATGTCGAGGTGTACGGAAACGGTGTGAACTTCTTCGGGTCGGTCACCGTGGCCGGGGACTTCAAGATCCTCGACCCGATGGTGGACTCGGTCGGCGGCTCGGACGTCGGACTCTACGGCGACCTGATCGACACCCTCCCGGGCCAGACCGGCCTCTGGAAGGTGGACCTCACCTACATCCGGTCCCCCGACCCGATCCTCCCCGACTCCATCGGCGGGAGCCTCTATTACGCCGGCGGGCCCGATTCGCTCGAGCAGGGGCTCGTGGTGACGGGTGACATCCTGATCCAGGACACCCTGATCCCGCATCCGGGCGGACAGCTCAAGGTCCTGGGGAACCTCGCCACCGCGTCGGTCGGGCTGCTGAAGATGACGTACCCGAGCCAGCAGGTGACGGTGCTCGGGAACGCCAGCTTCGACGGCGCCTCCGCCACCGGCCAGATGACCGCCGGCACCCTGAGCGTGGGCGGCGATTTCACGGTGGGACCGACCAACGCCTTCGCCTTCGACGCCACCGGCAACCACATCACGAACCTGACCAACGGGATCACCGGGATGACCGCCACGTTCTCCTCCGGGAGCGCGAGCGGGTTCCAGAACCTCGACTACGCCAATGCCGGGCTCACGATCACCTCGGACCTCCTGGTCCGCGGCGACCTGACCTCCAGCGGCGAGACGGCGGGCCCGATCTTCGGCGGCGGGCACTACGTGATGTTCGGTGACGGCGCCAGCATCGAGCAGGGGATCGAGTTCAACAACACCCGGGTGCGGATCCCGCAGTCGGTGACCCTCTTCGACCTCGACTTCACCAACCAGCACCCGGACTCGACCCAGATCTACGTGATCGGCGCCGGGAGCCCGGAGGCGCTCCAGCTCGGCAACATCCGGTTCTCCACCATCCCGACCGGCGGGCGCCTGGTGTACGCGATCGACACGCTGACGAACGGCGACTCGCTGGTGGTGCAGATGATGTCGAGCACCCCCTTCCAGCCGCGGGCGTACGGCTTCGCGCTGGGTGAGGGACGCGTCGAGTGGGGCCACCTGGAGGTGGCGGAGTTCCCGGTCACGGTGGACAGCCTGGTGCCGTTCACGGTCCTGGTGACGATGGTCAACCCGGACGGCGGCCTCGCCGGGCTCGGCGGGAACGCCACCATTTCGCTCGTCAACAACCCGACCGGCGCGGTGCTCGGCGGGACCCTCACTCAGGGGACCTCGTTCAGCGCCTTCACCTTCAATGACCTGACCCTCGACAAGCCGGGGAGCGGGATCACCTTCTTCATCGCGATCGACGGGCAGCCGACCGACACCGTCACCACCGGCCCGCTCGACGTGATCAATCCCGCCCCCGCCGGTTCCATCGCGTGGGACGGCGAGGGAGGCGACGGGAAGTGGGGCACGGCCGCCAACTGGATCGGGGACGTGGTCCCGCTCGCCGGCGACTCCGCCTTCCTCGGCGGCGGGACCTCGGTGATCGTCTCCGACAGCAACTTCGCCGTGGGTGGCCTGGTCCTCGGCCAGGGGGCGTCGCTCACCATCGACCCGGGCCTGCAGCTCAGCGTCACCGGGAGCCTCACCGCCGGGAACACGATCTACGGCTCGGGCGACCTGATCCTCGCCGGCGCCAACATGCCGGTGACCGGCGCGATCAACACCCCGACGACCGTCACCGGGACGATCAGCACCTACGGCCAGGTGACCTTCGGCGGCAACGTGACGGTGGACGGCCCGGGGGCCGACTTCAACGTCGGTGGCGCCACGGTCCAGGTCTACGGGAACTTCACCACCCAGAACGGCGGCGTGCTGACGATGGACGGCGCCACCGACACCCTCCGGGTCGGAGACGCCACCTTCAACGGTGGCAGCACCTGGGGTAGGCTCACCGACGGCGTCCTGATCATCCAGGGGAGCTCGCTCGACCAGGGTGGTCCGGAGGAGGGCAGCTTCAATGCCAGCGGCGCCCACACCACGATCTTCGAGGACGCGGGCGACAACTCGAACGTGAACTTCGTGTCGGCCTCGGACAGCGCGCACTTCGGCAACCTGCGCGTC
>Ga0315910_10000652_pt1 | contig 33798 bp, 30 predicted proteins | sample EdamamesoilMG_FD_204470 | JGI IMG/M metagenome (GOLD analysis project Ga0315910, IMG submission 204470) | Garden soil microbial communities collected in Santa Monica, California, United States - Edamame soil | ecosystem: Environmental > Terrestrial > Soil > Garden | place: USA: California... | reverse complement strand
AACGACATTAAGAAAGCCATGCTGGCCAAGAACAAAGAAGAACTGGAAGCATTGCGCAGCATCAAGTCGATGATCTTGCTGGCCGAAACTGAAAAAGGTGGAAGTGGAGATGTTTCTTCCGATGCGGAAAACAAATTGCTGATGAAGGCTGCCAAGCAGCGTAAGGAATCAGCCGATATTTTTCAACAACAAAACCGACAGGACCTTGCCGAGAAAGAGCTGGTTCAATTGGAAATCATCAGCCGCTACCTGCCCAAACAACTTTCGGTTGAAGAACTTGAAAGTGAAGTACAAAAAGTAATCGCTGAAGTGGGCGCAAAGGGCCCGCAAGACATGGGGAAAGTAATGGGTGTGGCTACTAAAAAATTTGCCGGGCAGGCAGATGGAAAAATAATTTCAGAACTTGTCAAAAAATTACTGACCCCTTGAGCAAGGTAGACATCACGCTGATTCTGATCATTTTCGTTGGAGCTTATGGTGGCTTTAAGGACGGCTTTGTAATAGAGCTCGTTTCATTTCTTGGAATTCTGCTGGGTGTACTGGCTGGTTTCAAGCTAATGGGCTGGGCGATGATAAGCCTGGAACGCAACTTTCATATTGACGCCAAGATGCTTCCCTACATTGCCTTTGCCGCTGTTTTCTTTATTGTCATTTTTATTGTTAACCTTTTAGTACGATTGTTCCGCTATAAAATAGAGCGAACCTGGCTTGGCAACCTCGATCAAACAGCCGGTGGAATATTGGGGTTTCTGAGAACTGCCTTTATGCTCAGTGTGTTGCTTTGGATTTTCCACTCCATGAAATTCAGCTTTCCGGATCACTGGACAGCCGACTCGTGGGTGTTCCCTGCCGTAGCAGAACTAGCACCCAACATTACCCACGGAATTGGTGTGATCCTTCCCTTTTTCAGGGATGTTTTTTAGCACACTGCTAAAAAGTAAATTCCTTTTCATTCTGAATATTTTTTTTGTTACTTATCCCCGACAAATACGTCAACAATGGCCTTAGAAGTTAAAGAAGATAATGGGTTTCGGTTTGTAGATGAAGGGCAAGGACCTGCCATGGTCTTGCTTCATGGCTTGTTTGGCGCGCTCAGTAACTGGGAAGGTGTGGTAAATCGCTTTTCAAAAAGTTACCGGGTAGTAATACCCATGCTGCCGATTTATGAAATGCCTATTAAGGAAGCCGGCTTAGAAGGCCTTCGGAAATTCGTTGAGGATTTTGTGGCGTTCAAAAAACTGGAAGATATGATTCTGATTGGCAACAGCCTTGGCGGCCATGTTGCATTGATCTACACGCTGAGGAACAGCAGCAAAGTAAAAAGTCTTATTCTTACGGGCAGCTCGGGATTATTTGAAGATTCGATGGGAGGCTCCTATCCAAAGCGGGGCAACTATCAATACATCAAAGAAAGAGTTGCTTATACGTTCTATGATCCGAATGTGGCCTCAAAAGAACTGGTAGACGAAGTGTTTGAAATCACAAACAGTATACCCAAGTGTATGCGCATTGTGGCCATCGCCAAGTCGGCACAGCGACACAACATGGCCGATGAGATTCCAAACATCAAAGCACCAACCCTTTTGGTATGGGGATTGAATGACACCATTACACCCCCTGTGGTTGCCCATGAATTCAACCGGTTGATCCCGAATTCAACGCTGAAGTTCATCGACAAATGCTGCCACGCCCCCATGATGGAGCATCCTGAAAAATTCAATGAAATTGTTGAAGACTTTTTGGTCTGATCGAGTATATATACAAAACGGAAAGCCGTGATTGCTGAAGATCTGATAAACCACATGATTCCCCCGCTTAAGGGAACAGACGATGCGCACAAAGCCATTGTGTGGATGGAGGAGTTTCGCTGCACGCATATGCCGGTAGTTCAAGACAGTAAGTTGTTAGGGTTTCTTTCAGAAGAGATCATTCTTGAAACCAACAACATCGAAAAAAGTGTTCAGGATTTTAATCTCGTTGGCCAGCTGTGCTATGTTCATCTGGAAACCCATTTTTACGACATTCTGAAAGTAGCTGCCGATAACAAAATTCAAATGGTAGCAGTAGTGAACGATGACAATCATTATATAGGGGTCATCACCGTGCAGGACACGCTTACATCGTTTGCGCAGACGGCAGCCGTTCAAATGCCTGGCGGTGTGTTGGTACTTTCGATGAATCAAATTGATTATTCCCTTTCAGAAATCAGCCGATTGATCGAAGAGAATCGCGCCAAAATCTTAAGCAGTATTGTAAAAGAAGATCCACTTGATCCGGGCAAAATACGGTTAACCTTAAAGATCGACCAAAAGGATTTGTCACGCGTTGTTGCCACACTTGAACGTTTTGGTTATCGGGTTATCGGCCGATACCAGGAAAATAAGCCTGTGGCTGGAGAAAAAGAGCGCATCGATATGCTGCTTCGCTACCTCGACATCTGATCTCTCTTCCATTATTTCATCTACTCACCGGCTGAGTATTTGTTCCTTTATTTCCCCTGCCTATCTTTACTAAGTTCCGAAATCTGTCTCGCACAAAACTAATACTCGTATGCGGCTCGCTGTCCATGGAAAAGAATTCAATCGCCAGTCAGCATCCTTTATTGTGCAGATTTTTGAAACCCTTCAGCAGTACGATATCGACCTGCTTGTATCTTCCAAATTTGCGCAGTACCTCACGCAACCAGCCTTCAGAAAAATAAAGTATAAAAGGTTCGACCTTAGTAACCCGCTTCGAAATGTGGAGATCTTTATCAGCATTGGAGGCGATGGCACGCTGCTGGAATCCGTTACCTACATCGGTAAATCTGAAATCCCCATTTTGGGTATCAACACCGGAAGACTCGGATTTCTGGCCACCATCAGCAGGGACGAAACTGAACGTGCCCTTGGAAAACTTTTTGAGGGATCCTACACGCTGGACAAACGGGCCACGCTTAAGCTTCAAACCAACAAAGGCATTTTTAATAAGCTGAATTTTGCCTTGAATGATTTCTCGGTGGTGAAAACCGATACATCTTCTATGATCACCATCCATACTTTTATTGATGGCGAATTTTTGAATTCCTATTGGGCCGATGGCATCATAGTATCAACGCCAACCGGATCTACCGGATACTCACTAAGCTGTGGTGGTCCACTAATTTTTCCGCGATCCGGAAACTTTGTTATTACTCCCGTAAGCCCGCATAATCTGACTGTTCGCCCCATCGTGGTGTCCGACCATTCGGAGATTACCTTCCAGGTTGAGGGTCGAAGCAAAAAATTTCTGGTATCGCTCGATTCGCGCGTGGCCCCAGTTGATGCGAATATTAAATTGAAGATCAGCAAAGCCGACTTTGGTGTGAACCTTATACAACTTGAAGGACAACATTACTTCAAAACCCTGCGCGAGAAGTTGAACTGGGGGCTGGATATCCGTAATTGATTTTTTGCTATTTTTGTAGTTCATTGATTTGTACTTACTTATTCTATAGTGATGAGAAGAATTTTATGCCTTATTCTGACTTCAGTGATACTGCTTGGAGCGGAAGAATCATTTGCGCAGATGAATAGGCGGGCGATTAAGAAGAACAATAAAAGAATCTCAAGCTATCGCGGAAGAAAATCTTTCTTCAGTAAAGAGAAGGCTTACAGCATGGTTGGCCTTTCTGTTAATGCCCTTAATTACTACGGTGACCTTGCACCAAAACCAACACGATTCAGTACTGATATTTCATTTACACAACCGGCCATAGGCCTCACTTTTGCACATCGTTTCGGCCCACGCTATACCTTGAGCGCTTCGTTTATGTATGGAACACTGAAAGGTTCCGATAACAAGTCAGCAGATCCCGGTGATGAAGACAATGGAGCTTTCCGGTACGACCGAAATCTCTCCTTCAGAAACCGCATCAAAGAGCTTTCAGTCATTGCCAGTATTGACCTGTTTGAAAACCAGGCCACCTACATTAGTCGCGTACCGTGGACACCCTATCTCTTTGCCGGTGCCTCACTTTTTCATCATAACCCACAGGCACAAGTACCCGAATTTCATGTAGACGGTGTTACACCATTTTCAAATGCTGGTGACTGGGTGGATTTGCAGCCGCTGGGCACCGAAGGTCAGCATGCCGACTTGCCAGATGATGCCGTGAATCACGGCATAAAGGCTTACAAAAAAATCCAGATTGCTATACCAATGGGAATTGGAGCTCGTTTTAGAATCAACGAAGTTTTAGATGTGTCTGGAGAAATTGGATTCCGGTATCTCTTCACCGATTACATTGACGATGTTAGTCAAAACTACGTTGATCTGGATGTATTTGGCTCGGATGAATTGGCGAAGGCCATGTCTTATCGAACCAATGAACTTTACACACCTGCCGAAATTGCTGCATTTCCAGGTGGCACCAAACCAGGCTATGGAAGTGAATCGCGCGATAACTGGAGAGGAAATAAAGACGACAAAGATATTTTCATGGTCACTTCCATCCGCGTAACCTACATCCTTGGGAAAACTTTTCACCGGGCTAAATTCAGATAATGCGTTATCGCACCACGTGGATTCTTACTTTTCTCATTGGCATCACTTGCCTGCGGGTTGACGCTCAACGGTCGGAGGTGGGCTTTGGCTTGGGTACATTTAACTACACCGGAGACCTTGTAAGGACCTACAATTTTAAATACTCCAAACCCGCAGCTACTGTTTTCTACCGTGCCAACATGGGCAAGGTTGTAAGCTTTCGGGCCGCACTCACCGCTGGAAAAATCGGAGCCTCGGAAGTTCCCATCGATGCCTTTGCTGATCAGCGAGACGCCTCGTTTAATTTATTTCTGATGGAAGCCTCCACGGTTTTTGAATATCATTTTCTAAACTGGCGCGACACCAAACGATTCATTCGGTTTACACCTTATCTCTTTGGTGGCGTTGGGCTTTTTGGAATCTCGGGCAACGAAAACAAGACAGCCGAGTATAGTAACATTCAGGGAGTAATTCCATTCGGTTTGGGTGCCAAGTATGTTTACAACCCCAAGTGGTATTTCGCGCTTGAATTTGGTGTACGGAAATCATCCTTCGATTACCTCGACAATATTTCAGAAGGAGATCGAAGACACAAGAATTATCAGTACGGCAATCCCAACGACAACGACACCTACTTTTTTATGGGGATAAGCATCACCCGCACCTTTTACAATATCCCCTGTCCAAAAAATCCATATTAATACCAGCACCAGGGGAGTTTCAACGCACAACCCTTTTTACTACTTTTGACCCCCTATGGCCTCGCTAAAGGAACATATTGACCTCAATAATCTGCCTCAACACATCGCGGTTATCATGGATGGTAACGGCCGATGGGCTAAAAAGAAGGGAGCATTGCGGATTTTTGGTCACCGCAGTGCCGTTCAGGCCGTGCGCGATGTAACAGAGGGTTGTGGAGAACTGGGCATTAAGTATCTAACCCTGTACGCCTTCTCAACCGAAAACTGGAACCGGCCAAAGGCAGAGGTTGACGGCCTGATGGAACTATTGGTTAACACCCTGAAAGAAGAAGTAGGGAAACTGAATGAAAATCAGGTGAAACTGAAGACCATTGGAGAAACTTCGCACCTTCCCAAAAACTGTCAGGAGAACCTTCAATGGGCGATTGATCAAACAAAAAATAATACTGGCTTAACGCTTATTCTGGCCCTGAGCTACAGCGGCCGTTGGGAAATTCTGAAAACCGTAAACGCCATCGCCAAGGAAGTAGAACAAGGAAAAATAAAGGCCGGGGAGATCAACGAAAAGGTATTCGAAAACTATTTGCAGACATCCGGCATCCCAGATCCAGAGCTCTTGATCAGAACCAGTGGAGAACTAAGGGTAAGTAATTTTCTGCTCTGGCAAATTGCCTACACAGAACTGTTTATAACCCCCACCCTTTGGCCGGATTTCAGAAAGGAAAATCTATATGAAGCAATCTGGTCGTATCAGCAGCGAGAAAGAAGATTTGGAAAAACAAGTGAACAATTGAACCCCGTAAGTTGATGAAGAAAGTTTTATTCCTCGTTATTCTGATAAGTATTGCAGCAGATGGATGGGCCCAATTTAGACGCAATCGAAATCAGCCAGTGGCTGATCCGCAAGCGTTAAACTATAACAGCCCGGCAGAATATACTATTGGGGGCATTGAAGTTACCGGGCTCAATGTGCTGGATAAAAATGCCATGGTATCCCTTACAGGTCTTAAAGTGGGTGACAAAATCAAAATTCCCGGAGATGGTATTTCGAACGCCATCCGTAATCTGTGGAAGCATGGGCTGGTGGGTGACGTCACCATTATGGTTGACAGGATAGAAGATGGAAATGTTTACTTGAATTTAGTTCTTGCGGAAAGACCCAGATTAACAGGATTTTATTTCTCCGGAATCAAGAAAGGGCAAGAGAGCGGACTGAAAGAAGATCTAAAGCTGATCCGTGGAAAGATCGTAACCGATGCCATGATCAGGAACACCCAACTGGCGGTAAAGAAGTACTTTGTTAAAAAAGGATTCTTAAACACTGACGTAAAAATCATTCAGGAAAAAGACACCCTCAACAATGATGGTATCCGATTACGAATTGCTGTAAGTCCAAAATCGAAAGTAAAGATCAACACCATTTCCTTCGAAGGCAATAAGGATATGGATGACGCTAAACTTAAGGCAAGGCTTAAGAAGACCCATGAAAAGCCTCGCTTCGTTCTGCACCGTACTATCCTAACCACTGCATTTCACTTTAAGCCCAAAGAGTACTTTGATTCCAGCTACGCAGTATCCTGGAAAGATGTGAAGCGATTCTTAACCGATAACATCAAGCCCAATATTTTTGCTTCCTCTAAGTTTATTCAAAGCGATTTCGATGAAGACAAAAAGAAGCTCATTGCTTACTACAATTCTAAAGGCTATCGCGATGCTGAAATCATTTCAGATTCTGTTTACGCTCACGATGATCAATCCATTAATATTGCTTTTAAAATTTACGAAGGACCAAAGTATTATTTCCGAAACATCATCTGGACGGGTAACTATATCTATACCGACAAACAACTTGGTGCTGTATTGGGGATCAACAAGGGCGATGTGTACAACAAAGAACAGATCGACAAGAAACTAACCTTCAACCCGAAAGGCCTTGACATCAGCGGTCTTTATATGGATGATGGCTATCTCTTCTTCCGCATCAACCCGATTGAAGTAGCCGTTGTAGGCGACTCGATCGATGTGGAGATGAGAATCTTCGAAGGCGAACAAGCCACGATCAACGAAGTTACCATCACCGGAAATGACCGCACCAGCGACCACGTAATCCGCAGAGAACTCAGCACCGTTCCGGGCCAGAAATTCAGACGCTCAGATATCATCCGTACACAACAAAAGTTAGGTCAGCTTGGCTACTTTGTTCCGGATAAGATCGGCCAGAACCTGGTTCCGAACCCAAACAATGGAACCGTTGATATTGAATGGCAGGTTGAAGAACAATCAAACGATCAGGTTGAACTTTCAGGTGGTTGGGGTGGCTACTACGGCTTTGTAGGAACACTGGGGCTTACCTTCAACAACTTCTCATTACGCAACGTACCGAATCTTAAAAACTGGAAACCATTACCCGTTGGCGATGGCCAACGACTCTCCTTGAGAGCACAGGCAAACGGAAAATCATTTCAAAGCTATAGTGCTTCCTTTACAGAGCCCTGGTTAGGCGGTCGTAAGCCGCACTCCCTAACCGTAAGTTTTAACAGTTCATTTCAACGTAGTTTATATGGATATAGCAACAGCTCAGCAGTATCCGATTTAAGCCCGAGTCTGCAGGTACATAGTGTGTCTGTTGGTCTTGGCCGATTATTGGAGTGGCCGGATAATTACTTCACCCTGACAAATTCACTTTCATACCTTCGTTATATTCTCAACAACTGGTCATCAGGATTAGGATACAGTGATGGTGTTTCGAATAGCGTTACCTTTAATACTACCCTTGCCCGAAATAGCATTGACAATCCGATGTATCCGGCACAGGGGTCAACCATTTCGTTAAGCCTTACCTTAACACCTCCATTCTCGTTGTGGAGAGATATTGATTACTCAACCGCATCTGCACAAGAACGATACAAGTGGATTGAATACCACAAGTGGATGTTTGATGCCAAGTACTACTTGCCGCTCGACAGCAAGAAGAAACTTGTTGTTGAGGCGAAGGCCCACTTTGGCTTTATTGGAAAGTACACCAACAAGGCTGGGTATGGTCCGTTTGAAAGATTCTACTTAGGTGGCGATGGGCTTGCGGGTGGCTTCAACTCATTCCTGTTAGGGCAAGACGTAATCGGTTTGCGTGGATACCAAAACAACGAGATTACACCTCCCAATTACAGCACCAACACCAATAATACAAATGGCACCATTGTTGGCGGAATTGTATACGACAAACTTGGACTTGAATTGCGCTATCCGGTAAGTACGGGTAATGCCGCTACCATTTACGGGTTTGTATTTACCGAAGCCGGGAACAACTGGAACAATTACGAAGACTTTAACCCGTTTAAGCTTTACAAATCGGCTGGTTTCGGAGCCAGAATTTTCATGCCTGCATTTGGACTTATTGGCTTAAATTGGGCGTATGGTTTCGATACTGTGCCATTAGGAGGAAGAGGAGCTGTAAGCGGCTCTCAATTCCACTTTACTATTGGTCAACAAATCCGATAATTATGCGCGTTTGTTTAATTACAATTTTTTTTCTCACTTTCGGCCTGAATTTTGTCAACGCTCAGAGGTTCGGCTACATTGATACGGATTATATCCTGAACAAAATGCCCGATTACAAGAAAGCCCAGGAGGAAATCAACCTGCTTTCGGAGAGTTGGGAAAAAGAAATTCAAGACATGGCAAAGAAGATCGAAGCCATGTACAATGCCCTGCAGGCCGAGCAGGTTCTTTTGACGGAAGAAATGCGTAAGGAGCGCGTGGCTTTAATTCAAAAGAAAGAAGCGGAATTAAAGGAGTATCAGAAAAAGGTATTTGGCTTTGGTGGATTGTTCTTCTTAAAAAAGCAAGAATTGATCAAGCCAATCCAAGACAAGGTTTGGGATGCTGTTGACAAAGCGGCCAAGCAAAACAACCTGGCTGTAGTCTTTGATAAGGCCGGAGAATTGGTAATGATTTACACCGATCCCCGCTACGATTATACCGATTTTGTATTGGATGAATTGGGTCTTGGCGACCCTAACGATAAGGTTAAAAACTAAATAAATAGAATAATTGTAATGAGAAAACTCGTTTTACTGATTGTGCTGGGATTGGGAGCAATCGTATCCTACGCACAAACCACAACTCCAGCTGTTAAGATTGGCTATGTTGATCCTGATTATATTCTTACTCAGATGCCTGAATTCAAGCAAATTGAAGCAGACATGAAGTCTCTTCAGTCTCAGCTTAAAAATCAGATTGATACAAAGTACCAAGAGTTTCAAAAGAAACTGGCCGACTATCAGGCCAATATTAACACCATGCTCGAGCCTGTTCGGGTCAACACCGAGCGTGAGTTACAGCAACTTCAACAAAACATTGAAAAGCTTCAGCAAGATGCTCAGACCACTATTCAGAACAAGAATGCCCAATTGATGGAGCCTGTTTATAGTAAAATAGGAAAGGCCATTGAAGACACCGCTAAAGAAAACGGATTTACATTTGTCTTAACTCAACAAATTCAAGGGCTTGACGTAATCCTTTATGGTGATGAGAAATTGGATATTTCAGACCTGGTGTTGAAAAAGATGGGGGTTACTCCCAAACCTGCAACGCCTGCGGCAACACAGCCAAAGTAATTAAGTCATCTATTGATCAAAAAAAACCGCTTCGATTTGAAGCGGTTTTTTTTGATCGCCTTAGTGATTATTAAGCTCTGCCTTTCTTAATTCTCGTTTTGAACTTCTTGAGTTGCATCCGTAGCGCATCAGCCGCCAGATCAGTAGCCTCCTCAAATGATTTTGCCTTTTCAATCGCAAAAAGCTGATTCCCCGGCACCCTAAGTTTTATCTCCACGGTTTTATTTTCAACACCTTCGTTATTTAATCGCAAAAAAACCTGTCCATCAACAAGGCGGCTGTAAAAGGTATCCAACTTATCGAGTTTCTTCTGAATAAAAGAAATCAGTTTGATGTCTGCATCGAAGTGGATAGAATGAACTTGTAACTTCATAGTTTTAAAAAATTAAGTTGAAAAATAAATTACAGGGTTGGTGCCAGCGCGGGGGATTCGTCATTCTTTCATAGTCAGTAAAGTTTAGTTAAACAATTAATTGCTTCAGGCCTTTGGATGAGCCTGGTCAAAAACCTTCTTGAGTTTGTCCATCGAGTTATGCGTATAAACCTGAGTAGCCGCAAGACTGCTATGACCCAGTAAATCTTTCACTGCATTAATTTCCGCTCCATTATTCAGTAAGTGTGTTGCGTACGTATGACGCAAGATGTGCGGGCTTCGTTTCTCTGATGAAGTAAACTCGCTTAAATATCGCTTTACGATTTTGTAAACTAACATTGGGTAGAGTTGTTCGCCCTTTTCCGTAACGAGAAGAAATCCGTGTTCATTTTCCTCAATCTCTTTATCTCGTTTCATCTGGTAGTTCTCTAGTAATGAAACGATACTTTGTGCAAAGGGGATTACTCTTTCCTTATTTCTTTTCCCCAGAACTTTAATGGTTCTGTTTCTGCGATCGATGTTGTTCTCCTTTAATGCGATTAGCTCTGACAACCGGATTCCGGTACCATAAAAAAGCTCGAGCACAAGTTGATCGCGCAGCCCCCTGAACGTATCATCAAATGATTGATTATCCAGAAGGTTGACAATATCCGTCTCCTTTACAAAACCAGGTAGTTGCTTTTTCGTTTTTAGTACTTTGATTTTCAGCAACGGATTTTTATCAATCACCTGCTGGCGCATAAGAAATTTATAGAAGGTTCTAAGGCAGGCAATCTTTCGGTTAACGGATGATGCTTGTGTTCCTTTCTCAACCAACTCAACAATCCAGGAACGAACAATACCATAATCAACGGTTTGTAACGTGGAGTCCGGGTAAGTGGATTTTACAAACGCATTGAATTGATCAAGATCACTTGAATAAGCCTGAACCGTATGGCTACTAAGCCGTTTCTCGTTTTGGATATATTGCTGAAATGAATCCACCATGCCCTGCAAAATCTCCGATGATTACCGGTATGAGCAATGTAAAAAAATAATCCCCCAATGGAAAGACCAATGGGGGATATGTGGATAAAATGAAGATACAATGTGGATAAGTATCATTTATCCACATCTACAAATTCTATAATCGAATAACTAGGCGTTACTCTCCAGTCTGCGCTGCAATTCTCTGTAAGCAGCACGGATGATTTCATTTCTACGTCTAACGGATGGCTTCTCGAAAGATGTACGGGCACGAAGCTCTTTCAATACACCAGTTTTTTCAAACTTTTTCTTGAAGCGCTTCAAAGCTTTGTCGATAGACTCGTTTTCTTTTACGTTAACAATCAGCATATTCTGAACTAATATTATTTAGGGCTGCAAATATAGCAGAAAGGAATTCAAAAATCCGAATTATTTTAAAATTGCCCTGGAAATGACCAATTTCTGAATTTCAGAGGTACCCTCGCCAATGGTGCATAGCTTGGCATCGCGATAGTATTTCTCGGCTGGGAAATCCTTGGTGTAACCATAACCACCAAAAATCTGAACACCCTCATTTGCTACTTCAACAGCCACCTCCGATGAATAAAGCTTAGCCATGGCCCCTTCCTTGGTTACGTTTTGGCCCTTATTTTTCAAATCTCCAGCCCGAAAGGTTAGTAGTTTGGCCGCTTCGATTTTTGTAGCCATATCGGCAAGCTTGAAAGAGATACCCTGGAAGCTTGAAATGGGCTGATTGAACTGATGGCGCTCTTTCGAATACTTCAAGGCCGATTCGTAGGCCCCAATGGCAATTCCAACACCCAATGCAGCGATGGAAATTCTACCGCCATCCAATACCTTCAGCGATTGAACGAACCCTTCTCCTTCACGTCCAATCATCTGAGACTTGTGAATCCTACAGTCATGGAAGACAAGTTCTGCTGTCTCAGACGCCCGCATGCCTAGCTTATTTTCCTTCTTACCTGCCGAAAAACCAGGCGTACCTTTTTCAATAATGAAAGCTGTCATGGCGTGGGAATCTCCAACCTCACCGGTACGCACGATAACCACCGCCACATTGCCCGATTTGCCGTGTGTAATAAAATTCTTCGCTCCATTCAGAACGTAGTAATCACCATCTTTTCTGGCAACTGTCTTCATATTACCCGCATCCGATCCGGTATTAGGCTCGGTTAATCCCCAAGCTCCAATCCACTCACCTGAAGCAAGCTTTGGAAGGTACATTTGCTTCTGCTCTTCACTAGCAAATTGAAGGATGTGATTCGTGCACAGGGAATTGTGTGCCGCCATTGAGAGCCCAATGGAGCCATCAATTTTTGATATCTCAATTATTGCCGTAATGTATTCTAAATAACCAAAGCCCGAACCTCCATATTCGTGAGGAACGAGAATGCCCATTAGTCCAAGCTCTCCCATTTTTCTAAAAAGCTGAACGGGAAACTCCTGTGTCTCGTCCCATTCCATCATGTTGGGTTTGATTTCTCGTTTTCCAAAATCACGAACCATGTCTGAAATCATTCGCTGATTTTCAGTCGATTCGAAATCGATAGCAACTGAATTATGTGCTCCTTTAGTCATAAGTACAAAAGTTAGGGGTTCAAATTTACACCGTATACGAATAAATACAAACGAGTGTTAGTTTGTGGTGTCGGGGAATCACATAATTACAATTATCACCCCTTTTAAAGCCTTCCTCCGCTTGGATTAGGTCAAAAGTCTTAACTTCGCAAGTTCAAAAAACCCATAATTCAATGAAAATAGCTGTAGTTGGCACCGGTTATGTTGGTCTCGTAACCGGAACTTGTTTTGCGGAAACCGGAAACTCCGTTACCTGTGTCGATATCGATCAGGAAAAAGTAAAGAAGCTCCAAAATGGTAAAATCACCATTTATGAACCTGGTCTGGAGCAGTTGTTTGAAAGAAACATCAAACAGCAACGACTTCTTTTCACAACCGACCTTAAGGAAGGTATTAAGGATGCGAAAATTATTTTTCTCGCCTTGCCTACACCTCCTGGTGAAGATGGTTCTGCTGACCTGAAGTACATTTTAAAGGTGGCTTCTGATTTAGGTCCAATCTTATCCGAGTACACGGTTATTGTTGACAAAAGCACCGTACCCGTAGGCACTGCTGATAAAGTGAGAGAAAAAATTGCGGCCAATGCCAAGGTGGAGTTTGATGTAGTTTCTAACCCTGAGTTTTTACGTGAAGGTGTAGCGGTGGAAGATTTTATGAAGCCCGATCGTGTAGTAATTGGAACGACATCACCCAAAGCTCGAAAAGTAATGGAAGCACTTTACGCTCCATTTGTTCGTCAGGGTAATCCAATCATTTTTATGGACGAACGCTCTGCTGAACTTACCAAGTACGCTGCCAACTCCTTCCTGGCTACTAAAATTTCGTTCATGAATGAAATTGCTAATCTCTGTGAGTTAGTAGGTGCTGATGTTGACGCTGTTCGTAAGGGTGTAGGCACCGACAGTAGAATTGGCAAACGTTTCTTATTTCCTGGGATTGGCTACGGAGGCAGTTGCTTTCCTAAAGATGTGCAGGCGCTGGCGAAATCATCAGAAGATGCACAGTATGATTTTAAAATCCTCAAGGCCGTAATGGATGTCAATGCCGATCAGAAAACCAGGCTGATTCCTCGAATCAAAGAGCATTTCAAAAACAATCTCAAAGGAAAAACTATTGCTGTGTGGGGACTTTCATTCAAACCTCATACTGATGACATTCGCGAAGCACCTGCACTGTACAACATTGATGAACTGCTTGCCGAAGGCGTTATCATCAAAGCACACGATCCAGAAGGAATGGAGAATGTGAAAAAGCTTGTGGGTGATAAAATCCAATATTGTCAAACACCGTACGAGGCTGCCGAAGGTGCCGATGCCGTTTTTATCGCCACCGAATGGCCTGAATTCCGTACACCGGACTTCGAAAAGCTCTCTTCAATACTAAAAGGTAAGGCGATTTTTGACGGTAGAAATCTTTATGACCTTGCAGCAATGAAAGAACTGGGATACGCATACTACAGCATCGGCAGGGAGGTGATCAATGGCTAAGGAAACTGTACTCATAACAGGTGGTGCGGGCTTTCTGGGCTCACACCTTTGCGACCGATTTATCAAAGAAGGTTATCGTGTAATCGCAATGGATAACCTCATTACCGGTGACCTCCGAAACATCGAGCATCTTTTCAAGCATGCGGATTTTGAATTCTATCATCACGATGTATCAAGCTTCGTGCACGTACCGGGTGACTTGAAATACATTCTTCATTTTGCATCTCCGGCTAGTCCGATTGATTACCTTAAAATTCCTATTCAAACATTGAAAGTTGGATCGCTAGGTATTCATAATTTGCTAGGGTTGGCACGTGCAAAAAAAGCCAGGATACTGATAGCCTCAACATCTGAGGTGTATGGTGATCCACTCGTTCACCCGCAGGTGGAGGAGTACTATGGAAACGTAAATCCAATTGGCCCACGTGGTGTTTACGATGAAGCCAAACGCTTCCAGGAAGCTATCACCATGGCGTACCACACCTATCATAATCTGGAAACACGAATTGTCAGAATCTTCAACACCTACGGACCTCGCATGCGGTTGAATGATGGAAGAGTATTACCTGCATTTATCGGGCAAGCACTGCGTGGTGAGGATTTAACGGTGTTTGGCGATGGATCACAAACAAGATCTTTCTGTTATGTTGATGACCAGGTAGAAGGCATTTTCAGACTTCTCATGTCTGACTACGCTTATCCGGTTAACATTGGTAACCCCGATGAGATTACGATTCGCGATTTTGCTGAAGAGATTGTTAAACTCACCGGTACGTCTCAGAAAGTAGTGTACAAACCATTACCACAAGACGATCCCAAGCAACGTCAACCGAACACAATGAAGGCAAAAGAAATTTTGGGATGGCACGCCAAGGTATCACGCTCCGAAGGATTGAAGATCACCTACGAATACTTCAAGTCTTTGCCACAGGAAGTATTGTACCAACGCGATCACAAAAACTTCGATAAATACATTCGATAATAAAATCTGATGTCGACTCGCAAAATTCTGATTACCGGTGGAGCAGGCTTTATAGGCTCGCATGTAGTACGGCTATTTGTAAATAAATATCCCGATTACGCTATTGTAAATCTAGACAGCCTAACCTATGCCGGTAATCTTGAAAACCTTCGGGATGTCGAGAAAAAATCCAACTATCATTTTGAAAAGGTCAACATCCTGAATGTTGTTGACCTTTTTGACGTTTTCAAAAAACACAAAATTGATGGGGTCATTCACCTGGCCGCAGAGTCGCATGTAGACCGATCGCTACACAATCCCACAGAGTTTGCACAGACCAACATTATTGGCACACTCAATCTGTTGCGTGTTGCCCAGGCATCGTGGAGTGAAAATTACGCTGGAAAAGTTTTCTACCACGTCTCCACCGATGAAGTTTATGGATCTGCTGAACATGGTGCGTACTTCACCGAAGTAACTCCGATTGATCCACGCTCACCCTACTCGGCATCCAAGGCTGCCAGCGACCATTTCGTAACGGCTTTTAACAACAGCTATGGTCTTCCAACTTTAATCAGTCGATGCTCCAATAACTACGGTCCGTATCACTTTCCTGAAAAGTTAATACCGTTAATGATCAACAACATCATTAACAATAAACCACTGCCAGTATACGGTAAAGGCGACAACATTCGCGACTGGCTTTTTGTAGAAGATCATGCCCGTGCCATCGATTCCATTTTTCACAAAGGAAAAACAGGAGAGGTTTACAACATCGGAGGAAACAACGAGTGGAGAAATATCGACCTGGTGAAATTACTTTGCCAGATTATGGACAAGAAACTAGGCCGCGAAGACAGTACTTCTGAAAGTCTGATTACGTACGTTACTGATAGGCCGGGACATGATCTACGATACGCCATAGACCCGTCAAAGCTGATCAGCGAAACCGGATGGAGACCAGAAGTAACCTTTGAAGTAGGGTTGGAGAAAACGGTGGATTGGTACCTTGCCAACCAGGAGTGGCTTAAGAATGTCACCTCGGGTGCCTACCTTCAATACTACGATACCATGTATCAGGATCGCTAGGCCTTGATCTGAAAATACAACCGTGATACTATGAAGGGAATTATACTGGCCGGAGGCTCCGGCACACGCCTTTATCCATTAACGCTCGCGGTCAGCAAGCAACTGATGCCGCTGTACGATAAGCCGATGATTTACTACCCGCTATCGGTTTTAATGATGGCCGGCATACGCGAGATTCTGATTATCTCCACCCCGCACGACATGCCCATGTTTCAAAAATTATTGGGCGATGGCAGGAACCTGGGCTGCTCCTTTCACTATGAAATACAACCTAATCCTGAAGGGCTTGCCCAGGCATTTATCATTGGTGAAAAGTTTATCGGTACTGATAAAGTAGGATTGATTTTAGGCGATAATATATTTTACGGTTCTGGGTTGCAGAATCTGTTACAATCTAACGTTGATCCCGATGGGGGAGTAGTATTTGCCTACCACGTAAACGACCCTGAACGATACGGAGTGGTTGAGTTTGATGCCAGCAAGAACGTGATTTCCATAGAAGAAAAACCCGCGCAGCCTAAATCAAACTATGCTGTTCCGGGATTGTATTTCTACGATAATGAAGTGGTGAAAATTGCCAAAGCACTAAAGCCAAGCCCCCGCGGTGAACTTGAAATCACAGATGTTAACAACGAATACCTGAAGCGTGGAAAATTAAAAGTAGGCACCATGGGACGCGGCACCGCCTGGCTCGATACCGGTACTTTCGATTCCCTGATACAGGCCGCCAATTTTGTTCAGGTAATTGAACAACGACAAGGGCTGAAGATTGGCTGCATCGAAGAGGTGGCTTTTCGCATGGGGTTCATTACCAAAACCCAGCTTTTGGAACTTGCCAAGCCATTGGCTAAGAGTGGCTATGGCACCTATCTTCAGAACCTTCCCGAGTAATACTTTCATGCTTCACGAGGCCTTCGTTCAGCTCGTTCTGGAATTCACAAAAGACGAAGGTCGGGCGGAGCATTGTTGGCTTGAAATCGAAAGACATTACGCTGCCAAAGGTAGGCACTACCACAACCTTAATCACCTTGAAAATATTTTTGAAAGATTAACTGAAGTTCATAACATGCTTTTGGACTTCAAAACATTACTGTTTTCGATCTGCTTCCACGATATTATTTATAACCCACGAAGGTCCGATAACGAAGCGAAAAGCGCTAAATTCGCCAAGAGCATCCTCACATCCATAGGTTATCCATCAGAAAAAACGGAACGTTGCCTGGAACAAATTCTGGCAACCCGGCACCATCAAACAAGCCCCAATTCCGATACCAATTACTTTACCGATGCCGACCTTTCAATACTTGGTGCGCCCGATGAGGAGTATCAGAAGTATTGCCAACAGATCCGAAAGGAGTACGCCATCTATCCGGATTTCTTCTATAAACCTGGCAGACGAAAAGTCATCGACCATTTTCTGGCCATGGAAAAAATATTTAAGACCCTTGAATTCCGTAATCGATTCGAAGCGCAGGCTCGAAGAAATTTGCTTCGCGAACGCGAGGTCTTACAACGATAGAAGGTGAAGAAACCATCAATTATTTTATTCCTTTTTGCACGGAAATAAAAAACCTATACTTTTGCAGCGAGTTTCTTAAGTATTCAGTTAGAGGGGGCCCAAAAGTCCCCTCTTTGCTTATAGCTATTTTTTCGCAACATGGATTTACGGGAAGAAATCAAAAGACTGGCAGAAGCAACACTGACTAACCCCAGTCAGTTTATTGTGGACGTTGTGGCTTCCTCCCGAAAAGGTCCTAAAAAGATACTGGTAGTAGTCGATGGTGACCAGGGTGTTACCATCGATGATTGCGCCAACCTTAGCCGCGAGCTTTCGAAGGCAATCGATGAGATGGCGATTCCTGACGAGCATTTAACACTGGAAGTTTCAACTCCAGGTGTTGATCAACCGCTGCAGTTAAAACGCCAGTATACCAAGAACATTGGTAGGGGTTTAAAGGTGAAGTTGCACGAGAAAACCGAAGAAGGAAAACTGATGGCCGTAACTGATGAAAAAATCGTGTTGACCCAGCAAACCGGAAGCGGAAAAAAGAAAGAAGAACGAACATTGGAAATCCAATTTTCAGAAATAGAAAAAGCCTTTGTGTTAGTTAGTTTTAAATAGACGAAACCCATGGATGCACATGAATTAATTCAGTCGTTTGCTGAATTTGCAAAACAAAAGAACATCGATCGTCCAACGATGATCAGAATCCTGGAAGATGTATTCCGGAATATGATTCGTAAAAAATACGAGACTGATGAAAACTTTGACATTATTATAAACGCTGACAAAGGCGATTTGGAAATTTATCGCTTCCGCGAAATTGTTGATGACGATTCAGAAGATATTTGGGATCATGATAAAGTGAGTTTAAGCGAAGCCAAGAAAATCGAACCCGATTTTGAAGTAGGCGAAGAAGTTTCGGAACAGGTTTTCATCGAAGATTTTGGTCGCAGAGCTGTAACTACCGCACGCCAAACCCTGATTCAAAAAGTAAAAGACCTGGAGAAGGACATCCTCTTCCAGAAATATAAAGACCTAGTGGGCGAAATCATCGCTGGTGAAGTGTATCAGGTATTGAGCAAAGAAGTATTGCTGATCGATGCGGAAGGTAACGAAATCGCAATCCCGCGTTCAGAACAAATTCAGAAAGACCGCTATCGCAAAGGCGAAAATGTACGCGCCATTGTTCACCGTGTCGACATGGTAAATGGCAATCCGAAAATTATACTTTCCAGAACATCACCGGTGTTTCTCGAAAGACTATTCGAACAGGAAGTTCCTGAAGTGTATGACGGTTTGATCACCATCAAAAAAGTAGTACGCGAACCGGGTGAGCGCGCCAAAGTAGCTGTAGAATCATACGATGATCGCATCGATCCGGTAGGCGCTTGCGTAGGTATGAAAGGCTCACGCATTCACGCCATTGTTCGCGAGTTGCAAAACGAAAACATAGACGTAATCAACTTCACCGAAAATCTGGAATTATACATTCAGCGTGCGTTGAGCCCTGCTAAAATCAGTTCGATTAAGATCGATAAAGACAATGGCAGAGTATCAGTTTACCTGAAGCCCGATCAGGTGTCACTGGCCATCGGAAAAGGTGGATTAAATATCAAGCTGGCAAGCCGCTTGGTTGGATACGAAATCGATGTATTCAGAGAACTTGCCGAGGGCCAGGTGGAAGAAGATGTGGATCTACGCGAATTCTCCGATGAGATTGAAGCGTGGGTAATCGAAGAACTCAACCGCATCGGGCTGGACACTGCCAAGAGTGTGTTGAATCTATCGAAAGAAGAACTGGTAAGACGCACCGATCTGGAAGAAGAAACCGTGGAGGGCGTATTGAATATTTTGAAGAAGGAATTTGAATAACGAAATGCCGTAATAGCCAGGCGTACTTCCCTCGCTTGTGTTATGTTACTGTAACTATCGTATTTAGGTTTTAAAGTCGTTAAAAAAACAGGCATATTTGAATATGGCAGAAGAAAAATTGATCAGGTTGAGTCAGGCTGCGAGGAAACTCAATGTGGGGCACAATACCATTTTGGACTTCCTGGCTAAGAAGGGTTTTGAGGTTGAAAACAACCCCAACGCTAAACTCACGCCCGAACAATTTAATCTTTTGTCGAAGGAATTTGCTTCATCCGCTACGGATAAGCTTGAGGCTTCCGGTCTGTCCATCGGTGTTAAGCACGAACCCTCCGCGCAGGAAGTTGAAAAAGAACAAGCGCGCAAACGCATCGAAGAAGAGGAACGCATTATGATTAAAAACCTTGGCTCAAAAGAAGTCAAGGCTAAAGAAGAGCCCAAAACCGAAAAGGTTGAGCGCGAAAAACCTAAGCTGGAAGGAATCAAGGTTGTTGGTAAGATTGAACTGGAAAAGAAACCAGTAGTGAAGGAAGAAGTTGTTACCAAAAAGGATGAGCCTCCGGTAGAAGAAAAACCTGTAATTGAAAATAAGCCGAAACCTGAAGTAGAGAATCCGGTTGTCGAAAAACCAGTACAACCCGAGCAAGAACTAATCAAAGCAAAAGCCGATAAGCTGAAGGGCTTGAAAGTGGTCGATAAGATTGAATTGCCGGTTGAAAAGAAAAAAGATTCTCCGGTTGCATCTTCCGATCTCCAGAAAGACAAAGGTAAGCGCCCACGCAAGCGCCTTCCCTCAGCTGGCGAAAATCAAGGCGGTGGTCACCAGGGCAATCAACAGCAACAGCCCAACAGAGGACAACGTCCGCAGCAAGGCCAGCAACGCGGTAAAGGACCACATACACCACGTGTTCAAAAAGAAGAGCCTACTGAAAAGGAAATTCAGGATCAGATTCGCGCTACACTCGCCAAGCTGAGTGGTGGAACGAAAAAGGTTAGTGGTGCGAAATATAGAAGAGATAAAAGACAAGCAAACACGGAGGCTCAGGCTCAGCAGATGCTGGATGAGCAGGAAGCATCCAAGACACTGAAGGTGGCAGAATTTATTTCGGCCAACGACCTGGCGTCTTTAATGAACGTTTCCGTGAACGATGTAATCTCAACCTGTCTTAGCCTTGGTATGTTCGTATCCATCAACCAACGTCTGGATGCGGAAGCCATTACTGTAATTGCAGATGAGTTTGGTTACGAAGTGCAGTTTGCTTCGGCCGATGATGATACCCTGGTAACCGAAGAAGAAGACACTGAGGAAGAACTGCTGCCACGTGCCCCGATTGTAACCATCATGGGTCACGTTGACCACGGTAAAACTTCGTTGCTTGACTACATTCGAAATACAAAAGTAACCGCTTCAGAAGCAGGTGGAATTACCCAGCACATTGGCGCTTACGATGTAACCACCAAGAGCGGAAACAAGATTGCATTCCTCGATACACCGGGTCACGAAGCGTTTACGGCTATGCGTGCCCGGGGTGCTAAGTTGACAGATATTGCTATTATCGTGGTGGCTGCTGATGATGATGTGATGCCACAAACAAAAGAGGCGATCAATCACGCACAGGTAGCAGGTGTACCCATTGTAATTGCCATCAATAAGATTGATAAGCCCGCAGCCAATCCGGATAAAGTCAGAGAGTCTCTTTCGAAAATCAATATCCTGGTGGAAGAATGGGGAGGAAAATATCAGTGTCAGGAAATTTCGGCCAAAACCGGAAAAGGTATTGACGAACTGCTGGAGAAGGTTCTTCTCGAAGCCGAGTTGTTGAACCTTCGGGCAAATCCAAACCGTGCGGCAATTGCTTCTGTTATTGAAGCTTCACTGGACAAAGGTCGTGGATACGTTACAACGGTAATGGTTCAGAACGGTACTCTGCGCGGTGGCGATGTAATTCTGGCAGGGGCTCACTACGGTCGCGTAAAAGCCATGTTCGATGACACCGGAAAGAAAATTAACGAAGCCGGACCTTCAACACCTATAGTAATGCTTGGTCTGGACGGAGCGCCACAAGCCGGTGAAAAATTATCGGTAATGGAGACTGACCGCGAAGCACGCGAAATGGCCGCTAAGCGCAGTCAGTTATTGCGCGAACAAAGTATCCGCACCAAGAAACACATTACATTGGATGAAATTGGCAGACGTCTGGCCATCGGAAGCTTCAAGCAACTGAATGTGATCGTTAAAGGTGATGTGGATGGTTCTGTTGAGGCGTTATCCGATTCGTTATTGAAACTTTCTACACAAGAAATTCAGGTTGCCATCATTCACCGTGGTGTCGGACAGATTTCCGAATCCGATGTATTGCTCGCGTCTGCGTCTGATGCGGTTATCGTTGGCTTCCAGGTGCGACCATCACTGGCGGCAAAACGTGTAGCTGAAAATGAAGAAATAGAAATTCGCTTATACTCTATCATCTACGATGCTATTAACGATGTAAAAGCCGCGATGGAGGGTATGCTTGCTCCTGAAACGGAAGAAGTAATTGTTGGTAATGCCGAAGTACGCGAAGTATTCAAGATATCGAAAGTTGGTACCATTGCCGGCTGTATGGTAACGGATGGATCGATCAAGCGTAACAACCCGATCCGCCTCATCCGCGATGGTATTGTAACGTATGCTGGTAAACTGAACTCACTCAAACGTCATAAAGACGATTCAAGCGAAGTGAAATCCGGATTTGATTGTGGTATTGGCATCAGCGGTTTCAACGACATCGAAGTAGGCGATGTAATTGAAAGTTACGAACAACGCGAAGTAAAAAGAACGTTGTAGCCCTTACAGTAACGAAATAAACATTGAAAGCCTGAGAACCATCGGGCTTTTTTTATGACTTGATGGGAATGTACCTTTGAAAAATTTCTTCTTTGATTTACCTATTACTTCATCCGGCAGTTCAGCAGTTTATTCGTGATCATGAACACGATGATATCACACAGCTCTTGTTGAAACTCAAGGCGATCGAAGGCGTTCCCATCGGGTTGATTGCGGATCAGATCAACGGCCGTAGAAAATCAGAAGAGAAGCTTCCAACATTTTACAAAAATCCTTCTGTCGTTTATCCCCCCGTACTGAACCTGGAGCAGTGTTCATCGGAGAAAACAGGCCTGTACAAATTGGAGTTGCTACGTGAGGAATTTCTCGGAAAGGAGTTGAACAGCATCGCTGATCTAACGGGAGGTTTCGGAGTAGACGCCTATAGCTTTAGTAAGTTTGCCAAGAGCGTAAACTACATCGAACCAAATCAACTGTTGTTGAACATTGCCCGACATAATCACGCACAACTGAGCGCAACGAACATTCAACACTTGAACATAACCGCAGAGCAATATCTTCAACACCATTCAGATGAACTTGATGCCGTGTTTATCGATCCATCAAGAAGATTATCAGGAAACAAAAAGGTTTTCAAGTTCAGCGACTGCCAGCCTAATGTGGTTGCCCTGCAACAAACGATCTTCAAAAGAACAAAGCACCTGCTTATTAAAGCATCGCCCATCATTGATCTTCAGCAAGGACAGAGGGAACTGAATAACGTCAAGCGAATTGTTGTTGTTGCTGTTAACAGCGAGTGTAAAGAAGTTCTGTTTTTTTGCGAAAAGGATTTTGGAGACGAACCAAAAATAACCGCAATCAATTTAATAGCGGATGGGGCAGAATCATTTAGTTTCCTTTATCAAGAAGAACGGGATGCAGAAGTACTGTTTACCAATCCGGCTCAATACCTTTACGAGCCTAACGGGGCCATTCTCAAAACTGGTGCATTCAAAATGATTGCATTGCGAAATAATCTTACCAAAATTCATCCGAACACGCACTTGTACACAAGCGATACCGTGACTGTAGATTTCCCAGGGCGTATTTTTAAACTTGAAGCTGCGGTGAAAAGTGATCCTAAAGAAATCACACAATTTTTCCCGGATCGAAAAGCCAATGTTATTACGCGCAACTATCCGTTACCGGTGGTGGACTTAAAAAAGAAATTGCAATTAGTTGATGGAGGAAGTCGATACCTCATCGCGTTCACCGGTATCCGGGAGAAGTATCTTTACGTAGCCAGCCGCATCAGATAAGTGACTAAAGACTTTTCAAAATTTCTTCAATAGCCGTTTCTCCATTAAAAACTTTCATCCTCTTGCCATCTGAGTACAGGTAAACTGAAGGCGTGGCCACCGCACCAAAATTATCGAGCACTCCCTGAACAGTTGTTTCCCCAAAGCGAACGTTATCATACTCGTTGAGTTTGTACTCCCTGGAGAACGTTTCGATTTCAGTAGCTGGCGCTGTTGAAAGAAAGTATAGTGTGTAGTTTTTAAACTTTTCAAGATGTTGTTGAATGGCTATTGATTCACGCTGGCAGTGATCGCAATCCGGAAAAAACAACACAAGCATTACGTTACCTTGCAATGCTTTCAAATTTACCCTTGTGCCGTTCAGTAAGGTTACGGTTACAGCTGGCAAGTCATTTACCCCGGGTTCTTTCTTCTCAGTTCTTGAACAGGCACCAAGCCCAATGAGAAGACCAATCAATACTATGGAAATTCGAAGTTTATTCATCATCAAATCAAAAATATCATTAACCAATATATCAAGTACGTTAGTGTTGCAATACTTCCGTACAACCGAATTACTTTCCGTCTGTTTTGCACATCTTCCCACCACAACATTATCCACGGTTTAATAAGTCCTAAGAACAAAAACACCACGGCTGTAATGCTCATGTACAAAAAAAGTTGCCGTAACGTTTGCATGCCTAAAATTAACAGAAATAAAATTTCGAATCGCTTGCGACAGGCTTGCGCTGAAAATTATCTTTGCGTCCCTGTTATTCCAACCGTAAACCAGACTGGAATAACGTGTAACGATTAACGGCATTGAGGGCGAACGATTTTCTAAGTATCTACACCGCGGATGGTTTGATCAAGACCGTAGCTGCAGGGATAAGCACGCCCAAGCCTGTTAATGTTCAGGTAAAGGGACTTGCCGGAAGTCTGGATGCTGTTGTGATGGCGTCTGCATTCAAGTTGCAACCACAGGATTTTATCGCCATTTTATCCGATCGCGAAGAAGCCGCCTATTTTCAAAACGATCTTCAGAATTTGCTGGGCCAGGAGGTTTTGATTTTTCCCATGTCGTATAAACGTGCCTACGAGTATGACGAAACAGAAAACGCAAACATCCTGATGCGCGCTGAAGTGCTTAACCGGCTGGCAATCAAAACGGCTCCAGAAATTATTGTTACCTATCCGGAAGCGCTCAGTGAAAAAGTAATCAACAAGCGCTCGCTGGCATCCAATACGTTCTCTGTAAAAGTTGGCGAAAAACTTGATATCGCATTTCTCGAAGAATTTTTACACAACTACGATTTTGAGAAAACCGATTTCGCTTACGAAGCCGGTCAGTTTGCCGTACGCGGAGGTATTATCGACATCTTTTCATTCGCGTTCGAACTTCCTTACCGCATCGAATTATTTGGCGATGAAGTAGACAGTATCCGAACGTTTGAACCCGGCTCCCAATTATCGGTAGATATCCTGGAGAAAGTAAACATCATTCCCAATGTCCAAACTAAGTTGATCCAGGAAGAACGCCAATCGTTGTTGGAGTTCATATCGCCCGATTCCATCCTCTGGTTTAAGGACACCCAACTTACCGAAGACATTATTCATCAGTGTTTTAAAAAAGCTTCAAATTCCTTTGACAGAATAATCAAGGCGAGCGGAGCCAACATTATTTCATCGCCAGCAAAACTTTTTGAAGACGGACCGGATTTTTTAAAACGCAGCGCAGATTTTTCGCGTGTTGAATTCGGGCATCGCTTTATTCTGGAAAAGGCCAACACGTTTAGTTTTGCTTCGGCTGCACAACCATCGTTCAATAAGAATTTCGAATTGCTGGCTGCGAATTTGTACGAGCAGCAGGAGCAAGGCTTCAGCAATTTCATCGCGGCCGATATGCCCAAGCAATCAGCACGGCTGTATGAAATCTTTGAAGAGATCAACCTTCAGTTGAAATTTCAATCTCTGGATATTTCGCTGCGGCAGGGATTTGTTGATTCAAATTTGAAATTACTGTGCTACACCGATCACCAGATCTTTGAGCGGTTTCATCGTTATCGGTCAAAGGAAAAATTTTCAAAGTCGAAAGCGCTTACCCTTCGCGAATTACATACCCTTCAGCCCGGAGATTTTGTAACACACATCGACTACGGAATTGCCAAGTTCGCAGGCCTGGAAAAGAAAGAAGTAAATGGCCATGAGCAGGAGGCTATTCGTCTGGTGTATCGCGATGATGATTTGTTGTACGTGAGTATCCATGCCCTGCATAAAATTTCAAAATATTCTGGTAAGGACGGCACTCCTCCACTTATCAGTAAGCTTGGATCGCAGGAATGGGAAAACAAGAAATCGAAAGTAAAGAAGCGTGTTAAAGACATTGCCAAGGAACTGATCGAACTTTATGCCAAGCGGAAATCAGCTCCTGGTTATGCGTTTGCCGCAGACGGATTTTTGCAAGCCGAGTTGGAATCATCGTTTATGTATGAAGATACACCCGACCAGGCGCGCGCTACCGAAGCGGTAAAGAAAGACATGGAAACACCACACCCGATGGATCGTCTGGTGTGTGGTGATGTTGGGTTCGGTAAAACCGAAGTTGCTATTCGGGCGGCATTCAAAGCCGCCACCGAAGGAAAACAAGTAGCGGTGTTAGTACCCACTACTATTCTTGCCATGCAACACCATCGTACGTTCAGTGAACGGTTAGCCAATCTACCGGTGAAGATTGACTATGTGTCACGCTTCAAGACTACGAAGGAAATCAAAGACATCATCTCAGCCACAAAAGAAGGTAAGGTGGATATTCTTGTTGGCACACATCGGATAGTAAGCAAGGATGTCGAGTTCAAGAACCTTGGTTTGCTCATCATTGATGAAGAACAGAAGTTTGGTGTAAAAGTGAAAGACCGGTTAAAGGAACTGAAAGTAAACGTGGATGTTCTTACCCTCACCGCAACACCCATTCCGCGTACACTACATTTCTCGCTGATGGGAGCACGCGATTTGAGCATCATTGCCACACCTCCACCCAATCGGCAGCCCGTTACAACAGAGCTTCATACGTTCAATGAAGAAATTATTCGTGATGCCGTCAGTCACGAGATTCGAAGAGGCGGACAGGTATTTTTTGTTCACAACCGCGTAGGCGACATTGAAGAAATTGCCAATGTAATTTATCGTCTTGTTCCCGATTCACGAATCGGAATAGCACACGGTCAAATGGATGGTGACAAGCTGGAGAAAGCCATGGTAAAGTTCATCAATGGTGAGTATGATGTTCTGGTTTCTACCAACATCATCGAATCAGGATTGGATATTCCAAACGCCAATACCATCATCATCAACCAGGCCCACATGTTCGGATTGTCAGATCTTCATCAGATGCGTGGTCGCGTTGGTCGATCCAACAAGAAAGCATTCTGTTATCTGCTTACTCCTCCAGCCTCCGTACTTACAGCCGATTCCAGAAAGCGATTGGCGGCACTCGAAGAATTTTCAGACTTAGGTGATGGTTTCAAAGTAGCCATGCGCGACCTCGACATACGCGGAGCCGGAAATTTACTGGGTGCAGAGCAGACCGGTTTCATCAGCGATCTTGGCTTCGATACCTATCACAAAATTCTGGATGACGCCATTCAGGAATTGAAAGAGACCGATTTCAAAGAATTGTTTGCCGTTGAGCTTGCCGAGAAAGCAAAACTGATTGTGCAGGATTGTGTAATTGAAACCGACCTTGAAATTCTGATTCCGGAAAGTTATGTTAACAGTACAACGGAGCGCTTACAGCTTTACTCAAGGCTGGATAACATTAAGGATGAAGGCGAATTGAAGAAATTCGGGGATGAAATTCGCGATCGCTTCGGACCTATACCTGCCGTGGTGGAAGAATTGATTAACTCCGTGCGCCTGCGATGGCTCGGTGAAAAATTAGGGTTTGAAAAACTAAGCCTGAAGGGCGATAAGGTGCGGGCTTACTTCGTTACCACCAACGATGCATATTTCAGTTCAGATGTGTTCGGTCTGATTCTTTCTTTTGTGAAGAGCCATCCAAAACAATGCAGGATGAACAGTGGCAGCAAAGCCATGTTGATCATCGAGAATATAAAATCGGTAGATACAGCCATCGAATTGTTATCGGTTATGTCGGGTCAGGAAACCAAATCGTCAAGCGAAATCGTATCCAGGTAAGGTTTTAAGCCAACCGTTCTGTCGAACGCGTTGATCATAAGAACCTTCTGGTATTTTGGAGAATAGAAGACTTCAATAAAGAAACCTCCCGAGTAGTATAAAAACACCTTACAGTCGGCAAGGGTGCGTTGCATCAGGTAGTTGGCACTGAAGGTGATCACATCACACTTCTTTTCAAAAGGCATTACCCGAAAGTCCTCGAGGGAAAGTATCATCGTCTTGTTTTTAAGGCTGCTATCAAAAATCTGTGCCACTCTTTCAACCATCGAAAACAACACTTAAACCCCGTTATCTTTCCATTGAACTTCCCAAATATGGATAGTGCTTTCCCGAAACAATAGCGACCCGAAATGACCGTTTTGTAAGGCGAGGTTTTCCTTTATCAAAGATTCATGAATTACCTTGCGACTGCTTGGAAAACATGGGATTATCTCCTTAATTAGCATTTGATTTAAATCGAAAATGAAAATGAAGTATTCTGTCAGGGTTCTTTTTTACTTAGTTGGCGGATCAGTTGCGCTGTCTGCCTGCTCACTTTTTGGCGGTGGTGGCGGAAAGCCAAACGCATCAAACCCGGGTCAAATGAGTTCTGCCACTGGTCTGGCATACAATGATGAAGATCAGGGCGGCTTTATGGTTAATCCGTACGAGGGTCAACCGGATGCTCCGAATATGGTATTCATTGAAGGTGGCCGTGCTGTAATGGGCTCGTTCGAAGAAGATGTTATGTCGTATCGCGATAACGTTGAAAGAACTGTTTCTGTAGCATCCTTTTACATGGATGAAACTGAAATTGCAAACATCCACTGGTTGGAATACTTGCACTACCTGGCAAAAGATTCTTCACAAGAAGCATATCAGGCAGCGCTTCCCGATACTACCGTTTGGGTTGGTAAGCTTGCCTTTAACGATCCGTATGTTGAGCACTACCTGCGTTACCCGGGCTTCCGCTACTTCCCAGTGGTGGGTATCACCTGGAATCAGGCAAGTAAATATTCTGTGTGGAGAACCCGCGCAGTAAACATCAAACTGGCCGAAAACGCTGGCGAAGATTATGCTGAAAGCGATGGTCGCATTCCACTGGAATCAGGTATCGTTGTTCCTGCTTACCGTCTTCCAACCGAAGCGGAGTGGGAGTACGCAGCGCAAGCCCTGATCGGAACGCAGTGGTTAGAAGAAATGCAAACTCACCAACGCATTTACCCGTGGGATGGTCACGCAGTGCGTAACCCATATGGAAAACAAATGGGCTTTATGCTGGCTAACTTCAAGCGCGGTCGTGGTGATTATGCCGGTATTGCTGGTCGCCTGAACGATGGCGCGTTGATTACTTCATACATCTACGAATATCCTCCAAATGATTACGGTTTATATAACATGGCTGGTAATGTAAGCGAGTGGGTACAGGATGTGTATCGCCCGATGACCTTCCAGGATTTTGATGATCTTAACCCGATCCGCAGAGATGGTTTCCTTGATCCTTCAACCGGTTACAATGGTGACTTTGAGAAAAACCCTGAAGGATTTACTTCATTGATTACAGACCGGGCGAGAGTTTACAAAGGTGGTTCATGGAAAGATGTAGCCTACTGGATGTCGCCTGGTACCAGAAGATATTTAGATCAGGATTCAGCAACGGCTACCGTAGGTTTCCGCTGCGCGATGATCAGAGCTGGTTCGAACTACTAACGAAATTAAGAACAGAAATAAAAAATAGCCACCCGTTCGGTGGCTATTTTTCTTTGCATCATCTTCAATCTCCCCTCAATATCCTCCAGTCTTCCTCCAGTCTTCCTCCAGTCTTCCTCCAGTCTTCCTCCAGTCTTCCTCCAGTCTTCCTCCAGTCTTCCTCCAGTCTTCCTCCAGTCTTCCTCCAGTCTTCCTCCAGTCTTCCTCCAAAAAAGTAGACAACAGGCATGCTTAACTTATAAAAAAGTAGACAACAGGCATGCTTAACTTATAAAAAAGTAGACAACAGGCATGCTTAACTTATAAAAAAGTAGACAACAGGCATGCTTAACTTATAAAAAAGCCTGATCATTTGATCAGGCTCCTCTCTATTTGCAAGCAGAGAGTAAAGCGTTACGATGGTCTCCTTAACTTATTTTCCAAAGTCCACAGTCGGTGCATTTTCAGAACCTTGTGCTGCTTCAAAGTAGCCTTTCGGAGTAAAGCCGTACATACCTGCCAGCAAAACAGCAGGAAACTTCTTGATGTATACGTTGTATGGCTGTACCACCTCATTGAAACGTGTGCGGGCCACCGCGATCCGGTTTTCGGTACCTTCAAGTTGCGCCTGAAGATCAAGAAAGTTCTGGTTGGCTTTCAGGTCTGGATAATTTTCTGCTACAACCAACAACCGGCTTAACGCTGAACTTACACCGCCTTGTGCCTGCTGGAAGCGTTGCAAATCTTCAGGTGTGATGTTGCTTGGATCAATTTTCACTTGTGTTGCACTGGCACGGGCTTCAATAACTTTTGTTAATGTCTCCTGTTCAAAATTCGCATAACCCTTCACCGTATTCACTAGGTTGGGAATCAAGTCTGCTCTACGTTGATACTGCGTTTCAACTTGTGCCCATTCTTTGGGTATCGCTTCCGACAGCTCCACCATAGTATTGTAAGTTCCCGCAAACATCCTGTAAATGATGAAGACGATAACAAGAATAACTCCGATGATAATTAGTGTCCTTTTCATATTGCTTTTAGTGTGATTTTAAAATTAGTAAAAAATCAAGAACGAAAATTACGCTGTTTACTGGGGATGTGCCTAACTATTTTAATTGGTTGCTCCCTCTGCCATCTTTTCGGCACTGTCGGCAATGCGTAATTGCTCCACAAAGTCATCTAACTCTCCGTTCATAACCGAGGGCAGGTTATACACGGTGTAACCAATACGGTGATCGGTTACCCTACTTTGCGGGTAGTTATATGTTCTGATTTTTTCGGACCGGTCACCGCTGCGCACCAACGACCTGCGGGCCGCTCCAAGTTCGCTGTTTTGTTTCTCCACTTCCATTTCGTAGAGTTTGGTCTTCAGCATCTTTAAGGCGCGCTCGCGGTTTCCATGCTGTGAACGTTCTACCTGGCAAGTAATGACGATACCCGTAGGTTTATGGGTAAGCTGAACTTTGGTTTCAACCTTGTTTACGTTTTGCCCGCCAGCACCACTGGAACGCGCTGTTTGAATTTCAATATCGGCAGGATTTACTTCTACTTCCTCCACGTCTTCTACCTCGGGCAGAGCAACAACTGACGCTGCTGAGGTGTGCACTCTGCCTTGTTGTTCGGTTGCCGGTACGCGTTGTACCCGGTGCACGCCCGATTCAAATTTCAATAACCCATAGGCACCCTCTCCGCTCACGCTGCTGATCACTTCTTTGTAACCTCCGGCTGTGCCTTCGGTAACATCCAGCACGGCCATTTTAAGTCCTTTGCGATCACAAAAGCGCTGATACATTCTCCAAAGATCACCTGCGAAAATAGCGGCCTCATCACCACCAGTACCTGCACGGATTTCGAGCATTACATTCTTGTCGTCATTGGGATCTTTGGGTATCAGAAGTTCCTTCAACTCTGCATCAAGTCCTTCAATTTTAGGTCCAAGCTCATCAATTTCCATTTTGGCCAACTCCCGCAACTCTTCCTCTTTTTCCTTTTCAAGCACATCCTTTGCCTGTTGCATATGGCCGCGGGCCTCCTTGAACTGATTATACTTCACCACGATTTTCTCCAAATCCTTATACTCTTTGCTGAGTTGCTGGAATTTTTTCATATCCGAAACAATACCCGGCTGGCCCAGCAACTGCCCTACTTCTTCAAATCGAAGCTTTATTTCTTCCAGTTTTTCGATCATACTTTAAAAATCGGACAAAGTTAATAATTAAGACGGTAGACTTAAGACTTTAGTCTCTTCAGAAGGAATTTTAAACGATGCCTCCAGAATGCGTTAAGGAACCTACTATGTTTTAAATACTTTTATAAACTTGCAGACAAGCCAAATGTAAATTCCTAAAATGAAAAAATTACTCCTGATTTCGATGGTGCTTTTATCAGCCTGTGGTGGCTCGCTTACAGACGAGCAACGAAAGAAACTACACGAAGGAATGGAGCAACAAAAAATTATAAAACTCAGCGATTCGGAGATTACCAGTTCTGCCCTGGATCAGGGTAATTTTATTATGCGAACTGTCGAAAAGTTTCCGTCAGACAAAAAGAAGATTGATTCGGTAGCTGATCACTTTCACGTAAAAATCCGATGGATAGTACCCGGCACATCAGGTTCACAAAATCTGGAACAACAACTTATCGAAGCCTATATTATGGGTATGACCACCGGTGACTTGCAAGACAACATTCAAAAACTTCATACCGGATCAACGCCAGAGGATTATGATTCACTGCTTTACTCCAGACCTGTAGTAAGTAAAATGCCCGATGGCACAGACCAGTTGGAAGGCGTTTGGAATATTTATCTCTCAAAGAAACAGGTTGTGCTTTCGGCTGTAACAAAGAAGTAACTACTTACAATATCCTGAACTCCAATGAAGAAGTCCGGCAGCTTCGGCCTCGCAGGCGTTACTATAATTTTTTCCATCACATCCACACACCGGCTGTAGCACGTATGGACAAGCCGCTTTATCATTGACCCTGGATGGATCAATGCATTCGAATGAATCGTCCCTGCAGCTTATTACGAGCAGAAGACACAGTACCATCAACAGTATTTTTCCCATACTCTTCAGACCCATCCGGGATTCTAAAAGTTGGATGAACGGTAATTCTTGTTTCGTACCCACTGTCTATTTTTGATTTCTTAACCTAAACACGTATGAAGAAATTTCTATCAATTGTCTGGGCTTTGCTGCTGGGTATACCCTTGGTAACCATGGCTCAGGAAAAGATTGATACCGCTATGGTATCGAAAATTAAAGACGAAGGTCTTAACCGCTCGCAAGTCATGAAGGTATTGAGCTCACTCACCGACATTCATGGTCCACGTTTAACCAATTCGCCAGGCCACAAAAAAGCTGCTGATTACGCAAAGGCTTCACTGGAATCCTGGGGTGTTTCCAATGTTTACTTTGATGTTTGGGATGAACATTTTGGTCGTGGTTGGCAATTGAAGAAATTCAGCCTTCAAAATCTTGGGCCCGTTTACTTCCCGGTAATTGCATATCCTAAAGCCTGGTCGCCAGGTATAAAAGGTACTGTTCAGGCCGAAGCCGTTTACCTTGAAATCAATTCAGAAGAAGACCTCAATAAATACAAGGGGAAGCTCAAAGGCAAAATTGTATTGTTTAGTTTGCCCACTCCGGTAAAACCCGGATTTGTTCCGGATGCTAAACGTCTTAACGACTCAACACTTCTGCAAATGGCCAATGCCGGTGTTGTGGAATCATTTGGCGGAAGACGTTTTCGCGCACCCACCGAACCACAGCGTCTGGCCTATATGAAGTGGGAGCTGTGCCAAAAAGAAGGGGTAGTAGCTGTATTGGATGCCAGCTCCAGCGCACGCCTTGAAGACGGAACATTAACAGTAAGTGGCGCTACTGTTCCTTACCCTGCCGAAACTCCTTTTGATAAACGCGTGTCTGTTTACAAAGCGGATGCCCCAAAGATTTTACCACAAGTAACCGTTGCCGCTGAACACTATAATCGCATGGTGCGTCAAATCCAGGCTGGCCTTTCTGTAAAACTTGAGCTCACGCTAGAAACTGAATTCACGCCATCAGCACCAGGCTACAATGTTATCGGAGAAATTCCGGGAACAGATTTGAAAGATGAAGTTGTAATGATTGGCGCTCACCTTGACTCCTGGCACAGCGGCAC
>Ga0315910_10000651_pt1 | contig 33839 bp, 15 predicted proteins | sample EdamamesoilMG_FD_204470 | JGI IMG/M metagenome (GOLD analysis project Ga0315910, IMG submission 204470) | Garden soil microbial communities collected in Santa Monica, California, United States - Edamame soil | ecosystem: Environmental > Terrestrial > Soil > Garden | place: USA: California... | reverse complement strand
GGTCATCATCGGCCTCGTAGCCCCAGTCGACCGTCGCTGCGGTGCCGGAGTTTCCGAGGGTCAGCAGGTCCTTCCTCGACAGCGAGTCGTAGTCGAAATTCGCGATCGTCACCCCGCCGTTGTCCGTCACGGTGTCAAAGTCAGCCGTGACACATCTGCAGTATGCGAAATCTTGCGTTGCCGCCAATCTATCTTGCAAGCGGGGTATTCGACTGCATGTCTGCCTGCCGAGCTTGGGCCATGTGTCGCGCGCATTCCGGCCGCGGGATGCTCATCTCTGCACTTGATTGGCCAAGGACAATCCGAGTTGGCAACTCCCCACCAATCATTATTGGCAAAGAGGGACCCCGTGCGCTCAATGAGCACTTCTGGTTAATCCAACTAGCAGGAACGAAACTCGCATGAACTCCGCCGAGCGAGTTCATTATGCGACCAATCAGGCGTCTCATGAGCGACGCACGCGAGTAACGAGGAGGCCACTCAACCACTCCGACGTCGTTCGTCAAAGCTTCCGCGGTGTGGGCGTCTGATTCAAATGAATAGTCTTGCCATGACTGCTCTATCGGCAGGCCGGAAAACGGCTTACCGCTCTGATCGACGAACTGGACTGTCCAAGGAGGAACAGCGAGTGTCTCGCGTTGGATAAGGGACAAACACATCGCAGTTGCCAACATGACGAAGGTACTCACCATGATTGCAATTGCCCTCCTACTCATCCACAGATCTCAAAGATCCGCCACATTTGACAAGGGACGCGCCTGTACCACATGAGAGGCCTTTCTGAATCGCCTTCGAAGTCACCTCATCGAGAAACTGTTGGTAGTAGGCCTGAAGGAGGGCTCTATTCTCGTCCAGCAGTTCCTGCGTAAGCTCGCCCAGACCTTCGCCACCTTCTCCATGCTCGAATGTTTGTGCTCCGTTAGGCCAAGGCGTTGGTGAGCCATCCTTGCGATGAACGGGGCTCGTGCTGTCCATGATCGCGTGCATTCCTTGGCCAAGGTTCCAGTATGCCTTCGCATAGTCCCCTGAAAGCGCTGCGGCAACAGCCGCGTTCAACGATCCTTCGACGAATAGGCTTGTCTTGTACTCCGCAAGCCATGGCACTGCTTTCTCTCTAAGCGAGAACCCATCGATTTGAGCGTGCGTGTACGCTCTCCCCGGCAACTGGTTGATTGGGTTGTAATCAAAAGCCTTGCTGCTGCTTTTCAATGTGTCAATCACATGCGACGGCAGGGCATCTTTCAATGAGTAGTCGAGGATCGCGTCGTGCGCGGGAGTGCTCCAACCCCCTCCCTGATCCACGAGATTCAGTGGATCTGCCTTTGTGTACCCGTAAAGGTTCATGTCGTCCTTCGTCCCAATGGGATCGACTTGGAGGAACCTGCCGAGCTTGGGCGAGTAGTACCGGGCGCGGTAGAAGTAGAGCCCGGTCTCAGGATCGTATCTTCGTCCCGTGTAGCGATAGGGGTTGCCGGTGTCGGGGTCTGTGGGTGTCCAATCGACTCTCTCCCCATACGGCCCATAGTGATAGGTGTCCCTGATCGATCCATCCTGGTTGATGAGGTGGGTGGTGGAGCCCTGCCAGTTGGCGCGGTAGAAGCAGCGCCCTCCGCCTGAGCAGGCTGAGTCATACATCACCAGCCGCTCATCGATCGCGGCGCCGTAGGCATAGCGGCGCAGAACATTGTTTGAGGTGTCCCGCTCCTCGATCTCCTCGGCCCCATCCGACACAAATTTGATGGAATTTGCCGCCGTGAGGTTGTCCTGCTTCAAGCGCCTGCGGCCGAGCGGATCGTACTCGTAGCCGATGTCCTTGCCCCCACCCACCGCCTTTCGCAGCCGGTTCTCCTCGTCGTATTCAAAGACGAAGGTCCCGTCGCTGGTGAGGTTGCCGTTGGCGTCGTAGCCCAGCGCTCCTCCATTCAGCGTTGCGATCTGGTTCAGCTTGTTGGGCACATAGGCATCGGCCTGGGTCGTCGATGGGCGCGAGAGGAACGCCCCATCGCTCGCCGCGAGGCTGGTGATCTGGCTCGAATTGTTGCGCCCGAGGGTGAAGGTCAGGGGCGAGGGGCCGTTGTTGATGAGGGAGTTCAGGTCATCATCGGCCTCGTAGCCCCAGTCGACCGTCGCTGCGGTGCCGGAGTTTCCGAGGGTCAGCAGGTCCTTCCTCGACAGCGAGTCGTAGTCGAAATTCGCGATCGTCACCCCGCCGTTGTCCGTGACGGTGTCCAGGCGGTTCAGCGCATCGAACGCGTAGGTCAGGAATGACCCGCTCGGATAGGTGAGCTGCGTGCGGTTCACCTTGTCTCCATACGCATAGGCGGTGCGGTTGTTGACCCCGATCCAGCTGTCGTCCACGTAGGCCAGGCGCCCGGCCGCATCGTAGCGATGCGAGAGGGTCTGGCCGTCGGCCGTGAGATCCCACTTGCGACTGGCGATATCATAGGAGGTGCTGAGCGTGCGGGAGAAGTGACCGAGCGAGTTCACGGGCACATTTCGCGTGGTCTCGCGGTTCAGGTCGTCGAAAGCAAAGCCGATCGAATTGCCGCTGCGGTTGCGCTTGGAGGTGATGTTGCCGTTGGCGTCGTACCCGAGCTGCTCGTATTTCTGGTTGGCCCCGCAGCTGGGGTTGGAAGCGGAGTGCGGCAGCGAGGGCGTGCAGGCAAGGCCGCTCGAGGGGTCGGAGAAGAATGTCCGGTACAGCCGGTCGTAACCGTCGTAGTCGAGGTTGGTGAAATTGCCGTTCGCGTCCGCCACGGTGTCGATCTGGCCGTTCGGCGTCAGCGTGTAGGTCGCGTAAGTGATCGGCGCCATCGTCGCATCGGCATAGGCCTTGATGATGCGCTTGGGTTTCCCGTCACGGAAATACTCGGACTTCACCTTGCGGCCATCCGGATCCTGGACGACATCCACCCGGTCCAAGCCGTCATAACTCGTGGTCGTGGTCGCGCTGGTGGGCGAGATCTCCTGGTAAGTCTGCTTGGTCGGCGTGTAGCTCTTGCTCCAGCTCTGCCAGTAGGTGGTGCTATAGGCGCCGGCGCAGTTGGGGTCGGGCGGCGAGGTGCTGGTGGACTTGTTCCGGTGCACGGCGATCACGTCGCCATCGAGGTCAAAGCAATTGCGGGTGATCGAAGCCAGCGGCGCATCGGCCCGCTTCAGCCGCCGCTGCTTGTCGTAGGAGTACTGCGTCACGTCGCTCACATCCGTTCGGGCCCCGTCCACCGAGCTTACATCCCCATAGGTGTTGTGTCCGTAGGTGATCGTGAGATTGAGGCCGGTGGGATCGACGCGCCGCTTGAGGCGGTACTTGCTGGTCGCGTCATATTCGATGGCGACCACGCGCATTGTGGGATCGGTGATCTGGGTCACCTGCCCGAGGCCGTTGTACAGAAAGCTCGTGGTGGGCGTTGCCAGGACACCGCCGTTCTGGGGATTGGCGACCTGCGGCTGCTGCACGTTGGTGAGCGTGCACGTGGTCGAGTTGTAATTGAAGGTGGTGACCTTGCCCTTCGCATCGGTGACGGTCTTGATCTTGCCGCATGCCGCATCGTACGTCGCGGTCACGGCGAGATCGGGCAGCGACCCGCTCCAGTAGCTAGAGGACTTGGCGGTCTGCGTCAGCTTCTTGATCTGCTGGGTCACGTCGTCGTACTCGAACAGAAGCTTGTTGCCCTCAGGGTAGGTGCGCTCCTTGACCCGGTCCCTGTTGTCAAAGAGCTGCGCGTAGATGCGGGACTCTTCGTCCACGATCTTGAAGGCGCGCCCCCGGTCGTCGTAGTAGGTGATCCAGCGGTGCGGATCGGGCAGGTTGTGGATGGGGCTCAAGCGTTCACCGCGATTCGTGCCCGTGATCAGGAACTGGTACGGCGCACGCTGAGCGGGCGTCTTGACCGCGACCGCGTCGCGGAATTCCTTCACCCGCCAGGTGCGGTCGAAATCCACGCGCATCTTTTCGTACGTGGTGTCGGACGGCGCGAATACCTTCCAGAGGCGCGGCTCCGTGATGGGGCGGCTGCCGGCCGGCACCGATGCCATGTTGAAGCCGTATCCGAGGTATGCGTACCGGCTGACCTCGTTCTCCGCGTTGGTCACGCTCGTGAGGAACCCCGTGACCGGCGCGCCGGAGACAAGCAGCTCGAAGCCAAACTGGACGGATCTGCCCTGCCCGTCGCTCACCGAATCGAGGCGCGTGCCGTCGTGGGTTTGCGTGTAGTTGAGAGTGAGGGTGCGTCCGAGGTTGTTAGACACCGACACGAGGCGATCCGTCTCATTCCAATGCGCCGCCTCCTGGGGCAGCGGCAGGTAACTCAAGGAGAGGCTCACTCCATGAGGGTAGGTCCAGCTCGTGAGATGCCAGCCAGTCTTTCTGCCCGCGATCTTTTCGCTGCGGCCGCTCACGTTCTGAAAGCTGTTCTCAAATTCGTAGTAGCTGAATGCCTGTACCTCCTTGCTCGGCGAGTTGTACGCGAACGAGACTCCCGAATAGTCCCAGCCGTCATAGAAATATTGACCGGGGGGCTCCTGGCATTCGCAATCCCGAACCACGCGGACTCCCGTTTGAGTGACCGAGCCCACTCCGTTTCGAGGCGCCTTGTAGACACGGGTCGTGTCGCTGAAGCTGTCGGGCGCGATGGTGTACTGCTGAGTCGAGCGGCCCTGCGTGATCGTGACCACGTTGTTGGTGAGGCGCGTGCCCCACCAGTTGCCGACGAAGGGCGCGAGCACCCAACGCTTCAGGTGATCGCGCTGCTGGGTGGCCGTGGGGCTGCTCGCAGGCGCCGGTGCCACGCTATAGATCTTCTGCAGCGTGTAGATGGCGGCGATGGTTTCGGCGGCTAGATAGGCCGAGCTCTCGCCCATCTTGGCGAGCCCGTCGCCACTGATCGCGGCGCGGATATCCAGATTGTGCCCCCAGCCCTCGGATAGGCCGGGGCTTGCAGCGCTTGCGGCCTTGAAGCTGCGCTGAAAGCTGAGTTGGTAGGGAAAATCGCCCTCGCCAAGCGAAAGATCCGCGGCCGGCGAGAAGTTGATGTCGCCGGTCTGCAGGTTCACGCCATGTAGGCTGCTGCGATCCTCGAACTTGTCCTTGAGCAGCCCGGCGGCACCTGCCGGATCGAACTCACGCTCGTATTCCGGTTTGACGGCCGCGCCGCCGCCTTTGTAAGCGAACCCGGAGCCATCGTCCTTGAAGGTCACGATATGGGCGACCCCGGCATCGTCGGGACGCCAGCCCACAAAGGCCGCACCGCGCTCCCGAGAGGGATACCAAGTGGTCGGATTGACCTTTTGCTGCGAGTACATGTTGCCGGGTCCCAGGCAGGCCTCCGCCGAGGCGATGGCCCACATGCCCTCGGTGGCATTCACGTACTTTGAAAGTGAGTTATGCGTAGTCGCGGGAGTCACGCCACTGTTGGGCGCACAGCCCGCGGTAGACGAATACAGGTTCTGGTAGTCCGTGAGGGTGGGCATCGTGGTGAAGAGGTAGAACTTGCTCGCGCCATTGGCGTTTCCCCACTGAAAGCGGGTGCCCGTGGAGCCCACGAAAAGCTGGTCCAGGTTCTGCTCGAAGATGCTCGACTCGATGATAGCCGCAGCGGTCATCGTCGAATGGATGACCTTGCGGCGGTCGGCAGGGACGTTGGCCTTGCTGTTGATGGAGATGGCGGCGTCCATGTTGATGCGGATGCCACGATCCATCACGCTCCAGTCCTTGGTGGTGGCGGCCTGATTCGCCGGCGGCCAGGTTTGCTGGATACGCGCGACACCGTACACCACGCCCACCGCGAAGTGCTGCTGATGCTCGGTGCCGCCTAAGCGCTTCTGCACCTCCGCCATGCGGCTGTACTGGGCGAGATAGGCAAGCCCGAGCTTCATCTGCGTGTGATCCATCGCGGTGTTGCCGCGCGTGTCGCTGGGCTCGTACGCCTCGGGGTTGTAGATGTCCTCGAGCGGCAGCATCTTGTCCATGCGCTGCTCGCTGGAGAGCTTGGACACGAGCGCCGAGCTGACATCGCCCCAGCCGTGCACGATCGACACCGGCAATCCAAAGTCCACGCGCTTGTCGACCTGGTTGCCGAGTGCGGACGTCATGTCCATGTAACTGCCGGCCGGCGTGCCCGCAGCGTATGGGCTGTCGACTTCCAGGCGCACCAGGTGCACGCGCTGATTCGGTGCCGGGGTAGTTTGTCCAGAACACCCGACCGTCCCGCCGGCGACGGGAGTGGTGTCGAGCTCGAGCTTCACACACCAGGGTTCCAGGGACTCGGTGCCGTCGCCTTGATCGGGTAGCGATAGCGCAAGCGGCAGGTTGAACTGCAGGCGCCGCCCGTAGACTTCATCGACGAACAGCGTCTTGTTGATGAGCGGTGGAGCCGTGCCAGGATTCGCCTGGTCGAGCATCTTCACGATGAACTTCGTTCGATACGCATCCGGGATCCCGCACTGGGTGCTGGATGGGCAGTCCCAGGTTCGCTGCACAGCCGTCGTGAAGCCGGGCAGTGCATTGTTGTTGCGCACCGGCGTGTCGCCGGATTTCACGATGTCCTGGCCGCCGATGATGTCCTCGGTCTCGCTCGCCGAGTAGGTAGGCGATTGAAGCTGGGTGGCAAGGTTCGTCGAGTAGGTCTTCAGCTTGTACTCGATACCGCTCGTGCCCGTGGCGTTGTGGTTGACGTTGCTGACCCACACCGGAACCGCTGGAGTCGCCTGCTGCTGAAGCGTGCTCCACGCCTGGCCGAGAAAGCCGGAAGGATTGCCGGTGTCGAACTCGGTTCCGCTCCACCCCATCAGGGTTTCGAGGTTGCTGAGCGTCGGCTTGAAGGTGTGAGACTTGTAGGAAGGATCAAACCAGCAGGTGGTGTTGCAGGCGGCGCCCGGGATCGTGACCTCCACCCAGATGTGTCCAATGGTGTAGGTCGGCCCGGTACCGGAGTAGTTGAGCGGGAAGCCGCCATCGCGAAGGATCTGCTGAACCGACGTCGAGTCGTTGGAGCCCAGCCACGCATTCATCTGCGTTGCGTTGAGCTGCAAGGTTCCGGCCTTGTAGCGCGCTGAGTAACCCGCTTCGCGCAACAGCTCGACCATCAGATGGGCCTGATCGAACGATGTTCCCGACTGATCGATGACCGCGCCGAGGGCACCCTTCTTGAGCCCGTACATGAACTCGGTGCGAATATTGTCGTGAACGTACTCGTAGATCAGGTCCGCATCGTTGCGCAGCGCGCGGGCCAGTTCCTTGAGCTCTACCGGCCGGTTGGCATTGGGATCGGGTCCCCAGAACTCGCGCGTGCTGGTGGTCGTGGCCGGGTAATAGCTGTTCGCCGTCGTGGTGGAGGTGTTCGAGGTCAAAGTGCCAATGCGGATCTTCGAGACCTCTTGCGCGGACACATGACCCGCAACGAGAAGTGAAAGCGGGAGAAGAAGCGCGGCGGCGGGCCAGGCAATTCGGCTTGCTTTCATTAGTTACACCCTCCGACGCACACCTCGATCATGACCACCGGTGTGAAAGCGCTGCATTGGCCGGTGCTGCTGCACGCGCAAACCCGGAAGTAGTACTCCCCATTGGTCATGCTGGTGAAACTGCGGCTCGTGGTCGGGTGATTGATCGTGTACGTGGCGATCACCGAACCCCCGCCCGCGTTACTCACCCGCTGAAGCGTGTAGGTAGACACAGGGCCGGTTGAAGCATTCCAGAGCACCTGAAAGCTGTTGACGAGAGTCTGGCCGACGGGGTTGGTGCGCAGATTTCCGGGCACCGTGGGCGTTCCGTTGTCGACATCCGCGATCGAGCCCGTTCCTTGGCTCACGGCAAGCGTCGCTCCGTTGGTACTGGCGTTCGTGGTGAGGTTCACAACGAACGTCTCAATACTCGCCGAGTCCGCGACCCCATCCGTTACCGTCTGCACTTGCACGGTTTTCTGCGTGTCGCTGGTCGCGAATGTCAGCACGCCGGAGCCTGCGGTGTAGTCTGAAGGCGCCGTCGCCGTGCCATTGGCCGTCGCCCAATTGAAGCTGTGCGTCAGCCCCGTGCTGGTATTTCCGCCCTTGGTGATCGTGAAGGTGATGGCAGCGCCCTCGTTCACCACCGTCGGACTGTTGATGCTGAAGGATGGGGCCGCGTCATCGTTGTTGATCGTGCCAGTCGCCGAAGAAGTGCCCAGCGTTGCGCCATTTCCGGGAATTGAAATCGAAATTGTCAAAGTCTCGTTGAGTTCATACTTCGCATCGGAAGTCGTTGGCACCAGTACGTTGAGCGAGGTCTCGCTCGGAGCGAACGTGTAGCTGGAGCTCGCCGCCGTGTAGTCGTTGTCGGAAGTGAGTGCTGTGCCGTCGGCGGTGGCGTAAGAGATGCTGTGCGCCAGGTCGGTCAGGCCGGTCTTCGAGATAGCGAAAGCGATGCTTCCGCCCTCGGTCGTCGAGCCACCAGAAACACTGAACACCGGCGCGGCATCATTGTCCTGAATGGTGCCAATCGCCGATCCGGTCCCGATGCCTGCGATGCCGGTTACGTTTTGCAAAACCGCGCTGAACGTGTGGTTTTGCTCGTAGATCGAATCCTGCGCGGTTTGCACGGAGCAAGTCTTCGAGGTGTCCGCCAGCAGGAATGTGAGCGTCTGCGTATTCGCTGTGTAGTCGGCGCCGGCGGTAGCTGAACCGGGAACCTGAATGCAGTCGACCGTCACGGTACCGGTTGCGGTTCCAGTCTTTGTGACCGTGAAACTGACGAGTCCGCCTTCGGCGACCGTCGCAGGCGACACGCTCAGCAGAGGCAGTGTGCCCTGTGCCATCGAGATTCGATTGCCCGCGGCGTCGTACCCATACTGCACCGCAGTTCCGTCCGAATAGGCGGCGCTCAGCAGCCGACCCGCAGCGTCGTACTTGTACGTCACCGAAGCGGGAGGATCGGCGAACGTGGCGAGGGAGAACAGACTTCCGCCAACTGCGAAGCCAAGGATTGCGAGGAGGCCGAATGCGGCGCGACGGCGTTTTAGCGTCCTCATGGCTTGCGCACATCGGCTACATAGCCCGTTTCGGCGGTGCGCCTTGCCGAAAAAAGGGAGGCTGTTGGCAAGTCTCGATAACTCGCCGTGCGAAGCAAGATGGCCACTTCTCCTCCCGTTCCTGGATTTGGGGATACATCGAGCCGTGATGCCGGTTTGTCTAGTTAGCCAGCAGGATTCCGGGCTCTGATTTCCCCTCTGTCACGACATGCCAAATTCTCTCAGCCAGCGACGCTGGTCATGTGCCGTGATTTGCGAGTATTCAGCGTTGACAACGAGTGTCAGCGACTTCGTCGCTCAGTCCGTGAACAGGCGCGTTCAAGTAACTGGCTAACAAACCATTGGTGCGCTTGCACCTGCGTGTTCGTCCGCGAATTGCTCTGGATTGCGGCGAGCCTTACGGGCTTTGCTGAGCCAGCGAGGACGAAACGGCCCGCGGCATTGCGCCGCGAGCCTCTGTTCCGCCTACTTCAGCACAGCGACGATGCTGCGAGCGGTGAACACATTGTTGTGACCGTCGTACCCGCCGGTCGCGGTGAACGCAACCATCGCCTTGCTACCGTCGAGCTGCTTGCCCAGCTCTTCGACGAAGTCGCCGAATTCATGAAACGCCTTCGAGCCGTCGCGCAGCACGACCAGGTACGCCGACCTGCCATCCTCCGGCGGCACGATGCTGGGCGAAGCCGGCAACGTGGTGATATCCACCCAGCGCGGTCCGATGCGCATGAAGTGCAGGCGGCCGATGTCCTCGTTGTCGAGGTTCAGCACCAACGAACCTTCTTCCTGGCTGCTGAACGGCGCGAGCGTGCCCTGCCGACCCCAGGACATCGACAGCGTCGCGCCCATTCGCGGGAAATCGACCAGCGTGCGCGCGTCGAAGTCGGGCGGCGCGGCGCCGAAGGGCGTCGGGAACCCGATGAACTTGGCTGGCTCGCCTTCGTGCAGTCCCGACAAGTCGAGCGCACCCGTTGCCACTTCGTAGTTGGCCGGGTCGGCATCCTGTTCGGGCGCCATGCCGGTGCCCGTGAAATCAAAGGCCGAGACGCGCCGACCACCAATCGAATCGAGCTGCAACGTGACGCCGCCCTCCGAAGTCGACTTCACGAACCCATAGATAGGCGTCGGATTCATGCGCACGCGGCCGGCGGTGGCATCGAGCGTCCAGTCGCCCGACATCTGCGTGCTGCTGACCGGGGTCGCCGCGCCGAACGCCAGGATGTGCTGGCCCACCGAGATCGCATCCGTATCGACCACCGTGGCAGGTGACGAACCGCCCTTGACCACCTTGGTATCGGGACCGAGCAGCACCTTGACGCGGCCACGCGCGAAACGCGCGCCGTCGCTGTTGCGCACCACGGTGCCACCGCGCACGGTGAGCTCGTCACCGCTGCGCGCGAGCACCTCGCCCATCACGGTGTCGATGCCCGCTCCGGGCACGCTCGTGCCGGCGAACACCTGCGTTGCGTGGAATTCCCGCGTCGCGGTCGTGAGTGTGCCGAGCGCCACCGTGGCGATGCCCGGGCCCGCCGCATCCATGGCGTCGAGACCGGCGCTGCCCGAGTAGCTGGTGCCATTCACCTCGAAAGCGGTGGCCGAATCGGTGTGCACTTCGACGCGGCCGAAGCGTTCGCTGCGCCCATGGAAGGGACGCACGTCGACCACGTAGGTGCCCGACGCGGTGTCCACGTCCACCAGCGGGCCGCGCACGCGCAGGTCCTTCTGGTCGACGAGTTCGAGCGAGGCCACAAGCGCGGGCGTCACGATGACCGTGGCCGGCGAAGTAGTCAGGTCCACCGCATTGGTCGCCGCCAGGTTGAAATCCAGCGTGAACAAGGACGGGCGACCTGGCGCGACCACCAGGTGGTGGCGGTTGTCGAGCGTCACCTTGACGTCCACGACTGCGAGCGGCGCGCCATTGTCATCGACGGCCTTCGCCGCCACCGGCGCGCCGTTCTGCTCCACCGTGATTTCGGCGCTGCTGTAGTCGAGACGCAGCGTCGCGGCGACGTAGTTGCCATTCGGCACCGTGGCCGCGGTCAGGAATTCGGTGAGATCGACGTACTGCGCGAAGTCGATGCGCGTCGATGCCGGCAGTGTTTCCACCGTCGTGCCGTTCGCGCGCTCGAGCTTGAGCGAGACGACATCGACCGTGTAACTCAGGAAGTCGCCGTCCGCGTCGGTGATCGCCACGAACACCGTGCCGCAGTCGGAACTGCAGGCCATGTTGGGCGGATTGTTGCCAGAAGAATTGGGACTCGAACCTTCGCCGATGCCGCCGCAGGAAGCGGCCAGCAAGGCGCAGGTGAACAATGTGCCCAATCTTGTAACAAGACGCGGAAGTGCGCCGCACAAGAGCGATGCCAGTTTCATGGAAACTCCCCGTGGGTTGGATGCTGGGAGTGATAACGCCGCAGCATGCGCGCGGTTGACGCGCCAACCCACCCGTCGCCCCGCGGCGACAGCGCTCGCGAACTAGTTTGACGAGGCTCAGTGCGGCGCTGTGGCGCCGGCCGGCATTCGCTGTTCCGGCAGCGTGATCGTGGTTTCGGCCACGATATCCGCGGCCGAATGCCCGAGCATGAACTTGTAAGTGCCCGCCGCGATTCGCCATTCATTCGCGGTGGCGTCGAACACGGCCAGAAGTCGTGAATCGATGGGCGATTCGACCTCGGCGCTCTTGCCCTTCGGTATCGGCAGGCTCTGCCAGGTGGCCAGGCGCTTCGGCGCTTCCCAACCTCCGGCTGCGGAAGATACGTACACCTGCGGCGCGCCGCGCCCGTCGCGCTCGCCGGTATTACGCGCCGAGAATTTCACCATCACCCGGCCGTCATCGAGCCGGCGCGCCTGCAGGCCGCCGTACTCGAAGGTCGTATACGAAAGACCGAAGCCGAACGGGAACAGTGGCTTGACCTGGTGCTGGTCGAACCACTTGTAGCCCACGGTCGCGCCTTCAGCGTAGTTCGCTGCCTTGTTACCCTGCGCGTCGGTCTCGGTGAGCAACTTGCGCGCGAACTGGCTGTCGTCTTTCGGAAAGGTGATGGGCAGGTGACCGGAAGGGTTCACCACGCCGAACAGCAGGTTCGCGATGGCTTCGCCACCGCGGGTGCCGGGATACCAGGCTTCGAGCACGCCCTGCACCTCTGCGAGCCAGGGCATGAACACCGCGCCGCCGGTCTGCAGTACGACCACGGTGCGCGGATTGGCTTTCGCTACCGCGCTGATCAGCGCGTCCTCGCCGTTTTCGAGCGTGAGCGGTGAATCGAACGACTCGCCATTCCACTGCGTCGCGAACACCAGCGCGACGTCGCACTTTTTTGCCAGCGCGGCGGCGGCCTTGCGATTTTCGCCGCTCGCGAATTCCACGGTCGCGTTCGGCGCCAACGCCTTGATGGCACGCAGCGGCGACGAGGGGTAGTACATGACAGGACCGGGCCAGGTGGCCGGCTTGAGTCCGGGCACGGCGTTACCGCCGATCGGATAGACCAGCGACGAACCACCACCCGCGAGCACGCCCTTGTCGGCATAACCACCGATCACTGCGATGTGTTTGTAATCCTTCATCGGCAACACGCCGCCCTCGTTCTTGAGCAGCACCGCACCCTGCTCCGCGCCCCTGCGCGTGAGCTCGCCGTGCGCGGCGTAGTCGATGGACACGATCTTCACCGGGTGATCGATGACGCCCTTGGCGAACATCGTGCGCACGATGCGCCGCGCCATCTCGCCGAGCCGCGCCTCGCTCACCTCGCCCGACGCAACCGCCTTGAGCATCAACTCGCCGAAGTACGGCTTGTCGTCGAAGGGATAACCTGACTGCTGGTCGAGCCCGGCGCCCGCGGCCTTGCCGGTGCTGTGCGTCGCGCCCCAGTCCGACATCACGTAACCCTTGAAGCCCCAGTCCCGGCGCAGCACGTCGCTGAGTAGATAGGCGCTCTCGCAGGCGTGCTCGCCCCAGACCTTGTTGTAGGAACACATGACCGAACCCGGATCGGATGCTTCCATGGCGAACTGGAAGGCCAGCAAATCGGACATGCGCGCCTGCGCGCGGTCGATGACCACGTTCACCGAGTTGCGGTCGGTCTCCTGGTCGTTGAGCGCGAAGTGCTTGACCGTGGAGATGATGTTCTGCGACTGGATGCCGGCGATCTGCGCGCCGACGATGTGCCCGGCCAGCAGCGGATCTTCACCGCCGTACTCGAAATTGCGGCCATTGCGCGGCTCGCGCACCAGGTTCACGCCGCCCGCGAGCAGCACGTTGAAACCCGAGTCGCGCGCTTCCGCGCCGATCATGGCGCCGGCCTGGTGCGCGAGGACGACGTCCCAGCTCGCCGCGGTGGCCATGCCCGAGGGCAACGCGGTGCGCTCGCGCTTCTGCTTCGCACCGCCCTGCGTTGCGACACCGATGCCGGCATCGGCGATCCACTGCGGCGGAATTCCGAGGCGCGCGATGCCGGGCACGTAGCCCGCGGAGCCTTCGAGCGCTTCCGGCGCGATGGTGTATTTCTTCCACGGCGCATCCGTGCCGAAGTAGCCGAACACCAGGGTCTGCTTTTCTTCGCGCGTCATCTGCGCGACCACGAGTGCGGCGCGCTGGTCCGCATCGAGCGCGGTGTTCATCCACGGTTTGTCGCCGTCGGCGACTGCCAGCATCGGGATGACTGCGGCGAGACCGGCGGCAATGGCCTGCCACTTCGCGTGAACATCTCTCATCGACCCCCCCCAGGGACGGCGTGCGGACGCGAATTCAACTCGAAACGGTTGCAAGGCGCAATGAAAAACAGCCAAAGGCGCCGCACGCGCGTCGGGGAGCATGCCGTGAATGCCGGCCTTGGCCGGCTCAACATTCACCTCGAGAAGGGCTGAGTCCGCACGAGTTCGGCGAGTTCTTCGTCGGTGATTCCGAGCTGCGCTTCTTCCGCCTGGTCCAGTCCACCGCCGAGGCCGGCCTCGCCGGCGGCCACCACGCGGTCCGCGGAAATATCGGCGCCGTCTTCCTGATCGACGTCCTCGACCGAAGCGCGCTCGCCGGTGCCCTGGCGATCGCTGGTGTCGTCCTCGCCGCCCAGCCCCATCATGTCCGCGCCGGAATCCGAGCTGTCGCTCGGACCGATGAGCCGCTGACTCTTTCCCTTGCGAAGCTCGTCGACTTCCTCGAGCGGAATCTCGCGATCGAAGTTGTGTTGCTCCATGGTTGACCTCCTTGGTCATTGGGTAGATGAAGCAAGCGCCGTTCCGTTCCCTCGGGTCGTCTGGCGGGTCGGATTGGCGCCCCGCGCGTGCCGATTGAAAAACTTACGACCGCCCGAGCAGCTCTTGCGCCGATGCGGGCTGTACCGCGCACCTCGACCGGGTACATTGCAGGCTCATGAAACGACGCACCCTGCTGACCGCCGGAGCCGGAGTCCTCATGGCTTCCCAGGCGGATCTCTCCCACTCGACCTCGGTGTCACCCAACCGCCGCCAGGAACTGTACGGACTGCTGGGCCGCTTGCCGCCGCGCGATCGACCGGTGAGCGCGCAATTGCTGTCGACTGAAGACCGCGGCGGTTACACGCTCGAAAAGCTGGTCCTCGATCTCAACGGCGAGGAACAGGCGCCCGCGTACTTCGCGAAGCCCAAGGGCGCCGGGGGTCCGCGACCCACGGTGCTGTTCAACCATTCGCACGGCGGCGGGTACCAGATCGGCAAGACGGAATTCATCGACGGCCGCGAATACATGGGCAAGCCGCCCTACGCGGAATTCCTGACTTCACTCGGCTTCAACGCGTTGTGCTTCGACGCCTGGATCTTCGGCGAGCGCGCCAAGCGCACCGAGCTCGACTTCTTCAAGGAAACCTTGTGGAAGGGACGCGTGCTGTGGGGAATGATGGTTTACGACTCGCTCAAGGCGGTCGACTACCTGGTGACGCGCCCCGATGTCGATGCGCAACGCCTCGCGACCGTGGGCATGTCCATGGGTAGTTCGACGGCGCAGTGGGCCGGCGCGCTCGAGCCGCGGCTCAAGGTCGTGGTCGACATCTGCTGCCTGACCGACTGGCACACGCTGGTGGAGGTTGGCGGCCTAAAGGGACACGGCATCTACTACTACGTGCCCGACCTGCTCAACCACTTCACCACCTCGCAGCTGAACGCCTTGATCGCGCCGCGTGCGCATCTGGCACTGGCGGGCAACCTCGACTCGCTCACGCCGGTGGCCGGACTCGAGAAGATCGACCGCGACCTGCGCGGCGTGTACGCCTCGGCTGGCAAGCCCGGGCACTGGAAGCTGCTGCGCGAGGACGCGGCCCACCAGGAAACACCCTCGATGCGCGAGGCCATTCGCCAGTGGTTGGTCGAGCATTTATGACATCGAAAACGTTCCTGGCCGCCCTGCTGCTGGGCGCGCTGCTCGGCGGCGTCCCTGCCGCCTCCGCCGACAAGCCGCGGGACAACGTCATCACCCTGATGCCCTCGTTCTGGCAGGTCATGGATGCCACCGACCTGCCCGATGACGCCGCGCGCGCCCGGCGGTTCCAGGCCACCGTGATCGCGCCGAACACGGCGTTGTACGGGCCCGTGGTGCAGGCCAGCGCGGACTTCAGCTACGAGTACTACATGGAGCAGCTCACGCCGCTGCTGCCCACGATGCGCGAGGTCGACTCGCGCATGCGCGCGCAGATCGACGCCAGCCTGGCGGACCTGCGCGCACGTGTCGGCAAGCCCGGCGCCATGACGGTGTACATCGCGCCCTCGCTGTTCACCTCGAATGGGCAGGTGCGTGTCGTGGACGACGAGCCGGTGGTGATGTTCGGTGTCGACGTGCAGGCCTACGCCGAGATTGAGATGTTGCCGGCCGACTCGCGTTACGACATGCGCGCGTACATCGCGCACGAGCTGCTGCACGCGTATCACTACAGCGTGAACGAGGAGATGCGCCACGCCGCGAACACACTGTTCGACGAAAAGAACCCGGCGCCGCTGTACCTCAACCTGTGGATCGAGGGCCTCGCGACCTGCGTGTCCATGAGCCTGGATGGCGACGGCTCAACCGAGCGTGCGCTGATGTCCACGCGCCTGGCGCAGGAACTGCCCGCGGTGCTGCCGGCCGTGGCGCGCGAAATGTCGACCAAGTTGGACGCGCGCAGCCTCGAAGCGACGCGCGACTACTTCTGGCTGGGTGGTGAGCGCACCGACATTCCGCCGCGCAGCGCCTACGGCGTGGGCGCGCTGGTGGCCGACGACATCCTCGCACGCAAGGGCCTGAAGTCGGCGCTGCGCCTTTCGGGCCAGGCGCTGCGCGCCGAGGTCGGCAGGTCGCTGGCGAAATTGGCGCAACAGCCCGCTACGGTGGACTGGTCGGCGCGTTGCAGCCGCATCCGCTGAATTCGTGGCGCGGGGCCCGCATGCCCACCGAACCACGAGAACCCCTCCCCGGCACCCTACTTGGTCATGAAGCGGCGGAGTTCGCTCTCGATGGTTGCGCCTTGTCCGTCGCTCACGACCACTTTCCAGTAGTAGGCGCGGTTGGAGTCCAGGCCCGAGATCGAGGCCATGTTGCCGTCGCGGATCTGGCGGCAATGGTTCAGGGTCTGGGTGTCGCCGATGGGCCAGGCGCAATGTAGATAGGTGAGCTTGCCACCGTCGGGATCGGCGGTCTGTTCCCAGGCAAAGGTCACGCTGTCACCCAGGTCGATCTCGTCCGCCTTGGGGCTGACCAGCGAGGGCTCGCGCGGCGGCTTGTTGGCGCGCAGGCGATCGGTCGCGAGGTAGGTGGCGACGAAGCCGAGCTCGCCGGTGCGCATCACGTCCGTGGCGCAGTTCGCGCGCAGGGCCTTGTCGGCGATGACCGCGCACTGCTTCTTCGCGAGGTCCGCCTCGAGCGGCTTCTGCGGCGGCAGCTTGGGCGCCCAGCCGTCGGGTAGTTTGCACACCGAGGGCTCCTGCAGTGGCCAGTCCTTGAGCGTGTAGGTGGCGCTCGAGGTACCGGGCGCGTAGTCGAACAAGGTGCCCGACTTGGTCACGCGCCACGCATCGGCGAATTTGCCGTAGAGCTGGTCGTAGCGATCCTGCAGGCTCGCGGGCCGCGCGCCGGACTGCAAACCATTGGGCATCGCCGGCAGCCAGTTGCCCGGCTGGATCTGCCCGAGCAGGCCGAAGATGGCGCGCGACTTGCGCACGTCGATGTTGAGATACCAGAGGCGGTAGTAGTCCCACCAGCCCGGAGTGATCACCACGTCCGTGCCGCCGGCATATTCGATCTGGATGCCGCCGCCCGGCGCCGGCAGGATGCGCCCGCCGCTCGACAGCGCGTAGCCGGTCGCGTCCAGCTTCTCGACCAGTTTTCCGTCGACGCGCAACTGCATGCCGTCGGGGCCGGGGCTCGCACTCGGATTCGGCTGGTAGGTGACGCGGTGCGGACCCACGCGCAGCGCGGCCGCGGTGCTGATGCTCGGGCAGGAGCTGAGTCCCGTATGGCCATCGGGCGGCAGCGGCCCGTCGGCCTGCACGGGTGTGTGCCGCGCCTGCAGCTCGAACGACTCGCCGCGCAGCAGCGTGAATTCACCGGCGCTCTGGAAGTCGTAACGCGTGCCATCCATGGTCGCGAGATGCGGATCGCCCGAGGAGCTGGGTGAACCACCCGTTATCCAGCGCTTGATGGTGTGCACGTCGGCCTGGCTCAGCGCCGGGCCGCCGCAAGGCATCATGCCGAACGGACAGCCTTCATTGGGCGAATTGATGCGGGTCCAGATCCGGCTGGTGGTGAGCACGCCATTGATCTGCGCCACCGCGCGATCGTAGGAACGCTGCAGCCGGTTTCCGTTGGCGGGCGTTTCGTCTTCGGAAATGTCGAGGTCGATCGGGAATTTCGAGAACGGCGGATAGTAGAGACCGCCATGGCATTCGATGCAGCCCTTGTTGAACACGCGCTGCACGTCGGTGTAAGGCGGCACAGCGTTGGTCGCGGGCAGTGACGCCAGCACTTCGTTGGTGGCGTCGATCAGCGAGCCGCAATCGTTGGGGTCGAGCTGCACGTTGCCGGCGTAGGGCCGGGTCGTGAAGCTGGCGACGATCTCGTCGCGGATCGGGCCGACATAGGTACCAAAGACATCGGCGAACGTGTAGCTGCGCGAACGGCCGCGCACGCCCATCGACCACTTGTCCACCGGCACGCCGAGGGGCTCGAGCAGGAAGCGATACAGCCCGATGAGTGGATAGTTCGATCCGTGCGTCTCGCGATCGACGTAGAGTCCGCCGCCCATCGTGGATTGATCCGCGTAGCCCGCATCGATCGGTCTGCGCAGCACCTCCTGCCGCAGCCGCGCCAGCGAGGAAGCTGCGCCGCCCGCGGTCGCCGCGCCGTACTCGGACAGCAGGTCGATCTCCGGGATCGACGGCGATGAGCCCACGAGATAGTTGTCGCCGTCGCGATCCAGGTTGAGCTTCTGGATGTCCGCCTTGCGGCGTGGCAGTTCCCTGGCACGCGTGAAGGTGTCGCTGGTGATCTCGTTGATCCCGAGGCCGTTGTTGCGCTCGCGGAAGAAATTCTGGTCGAAGTTCAGCGGCTTCATCGCCACCGTCGAGATCACGCGGTTGTTGACGGAATCCCTGGCCACGCACTGCCGGTTGATGGCCAGCGCAACGGGACGGACGTCCATCGGCACGCTGCCGGTGGCGAAGCTGTGGGTCGCGAGCTCGTTGCCGATGCGCGTCTGGTTCAGGTTGCCGTCCAGCCCTCCCAGCAGGTCGAACAGCTGCACACCGCGCCCTTCGTCCGCGTACGGCGTGTCCGCGGCGTGCAACGTGACAAAGTTGCCATGGCGCTGGACCGGCGTGCCGGTGCCGGCGCCGGGCTGGTTGTTGAACGAATAGTTAGACACCTCGGAGCCGTAGGTTCCCACCGGCGCCGGCTCCGTCAATACCGGCACGCCATTGTCGAAGGAGAACAGCGGCTGCCCGTCGAAACCTCCGCCCTGGTGGCGCGTGATGCGGTCCTGCATCGGAACCAGCGGCGACTCCGGCTGCAGCTCCAGCTGTTCCATGACCTGGCGCGTGGGCCGGTCATTGAGCCAGGTCCAGGGATTGAAGAAGCGGCGAAAGGCCGCGGCTTCGAGCGAGCCCTGGTAGATGCGATCGCGATTGAACGGCATCGCGCCACCCCAGCTGTCGTAGGCGTCCCAGTTGGGCTTGTTCTTCGCGGGCACGCTGCCGGCAGGCGATCCGGTGGTGCCGAGGTGCGCGACGTTCGGGTTCGGAACGTTGCGCGTCGAATGACAGCGCGTGCAACGCGGCTCGTCGAGACGAATGCCGCGCAGGCGCAGCGGGAAGGTTTCGACGGTCGTGCCGTTCGGCCGGGTCGCGGTCACCGCCGGAATGGTGTCCAGCACGATCTCGTGGAAACGGAAATTCTTCTCCGCCGGATCCCACTGCATGTATTCGATGGCGCTGGGATGCGCGCCCGGGTACGAGGCATGCGCCGCGATGCCGATGGTGAACACGTTGCGGGCATCGGCGCTCGGCAGCATCACGCGCGGAAAACGCGCGGTGCCGGTCTGCAGGCTTTCGGAGCGCGTCATCAGGATCCAGCCCTGCTTGTATTCGGAGGGCAGTGCGCGCAGGAAGCGCGCCGGCGTGGTCACGTCCGGGTTGATCGAGAGGAAGTATGCGAGCCCGGTGGGATTCACGTCGGCGCCGGTGAGTGGCACCTCGTTCTTGCGGCGGAATACCGCGCGCACGTAACGATTCTGGTGGTTCCATACCGTGCAATCGGTGGCGGTCCCCGAACAGTCTCCCTCCCAGCCGACGAATATCGAGTCGTAGTCCGGCGCCGCGGTGAGCAGCACGGGCCCGTAGTACGGGCTGGTGTAATTGCCCATGCAGGTGGGATCGGCCGACGTGCAATCGACCAGGCCGTCGTTCGACTGCACGGACCCGTTGCCCAGGCCCATGAACAGCACCTTGATGGTCTTGGCCGAGGCGGGAACCGCGGCAAAGGCCGTACAAAGGATGGCCGAGATGGCCCAGGGCCACCGGTGGCGAAGCACAGGCATGGTCGTCTCCCTCAATGTCCGTATATGAGAGAGAGCGGATTTCCCGGCCCTCCGGGATCAAATCATCCGATTTGAACGCTCAGCGGGCCCTGAACTGGTAGGTGTAGCGCAGCTGCACGAAGTTCTCACCCGGGTTGGGCGTCTCGAGGCCCGCGTTGGAGAAGTGCTGGAACCTCAACGCCACGGACGCCGTCCGCTGGCTGCCCAGGATGCGGCCGACCGCGATGTGGTCGCCGAAGTTGAACTCGGTGCTGAAGCTCTTGCCCTCGCCCTGGTACACCGGGGTGATGTAGTTAGCGCCCAGGCCGAATTCACCGAACCAGCGGTTGTTGCCCTGGCCCGGGAAGAAGCGCAGCACTCCCGTCACGCCCACCTGCGTGTACGAGTGCGATCCGCCGCGCGCGGCATCATCGGTGAGCCAGCGGCCAATCGTGCCTTCGGTGTAACCGGTGAGGACGCCGTGGTCGTAGCGGCGGCTCCAGTCCCAATTCCATACGGCACCCAGGGCGTAGGCGTCCGTGTCCTCGGCGGTGCCGCCTACCTGTGCGAAGACCATGTCGGGCAGCCACTTGTTGTCGGGCTCGCCGCGTGCCGAAGCAGCCATCGCGCCGGCCGACGCGAGCAAGAGGGAAAAGAAGATCCGAGTTCGCGAAGTCATGATGCAGATCCAAGGATAACTTGACGAAGAATCTAGTAGCGGTCGATGGACCTAGCATCTCTCGGAAGGGGGTGCCGACAGGCGAATTCGGCTGAATACCGCGTAAGAATTCCTTGAGTGCCGCGCCTTTTGGGCACGCGCAAATAATCAGTTGGAGATAGGGGCCCGGCATCCGGTGACGCTGCACCGCGATGGAGCTACTGCAACATGGGTGGGTGCACTTCCACCACCGCGTGGTCGCGCACCTTCACGCTGCCGCCGAGGAAACCCGAGCTGCCGAACTCCAGCGCGTACAGCAGCAGGCGCGCCCCGTCCTCGTCACGCATCGAGCTCGGTTTGCCGAGCATGCTGACTACTTCGAGTTCGCTCATGCCCACGCGCAGTTTTCGCCATCGGGACGCGTCGACCCACTGCGGCAGCTCGTCCGCCGCGGGGACCGCGCCCGTTCGCGCCGCCGACGGGGTCGCCGCGGGCTCGACGCGATTGCGCAGCTGGTCGAGTTGCCAGGTCACGGCCTGCATCTGTCTTTGCAGGTTGCGCACTTCCTGTTCGAGGAAGGAGATCCGCTGATCATCCGCGGCCCAGGATGCCGCCGGCAGCAATGCCAGTGCGGCCAGCAGGAAACGACGCATGCAAGCCTCCCGCGTTGACCGCGGCCAGGAGTTCTACTGGCGGGTCACGACGACGTTGTCGATACCCGCTTCGATCAGGCTGTTGGCCGCCCCGTCGATGGCATCCACGCGGATGCGCACCGTCTGGCCGGCCCAGGAGCTGATGTTAGCCGTGCGGGTCCTCCAGGCGCCGGGAAAGTCGCTCGGTGTCGCCCCGCGCGCGATCACGGTCTGCGCCACCCCGTTGGCGGCGACGACGCGCACGCGGAAATAGTCATCGCTGGTCGCATTGGCGAGATGCGCGAAGAAGTACGACAGCGACAGCGTGATCGTGCCCGTCGACGGCAGGACGATGGGCGGCGACTGGATGGACGCCTGTCCACCATCGACATCGTTGGCGTTCGCGTCCGCTCCGGAGACGAGCCCGGTCACCAGGCAGTTGGCCGAGGGTCCCGCGCAACTGCCCGGCTGCAGCGAGATGCCATTGGAGCTCGTAGCATCCGGATCGCCCCGCTGCCACAGGCCCGCGCTTGCCCTGTTCTCTCCGGGCGTCACCGACCAGCCGAGATTGCTCTCGAAGTTGTCGCTGAACACGGTGTTGCCGGCCGGCTGGAACAGCGCCGTGAACGTCGTGTCGTCCGTCGGCGTCGTGATCTCGTGCGTCGCCGCGCCGCCATCGGACCAGGACGCAAATTCGTACGGGACGCCATTGACGGACTGCGGCGTCACCACGCCGAGCGAGCGGATGATTCCTTCGACGCCGGTGAAGGAGAACGGCGCGGTGATGGGCGTGCCGTCGAGCGTGAGCTGCGCGTTGGCGATGTTGCTCTCGATGCGCAGCACGGATTTGCGCGGCCGCACGTCGACGGTCGAGGTGTGCGTGAGTCCGGTGGAGTCACGCACGATGAGCACCACGCGGTAGAACACGTTGGCCGAGGTCTCGCCGCGGTCTGCAATCGTGAACGTGCCCGAGGTGACTCCGGTCGTGGGTTGCATGAAGGGATGCACGTGCGTGTCGTGGTGGAAGTCCACGCGCCAGGTGAACGCGCTCGGCGGCAGCGCGCCGTCTTCCGGATCGGTGGCGGTGCCCGAGAACGTGAAGCTCTGGCCGCCGCGATACAACGTGCCGCTGGCGGGTGCCGTGATGCTGCCGGTGGGCGCGGCGTTGCTGAGCACGGTCAACGTCGCGGAATTGCTGGTCACCGAGCCCGCGTTGTTGCTGACCAGCACGCGGAACGTCGCGCCATTGTCACCGGGCATTGCGGTGAACGAATAAGACGATGCATTGGCGCTGAGAATGTTCACGCCATTGCGCTGCCACTGGTATTGCAGCGGCGCGGTGCCGGAGGCGGTCACCGAGAATGTCGCGGCCTGGCCCGCGGACACCGTCCTGCTCGCGGGCTGCGCGGAGATGGAGGGCGCGATGCTGCCGGTGAATTGCACCCGGAACAGGTCGCCACCGCCGCGCGCGAGATAGTAGAGCGAGCCGTCGGGGTGCACGAGGATATCGACCAGCGAGCTGATGCCGGTGGCGAAACCCGTCGCGCTGTCGTAGTTCGGCGGGCTCAGGTAGCGGATGAATCCGCCGCAGTAGTCACCGAAGAAATAGCGCCCGGCGTATTCCGCCGGAAAGGTCGCGCTGGTCGGCCGGTAGAACGCTCCGCCCGTGATGGCGCAGAAACTCCCGGCGTTCTGGTAGGTGTGGATGGGATAACGCACGCCCGTCGCGCCCGGAGGATTGTTGCCCTCGGTCTGCGGCCAGCCGTAGTTGGAGCCCGCGACGCCGAGATTGACCTCTTCCCAGGCGTCCTGGCCCACATCGTTCAGGTGGATGCGGCCGTTGGTGCGGTCGATGGCGAAGGTGAACGGGTTGCGCAGGCCGCGGGCCCAGATCGACTGGTTGATGCCGGTAGTTTGGCCGAGGAACGGGTTGTCGGACGGGATCGAGCCGTCACTGTTGATGCGCAGGATCTTGCCGAGGGTCGTGTTCAACGACTGGGCGTTCGAACCATTGGCATTCTCGCCGACGGCGATATAGAGGCTGCCGTCGGTGCCGAAGTGCATGGCGCCACCGTTGTGATTGGTGGCCGAGCTCAGGTTGGGCAGGTTCAGAAGCTGCACTTCACTGCCGGCCGCCACCACGTCCGGGTTGGCGGCGCTCGCCGTGAAGCGGCTCACGCGGTTATGGGGTGAAGACGCCGTGGTGTAGTACACGTAGATGAAGGCGTTGCTGGCGAAGTCCGGATCGAAGGCGATGCCGAGCAGGCCACGCTCGCCGTTCGAGTCGACGTTCACCGTGAGGAAGGGCTGCGACAGCAACGCGCCGTTCTTGACGACGCGCAGGGCGCCGCCCTGTTGGGTGATGAAGATGCGTCCGTCGGGCGCCACCGCCATGGCGGTCGGGCTGGACAGGCCGGTGGCCACGCGCGTCTCGGCGAAACCGGCCGGGAGGGTCGCGGACTGGGCGATGGTCGCAATGGCCAGGATCAGGAGGGCGGCGAGCAGGCGATTGAATTCCCCGGTTCTAGCTACTCGCATGCGCACTCCCTGGCTATCACACGTTGTTTGATTGACGTGGTGAGGGTGTATAGAACGAATCCCGGGCGTGCTGTATCAGCGCGCGACTACAAGGGAGTACCGTCGCCAGGAGGCGACGGGCCGGGCCGCAAGCTGATGGCGTCATTTTCCGACCGGTCCCGGTTCGCGTCTTGGGGTCGCGCAAGGTGATCGAGCCTGCGAGTGAACGCGCGAAGGTGCTGACGAACGCGTTACGCAGCACGCTCGCGATGGTGGCGAACACACTGATCTATGGTTCCTTCAGCGTGCCGGAGATGGGAATGCGCGCCGCCAGCAGCAGCAGGCCCGCGACGATCAACAAGGAGGTGACGATCCTGTGCCTTCGAGTCCCACCCCCGAGTCGGATTCGTCCGACAGACGACCCGGAGCCCCGGTGCCATTCTCGAATTGCGTCGGACCTGACAGAACGCTTCCAAAAGGGCGGCGCAAGGATGCGATGAACGCAACACCTGCCGCCTTCTTTTTTCCCGCCGCCAAGCCACTTACCGACGGCGACGACGTCGAGCTGGGCGCTCCGTTGAGCGAACTGGCCACCGCGAATCGCCAGCGCGACGCGCTGTACAAGCTCAGCGAGCGCCTGCATCGCGCGAATTCCGCCGAGGCTATCTACTCCGCCGCTCTCGACGCGATCGAGACCGCGCTCGATTGCGAGCGCTCGTCCATCCTGTTGTTCGACGGCGACGAGGTGATGCAATTCGTCGCCTGGCATGGCCTGTCGGAGGGCTATCGCACGGCGGTCACCGGCCACTCGCCGTGGACCCGCTTCGATGCGGACGCCACACCGATCGCCATGTCGGACGTCGCGGGCGCGGAACTCGACGCGACGCTGAAGGCAACCATCCTCGGCGAGGGCATCGGGGCGGCGGCTTTCATACCGCTGGTGGTCGACGGCAAGCTGATCGGGAAGTTCATGGCGTACTTCCGCGAGCCCCGCTCATTCGGCGGCGAGGATCTTGCGGTTGCGCTGGCCATCGCGCGACAGCTCGGATTCGCGATCCAGCGGCAGCGCAGCCACGCCGAGCTCGCGGAAGAACTGGCGGCCACGCGCTCGTTGCAGGCTTTGAGCGTGGAAGTCACGCAGGAAGTCGATCTCGCCGGCGCATACGAGAAGCTCGTGGACGCGGCCACACTCATCATGCGATCCGACTTCGCCAGCATGCAGGAATACCATCCGCACCGCGGCCCGCGCGGTGAGCTGCACCTGCTCGCGTTCCGGGGATTCACTCCGGCCGCGGCGAAGTTGTGGGAGTGGGTGCACGCGAACTCGCTGTGCACCTGTGGCCTCGCATACCGGACGTTGAAACGCGTCATCCTGCCGGACATCGAAGACGCCGAATTCCTGCGGGGCACCGATGATCTCGGCGGCTACCGTGAGACGGGAATCCGCGCGGTCCAGTCGACGCCGCTGCTGTCGCGCGGTGGCCAGCTGGTCGGCATGATTTCCACGCACTGGAAGCGGTCGCACATGCCGACGGAGCGCGACCTGCGGCTGCTGGACATCCTCGCGCGGCTCGCCGCCGACCTGATCGAACGCAAGTTCTACGAACAGGATCTGCGCCGCCGCGAGGAACGCGCGCGCACGCTCACCGAACTACTCACCGACGTGCCCTGGGAGGCGCGCGGTGACGGCGCATTCGACGCCTTGCAGCCCGCCTGGGAGAACTTCACCGGGCAGACCTGGGAGTCGCATTCCGGTCACGGCTGGTTCGACGCCATCCACCCGGACGATCGCGACGCGGTGCGCGCCTCCTGGTCGAGCGCCTGTTTCGAGGCGCGGCGCTACGAATGCACCGCGCGCATCTGGCACGCGCCCAGCAAGCAATACCGCGACTGCCTGATCCGCGCGACGCCGATCCGCAACGAGGATGGCTCGCTGCGCGAATGGGTCGGCGCCTGCCTCGACACGCAGGCGCATCGCGACTCCGGCACCCGCTAGCCTCGTCACCGGCGGTGCAACCGGCGACGCTCGCCGGTCGTCCGGGGGCCGTTCTTTCCTGGCGATGGAACAAAAGCACGGGGCCATTCGTAGTTCATTTCATGGAGGCCCCATGAAAGACGCCCCGGACGACGATGCTGCGCTACGCGAACGCGCGCGGGACGCCATCAAGCTGGGACGACTGCCCGCCCGGCGCCTGGTGCGCTCATGGGCCGGCAAGGGCAGCGGTGCAACCTGCGTGGTCTGCGTGCGTCCGGTGACCCACGACCAGGTGGAACTGGAGCTCGAATTCGCCGCCGCGCCCCCGTCGGCCGCGCCGCGTTGCTGCCGGGTTCATGCGCAGTGTTTCGCGGCCTGGGAACTGGAGTGTCGACAACTGCTGGTTTCAGAGTGACAGGATCAGCGGCGAGTAGCCTCCGAAAGCGCCGTTCAGCCCATTGCCGAGCTGGATGGCCTTCGCGATGAACGCGGACAATTTTTCGCGCTCCTCGCGCCCGCCCGCCGGATCGTTGTAGATCACGTCGGTATTTCCCGGGCTCCCATCTCCGCGCACGCCGGTGATGACGCGCGCGTGCACGGAAAATGTCGCGGCGGGATCCTCATCCACGACTACCCACAGCGGTCCGCGCGCCTTCAGTTGTTCCGCGATGGCCTCGGCTGTCAGCGCACCGAGGGTCGCGTCCTGGAGATGAAAGGCCGTCATGAACGCCGCCGTGTCGCTCGGCTCCAACCCCGTGTCGTTCTGGTACATGTCCGGATACGGCGCGCCGACTTCGGCGAGCACCGTCGCGATGTCGAGAGTCTGCTTGGCTTGAAAGCTGCGCAGCATCGTCACCGCGGCCGCCCAGCAACCTTTGGACTTCACCTGGTTGACGGCGGGTACGCCGCTGATCACGGTGTCGATGACCGGCTTCGCGTCCGTGGTGTCTCCCGAACCGTTGTCGAACTTCGCGTCGACCGTCTGCTTCTGGTTGCCGGTTCCCTGCGTGACACTGAGTGACTTCTTGCCGGAGCCGTTGAGGAAGGACCGCAGTGAATCGGCTACCGACGCTTCCTGCGACAGTGGTTTGTCGCCACCGCCAGCGTCCGCGTTCATGACGCCGAACAACTTGCCGGCGACTTTCTTGGCGTCGTCCTTGCTGATGAGCCCACTGCTCTCCGACTCCTTCAGTTTCTGCATCACGCGATCGCCCTGTCGATTGGCGTGCGAAGCCTTGGCGCCGGCCGCGGCCATCTTGCCGAACAGGTTCGCCGTCTGCAGCGCGCGCTGGAACGCGCCGATGGCATTGGCCTGGTTTCCCTCCAGGCCCGTGACGTCCTTGAACAGGTTCATCTGTCCGAGCAAGGCGGCGACACCGCTGAGCCCCGTCGGATCGGGCGCCGCCGGCGCGTTCTGGATGGCGACGATGGGCGTGGACAGGTTGCTGGGCGTGGTATCCGCCGGCGTCTGCCGCCGCGTATCGGTGCTGGTCGTGAGGATCTCGGGCGGCTCGTCGCCGGTCGGCTCCGTGGCCCAGTCCCAGAAGCGCGTGTTGTCTATCTTCTCGCAGCTGTTGCACTCGCCGAGGATGGCTTCCGCGTGCACGCCGCGGGTCGGGATGCTGATGCGTTTCGGCGGAAACGGGATCTTCGGCCGGTAGGCTTCCAGCATGTCGATCGGCTTGTTCTTGTTTTTCGTGGTGACGTTCGGATCGAGCTGGAAACCCGGCGCGACCGGCAGCACCAGGCAGTTGCCGATGATGTCCAGCAGGCGGTTCTCCGTCACGGTGGCGACCGAGCGATTGCCCGAGTGCGGGGCGATGAAGCCATCGAGCAACATGAAGCGCCGGTTGGGATCCATGCGCCACCAGCAGACGTGGTGGTAGTGCTCGATGAACTCGTTGAGATGCTTGATCAGGCCGTCGCGCAAACGCAGGTCGTTGGCGCGCGGATCGAACTCCTCGCCCCTCGACAACGAACGCGTCGAGATGAACGCCGGATCACCGATATCGATGTCGTCGCGCAGGCGCCGGCCGCTCACCAGCGCGAAGCATCGATAATCGTTGCGGTAGTTGACCTGTGCGTAACGCAGGATGGTGCGCGAGCCCGGCGCCAGCCCTTCGAGCGTGGTGCCGATGCGGATGCCCTTGAGCTGCGCGCGCGTGAACGGCGCCGCGGGCAGGCCCGAGACGCGGAAGCTGACCAGGTGTTCGCGCCCCGGCCAGTAGTCCGAAACCATCGTGAAATCACACGCGGCGCTTTCCTCGGAAGGTGTCGCGCCTCCGCGGTCGATGAGCAGCGTCAACGTCAGCCGGTCGCAGAAGCCGCGCGCGACGCGCGGCGCCAGCTCGCGGGCAAAGATGCGATCCGCGAGCTCGCGTTCCTCGACCGAGTCGTTGTACGCGGCGGCCGCCGAGTCGATGCCGAAGATTTCCTCCCAGAACTTCCAGTTGCTGTCGAGGTAGGCGTCGATGTCCTCCTCCTCGCGCGCCGGTCGTGGCCGCGCGATGTCGAGCTCGATGCGGCACTCTCCGCTCATCTCGCGGACGATCTCGTCCGCATAACGACCCGGCGGGAAGTCCGTATCGACGTAGCCGGTGAGGATGCGTTCCGCGGCGTCGAATCCGCCGCGCCAGCTCCGGTCACGCAGGTAGATCTGCAGCAGGTCGCGCCAGCGCAATGCCTTGAGGTCGTCCCAGCGCGCCATCTGCAGCGGGACGAACAGGCATTCGCTGACCGCCGCGAGCTCGATGTCGACACGGAAGTGTTCGAGCACCTCGAAGTACTCCACCGTCATCGCGTGGCAGTGGTTGTAGTTAGCCACCACCTCGGAGGTGACGGTCAGCGCCTCGGACTGCTCCTGACCCACCACCACGCTGGCGCGCTGGCTGCGCACGGCCGAGGACGCCTGTTGCGTGCGGTCGGAGAGTTGCTGGCCGGCATAGGCGCCGAGCGAGCGCGCCGAGTCCTGCCAGGCGTTGGAGCTCGAGCCGCCGCCGCCGCCGGCCACGCCGAGGCCGAAGAAGCCGCCCGAGAAGGGAATGCCGAGACCCAGGCCGCCACCGGCCGCCCAGGTGTTGGTCTTGGAGCCGGCCCGGATGCTCTCGGAAATCGTGGAATTGACGATCTCCGACACCGCGCGATCGCGGCTCAGGTCCGCGCTGAAGGACTCGGACACCGTGCGGCTCTCGGTGCGGATCGCGGACTCGCGCCGGTCCCAGTCGAGCACCACGATCTTGCGCTTCTGGCCCGGTGCGAGCGGCAGCGAATACAACAGGTCTCCGAGCGAATAGCCGTCCGCGCGCCACACCTGCCGCCACTCGAGCACGTGTCCGTGGGCGATCGTCGCGGCCTGGTAGGTGCGTGGCGTCGCGTCCCAGCGAGGCATGTTGTCGGCGCTGATCGGCTTGCGCCCGCCGACGATGCCGTCGTGGAAGTCGAGCTTGCGTCCCAGCGACTCGAACGCCGCGCTGCGCTCGGCCGTCATCAAGGTCATCGGCGTGAAGCCGTCCGGATCGGCGAGCGCCTGCCGGAGCGTGTCTTCGGAGAGCGAGCCTGCCCGCGCCTGGATGGCCTTCTTCACTTCATTGAGATCGCCGGTTTCGCGCCAGGCACGCGCATTGATCAGGCCCGATGCCCGGTAGGCCGGGCTGGCGAGTCGCAGCGCATCGACGCTGCGCACACCCGCGCGGCCTGCGCTCACGTCCGGGTTGACGTCGCCACCCTTGGGTGTAAGCGCGGTGTCGAACGCACCAATGCCATAGGCGAGTTCGCCGGCCAACTGCACACCGAGATCGGAGAGCACCTTCGGCCGCTTCACGCGCGTGCCGAACAACACCGGGTCGGTGGTGCGCACCAGGGAATAGTAGCGATACTCCTCGAGCGTGCGATTCGGCACGGCCGGGCTCGGGCAGGTACCGGCGCCGAGATCGGTGGAATAGACGCCAGCCGCACCGACCAGCGCGTCGTGGCCGGGCGTACGCGGCGTGATGTCGTTGTCCTTGCAGCTGCAGTCGTCCGCGGCGGCCTCGCCTTCGGCTCCCGGACTCTCGGGTAGATTGACCGCCATCGTCACTTGACCGCCGGGCAGGTGGTTCTCGTCGAGTGCAAAGGCGACCGGCGCGCGAGCCGGGTCCGCCGGCACCACCGCTTCGACGGCCGCGTAGGCTCGACGGGGTATCGGGATGCTCACCAGCCCACGCGCATCGGTATATCCAGCGCCGAGCACGACTCTCGGCGGCTCTGCGCGCCCGCGACCTTCCGGACGCGACACCCCCCAGATCGATACGAGCTGGTTGGCGCTGCGCTCCACGTGTTTGTCGACCAGCTGCACGCCGAGATCGATCGGCCCAAGCGACGCGGCGAACGGATCGACGTCCACCACGACCGGCACCGCCGCGCGCGGCTTGGCATCGATGCGCAGCGGCTGGTCCTTGACCAGCGGCGCATCCACGAGCGCGATGCGCTCCCCGGTCGGCGCGCGCACGCTGACTTCGGCGGTGCCTTGCGGCTTCAGCGGGTCGGTGAAGCCCAGCTCGAAGCTGCCATCGTCGGCGACGTCGGCCTGCACCAGCAGCACGTTGATGTTGGCGCGCGCTGCGTCGTCCGCTCCCGCCACCGCGGTCAGTGCCTCGACGCGATGCCCGAGGTATCCCTTGTTGGCGCCGAGTAGTTTGCCGGCAATCTGCATGTTCGGTCTCCGGTGGGGTCAGACGTTGGGGCCGGGGTCGGGCAGCTGGTAGGTGAGCCCGGTATCCACGAGCTCGGAGTCGTCGATGGCGACGCGCAGTGCGTCGCCCACCTGCGGCATGACCTTCACGTAGCCGCTCAGGCTTTCGCCAAGCGCCTCCACGCCGAGGCCGTCGACATCCTGGTTTCCGAGCTTTGCCGCGACGTTCGCGTACTGCCGCAGGAGAACGTCGCTGCCGACGAAGATTCGCGCGGCGTAATCCAGCAGTGGCCGCAATTCTCCGGGCACTGGCAGCACGATGAGCGTGGTCAATGACATGGTCGCCCTCCTCTAGTTGCGCACGAACAGGATCGAATCGAGCCAGATTTCGTCCTGCGCGGTGCCATCGGTTACGAACTCGAATTTCAGGGATTTCAACTTCGCGAGGTCGATCTTCTTCGGCTTCGCGGAGTCCTCGAGCTGCTTCTTGGTAATCGCCATCGTCTGCAGGAACATCAACGTCGATTCCTTGCCCCCGTACTTCTTCTTGTCGGGCTTGGCCCACTTGTTCTTCTGGTTGTCGTAGATGACGGTGCTGTCGATGGTGCCGGAGTTGACGTCGTCCTCCAGCAGCAGCTTGAATTTCGGCGGGTTGGTGCCGTCGATCGTCGGCTGGTCGGTGATCGGATAAAGCTGTCCGAGGCGGAATGTCAGCATGTTGAACGCGCTGACATCGATGCTGCCGAAGGCATAACCGAGCGTGTGGGAGTTCGCCAGGACCGCGGACTTCTTGATGCGATAGGCGTTGTCGTCATGAGGCACGCGCAACTCCAGGCTCTTGTCGGCGGAGCCGGCAGGCGGTTTCAGTGACGCGAAGGGCACTTTGGCGCCGCCCGTACCGGGCGTACGCGTTCCAGTCTCGGATGCACCCGCCGTGAAGCTGTCGATCACCTTCTCGCCGTTGTTGAACTGCCATTGGATGGCCAGCAGTTCCTTCATGCCGTGCTTCTTGACCGCACTGCTCTCGATTTCGTTTCGGAACAAGGGCTGCACGCCGGCGTTGCCATTCAGCACCAGGTCGAAGAAGCCGCCGATGAATTCGATGGCGATGTCCTGCTGCTGATCGCGCGTCAAGGCACCGGCGGGCACACCACCCTCGCTGGCGGGCCACTCGACAATCTCGGGCCACTTGGTGTTGAAGCGATCGTGGATCGCCTTTCGCACCGTCACCATGGCCTTGTGACCACTCGAGCGATCGAACAGGCGGTATCCCGTTCCACCCGTGTCGGCCACACCGGCGAAACGCTGACCCGTGACGTCGCCATCCAGGGTTCCGTACACCACCAGGTAGTTGCTGTCCGGCTCGGACGGCATCGCCAGCTTGTGAGCATTGGTCGCGCCCCGGTAATCCGTCGGCGCGAGCGAGCAGACGCCACGAAACTTGAGGCCCGGTACTTTCTTGGTCTTTTGCGCGTCGTAGGCGCGCACGATGGCTTCGCCGCCCCGTGAGTGACCGAACATGCCGGTGTTCAGGAAATCCACGTTTTCGAACAATCCGCCGACCTTGCCGGTCTCGGCGATGACCAGGCGCATGGCCTCGAGGAGAAGCTCGGAGCGCATTTCAACGTAGCTGTCGACGACATTCGCGAAGGCGTGCGAGAAGCTGATCGAGACGATGGGTTGTTTCAGCTCTGCCAGCGCCTTCTGTAGATAGGTGTAGCCCTGGTAATCCTTGCGATCGTCGATCCCGGTCTTGATCAACGGCTTCCCGGCGCTGGTACGCCCGGTGTCGCTGGCGGGGGCAACGAACGTCCAGGCACTGGCGTGCCCGTGCACCATGATCACGAACGGGTACTTGGTACCGGTCTTTGGCGCTGCGACTTTCGTGTTGTCCTTGGAATCCGCGGGATAGCCGATCTGCGCACGCACCTTGATCTGGAAGCGGGTCGCGTCACCCGGCTTCTTGCGCAGGAATCCGGCGGCGAGTGCGCTCTCGATGCCATCGATGAAGAAGTTTTCGCCCGAGACCGTGCGCAGTTTCAGGGCCATGAATCGCGCCAGCTCGATGATGTCGGTCCGGGCGCTGTCTTCGTAATTCAGCGCCGAGGTCACCTGGTCCTTGATCAGCGGCACATCCAGCCAGATGTCGTCTTCGACGCCGGCCACCTTGATCTTCAGATCGCGAACATGCCCGGCCGCCGCCTTGCCGATGGCGAGATCACTCCCTTCGTTCTTGAACGACACCGTCTCGCTGCTCTCGCCGTTGCTGCGCGTGACCGTCGCTTCGCCATTGGGGCTGCCCGCGGCCTTCTTCATCGCCTCCTCGACCTCGGGAAGCTTGGTGATGTTGTCGCCGCTGCCGCCGCTGTCCGCGCCGATGGCGCGGTTCAAGGCGTCGCGCGCCGCCGCGCTGGCCTGCGCATCGGTCAGATAGCCAGCCGCCTTCGCCGACTGGATCTGGCCGAGCGTGCGATCGATGTTCTGCGCCGCGTCCTGCGCCAGCGCCAGATTGAACGCCTCGCCCGCGAAGGCTTCGCTCGAGGACAGCGTGCTGGTGAACGCGGCCAGCGCGTTCTTCTGGTTCTGCGTGAGCCCGGTGAGGTCCTTGAATACGTCCTTGCCGAGTAGTTGCAGCGCCGCGGCCATGCCGGTCGGCGCGGGCGCATCCGGGATTGTCTGGAATTTCACCAGCGCGTCCGGCAGTGATGTTGGCGCCAGCGATCCGGCGGCCGCGAAGCGCGTGTCGGTGGACAGCGGTGCGATCGGCGGGGGCGCATCGGGCAGCGGGAATTCCTTCCAGCGCCAGAACCGGTCCTCTTCGATGAGTTCGCAGCTCTTGCAAGTGCCGGTCATCGCCTCGGCGAACACGCCGCGGGTCGGCACGCTATGCCGGCGCGGTGGTGACGGCGCGACCTCGTAAAGGCTCTCGAGCACGGCCTGCGGATCGTCCTTCTTGCCCTTGAGCGCTTCGGCCAGCAGTGGATCAAGCTGGAATCCTGGCGCCACGGGCATCACGAGGCAGTTGCCGACGATGCCGATCAGGCGGTTGTCGACCACCGATGCGACCGAGCGGCCGCCGGAGTTCGGCGCTTCGAATCCGTCGAGCAGCATGTAGCGGCGATCCGGATCCATTCCCAACCAGATCGCCCGGTGGTAACGCTCGATGTTGTCGTTGAGATGGCGCAGCAGCCGCTTGCGGCGCGCGCGATCCTCGGTCAGCTGGTTGCGCTCCTCGAGCCAGTCCAGCGCCGCGGTGGACAGGAACGCCGCGTCGCCGCTCTGCACGTCGTCGAACACGCGTTCATTGCGATACAGGTTGTGGCTGATGCGTTCGGTGCGGTAGTCGACCTGCGCGGCTTCAACGATCACCTTGGAGAATTCCGGCA
>Ga0315910_10000650_pt1 | contig 33862 bp, 26 predicted proteins | sample EdamamesoilMG_FD_204470 | JGI IMG/M metagenome (GOLD analysis project Ga0315910, IMG submission 204470) | Garden soil microbial communities collected in Santa Monica, California, United States - Edamame soil | ecosystem: Environmental > Terrestrial > Soil > Garden | place: USA: California... | reverse complement strand
GCCGTGAAGAGCCGCAGGCGCTCGGCGAAGGGCCGCGCCGACTCGCGCCCGAGGGCGCGCGCGGCGGCGGCCCAGTCGCGGTGCACGACCAGCTCGACCGCCGGCCAGTAGTCGAGCCCGGCGCGCTTCAGGTAGCGGTCCTCGAGCGAGAAGCCCAGCGGCTCCACCAGGTGCAAGCGCAGCCCGAGCGCGGCCGCGAGGCGCGCCGAGCAGCCCGAGTTGTGCGGGATCTCCGGGTGGACGAGGACGATCTCCACGAGCGCCACAGCGTACGCCCCGCGCGGCCCCCGGGGCCGCGCGGGGCGCATCCGGATCCAGGGCGAGGCGCACGGGGGGTTTCCCGGCCCCGATCTGTTCGGCATCCGTTAGGGTACGAGGGTGCCGCGCTCCCTCCCCCCCCACCGCGACCAGCGCCTCGCGCGCGGCGTGCGCCGCATCCTGCACCTCGACGTGGACGCCTTCCTGGCGTCGGTCGAGCAGGCGCTGCACCCCGAGCTCGCGGGCAAGCCCGTCGTCGTCGGCGGCTCGCCGCGCTCGCGCAACCTCGTGATGTCGTGCTCCTACGAGGCGCGCGCTGCCGGCGTCCGTCCGGGGATGGCGCTGCGCGAGGCCCAGCGGCGCTGCCCGCGCGCGCTCTTCCGCGACGGCGACGCGCAGGCCGCCAACCGCCTGCGCGACGAGGCCACGCGCGTCCTGCTCGGCTTCACGCCGCGCGTCGAGGTGGCCTCGATCGACGACTTCTACCTCGACCTCACGGGCGGCGTGCGCCTGCACGGCGCGGCGCTCGACACCGCGCTCGCCATCCAGCGCGCGGTGCGCGAAGAGACGCGCCTCGCGCTCACGATCGGCGTGGGCACGAACCGGCTGGTCGCGCGCCTGGCGGGCAAGCTCGCCAAGCCGGGCGGCGTGTGCGAGGTCCTGCCCGGGCACGAGCTCGCATTCGTGGGCGCGCTGCCGCTCGAGCACCTGCCGGGCGTGGGGCACGCCACGGGCGCCCTGCTCGAGCGCTTCGCCCTGCGCCACGTGCGCGAGCTGCGCCTGTTCTCGCGCGAGGTCCTGTTCAGCGCCTTCGGCGGCGCGGGTCTCGTGCTCCACGAGCGCGCCCACGGCCGCGACGAGGCGCCGGTCGAGGCCACGCACGTCCTGGGCGAGGACGGCGCGCTCACGGCGCGGCCGCCGCGCTCGCTGCAGCGCGAGACCACCTTCGAGCCCGAGGAGGGCCGGCCCGAGGTGGTCGAGGCCATGCTCTCCTACCTGGTCGAGCGCGGCGCGCACCGCCTGCGCGCGCTGGGCGTCGTGGCGCGCACGCTCGAGGTGCGCGTGCGCTGGGTGGACACGAACCCGCGCCCGGGCGCCTGGTCGGAGGAGGGGCTGGCCGCGCAGCGCCGACGCACGCTCGCCGCGCCCAGCGACGCGACCGACGAGCTCTGGCGCGCCGCGCAGGCTCTCTACCGCGCCTTGCCGAGGAAGCGCGCGCTCCTGAAGCGCATCGGCGTCGCCTTCCACGGCCTCGCGCCCGCGCCCGGCTGGCAGGGGCAGCTCTTCTCGAGCGCGGATGAGCCGGCCGAGGAGCCGCCGGCCGAGGGAGCGGGCGCGGCGCGCGCCAGCCGCGCCGACCGCCACCGGCGCCTCGACCGCGCGCTCGACGAGCTGCGCGCCAAGCTCGGCTTCGGCCGCATCCTGCGCGGCACGAGCACGCCGCTCGCCGCCAGCCATGCGCTGCGCCCCGACGGCTTCCGCCTGCGCACGCCCTCGCTGAACCAGTGAATTTCCGCCGCCGGCGCGTGAGTCCGCGGGCCACGGCCGCGTAGGGCGGCCCGCCCGGTATCCTGCGCCGCTCCAGCGCTCTCGGACGCCCTCCCGATGGACCAGAACGAACAGAACCTGCGCGCCCTGCTGACCGTCATGCTGCTCGCCGCGCGCGCCGACGGGGCGCGCGACGAGCGCGAGCGCGAGGCCATCCGCGCCGCCGTGCTGCGCATCCGCGCCGAAGGCCTGGACGCCGAGGCGCTGTGGAGCGAGGTCGAGACCGGCCGACGCGACCTCGCCGGCACGGCGCGCGAGCTCTCCTCACCCGAGGCGCGCGAGCTCGCCTACGAGCTCGCCACCTGCGTGTGCGACGCCGACGGCGCGACGAACGAGCGCGAGCGCGCGTTCCTGGCCGAGCTCGCGCGCGCGCTCGGCCTGGCGAGCGCGTTCACCGAGCGCTTCCGGCGCGAGGCCGACGCGCTCGCCTCCGCGCCGGTCGCGGCGAGCGGCGCGGACCCGGCGCTCGCGGACAAGGAGCTCGACGAGCACATCCTGCACCAGGCCATCCTGTGCGGCGGGCTCGAGCTCCTGCCGCAACAGCTGGCGACGCTGGCCATCCTGCCGCTGCAGATGCGGCTCGTGTACGTGGTCGGGAAGAAGCACGGCTACGAGCTCGACCGCGGGCACGTGAAGGACTTCCTGGGCGTGCTCGGCGTGGGCATGGCCGCGCAGGTGCTCGAGGGCTTCGCGCGCCGCCTCACCGGCGGCCTCCTGGGCGGGCTCGCCGGCGGGTTCCTCGGCGGGCTGGGCGCGCGGGCCACGGGCTCGGCCCTGGCCTTCGCCACGACCTACGCGCTCGGGCACGCGGCCAAGCGCTACTACGCCGGCGGCCGCAAGCTCTCGGCTGTCGAGCTGAAGGAGCTCTTCGCCTCGCTCGTCCACGACGCGCGCGGCCTCGAGGCGCGTCACGGGGCGGACATCGCCGCCAGCGCGCGCTCGGCCGCCCCGGCCGCGCTGCGCGCGCTGCTCTAGCGCCTCACTTCGCCGGGGTGGGCTTCGGGCGCACGTTCTTGGCCTTGGGGCGGCGCACTCCGAAGGAGCCGCGCCAGATCTTGCCTCGCCGAGTCTTCTTGTCGCCTTTGCCCATGTGTCGTCGATCGCTCTCTTGGAATCGTGGGCGGGCATTCTCGGGGCAGGGGGCGCGCGCGTCCATCGACGCGCGCCCAGAACCCGCGCCAAGAGTGGGGCTGGCGCTCCGGTTCGGCATCCGTTAGGGTGTCCAGGGGGGCGCGATGTACGTCCCCCTCCGCACCCACGGCTGGCATTCCCTCCTGACCGGCGTGGACGCGCCGGCGCGGCTCCTCGTGCGCGCGGCCGAGCTCGGGCTCCCGGCCCTGGCGCTGTGCGACGTGGACACGCTGGGGGGCTCGGTCGACTTCCTGCGCGCCGCCGCGCAGCGCGGCGGGCCGCGCCCGATCCTGGGGGCGGAGATCAGCGATCCGACGGGCCGGCCCGGACGCGTGGTGGCGCTGGTCGAGGACGAGCGCGGCTACCGCAACCTGTGCAAGCTCGTCTCGGCGCGCCAGCTCGGCGACGACCCGGGCGCCGCGCGCCCGGAGGAGCTCGTGCCCGCGCGCTTCGACCTGGTCGAGGCGGCCGCGCGCTTCCACGAGGGCCTGTTCCTCCTGGTCGACCACCCGCGCCTCGTCTTCGCGCTGGCCGAGCGCGTGCCGCGCGAGCGCCTGTTCGTGGCCGTCGCGCCGGCGGGGCTCGCCAAGCGCGCGCGCGCGACCGTGAGCACGGGGCGTGCGCGGCGCATGCGCGTGCTCGCCGACGACGAGCGCACGCCCGTGCTCGAGCCGCCCAAGACCCCGCCGCCCGCGCCGGCCGCGCCGGCGGCCGAGCTCCTGGCCGCGGCGCGCGCCGCTGGGCTCGCGACGCTGGCCGTGCCCGACGTCTACTGCGCGCGCGCCGACGGCCACGAGCTGCACCGCGTGCGTGTGGCCATCAAGCACAACGCGCTCTTGTGCGACCTCGCGCCCGGCTGGCTGGCCGAGCGTCCGGCGCACCTGCTCGCGCCGGCCGAGCTCGACGCGCTCTATGCCGAGCTGCCCGAGTGCCGCGGGCCGTTCCGCGCCGTGCGACGCGGGGCGGGCGCGCTGGCGCGCACGCTCGTGCTGGCCGAGGCCTGCCGCTACACGCCGCCGCTCGGGGGCGTGATCTTCCCGGCCGTCGAGCTGGAGGGACACGAGACGGCCTACTCGCGCCTGTGCCAGCTGGCCTTCGAGGGCGCGCGCGCGCGCTACGCGCCGCTCACGCCGGCGGTGCTGCGGCGCCTGGACCACGAGCTCTCGGCCATCGAGGAGCTGGGCTTCGCGCCCTACTTCCTGCTGGTCAAGAAGATCGCCGACTTCGCGCGCGAGCGGCGCATCCCGCACGTCGGGCGCGGCTCGGCGGCCGACAGCCTGGTGGCCTACTGCCTGACGCTGACCGAGGCCGATCCGCTGCGCTACCGCCTGCCCTTCGAGCGCTTCCTCAATCCCTCGCGCCGCGACCGGCCCGACATCGACCTCGATTTCTGCTGGCGCCGGCGCGACGAGGTGCTGGAGCGTCTGGGGGCCGTGTTCGGCTCCGAGCGCACGGCCATGATCGCCACGCTCAACACCTTCGGGCCGCGCGCGGCGCTGCGCGAGGCGGCGCTGGTCGAGGGCCTGCCGCCGGTCGAGGTCAACCGCTGGACGCGGCGCCTGCCGGGCATGGGCTCCGAGCTCGGCGCGGCCGAGGTCGATCCCGAGGACGAGGACGAGCTCGACGAGCACGCCGGGCCGAGCCGCGCGGCCGCGCCCACGGACGAGGCGCGCGCGGCGCTGCCCGAGGAGCTGCGCGCGAACGAGATCGCGCTGGCGCTGGCCGCGACGCCCGAGTGCCGCGCCTTCCCCTTCGACGACGCGCGCTGGCGCGCGGTGCTGCGCGCCGCCGCCGCGCTGCTGGGCTCGCCGCGCCACCTCGGGCTGCACCCGGGCGGCGTGGTCGTGACGCCCGGGCCGATCACGGACGTGGTCGCCTGCCAGCGCGCGAGCAAGGGCGTGGTCATGACGCAGCTCGACAAGGACGGCGTCGAGGCCATCGGGCTCGTGAAGATGGACCTGCTCGGCAACCGCGCGCTGACCGTGATCGACGACTGCCTGGCGGCGCTCGGGCTCCCGGCCGAGGAGCTCGCGCGCGCGGCCGAGGACGACCCGCGCACGGCCGAGCTCCTGGCGCGCGGCGCCACGCTGGGCTGCTTCCAGGTCGAGTCGCCCGGCATGCGCAACCTGCTGCAGCAGATCGCGGCGCGCACGATGGACGACGTCATCCAGGCCGTGGCCCTGATCCGCCCCGGGCCGGCCGGCTCGGGCATGAAGGACGCCTTCGTGCGCCGTTTCCGCGGGCTGGAGCAGGCGCGCGCGCCGCACCCGCGCCTGGAGGAGCTCCTGCGCGACACGCACGGCGTGATGCTGTACCAGGAGGACGTGATGCAGGCCGTGGCGTGCCTGGCGCGCTTCGACCTGGCCGCGGCCGACGAGCTGCGCCGCGCCCTGGTCAAGCGCCGCGGGACCGCGCTGGCCGAGCTGCAGGCGCGCTTCCTGGCCGAGTGCACGCGCGCCGGCGTGGCCGAGGCCGACGCCGGGCGCGTGTGGGAGCTGATCGCCAACTTCTCGGCCTTCGCCTTCTGCAAGGCGCACGCCGTCACCTACGGGCGCATCGCGCACCGCGCCGTGTACCTGAAGGCGCACCACCCGGCCGCCTACCTCACGGCCTTCCTGAACAGCCACACCGGCTACTACGACACGCGCGTGTACGTGGAGGAGGCGCGCCGGCTGGGCGTGCCCATCCTCCCGCCCGACGTGAACAAGAGCGGCGCCGGCTTCGCGCTCGAGCAGGGCGCCATCCGCGTCGGGCTGGAGCGCGTCAAGGGCCTGACGCGCGCGACGCTGGGCGCGCTGCTCGCGGAGCGCGCGCGCGGCGGGTCGTACCTGTCGCTGCCCGACTTCCTCGAGCGCGCCCGCGCCCGCGCCGACGAGTGCGAGCGCCTGATCCTGTGCGGCGCCTTCGACGCCTTCGACCGCACGCGGCCCGAGATGCTGCTGCGCCTGCACCTCCTGACCGGGCCGGAACGGCGCGCGCCGCGCGCGGCCGAGCTCGATCCGGCCGAGCTCGCCGCCTGCCGCAGCTCGCCGGCCGCGCGCGAGCGCGCACCCCAGGCCCGCGACAACGGCTGGTCGCGGTCCGCGCTCGGCCAGCTCGGGCGCGCGCTCGCGCCGGGCGAGAGCGCGCCGCTCTTCCCCGCTCCGCCCACGCCCGCGCCGGCGCTGCCGGCCCTGCCCGAGCCGGACCGCGCCACGCGCGGACGCCTCGAGCTCGAGCTGCTCGGGCTGACGGTGTGCGCCCACCCGACCGAGCTCTTCCCCTGCCAGGGCGCGCGCGACGAGCGCGGCTCACCCTGGGTGCCGTGCGGCGAGCTCGCGCTGCACCGCGACGAGCGCGTGAGCGTGCGCGGCTGGCTGGCGGCCTCGCGTCCGGTGCGCACCGAGGACGGACGCTGGATGCGCTTCCTCACGCTCGAGGACGCGACCGGCCTGGCCGAGGTGGTGGTGTTCCCGCCGGTGTACACGCGCGACGGCCCGCGCCTGATCGGCCGCGGACCGTTCCAGGTGACGGGCCGGGTCGAGGATCACCTGGGGGCGTGCACGCTGCACGCCGAACGCCTGGCCTGACCCTGAGCGGGACTAGCGGTAGCGCAGGCTGACGTTCTCGCGCCCCATGCGGCGCAGACGCTCGGAGGACTTCTTCAGGCCCAGGTGGTGGGCCTTCGAGACCACGCTCTTCACCGAGCGGCCCAGGCGCCGCGCCAGCTCGAGGTTGGACTCGACCGGGTAGTCGCGGCGCAGGATGTCGAGCTCCTCCTCCTTCCAGCGCGGCATCTGCGTGGAGGCCTCGCCCGCCAGCTTGCGCACGAAGGCCTTGTCCTTGGCCAGGGCGTGCTCGCCGGCCAGCTTGCGGATGTCATCCAGCGTGCGCCCGAAGATGCGCGAGAGGTCCTCGTCCGTGCGCGTGCCGTAGATGCGCTTGAACTCGGCCATGTCCTCGCGCGTCCAGCTGCCGCCCTTCTTGATGCGGCCGAGCTCGAGGATGCGCGACTGCACCTCGTCGACGTCTCGCCCCAGGATGCGCGCGATGACCTCGGGCGTGGTGGCGCCCAGGTAGCGCCGCAGGTCCATCACCTCGTTCGCGGTCCAGGGGCCCGAGCGCCGCCGGCCGGAGAAGAGCTTCTCCGCCATGCGCCGGATGCTCGCGATGGGGCGCTTGAGCTCGCGTGCGATGGAGGCATCGTCCCGAAGGCCGTAGAGCTCCTTCAGGCGCGCCTGCTCTGCTTGGGACCACCGACCGCGCCGGGGCGCGTTCGACCGGCCCAATCCCACGTTGGTGGATCGCAATCTTCCCCCGTGCTCGAACTGTTGTCTTCGCTGGCTCGTACCGGCCCCCCGCGCACGATCGACATGTGGCAGGTCGTGAGGGACTCTTGCGCGGGGATTCTAACGAGCATGATCGGCCGTTTGTAGCAAGCTGCGAAGAACGATTAGCACCCGAAGAGGAGCGGGAAAACCCGCATGTCGAGCATCTTCCAAAATCGAGATCGCGGTCCGGTGGGAATCCGCATTATCGACGACGCGTGTACGCACCTCGGCCTGGGCTCGTAGCGACGCGCGTCGACGGGACGGCTAGGGGCCGAGCAGGCGCCGACCCACGCGCTCGAAGACGGCGCGCACGCCCAGGGCGGTCTCCTGGGCCAAGACCTCTTCGGCCAGCGCGCGCAGCTCGTCCATGCTCGAGTTGCGGACGGCGAACTTGATGGCCGGCACGAACTGGGGCGAGACGCTCAGGGAATCGTAACCCAGCCCCATGAGGAACAGGGCCACGGCCGGGTCCCCGGCGATCTCGCCGCACACGGCGCACGATTTCCCCGCGCGGCGCGTCCCCAGCGCCACGCTCTGCAGGGCGCGCATCACCGCTGGATGGTGGGGATCGTAGAGTCCCGCCACCCAGGGGTTGTCGCGGTCGACGGCCAGCAGGTACTGCACGAGGTCGTTCGTGCCCACGCTGACGAAGTCGACCTCCTGCAGGATGCGCTCGAGCTCGAGCAGCGCCGAGGGCACCTCGATCATCGCTCCCACCGGTACGTCGTCGGCGGTCGGGTAGCCCTGCTCCACAAGCTGGCGCCGGATCTCCTTGAAGAGCGCGTGCACCTCGCGCACCTCCTCGAGCGAGCTGATCATCGGCATGAGGATGCGCATGTCGCCGGCCGGGCTGGCGCGCAGCATGGCGCGCAGCTGCACGCGCAGGAGGTCGCGCCAGCGCAGGGTGATGCGGATCCCGCGCCAGCCCAGGGCCGGGTTGGTCTCGGTCGGCGTCTGGAAGTAGGGCAGCGGCTTGTCCCCGCCGATGTCGAGCAGGCGCAGGGTCGTCGGGCGTCCCTCCATCCGCTCGAGGACGCGCCGGTAGAGCCGGTACTGCTCCTCCTCGGAAGGGAACTGGTTGCGCTCGAGGTACAGGAACTCGGTGCGCAGGAGCCCCACGCCGTCGGTGTGCCTGAGGTCGAAGGTGTCGAGGTCGCGGACGCTCTCGATGTTCACCTGCACGCGGATTACAGCGCCGTCCTTCGTGCAGCCCGGGCGCGCGGCCTCGGCCACGAGCGCGTCGCGCCGGCCCTCGAGCGCCCGCTTGCGCTCGGCGAACTCGAGCACCTGATCGGCGGTGGGCGCGAGCTGCACCAGGCCGTGGTCGCCGTCGACGGCCAGGGTCATGCCCTGCTCGAGGCGCGCCAGGAGGTTGGCCAGGCCGACCACGCAGGGCAGCCCCAGCGAGCGCGCCAGCACGGCGCCGTGCGAGAAGCGTCCGCCCGTCTCGGCCACCACCCCCAGCAGGCGCTCGCGCGCCAGGTAGGTCACCACCGCGGGCGTGAGCTCGGCCGCCGCCAGGATCACGCGCTCGTCGGTCTGCAGCACCTCGGCGCGGTCGCGCTCCAGGAGCACGTTCAGCACGAAGCGCCAGGGATCGCTTACGTCGGAGGCGAAGTCGCGCACGCTGTCGCCCTCGAGCTTGCTCATCGTCTCCTGATAGCGCTCGATCAGGGCCTTGACCGCGGCCTCGGCGTTGATGCGCTGCTCGGAGATGGCGCGCTCGACGTCGCTCATCGCGCGCGGATCCTTCAGGATCATGCGGTGGACGGCGAAGATCTCGGCGTCCTTGGCCCCGGCCGTGGCCGCGACCACGCGCTGACGTTCTTCCAGGCGCTCGGCGGCGGTGTTGAGCGCCGCGGCCAGGCGCCCGATCTCCACCGGCACGTCCTCGCGCGCCACCGACCAGGTGGGCACCTCGCTCGGGTCGGTGAGCACGATCTGGACCGGCCCCAGCGCGAGCCCGGGCGAGACGGCCACACCCTGCACCTTGCCGCGCGAGAGGCGCGAGCCCGAGGACGGCGGGAGGAAAGACATTCGGGCCGCTGACGATAGCCCACGGCGGCCGTCGGGCGCGAGCGCGCCTTTCCCCCCCCGGACTCAAGACCCGGGGAGCGCTCGTTCGACGAGGGATCCCGCACCCTCACCCCCGGGAACGGCCCGGCGGTCGGTGCGAGCGCGCCCCGGGGCGGACTCCCTCGGGCGGCTGCCCCTCTTCCGAGAACATCATCATGGCCAAGGAATCGTCCGACTCTCGCAGCGCCGGCGCCGGCCTGCTCTTCTTCCTGGGCTTCGCCCTGGTGGCCGCGGGCGTCGGCTTCGCGACGGCCCCGCTGTACTCCTGGCAAGTGATGAAGGTCGCGCAGAAGGCCGGAGCCTACGGCGTCGAGAACGGCGAGCTCGTGGTGGGTGGCCTGGTGCTGTTCGGCCTGGGCTTCGTGGCCCGCGCCGCGGGCGGCGCGCGGCCCGCGTCTTCGAGCGGCTCGAGCTCGTGGTCCGAGGACTTCCAGCTCCTGAACGAGCAGGTCTCGGCCAAGATCGCGCAGCTGCGCACGAGCCTCTCCCAGGTCACCGAGAGCGTGAACAACCTCGCGACCCAGCAGCAGACGGCGCTGCAGCAGCGGCAGTCCGATTCGTCCTCGGGCTCCGACCACGGCCAGGAGGCGCTCTTCCGCCTCGCGGCCAGCCTGGACAAGTTCAACGCGCACTTCGACGAGCGCATCCACAGCATCGACCTGCAGCTGCGCTCGGGCTTCGAGATGCTGGCCGGCGAGGTGCGCCGGGGCGGCACGCGCCCCGAGGTGGCCCTGGCCTCCGGGCACGCGGGGCACGCGGGGCACGCCGGCCACGGCCACGCCGCGCACGGCCACTCGCCCGCGCCGCACGCGCCCGAGGGCGCGATCGACTTCTACGAGACGATGCAGAAGCTCGACGCCATCGCCGGCAGCGGCAGTGACGGCGACCAGCCGCCCGCCCCGTTCCCGAGCTCGAACGCGGACGTGTTCGAGGTCCAGGACGACTTCCGCAAGCCCTACTAGCCCGGCCTGGCCGGGCGCCGCTCAGGCCTGGGCTTCGGGCTCGGGCCCGCTCTCGTCGGACACGGGCGGCGCCGCGTCCTCGGGCGGCTTGCCCTTGAAGAAGGACGCGAAGGGGTTGTAGGCGCCGGCCGAGCGGCTGGCGCGCCGCACCGCGTCGGCGTCGTACTCCTCGCGTCCGGGGCCGCGCGCGCGCGAGCCACCGCCGCCGCCGCCCGAACGCGCGGGCGCGCGTCCGCCCGAATCGCGACCGCCGCCGCCGCGGCCCTTGCGCTCGCCGCCGCCGGTCACGAGCCCGTCGCGGCGCGAACGCGCCGCCCGCAGGACGGGCATGTCGCCGCCGCCCCAGCTCTCGCCGCCCTCGCGCTCGCGCCGCGGCCGGCGCCCGCGGCCTTGACCCTGACCTTGGCCCTCGCCCTGGCCCTGGCCGTCGCGCGCCTCGCCGCCCGCGGCGTGACGCGGGCGACCTCCGCCTCCGCGCCGCATCTCGGGCACGTTCTTGAGCGAGAGCTCCACGCGCGGCCCGCCGGCGGCGACCACGCGCGCGCGCACGATCTGGCCGATCGAGAGCAGCGCGCGCGCGTCGCGCACGTAGTGGCTGGAGATCTCGCTGATGTGGATCATCGCGTCGCGCGCCGTGCCCAGGTCGACGAAGGCGCCGAAGCTGGCCACGTTGGAGACGATGCCCTCCACGACCTGGTCCTTCTGCAGCTCCTTCGTCTCGGCGTCGAAGGGCAGGAGGCGCGGCAGGTACTGGCGCAGGCGCGGGTCGCGGCCGGGGTAGGCGATCTCGCGCACGAGGTCGCGCCAGGTGCCCTCGTCCAGGTCGAAGTCCGCGCGCCGCAGGCCGCGCGCGGCGTCGCGCTGACCGAGCGTCTCCTCGACGCTGCCGCCGCCCTGCAGGATCACGCGCCGCACGAGGTCGTACTGCTCGGGATGGAGCCCGGTGCGGTCGAGCGGCTCGCTCGACTCGGCCACGCGCAGGAAGCCGATCGCGTTCTGCCAGGAGAGGTCGTCCAGCAGGCCCTCGGTGCGCAGCTCCTCGCGCGACCCGAAGGGCCGCTCGACGCGGCGCGCCGCGAGCTTCTTGGCCAGCTCGAAGTTGAGCCCGGGCACGTGGCGCAGGAAGTTGACCGAGGCCTGGTTCAGGTCGCAGCCCACGTGGGCCACGCACGACTCGACCGTGTCGTGGATCACGCGCCGGAGACTGGCCTTGCTGACCACGGCCTGCTCGCGCCCGAGACCGAGGTGGCGCGCCTCGACCTTGAGGAACTCCTGCAGCGGATCCTGGTGGCGGCGCGCCAGGCTGATGGCCTCGCGCGCGGGCACGGACCAGGCCGCGAGCTCGCTGCGCGCCAGCTCGGAGTTGGCGTAGCTCGACAGGCCGGCCTCGTTGACCAGGAACACGACCGCGTCGCCGTCCAGCAGGCGGATGGCCTCGCGCAGCTTCTGCATGGCCGGACGCGAGTCCTTGTCGTTGCCCACGGCCACGGCGTGCACGCCGCTCCCGCCCAGCGCCTCGCCCAGCTTCTGGGCCAGGTCGGGCGTGGACAGGGTCGAGGCCTCCAGGCGGATCTCCTGGCCCTGGGGCTCGCCGTCGGGGCCGACCACGACGATGACCCAGTCGCCCTTGGCGTCGACGTGCATGCCCGCCGCCGGGCGCCCGCCCGCGGCCGGCGTCATCAGCACCTGGCGCAGGTTCTGCGCCAGCATGCGCACGGCCTCCTCGTCGGCGTGCTCGCGCAGCTCGTTGCGCACGTCGTCCTCGATCATCGGCAGGAGCCGCAGGTGCAGCGCCTGGCGCGCGACCTCGTCGGCCACGCTGGCGTAGTCGGGGTGGATGCGGCGTCCCAGCGCGGCGCGCACCTTGGGCAGCACGTGCTGATCGTCCACGCTCAGGACGAGCGCGATCTGGCGCTGGGCCTGGGCCTGGCGCAGGGCGATCAGGCGGTGGCCCTGCAGCTGCTTCAGCGGCACGTCGATGCGCAGCAGCGCACGGTTGCGGCCCAGACGCCCCTCGTCCACGAGCGCACGCACGCTGACGCGGCCGTGGCGGCGCAGCAGGCGCCGAAGCAGCGTGCGCAGCTCGGGGTTGCGTCCCAGGCGGTCGGAGAGGATGCGCATGGCGCCCTCGAGCGCCTGCTCCTCGCTGTGCACGCCGCGGTCGGTGTTCACGTGCTGCGCGCACAGACGCGCGAGCTGGGGCGAGAGATCGATGCGCGCCGGGTGGAAGGCCTGGCGCGGCGAGGGCGGCTCGGGCTTCTCGGGTGACTCGGCGCCCTCTTCGGCGGGCGCGGGCTCCTCGCGCTCGGCCGCGGCGGCCTCCTCGAGGTTGGGTGCATCGGCGCCGGGCGCATCCGCCATGGGCGCGTCGGCCATGGGCGCGTCGGCCATGGGCGCGTCGGCCTCGGGAGCCTGGACTTCCGCGGATGCCTCGGGCGCGGCCGAGGGCTCGCCCGCCGCCTCGCTCGAGGGCGAGTCGTTCTCGGGCTCGGGGGCGCTCGGCTCGTCGAGCTCGCGCAGGCCCTTGGGCGCCGGCGCGACCAGCGCGTCGGCCAGGGCCTCCAGGCCGCGGTCGATGGCGAGCTGCACCTCGGGCTCGGGGCGGCGATGCGGAAGGAAGTGGTCCTCGAGCTCGAAGCGGTCCATGCAGGACAAGAGCTCGTCCAGCGGGCGCGCGGGGGTGCCGCCCTTGGTCTGCTCCTCGATCGAGCGCAGCAGCGTTTGGCGCCGCTTCTCCAGCTCCTCGAACTGCTTCAGGCGGCGCGCGAAGCGGCGCACCATGCCCTCGTTGAAGTCGCCGATCTCGCCGCGCCGGTAGCGCGCGATGTAGGGCGCCTTGTGGCCGGCCTCGAGGAGCTCGAGCACGCGCCGGGCATGCTCTTCTCCGACCGAGAATTCCTTGGACAGCGTCTCGACGATCGCGGCAGCGCTCACGTGATCCCCAGGTCCGATGGCAGCCGGACGCTCACAGGGGCCGCATAGGATAGCGTCGCCCCCGTGGGTCAGATAGGGGCCGCTCAGATCCGGACGACCTGCACCAGCAGCTTCCCGAAGCGGAAGCCCGAGGCGTCATCGAGTCCGGTCACGAGCTTGCCGTCGAGCTCGACCTGCGTGCCCGTGTAGCGCGCGCCCGCGGCCTCGAGCACGGCGCGCAGCCCGCGCTCGCCCGTCACGCGCTTGCGGCGTACGACGCCGGCCTTGGCCAGGGCGGCCACGGAGAGGCCCCAGGCGCCCACCAGCTTGTCCTGCTCGACCGCCTCGCGGACCAGGCGCAGCACGTCGGGCTGGTCCGCCAGCCAGGGCGCGCCCGCGCCGCCGGAGAGGATCAGGCCTGAATAGGCGGACATCTGCTCGGCCGCCAGCGAGCCGTCCACCTGGAACTCGTCCTGCAGCTCGCCGCGCAGCACGGCCCCGTCCTGGGACGAAACGACGCGCGAGCCCACGTGCACGTTGAACAGCGCCGAGCGCGCGTAGCGCAGGGTGGTCTCGCCATAGCCCTCGGGCGGCACGACCACCAGCACGGTGCTGACGTACTTGTGCACGACCAGGCCGTGCTCGTCGAGCTCGGGCTTGGCGGCGCTCTCCTTCTTGGACATCGCTCTCCTGTCGCCTTCGCCTTCAGGCCGGCAGCTCGAACACGGAGGCGCGCGTCTCCTCGGCCAGGAGGCCCGCGCCCTGGGACACGGTCCAGGCCACGCGCTCGTCCAGGCCCGGCAGCGTGAGCTCGCCCAGCATGCGGCCCGAGAGCCCGTCGCGCACCTCGAGCATGGCGCCGCGCGCCAGATAGAGCTTGCCGCTGTCGAAGGAGACGCTGACGTCGGGCAGCTCGTCGCTCTCCTCGGCCAGCACCTCGCGCCACAGCGAGTGGGCGCCGCCGCTCTCGACGCGGAAGGCCTCCAGGCGCAGCTCCTCGGGCGCGGCCGCCTGGCCGGGCCGCGAGGGCACGCGATTGCCCGAGAGCACGATCAGGAGCTCGTCGCCCGCGACCACGTCGTGGATCACCGGCATCTGCGGATCGATGAAGGTGTCTACGTACTCGCCGTCCTCGACTTGCAGGCGCAGCACGCCCTGACGGCGGCGCGCGGTGTCGGTGAACACGACGTAGGCGTGCGGGCCGATGCGCGTGGCCAGGTGGTAGCGCTCGCCGTCGCGCAGGTGGCTCCACACCTCGAGCATGGCCGAGGTCAGGATGCCCGTCACGCGCTGGGGCGTCACGGTGACGCACACGTCGCCCGAGACGAGCGCCTGGTCGAAGGCGCCGATCTCGCTGGCGCCGATGAGTTCGCCCGAGGAGAGCGACATGCGCGCGATGCGGTGCTTCTGCGAGCTCGGGCCGAGGATGACGACGTCGTCCTCCTCGCCCAGACCGCAGCCGAAGCCGCGCCCGTAGCCGACCTCGCAGGGCGACACCCACAGCGCTTCGCCGCTGGCGCGATCGAGCGCGGCCAGCTTGCCGGGGATGACGCTGTCGATCCACTTGCCGCCAGCGGGTGGATCGTAGCCGTGCAGGAAGACCGGACCGGACTCGCCCAGGGCGATGCCGTCGATCTCTCCCTGGAACTCACGGCTCCAGCGGCGTCGTGCAGTGCGCGTCATGCGGCGCGGATCCTAGGAAAGCCGCCGCGCCGGAGCCAGCGTCGACCGGCTACTGCGCCGGGTTGAGGATCTTCTCGGCCAGGCTGGTGGGCACCGGGCGGTACTCGAGCAGCTCCATGGCGAAGGAACCGCGCCCCTGGGTCGCCCCGCGCAGGGCCGAGGAATAGGCGAACATCTCGGCGATGGGGACCTGGCCGCGCACGACGCGCAGCTCGCCCATGGCCTCGACGTCGCTGACCTCGCCGCGGCGCGAGTTCAGGTCGCCCACGACCGCGCCCAGGAACTCCTCGGGCGCGCGCACCTCGATCTTCATGATCGGCTCGAGCAGGGTGGTGTTGCCCTCGTAGGCCTGGCGGAAGGCCTGCAGGCCGCAGGCCTGGAAGGCCATCTCGTTCGAGTCGACGTCGTGGAACTTGCCGTCGTACAGCTCGGCGCGCACGTTCACGAAGGGGTAGCCCGTGCGGCCGCCCGACTTGACGCCCTCGAGGATGCCGTGCTCCACGGCCGGGATGTACTCGCGCGGGATCGAGCCGCCCTTGATGCCGTTGATGAACTCGAGCACGCCGTCCTCGGGCGTGCCGACGTCGAACTTGACGTAGGCCACGGCGTACTGGCCGCGTCCGCCCGACTGCTTGATGTAGCGCGACTCGATGTCCCTGGGCTTGTTGAGGCGCTGCTTGTAGGCCACCTTCGGGCGCCCGGTCACGACCTCGAGGTTGTGCTCGCTCTTGATGCGGTTGATGATCACCTCGAGGTGCAGCTCGCCCATGCCGGAGATGACCAGGTCACCGGTCTCCTCGTTGGTCTGGGCGCGGAAGGTGGGGTCCTCGCGCATCATGCGCCCGATGACCTCGGACACCTTGTCGCGGTCGGCACCCTTCTTGGGCTCGAGCGACATGGAGATGACCGACTCGGGGAACACGATCTTGGACAGCGCGATGGGCTTGTCCGGGTCGCACAGCGTGTCGCCCGTGATCGTGTTCTTGAGGCCCAGGATGGCGCCGATGCCGCCGGCCGGGATGCGATCGACGGCCTCGCGCTTGTTGGCGTGCACGAGCACCAGGCGGCTGATGCGCTCCTCCTTGCCCGTGCGCGGGTTGAGCAGGGCCGTGCCCTTCTCCAGCACGCCCGAGTAGACGCGCACGAAGGTCAGGTCGCCCGTGCTCTCGGCGATGGTCTTGAAGGCCATCAGGCACACGGGCTCGCCGTCCTCGGGCTTGCGGCTGGTGCGCTCGGTCGTGCGCGGCACGTCGCCTTCGACGGCTGCGACGTCGTTCGGGCTGGGCAGGTAGTCGACCACGGCGTCGAGCAGGAAGCGCACGCCCTTGTCCTTGAGGGCCGAGCCGCACAGGACGGGCGTCATCTGCATGGCGAGGCAGCCCTTGCGCACGGCGCGCTTGAGCAGCTCGGCCGAGATGGGCTCGTCCTCGACGAACAGGTCGAGCAGCTCCTCGTCGCACTCGGCCGCGATCTCGCACAGCTCGTGGCGACGCAGCTCGAACTCCTCCTTGAGCTCGGCCGGCAGCGCGATCTCGTGGATCTTCTTGCCCGCGTCCTCCTCGTCGAACTGGTAGGCCTTGCCCGTCACCAGGTCGACGATGCCGTTGTAGGCCTTCTCCTGACCGATGGGCATCTGCAGCGGAGCCGGACGCGCGCCCAGGCGGTCGACGATGGTCTCGATCGAGCGCCAGTAGTCGGCCCCGATGCGGTCCATCTTGTTGATGAAGCAGATGCGCGGGACCTTGTAGCGGTCGGCCTGGCGCCAGACGGTCTCGGACTGGGCCTCGACGCCGTGCACGGCGTCGAACACGGCCACGGCGCCGTCGAGGACGCGCAGCGAGCGCTCGACCTCGGCCGTGAAGTCGACGTGCCCGGGCGTGTCGATGATGTTGATGACGTGGTCGGCCCACTCGACCTGCGTGGCCGCCGACTGGATCGTGATGCCGCGCTTGCGCTCCTCCTCGAGGAAGTCCATGGTCGCCGCGCCGTCGTGCACCTCGCCCGTCTTGTGGATCTTGGCGGTGACGAACAGGATGCGCTCGGTGACCGTGGTCTTGCCGGCGTCGATGTGCGCCATGATCCCGATGTTGCGCCCGCGCCGGAGGCGCTCGAGGGCCTGGTTGTTCTGGCTGGGCGTGGTCTTCACGGCGGTGGACATGGGAGGACTCGAGGTTCGGGATGCGGCGCCGGAGGGGTCCGGACGGCGGCCGCGCGCGAGCGGGGCTCCTGGGAAGGGCACGGAGCCCCTCCGGCCGGGGCCTTCCGGCGTTTTTCGAAGCGAATCAGGGTAGCGACCCGCTGCGGGGTGTCAACGCCGCGGGGCCGCGTCCGGGCCCGCGGCCTCGTCCCGCCAGCGGGAGACCACCTGGGGCGGCACCGGCGATCCCACCTCGACCTGCCGGCCGTTCCAGGCGTAGTCGCGGAAGCGCATGGGGATGCCCTCGCTGCGGCCGGAGCGCGGGCCATCCTGGAGGTGGACGTAGAGGTTGCGCGCGCGCCCCAGGCTCGCCCCCTCGCTGACCTCCGCACCCGAGGTCGGCCCGGCCCCGGCCGGGTCGAGCCCGGTCAGGACCAGGAACTCGCCCGGCGCGACCTCGAGCACGAGGCGCCGTCCGATCGCGAGGTCGTGCGCCTCGACCAGGCGCCCGGCCGCCGGGGCGAGCACGGCCAGGGTTTCCCCGACCTCGGGCTCGAAGCACACGCCGAAGCGCCCCGAGGGGTCCACCAGCATCGGGTTCGTCGCGCGCCGATCGCCGCCGAAACGCACGCGCGCCGCGCCCTCGAACGGCAGGCGGAACACGGTCGCGCTGGGATGGCCCTCGTGCGACGACGGATAGGCGATGGGCAACGAGCACAGCCACAGGCACGCGCCCAGCACGAACAGCGGGATCGCGCGCCGGCGCTGCAGCAGCGGCCGACGCCGCACGCACCAGAGGAGCGCCCCCGTCAGCGCGACCGCCGAGGCGCCGCCGAGCAGGAGCAGCCCCCACGAGTAGGCGAGCACGGGCGCGAGGCCCCCGGGCCGGAAGCCGAGGAAGAGCAGCAGCCCGGCCGTGACGACGCCCAGGGCGAAGGCGAACCAGGCCCAGGCCTCGAAACCCGGCCGCCCGGGAGCGCCCGCGTCCCCGTTCGTACTCGAAGGCGCACCCGCGGGCGCGCCCGTCGGGGGTCGCGCGGGCGCGCTCACCGCACCTCCGGGGGACGGTTGCGCCCCAGGCGCTCGTGGGCGGCGACGAACTCGTGGGTGCAGAAGGAGGCCAGGAGCGAGAGATCGCCGGCCAGCACGGTGGCCGCCAGGAGCTCGGCGAACAGGTTCGCGCCGCCCGCGCCGCGCACGCCCAGGAGCTCGAGGCACTCGGCCGCCGTGCCCTGTCCCGTGCCGCCGCCCACCGTGCCGACCAGCAGGCTCGGCAGGTGCGCCGAGGCGTACAGGTCGCCGTCGGGCCGCGGCGTGAGCTCGAGGAAGCCCGTGGCGCACTCGGTCACGTAGGCCACGTCCTGCCCGCAGGCCAGGAACACGGCCGCCAGGCCGTTGGCCGACTGCACGAGCCCGTTGTGCGTCCCCAGGCGCGCGAAGCCGAGCTGGTAGGTGCGCTGGATGTCCTGCAGCTCCTCGGGCGTCACGCGCAGGTGCTCGACGAGCGCGGCGCGCGGCACGACCACGTCGCACACGACGCTGCGCCCGCGCCCTTCGTGAAGCGCGCGCGCGTTGGCGCGCTTCTCGACGTCCTCGCCGTGCACGTAGCGCTGCACGGCGCCCGTGCGCTCGGCCACGAGCGCGGAGCCGAGGTCGGCCGCGCGCGCGGCCATGTTGATGCCGATCGCGTCGCCCGTGGTGAACACGAGCCGCAGCACGAGCCGCCGTCCGACGAGCTCGGGCTCGACCGCCACGAGTCGTCCGTGCGCGCTCGCTTCGGCCGTGAGGCGCTCGAGCTCGCCGCGCAGGGCCGGCACGCTCGCGCGCGCGCGCTCGGCGGCGGCCGCGTCGCGGTAGACGAGCACGGGATGCTGGCTCAGGCCCTCGCGCACGACGCGCGCGCGCGCGCCGCCGGCGGCGCGCAGGAGCTTCATGCCGCGCGAGTAGGAGGCCACCATCGCGCCCTCGGTCGTCGCCATGGGCACGAACACCTCGCGTGGGCCGCGGTGCGTGTCGACCCGCAGCGGACCGGCGATGCCCAGCGGCACCTGCGCGAAGCCGACCAGGTTCTCGATCTTGCCGCGCGCTTCCTCGCCCTGGACGGGTCGTCCGGCGAGGTGCGGCAGCGCCCGGCCCGCGACGAGCTCGCACAGCTCGCGTCGGCGCGCGACCGCCGCCGGAGCGTGGTCGTCCGCCGCGGAGCGCGGGATGGCCGGCAGGGGCTCGTTCACCCCGCTAGGCTAGCGGGACACCAGCGGCGAAAAAAAATGGGGGGGAGCCCGTTGAAGGCTCCCCCCGGAGGGGCCCGGCGGTCTCCATCCCTAGGAGGCCATCACGAAGCACTGAGCACCGGCCCGCTCTCGTCTCTCAGGTGGTTTCCGTTGATGAGGAGGGGTCAAGGAGGAAACCATGGAGCCGGTGCTCGCGTTGTCCGCCGCCGGGCCCTGGCAGCTCATGGTCAGGCGGGGCAACGACTTCAACCGCGGCGCGCGAAAACTCGGCCCGCGCCCGGCCTTTCGCCCCGCCCTCCTGAACGCCCTCCTCGACGAGGGGAGAGCCCGGCGGGCGCCGCCGACGACTACGGGCCGTCGTCGTCGCGCCCGAGCGCGCCCGGGTCGACGTCGGAGGCCGATTTCGAGTGCGCGGCGCCGTGCTCGTCCCACAGCGTCCACGCGCCGACGCGGTGGCCGGTCCGGTACGCGCCCTGAGCGCGCTTCGCTCCCGACTCGTAGAACGTCCAGTCGCCCTCGCGCAGCCCCGCGCGATAGCCGCCCTCGCGCAGCACGCCGCCCTGCTCGTCCCAGAAGGTCCAGGCACCTTCGCGCAGGCCCGCGCGCGCCGTGCCCTCGGCCGCGAGCTGGCCGCTGGCGTGCCAGAAGCGCCACGTGCGCTCGACGTCGGGCGCGGCGCGCTCGCCGAAGTCGACCTCCGAGCGCGGCTTCCCGTCGGCGTACCAGGTGCGCCAGCGGCCGGCCGGACGATCGTTCTCGAAGTGGCGCTCGACGAGCAGCGTGCCGTCGGGCGCGAACTCGCGCTGCACGCCGTCGCGCTCGACGCGCCCGCCGGGCCACACGAGCACCTGGCTCTCATCGCGCACGTGCGCGGTGTCGGGTGCGCCCGAGGCGCCGGCGTAGTACGTCCGTCGCATCTCGTGCGTCGGCACGGGCGGCGTCGCATCCGGCTGCGCGCGCTGCACCAGACAGGCCGGCGCGAGCAGCGCGAGCACGATCGCTGCCGCTCGGGCGCGCATGGCTCAGTGCTTGGCGGCGCTCGAGCGGCGCGTGCGCAGGTTCAGCATCTCGACGAACACGGAGAAGGCCATGGCGAAGTACACGTAGCCGCGCGGGATGTGCACGTCGAAGCCGTCCGCGATCAGGGCCACGCCCACGAGCAGGAGGAAGGCCAGGGCCAGCATCTTCACGGTCGGGTGGCGGTGGATGTAGTTCGCCACCGCGCCGGCGCTGAACATCATGAACACGATGGCCAGCACGACCGCCGTGATCATCACGCCGATCTGGCTGGCCATGCCCACGGCCGTGATGACCGAGTCGAGCGAGAACACGATGTCGAGCACGAGGATCTGCGCGATCACGCTGGCGAACGAGGCGCCCCTGGCCGTGGGGCCGTGCCCGTCGCCCTCCATGCTCGAGTGGATCTCGTGCGTGGCCTTGGCCAGCAGGAACAGGCCGCCCGCGATCAGGATCAGGTCGCGGCCCGAGAGATCGAAGTCCGACACCGTGAAGAGCGGCTGGGTCAGGCGGATGATCCAGCTCAGCATCAGGAGCAGGCCCACGCGCCCGATCAGGGCCAGCCCGAGACCGATCGAGCGCGCGCGCACGCGCTCGGCCTCGGGCAGCTTCCCGGCCAGGATCGAGATGAAGATGACGTTGTCGACGCCCAGCACGATCTCCAGCACGGTCAGCGTGAGGAGCGCGATCCAGGCCTGCGGGTCGGAGATCCAGCTCAAGGGCAATCCGTGGGGGTCGATCTCTGGGGAGGGAGGAGGGCGCGAGTACGCCAGGCGCGCCCGCTCCATGCAAGCCTTCCCGGCTCTTCAGGCATCGTGCTCCCCGCCCTGGCCGGTCATGGGCACGAAGCGCACGGGCAGGAGCTCCTGGCGCGTCACGCCCGCCGCCGAGCGCTGCAGCAAGACCAGCGTCTGCTCGCGCGTCCCGAGCGGCAGGATCAGGCGGCCGCCGGGCGCGAGCTGCCCGAGCAGGGACGCGGGCACGCGCTCGGGCGCGGCCGCCACCAGGATGGCGTCGAAGGGAGCCGCCTCGGGCCAGCCCGCGTGGCCGTCGCCGCAGCGCACCTGCACGCGTCCGTAGCCGAGCTCGGCCAGGCGCGCGCGCGCCGCGGCGCACAGCTCGGGCACGATCTCGAGCGCCCACACCTCGCGCGCGAGCTCGGCCAGCACGGCCGTCTGGTAGCCGCTGCCCGCGCCCACCTCGAGCACGCGCTCGTGGCCCTCGAGCGCGAGCGCCGCGCTCATGAAGCCCACGATGAAGGGCTGCGAGATGGTCTGTCCGTGTCCGATCGCGAGCGGGCGGTCCTGGTGGGCCTGGCGCTCGAGCCCGGCCGGCACGAAGCGCTCGCGCGGCACGCGTCGCAGGGCGTCCAGCACGCGCTCGTCGACGATCCCGCGCGCGGCGAGCTGCTCGGCCACCATGCGCTCGCGCTCGGCGGCGGGAGAGCGCGTCTCCGCACTCACGGCCGCGCCGCGGCGCGCAGCGCCTGCTTGGAGATCTTGCCCGAGCCAGTCTTGGGCAGCTCGGAGAGGAAGCGGATCGCCCGCGGCGCCTTGTAGGCCGCGATGCGCGCGCGGCAGAACTCGATCAGCTCGTCCGCACCCACGCGCCGGCCGTCCTTGAGCACGACCGCGGCGTTCACGCACTCGCCCCAGGTCTCGTCCGGCAGGCCGAACACGGCCGCCTCGAGCACGGCCGGGTGCTCGTACAGCGCGTTCTCGACCTCGGTCGAGTACACGTTCTCGCCGCCGGTCAGGATCATGTCCTTCTTGCGGTCGACGATGTTCACGAAGCCGTGCGCGTCGAGCACGGCGAGATCCCCCGTGTACAGCCAGCCCTCGCGCAGCGCGCGCGCCGTCTCCTCGGGCCGCTTCCAGTAGCCGCTCGTCACGGTCGCGCCGCGCACGCGGATCTCCCCCACCGTGCGGTCGTCGGCCGGCACGCGCGCGCCGCGCTCGTCGACCACCTCGAGCTCGATCCCGCCGAAGGGCCGGCCCGTGCGCGCGCGCCGGCGCAGCACCTCGTCGGGCGCCGCGCGCCGCAGCGCCTCGGGCAGGAGCCCGAGCGTCAGGTAGGGGCAGGTCTCGGTCATGCCGTAGGTCTGCGCGTACTCGCAGCCCAGCACCTCGAGCACCTGGCGCACGAGCGCGGGCGCGATGGGCGCGCCGCCCGAGAGCACGAGGCGCAGGCTGGGGCAGGGTCCGGAGAGCGGGCTCTCGACCAGGCGCTTCAGCATGGTCGGGATCAGGTTGGTGAGCGTGATGCCCTCGCTGCGCACGAGCGCCAGCGCCGCATCGGCCTCGAAGCGCGGCGCGACGACGTGCAGCCCCCCCACCTGCGTCAGCGCGAACGTGGCCCAGGCATCGGCCAGGTGGAAGAGCGGCGCGAAGTGGCCCCAGCGGTCGCGCGCGCAGAGGTCGAGCTCACGCACGGCCCACTCGGCGTGCGTGCACACGTTGCGGTGCGTGAGCATGACCCCCTTCGGGCGCCCGGTCGTGCCACTCGTGTAGTAGAGCTGGGCCACGTCGTCGGGCGCGACGCGCGCCGGGCGGAAGGGTGCTGGCGGTGGCTCGTCCTCGGACCACAGCCAGTGCTCGACCGGCGTGGCGCGCGCGCGCAGCGCCTCCACGAGCTCGGCCAGGGAGCGGCCGGCGATCAGAAGGCGCGCGCCCGCGTCGGACAGGATCTCGGAGAGCTCGGGCGGCGCCAGGCGGTGGTTCAGGGGCGCCAGGATCGCGCCCAGGCCGGCGGCCGCGAAGTAGCACTCGAGGTAGGCGCCGCGGTTCCAGTCCAGCACGGCCACGCGCTCGCCCGGCCCGATGCCGAGAGCGCGCCACTGGGCCGCGCGCGCGCCAACGCGGGCGGCGAACTCGGCGTAGGTCGAGGCGCGCGCGCCCTCGCGCACCGCGGGAGCGGCGCCGAAGCGCCGCTCGGCCTCCTCGAGGATCGCCCAGATCGTCGCGTGGGCCATGCTCGCGGAAGTTTGTATCCTCCCCGCCCCTCCCCGCCAGCTTCCGCCCCGCCGACGACATGGAGAACCACGTGCCCCCCGCCGGTCGCCCGCGCCTGCTCCTCGGCTGGATCGGGCTCACCTCGGCCTGGGTGCTGGCCGGCGCGGTGTTCAAGCTCTTCTGGGGCACGCCGGCGCTGCTGCCGCCGCTCGTGCGCCGGGTGCCCTTCGAGCTCGGCGTGACCTACAACCTGGCCATCGGGATCGAGCTCGCCATCGCGGCCGTGGCGCTCACGCGCCCGCGCTGGGGCTGGCTCCTCCTGACGGCGCTGTTCGTCGTGTTCGACGTCGTGCTCACGACGCAGATCGCCGCCGGGGCCACGAACTGCGGCTGCTTCGGCGCCAAGTTCAGCATGCGGCCCGAGGTCATGCTGGGGATCGACAGCGTGCTCCTGGTGGTCATGCTCGCGCAGCGGCCCTGGAAGCGCCTCGGCCCGGGGCTGCCGCCGCTCGTGCCCATCGCGCTGGCGGCCGTGGCCCTGGCGCTGCCCTGGTTCCTCGACCGCCAGGTGAAGCAGGGCGAGGTCGTGGCCGACGGCCAGCCGGTGCGCGACGCCTGGCAGGCGCTCGAGGTCGAGAAGTGGGTCGGGCAAGACATCTGGGAGACGCCCCTCGGCCAGCCGCCGCTCTCGAAGTACCTCGACGTGAACCAGCTGCCGCTGGACGGACTGTGGGTGTTCTGGCGCGCGACCTGCGACCACTGCGCGGCGCACCTGGAGCACATGGAGACGGCCGAGACCGGCCAGCGCCTGGTCACGCTCGTGCAGCTCGAGGAGCGCAGCGACACGCTCGCCAACCGCGTCGTGCACCGCATGCCCAGCGGCAACTTCGTGAAGATGGCCACGCTGCCGGCGGCCTTCACCTACGTGCTGCAGACGCCGGCCGAGCTCGTGCTCGAGGGCGGCAAGGTCGTGGCCGCCAAGGAAGGCGTCACGCCCGAGACTGGGCTGTAGCCAGGCGTCGAGCTAGCCCGGCTTCTTGCCCTCGGGCCCGCGCTCGGGGCGCTTGCCTTCTCCACCGGGCCCGCCGGGGCCAGGACCGCTCGCGCCCTTGTCGTCCTCGACGCCCGTGAGCTTGCCGAAGTAGGCCGGCATCTCGACGCCGCCGACGTCCTTCATGATCTGCATCATGGGCGGCAGCGCGCTCGAGAGGCCGCGCAGGAAGTTGGCCGTGGCGTTGGCGCCGTTGGGACCGGCCTGGCCCGAGTCCCACACGACGACCTTGTCGAACTTCACGTTGCCGATGGCCTTGGCGGCCGTCTCGGACAGGTGGTCGAGGTGCTCGAGCATGAGCATCTGGAAGGCCTGCTGCGCGCCGCCGCAGCTCTCGACGATCATCTTCAGACCCTCGGCCTTCTTGGCCAGGATCTCGTAGTTGCCGCGCGCCTCGGCCTCGAGCTTGGCGAAGATGGCCGCGGCCTCGCCCTCGGCCTCGATTCGCCGCTGCGCCGCCTGGGCCTCGGCGTCGACGATGGTCTTGGCCTTCTCGGCCTTGGAGGTGGCCTCGAGCTGGGCGCGCTTCTCGGCCTCGATCTTCTCGGCCTGGGCCGCGGCCGCGCGCGCCTCGGCGCGGTACTGGGCCTCGAGCACGGCCGCCTGCGCCTCGCGGAAGCGCTTCTCGCCCAGCTCGTAGGCCTGGGCTTCCTTGACGCGTAGCTCGGCGTTCGTGCCGGCGACCTCGGCCTTGGCCTTGTTCTCGCCCGAGACGGCCTTGGCGTTCGCATCCGCGACGCGCACGCGCATCTCGCGCTCCTTGTCGCGCATCTGGGCTTCCTGCTCGAACTGGGCGGCCTGCTCACCGACGCGCTTGTCGCGCTCGAGCTCGGCCAGCTTCACGGCGCGCTCGCGCTCGGCGTCCTTGGTGCCGATGTCGCGCACCTTCTCGGCGTTGGCCACGTTGACCGCGCGCTCGCGCTCGGCCTCGGCCACGCCGATGGCGCCGCGCTTGTTCTGTTCGGCCACGTCGATCTCGGCCTGCTGGATGGCGGTCGAGGCCGCCTTGCGCCCGATGGCCTCGATGAAGCCCGACTCGTCCTTGATGTCGCGGATGTTGACGTTGATCAGCACCAGGCCGATCTTCTTGAGCTCGGGCTCGAGCGCGCTCTGCACCTTGCCCAGGAACACGTCGCGCTCGCGGTTGATCTCCTGGATGGCCATCGAGGCGATCACCTGGCGCAGCTGGCCGAAGATGATGTCCTCGGCCTGCTTGATGATGTGCGGCGTATCGAGGCCGAGCAGGCGCACGGCCGCGTTGTTCATGGCCTCCTCGTCGGTGCCGATCGCGACGGTGAAGATGCTGGGCACCGAGACGCGGATGTTCTCGGAGGAGAGCGCGCCCTCGAGCGGGATCTCGATCTGCAGCGGATCGAGGTCGAGGAACTCGTAGGACTGGATCAGCGGCCACACGAAGGCACCGCCGCCGTGCAGCGGGCGCGAGGACTGGCCCGCCCCGGTCTTGCCGTAGATGACCAGGATGCGGTTGGACGGGCAGCGCTTGTAGCGCGTCGCGATCATGAGCGCGAAGCCGGCCAGCACCAGCACGGCCGCCGCGACCCCGATGACGACGATCAGTTCCTGCGGGACGCCCGATTGCTGGGCGACGAGAGCCAGAGTCATGCCTTTTCCTCCTCCAGCGCCACGACCTCGAAGGTGTCGGGCGTACTCATGCGCGTGATCTTGACCAGCGTCCCGGTGGGCAGCTCCCTGCCCAGCGTGAACGCGCTGAATTCCGCCGTGCGGCCCTGCACCTTGACCGTGACCTTGCCGAAGCCCGCGTTGCCGCCGGGCACGCGCAGGTAGACGCGCGCCGACTGGCCGAGCGCGTTCTTGGGGTCGAGGTTGCCCTTGGACTGCAGCCGGCTCTGGGCGCGCAGCATCCACGCCACCGCCATCATGAGCGCCACGCCGACCGCCAGCGCCACGAACACGTTGAGCGTGGGCGACCAGCCGCGCGCGGTGCCGTACCAGCCCGTCAGGCCGAAGAAGGTCAGGAACGACGCCACCGCGCGCACGGAGAAGAGCTGGAAGGCGCTGTCGTGGCCCTCGCCCGCGTGGCCGTCGTGTCCGCCCGCGTCGACGTCGTGGTGCAGGTCGACGTCGGGGTGGCCGTCGCCGACGCCGAGCAGGAGCAGCACCGTCTGCAGCACGAGCACCGTGCCGCCCGCGGCCGCGCAGGCCATGTACGTGGTCTGCATCGTCCAATCGGCGAGGAAAACTGCGAAGAACGCGCTCGGCATGCTCGTGACCCCTCCACCGTCGCGACCGCGGCGCCGGAGGCGAGAGCGTACTCGGCCTCGCCCGCCTCATTCAATCGAAGGCGCGCGTCCCCGAGGCGCACGGCCCTATACTGCCGGGCTCATGCCCTGGCACGACCTGCCCCTGCTCGACCTCAGCACGCATCTCATGGAGATGCTCGGGCGCTTCGGCTACATGGGGCCCTTCGTCGGGTTGCTCCTGTGCGGGCTGGGCATCCCGTTGCCGGAGGAGACGTTCCTGCTGATGGCGGGCTACTTCCTCTACAAGGGCGAGGTCGAGTTCGTGCGCATCACGCTCCTGTGCTCGTCGGCGATCCTGCTGGGCGACTCGCTGCCCTACTGGCTCGGGCGGCGCTACGGCATGCACGCGCTGGAGATGCCGTGGGTCTCGCGCGTGCTGCACCCCGAGCGCTTCCAGCGCTTCCAGAAGCGCTTCCGGGACCACGGCAACTGGGCCATCTTCTGCTGCCGCTTCCTGCCACTCCTGCGCATCCCCGGCTACTTCGTGGCCGGCACGATGGGCATGCGCTACCCGCGCCTGCTCGTGCTCGACGGGCTGGGCGTGGCCCTGACCGTGCCGATCTCGATCTACCTCGGCAAGGTGTTCGCCCTGCAGACCGAGCGCCTCAAGGAGACCGTGCACGACCTGCACCTGATCCTGGGCATCCTGGTGGTGGTGCTCGTGCTGGTGATCCTGCTGCGCACCTGGCGCAGCCGCGTCTTCCCCACCGGTCCGGCCAAGGCGGCGCAGAAGGTCCTTCCGCCGGAGGACTAGCACTCGCGCCGGCAGGTTCCCCTGGCGCCGGCGCGGGACCCGGCTACGATAGGCCCGCCCCCCGACGGAGGACCTGCCCATCGAAGCCAAGACCCTCGCGGCGTTTCTCGCGCGCCTGTGCCAGGACAAGAAGGCCGAGGAGATCGCCGTCGTCGACGTGAGCGAGCGCCTGGGTCTGGCCGACTACTTCCTGCTGGTCACGGGCCTGAACAGGAACCACGTGCGCGCGCTCGAGAACGAGCTGCACGTGCGCACCAAGGCCGCGGGCGTGCGCCACAAGCCGGCCGAGGGCGAGGGCCTGTACTGGTGGGTCGTGCTCGACTTCGACGACGTGGTCGTGCACCTGATGCAGCCCGAGGCGCGCGAGTACTACGACATCGACCGGCTGTACACGGATTGCGCGCGCCTGGATTGGGAGTCGATCGAGCTCCCGGCCGAGTCGGGCCTGAGCGCGGCCGAGGCCTAGACCCGCTAGCGGCGTCCGCCGCCGCCGTCGAACAGGGGTAGCAGCGTCTCCTCCACGTGCTGGAAGAGCTGCGCCGTCGCGCGCGTGTCGCGCAGGCAGTACTCGCCGATCTCCTCGATGCGCCCCTCGCGGTAGGCGCGCGCCACCTGCGAGCCGTCGATCGAGCCCTTGGGGCTCTCGACGTCGAAGCGCCGGCACCAGTAGTCGAGCTTGTAGTGCTCGCGCCACGAGCCGTGGAAGGTGAACACCTCGTCCAGGTCGACGTGCTGCCCGAGGTTGAAGCGGTTGCCGCACAGGTTCTGGCTGGGCACGACGCCGAGCTGCGCCGAGCGCAGCATCAGGATCGGGCCGTCGTAGGCGCGGCCGTTGAACGACACCAGCCGTGGTCGCTTGCGCTCGACGATCTCCCAGAAGCGCTCGAGCAGGCTCTTCTCGTCGCCGCGGTAGACGTCCGAGCCGGGCACGCGCTTCCATTCCTGCTGCTCGGCCGGCGGCCCCTCGAGCAGGCACAGGCCGCGGTCCTTCTCCAGGTTCCACATGCCGATGGCGATGATGCTGCCGAGCCCCGGGTAGAGCGCCGTGCGCTCGGGCGTCGCGGCGCGGTCCTCCTCGCTGCGCGCGCGCTGCAGGAGGTATCCGCGCGTGATCTCGTCGACCTCCTCCCACTGGAAGCCGGCCACCTCGATGTCGAAGGCGATGACGGGAGCCATGGGCGCAGAGTCTAGGCTCCGCGCACGCGGATCTGGAGCGCGCCGAGCAGGAGTCTAGCCGCGCTCGGGGCGCGCCCGGCGGGCGCGCAGGACCAGCACGGCGAGCAGCGCCAGCATCCAGCCGCCGCCCGCGAGCGCCTCGAGCACGGCGCGCGGCGGGCTCGGCGGCGCGACCGGGACCATCGTGCAGCTCCCGCCGCCTCCGCCGCCGCCGAAGGTGAAGGCCGCCGGCAGGAGCGCCCCCTGGCCGGTCGCGTCGTCGACGACCAGGACGCTCGCCGGCCCCCGGGCGTGCTCGGGCGTCTCGACCGTGAGCGTCCCCGCGTCGACGAAGGTCACGGAGGCCGCCTCGACCGCGCCCACGCCCGTGTCCGCGTCGGCGCCGAAGAAGACGCGCGCCGCGGGCGTGAAGCCGCTGCCCGTCAGCGTGACCACGTCGCCACCGGCGGACGTGCCCGCCTCGGGCGCGAGTGCGTCCAGCGTCGGATCGGCCTGGGCCGCGAAGGCGAAGCTCGAGCTGGCCGTGGCGCCGTCGGGGTTCTCGAGCTCGAGCGCGTAGGGCCCGCCCACCACGCCCGCCGCGGTCGTGAAGCGCGCGCGCGTCCCGTCCTCCACGCTCACCGCGCCCTGCGCGACCCCGTCGATGCGCACCACCAGGCCGTCGGCGAAGGCCGAGCCGGCCAGCACGACCTCGGTGCCGCCCAGGGCCTGGCCCGCGCCCGGGAAGACGGCCTCGATCACGGGCGCTGTGCGCGCCGTGAAGCCGTCCACCAGCCGCCCCTCGACGCCGCTCGGGTCGATCACGACCACGTCGTGCGCGCCGGCCGTGGTCGCGCCGGTCGTGAGCAGGATCGTGTCGGGCTCGATCACGGTCGCGTCCAGGCCGTCGGTGTAGATGCGCTCGCCGATGACGACGCGCGCGCCGGCGTGGAACTCGCTGCCGGTCAGCGTGAGCGCGCTCCCGCCCTGGACCGAGCCGCTGGCGGGTGCGACCAGCGACAGCACGGGCGAGGGCGGCGTGATCTCGAGCGCGGCCGGCAGGATCGTGCGCTTGCCGGCCGCGTTCACCACCTGGAGATCGACGTGTCCGCGCTCCTCCCCGGCCGGCACGGTCACCTGGAAGGTCACCTGGCTGACGAACCATGTGGGCGGCCCGAGCAGGATGTCCGGGTCGCTGGCGCTCAGCGTCGATCCCGCGGCGAGGCCCGTGCCGTGCAGCGTGACCGTGCGGCTCTGGCCCTGGATCACGCGCACGGGGAACGGGTCGGCGAACGTGCCCAGGTTGAGGGCCACGTCCGCGCCCACGGCGAGCACGCCCATGGCCACGCTCTCGCCGGCCGTGATCGTGGCCGTGGAGGCGTAGATGGCCGGCTCGAAGTCCGTGGCGACATCGCCCGAGTAGCCCGATCCCAGGTTGCCGCCGCTGACCGGGTTGTCGAGCGGGCGCGCGTACACGGCGTAGCTCGAGGGCGCGAGCCCGCGCAGCGAGAAGGCGCCGTGGACGTCGGCCAGCACCGAGCCGGCCGTGCGCCCCTGGGCGTCGACGGCGACGACGTAGGCGCCGGCCACGCCCGAGCCGTCGGAGGCGCGCGCGACCGTGCCCGTGATGCGCCCGGCGACACCCGCGGGATAGGCGTCGCGCAAGCCGGTGACGTCATCGGCCGAGAGGCTGCGCTGCAGGAGGACGTGCGTGTCGACGTAGGGGAAGAGCGTGGCGCCGGTGGCGCCGCTGTGGTCGAGGCCCAGGAGGTGCCCGAGCTCGTGCGCGGCCACGTCCTCGACGTCGAAGCGTCCGACCTCGCCCGAGGTCGTGAAGTGGTAGCCCGCGCCGTTGAAGAGCACGTCGGCGTCCTGGATCACGCCGCTCGAGAAGAACCACACGGGCGTGATGGCCACCGTGGCCGAGCCGGAGGGGAAGAAGCCCGAGGCGTTGCTCTCGTCGAACAGCATCAGGTGCACGCCCGAGGAGGCCCAGTCCGTGCGCGCCTGGGCCGCGGGCGAGGCGTCCTCCACCAGCGTGGCGCTCGTGCCCGTGACCGCGTTCCAGTCCTGGATCGCCAGGCGCAGCGCGGTCTCGTGGCTCGCGTCGGCGATGTCGTCCGAGCCGGTGGAGTGGATGACGATGCCGACGTTGCCCGGGCTGCTCCAGCGCAGGAGCACGCCGTTGGTCGGGTGCTTCAGGCGCACGTGGGCAGCCAGGCGCGCGCCGGCGTGGGCGATCAGTCCGGCCACCAGCGCGGCCCACAGGACCCTCCTCATCGGCCGAGGCCCGGCGCGGCGGCCTCGGCGTTCAGGGCGGCCTCGATCGCGGCCACGCACTCGGCGTAGTCGAGCACGAGCGTCCCACCCCGCTGCGCGTGCGCGCCGTCCGCGTCCACCAGCGCCAGGGCCGAGAGGTCGCCCGCCAGGCGCTTGGCCCCGCCGGGCAAGCGCTGCACGGCGAGCTTCCCCTGCGCGAGGCCGGTGGGCATGCGCAGGCCGGTCGCGCCCTCGGCCGACAGGAACAAGAGCACGTCCTCGCCCGGCGCCAGGCCCGGCATGCCCGGGACGAGCAGGCCGCTGCCGTCGGCGCGCACGCCGCCGGGCAGGCGCACGGCGCGGTAGGGCTCGTCCGCGCCTTTGAAGGTGCGCGCGACCTCGATCAGCCACTCGGTCAGCAAGAGGCCGTCCTGCTCGAGGGGGTGCTGCGAGAGCACGCGCCCCTCGACGACCAGCTCCGAGCCGTGCACCAGGCCGGGGAGGTCGAGGCGCAGGGCCGTGCCGGCGCTGGCCTCGCGCTCGGGCAGGTACAGGGCCAGGGAGAGGTCGAACGCGAACAGCGCGAGTGCGGCGAGGAAGAGCCGCATGGAAAGCTCCGGGATGGGGACGAGCGCGGGGGGAGCGGCGCTCGTCCCCCTCCATCGGAAGGCGCCGAAAGGGCCCTTGAGGCCGCCTCCGGACACGCCGGGTAGGCTTCTCCGGCCGAGGCTCGTTCTTGGACTCCCCCCGCCTGATCGCCCAGCTGTGCGCGCGTTTCGGGGTCACCCAGGACTTCGGCCGCCGGCTGCAACCCCTGGTGGAGCGCGCCCTGGCGGCCGAGCCGGGAAAGCAACGGCTTCTGCTCGAGCTCGTGGAGCGCAGCTTCGCCGAGGAGGCGAGACGCCTGGTGCGCGAGCGCCCGGGCGGCGTGGACTGGCGCGCGTTGACGACCGTGGCGAGCCTGCTGCACAGCTGGGAGCCCCCGGCCTGGTTCGAGCGCTGGGATCGGCCGATCGAGCTCTCCTGAAACGCGAAGACGCTTCCCGGTCGGGAAGCGTCTTCCGGTTCGAGCGTGCGCGTGCCGGACGAGCGTTCGACGCCCGGCCGCAGGAGCCGGACTAGCGGCGGCGGCCGCCGCCGGCCTTCTTCTCGGCGCTGACCTTGTGCTCGAGGGTCGTGTCCTTGCCGGCCGCGACCGTGACCTTGGCGGTCTTGCCCTTGCCGAGCTCCTCGTGCCACCACGAGATCTCGTACTCGCCCGCGGGCAGGCCCTCGATCTTGAAGCTGCCGTCGGCGCCGGTGACGGCGTACTTGGCCGCGTCCGTGACGACGACGTAGGCCTTCATCCACGGGTGCACGTCGCACTTGACGTCGATCACCTCGGCCTTGTCGAGCAGCTGGTCGGCGTTGCCGGCCGGGGCGATGTTCTTGTTGATGGCCGAGTTCTTCTTGGCGTAGGTGTGGATGTTGTGGTTGGTGTCGTCGTTGTTGAGGAAGCGCAGCGTCGCTCCCACCGGCACCACGGCCACGTGCGTCTTGAAGTGGCAGCCTTCCTGGTCGAACTCGACCGGCTCGGTCGGCACGGTCGGCTTCACACCCGCGAGCTCGATCGTCATCACGACGTTGGCGACGCCGCCCGCGGCGTCGATCATGAGCGACTCGTCCTTCTTGCTCATCGAGTCGTGCTTGCAGCCCGTGGTGGCCTTCTCGTCCATCACGTGGTCGGGCTTGGGCTCGGGGCGGTCGCCCTCCCAGACGACCTTGCCGGAGATCGAGCCGACCTCGTCGCCCGTGACGGGCCGGATGGTCGGGGCGGAGAGCGCGGCGGCGGCGGAGATCAGGGTCAGGATGAACATGGGCGTCCTCTGGTGAGCGGGGTTCGGGGTGGTCAGTCGCGGACGGCGCGGTCGAGGTTGTAGAGCCAGGTCAACACGCCCTCGATCTGCTGCCCGTTGGGCAACGGCAGGAACTCCTGCCACTGGGGCTCGTCGCCCGAGAAGTTGGCCGGCATGGACGTGCCGGGGTAGATGCGCGCGGGATCGGTGAGCCACGTGCGCGTCCAGTCCGGGCGCAGACGCTCGCGCGTGAGGTCGAGGTCGGGCGCCCAGGCGATGGGCGTGCTCTGCGAGGGCGGCGCCGCGCGCAGGAAGTGGCACTGCACGCAGTTGGGACCCTTGACGACCATGTCGTGCACGCGCTGGAAGAACTGCGGATCGCCGGCCAGTACGGGGTCGAGCGTCGAGGGTGAGCGCTGCGGGATGGATTCATAGGCCGGGTCCACGGGACCGGCCATGTGGAATCCTTTCTGGTCGCCGTAGCGGCGCAGGAAGTCGAGCCCGGTGGCGATCTCGACCGCCTGGCCATTGGCGATGCCGCGCACGACGGCGGCGCTGCCCTTGAGGTTCATCTCCACCATGCCCTGCGCGACCTGCTCGGGCGTCTGGTCCAGCGCCAGCATGAGCGAGCGCGCGTAGCGCGCCGGCCAGTCGCGGCTGGAGCGCTGCGCGAAGTAGTCGGCCACGGCGCCGGGCTCGCCCTCGAGCCAGTGGAAGGTGGGCATGCGCACGCGCACCTGGTGGCGCAGCGGCATGGGGTCGAGCAGGAAGCGGTAGAACCAGTCGCGCTGGAGCTTGCCACCCTCGTCGAGCAGCACCGGCGGCGCGAAGGTCCAGCGCACCTTGTCGTACACCTCCTCGGTGTAGTTGCGGCGCTGTCCGTCGACGTCCTCCACGTCCTCGTGGTGATCGTCGCCGTACAGGTAGTACTCGGTCACCACGTCGACCAGGTCGCCGCCGTGCGGCGGGTAGGCCCGGATCGACTCGACGTCGCCGACGAGCACGGTGTCGCCCGTGCGCCCCAGCCCGGGCTCGGGCTGCAGGAGCTGCACGACCACCTCGTCCAGCTCGGCCACGTCGGCCTCGTACTTCTTCACGTACTCCTGGAAGCCCTCCATGGGCGGCGGCAGGACGTCCTCGTCGAACACGAGGAACTGGCCGTGCACGGAGTGCGCGACGCCTTGCTCGTCCTTGAAGTCGATGCGACCCGGGTCGAGCACGTGGCAGCCGGCGCAGTTCTTCTGGCGCACGACGCGCAGGCCGGTGTCCATGGACTGCTCGTCGGCCGTGGGCACCATGCGCGCGCGCG
>Ga0315910_10000649_pt1 | contig 33905 bp, 28 predicted proteins | sample EdamamesoilMG_FD_204470 | JGI IMG/M metagenome (GOLD analysis project Ga0315910, IMG submission 204470) | Garden soil microbial communities collected in Santa Monica, California, United States - Edamame soil | ecosystem: Environmental > Terrestrial > Soil > Garden | place: USA: California... | reverse complement strand
AACGCACAGGGATCAAGATTTCCCTGCAGCACTTTGGCTGGCAGTAAACTTTTGGATTCTTCAATACCCATGTTCCAGTCCAGTCCTACCACATTACAGTTTATAGTGTTCATTTGTTGACGGGCGAAGAATGCACCTTTCGCAAATACTATTGTGGGTACTTCAGTAACGGCATCGCAGATTTGTGAAATATACCGCAGTGAAAATTCTTCATATTGGTCCGGACTTAGAACGCCCGCCCATGAATCAAAAATCTGAACGATGTCGGCACCTGCGCTTATCTGTGCTTTTAGGTAATTGATCGTACTCTCCGTTATCATCGACAGCAGCGTATGTGATAGTTCAGGTTGGGTATACAACATCTTCTTGGCTGCGCTGAAGGTCTTGGTTCCTTTGCCCTCCACCATATACGAGAAGATCGTCCACGGGGCTCCGGCAAAACCGATCAGCGGTACGCGGCCATTCAATTCACGCTTGGTCAGCTTGATGGCGTCCAGTACATACTGAAGTTCTTCGCCTTGCGAAACATGCAATGTCTTCAGGTCTGCTGCCGTTTCTATCTTTCGCGGAAACGATGGCCCTTTACTTTCTTCCATCAGGTAGGGCAAGCCCATCGCTTCGGGAATAACGAGTATATCCGAAAAAATGATGGCCGCATCTACCCCCAGAATATCCACCGGCTGAATGGTTACTTCGGTTGCCGCTTCGGGGGTTTTCACTAACGTTTTAAAATCTTTTATCGATTCTCTTACTTTTCGGTATTCGGGCAGAATTCTTCCGGCCTGGCGCATCAGCCATACTGGAGTACGCTCGTCTTTCTCACCTTTTGCTGTACGAATTAAAAGATCGTTCTGAAGTTGCATGCTGATAGTTTTTGAAAATCTGATGAACGGGCAAAAGTAGGAAGGGTTTTGAATTTATCGGTAATAAAAAAAACCTTATCCTTCGAAATTCCGGGATAAGGTTTACGATACAAATCTCAATCGCGTTTACAGCGCTGGTTGCGGCTGCTTACCTAATTCTTTTAGCAGTTTTGCATGGCCCAAAATGGCGTGTAAAAAGGTTGGCTCCGATTTATAGGGCAGGTCAAATTCCTGAGCGGTTTGCTTTACGATTTTCGAAATCTTTTTATAGTGCACGTGGCAAATGTTTGGAAAAAGATGATGCTCAATTTGAAAGTTAAGGCCACCGACATACCAGGAAAAGAATGTGCTGTTGTTGGCAAAATTGGTTGTGGTAAGCAGTTGATGAATAGCCCAACTGTTTTCCATCTTTCCGTCATCATCAGGCATTGGATATTCAGTGCCATCAATCACGTGCGCAGGTTGAAAAATGATTGCTAAAATAAATCCGGCCACATAATGCATTACCAAAAAGCCAATGAGCCATTGCCACCAGGTGATGTCCAGCAATAGCATTGGAATTACCAAAATGTATGTGAAGTAAAACAGCTTGCTGGCGATGAGTATAAACCACTCCACCCGAATATCCGCCCGCTGACGTTTCACCATACCGTCTTTGTTGTAGCGAACGATGCGTCTGAAATCATTCAACACCGTCCATACCAACGTGAGCAAACCATAAAAGAACCACGCATAGAGATGCTGAAATTTATGGAATGCTTTCCACTCGCCATGCGGAGTCATTCGTAAGACACCTCGTGGACTAATGTCTTCATCAACCTCGTGAATGTTAGTGTACGTGTGGTGCAATACATTATGTTGAACCTTCCAGTTGAATGCATTTGCTCCCACAAGGTTCATGGAATACCCCATCAAATTATTGATCCAACTCTTGTTTGAGTAGGCTCCGTGATTAGCATCGTGCATCACGGACAATCCGATACCGGCTTTACCTAAACCCATTACGATACAAAGCATCAGCATCCACCATGCGTTTGTTACCGCTCCGGCAATCAGAAAAACATAGGGAAGAAAATAAAGCGTGTACATGAATACCGTCTTCAATTTCATCTCGGTATTTCCCTGACGGCTGATGTTATTTGACTTAAAATATTCATTCACGCGCTGGTTCAACGTGGTGAAGAAATCCGATCGGGTTGCTGAAAATTTAATGTTGATGGATGCGCTCATGTTTGTGGTGTTTTATGTTTCCCCAAAAGGCATGAAGCGATTTGAAATACGGGAAAGAATTTCAAAGGTAGCGATAATAAAAGGATAACCGGGAGCCATGTAAGTATAATCCTACATATTCTCAAACTTAACCGCTACCAAGTAGTTGTTAGCCCTGTTTCTGACTGTCAACAGCGCTTCGCACCGAACCGTACTTGGTTAAGAGTTTTCTGGCCTGGTTTGCACTTACACCGAGTTCGTCCATAATCATGCGAACACCGCGGTCGATGAGCTTGTTATTCGTCAACTGCATATCCACCATTTTATTTCCACGTACGCGGCCGAGTCTGATCATCGTAGCCGTGGAAATCATATTGAGTACAAGCTTTTGTGCAGTACCAGATTTCATCCGAGTACTACCCGTTACTACCTCTGGTCCGGCCACAACTTCAACCGGATAATCGGCTTCTTTAGCGACTGCCGTATTCAGGTTACAGACAATACAGCCGGTAACAACGCCATTGGCACGCGCTGCTTTCAAACCTCCTATTACATACGGTGTGCGTCCGCTGGCAGCAATTCCAATCAACACATCTTGTTTGTTAATGCTGTGTTCTTCCAAATCTTTCCAGGCTTGTTCGGTATCGTCTTCGGCATGTTCAACAGCTTTTCGAATGGCTTTATCGCCACCAGCAATCAGCCCGATTACTTTGCCATGGGGCATTCCATAGGTAGGTGGAATTTCAGAAGCATCAACCACGCCTAAGCGACCACTGGTACCTGCTCCAATATAAAAAAGACGACCACCTTGTTGCATCTTTTCAACGATAACCGTAACCAGTGCTTCAATCTGCGGAATTACTTTTTCAACGGCATGTGGAACCGTCTTGTCTTCTGTATTGATGGTAACCAACAACTCATGAACACTCATTTTTTCGAGGTGCTCGTACGCTGACGATGACTCAGTAGTAGTCACTAATTTAAATCTTGTTGATGGTACAAGGTTAGTCCGGCAATTGGACCTTCCAGAATATTTTTTACTGTGATGCCTTTATCGTTTGCCACCTGGCGCAGAATGTCACTGAAGTAAAATGCAATCGAGCCGGTGAAATGTACTTTCAGGTTCTTGTAATTTTCGTACTGCATTACATTGTTCTCGTAAAATTCGGAGAAGCTGTCGTAAACCAATTTGTAGCAGTACGGTTCGCCAAGGTGCTGAAAGATAAAGCGTGTGAAACTCGCCAGGAATGCACTTGGTCTTTCCTGTTGATATACTTTCTCTAAAAACTCTTCGCGCGTTAATGGAAATCGTTCTTTGAATTGTTGGGCCAGTGTGGCGGGCATTTTTTCGCGCAGGTAATCCACCAGAAATTTACGACCGATGTTTGCGCCCGAACCTTCATCGGCCAGAATCCAGCCGAGGTTGGCAACATTGCCGGTAATTTTGGTGCCATCATACAAACAGGAGTTCGAGCCTGTACCCATAATGCAGGCAATGCCCGGTTCATGTCCGCAGAGGGCGCGCGCAGCTGCCAGCAGGTCCCAGCCAATCTCAATGTGTGCCTCCGGAAAAAACTCCAGGAATGCACTCTTGATCGTTAACTGATTTTTGGTGGATGAAACACCTGCGCCATAAAAGAATACCTTGCGAACCTCGTCTTTAATTTGAGGAACAAGGATGTCTTGCACACTGCGCTTCAAGTCTTCGATGGGTTGATAATATGGATTGAATCCGGGGGCGCTGGCCTGGCCTATGGTTCCGTCTTTTTGAAGAAGTCTCCAGTCAATCTTGGAGCCTCCGCTATCGGCAATAAGAATCATTGTAGTAGTATAACTCTGGGGTCTGGTTCTAAATTATGACAAAGCTATAATAGTAAATTACAACAAAAAACAACACAAAGATGTGTGTTCGTGTGTACCTGAAAAAAGTACATTTCTTTTACTGTTTCAGTCGACCAATCACCTGAAATTTGTCGAACACCATTTCGGTGTGAGGTGCCTCTTTCAATTCGTTTGTCAGGTCCTGACCCGCCCAATGTTCGTAGTGCTTACCATCGCGCCACAACCGGGATCGGGTTACCTCATAAATCAATCCCTGGTAGGCTACCCAGATATCCGGCTTGTCCTGTCCGTTACGAAGGGCAAGTTGCGCTTTGGTGAATTCTGGTAAGTTGGTTGTCACTTGGCGGCTGTCAGAGCACTGTAATCCTTAATGAGGGTGTACAACAATTTCACCGGGGGCAAGTCAGTCTCAATGTTCAACAAGGCTTTCAACTTTTCCACCACGGCCATTACGGGCTTTATGTTTCCGCTTTGCCGGTTTACAATGAGCGCCTGCTGTATGATCTCAATGTCGCGATCGTTCAACTGTATGGCCTGACTGAAAACCGGTTCGTATCCATCTTCAACTAAAGTAAAGACCGAATCGGCAGTAGTGTCTTCGGGCTTTACTAGTTTTACTACGCTGGTTCCAGCTACTACATCGCCTAACCGTTGACCTTTTGTGCTGGAGGCAATAGTTACCAGGGCAATGGTGCCTTGCATGGCCATCACTTCAAGAATACGAAAGAGCCAGCGAAGCAGGTAGTTTCCGATAGTAGGAGATGAGCCATCCAGGCGCACTACTTTAATTTTCATGGCGCGTTTGCCGGGGCTTTGGCCGCTCATCAACATTTCGAACAGCAAATGATACAACAAGTAAGGTATGGTAACAACCAGTATGTTCACCCACGAGTCGTTGATTTCCAGCAAATCAAATCCTAAAAAGCAGAGCAGCATGTACGCCACCAGAATGAATGAATCGATCAGGTAGGCTACCATCCTGTCGCCCAGGCTGGCCAGCGGATATTCAATGAAAACATTTTGGGTAGTCCTTACGCGGATGGTGTGAATCATAACGATGAAGCTCAGTATTTTTACCTATACTTGAAGCGATATTCCCTGCAATAAAATTAATGATGATGAATTTACGAAACGTTGCGCTGAATAGAATTGTATTGATTCTGATCGCGTCCATTTTTTATACGTGTGCAACCAAGCCAGCACCGGAGTTGGCATCCCTTCCGGATGAGCAGTTGAAATCGATTGCCGACTCGCTGGCACACCAATACATCCTCACAGACGGGCACGTGGACTTGCCCTATCGCCTCAATGTAAAACACTTCAGGTTAGAACGCGAATATCTGGGCATACCCATCAGCACCACCGAAGGCGACTTTGATTATGAGCGCGCGAAGAAAGGCGGGCTGGATGCGCCCTTCATGTCTATCTACATTCCTTCCCGGTATCAACTCAAACCCGACCATGGCAAGCAACTGGCCGACTCGCTCATTACCATGGTGCGCGGCATTGCTGAATCCATCCCCGATAAGTTTGCCCTGGCCGGCACTCCGGCAGAGATAGAAGCAAATTTTAAGCTTGGTAAAATCTCGTTGCCGATGGGCATGGAAAACGGAGCACCGGTTGGAAATGATATCAGTAACATAAAATACTTTTACGATCGCGGCATCCGCTACATCACGCTTACGCACGGCAAAGACAATCAGATATGCGACTCTTCGTACGACACGCTTCAAACCTGGAAAGGGTTAAGCCCCTTTGGTGAACAGGTAGTAGTCGAGATGAATCGCGTGGGTATTATGGTGGACATTTCGCACGTGTCTGACAGTGCCTTTTACGATGTGATGAAACTAGCCAAAGCTCCCTGCATTGCTTCGCATTCTTCTTGCCGTTACTATACGCCAGGATTTCAGCGTAACATGTCTGACGATATGATTAAAGCACTGGCTAAAAATGGGGGCGTAATTCAAATCAACTTCGGAGCGTCTTTCCTCGATTCGGTGGCACGCCAAAACACAGCCCTGCGCGATTCGCTCGAAAAAATACTACAGGATAAAAAAATGACATCAGCCGATCCGGCAGCACAACCCATCATTGAGCAATTTGGCAAACAACACAACGAACTCTTTTCGGATGTTGAACGCGTGGCCGATCATATCGATCATGTGGTAAAGCTGGTTGGCATCGATCATGTTGGCATCGGCTCAGATTACGATGGTGTGGGCGATAGCCTGCCCCTTGGTCTTAAGGATGTCTCAACCTATCCTAACCTCATCTTTGTTTTACTGAAACGTGGCTATACTCCTGAAGATATTGAGAAGATTTGCTCCGGAAATGTTTTCCGCGTTTGGAATAAAGTGATTGAAGTGGCAGAAAAAGGTTAACGCCTGCACTCAGTCGAAAAAGTATAGAAATCGTTTACCGGCTATGAGAGAAGCGGCCTTTATTAAACTGAATCAAAAACGCTGGCAGGAGTTTGAAAAAATTCTGAACGCGGGCAGACCGCAGCCTGATAAGCTGGCAGAGATTTTTATACAACTAACAGACGATCTTTCGTTTGCCCGCACGCAGTATCCTGACAGTCGCACCACCAAGTATCTGAATGGCCTGACTTCAAAAATCCACCTGGAGATTTACAAAAACAAAAAGGAGGAGAAGAACCGCTTTATTCACTTCTGGAAATACGAGGTGCCCGAAGTGATGTGGCAAATACGCAAGCCGCTGCTGCATGCCTTTATGGTTTTTGTTATCGCGATTCTTATTGGCGTAGTGTCTACCGTTTATGATGACACCTTTACCCGGCTGATCATGGGCGATGCGTACGTAAACATGACAATAGAAAATATTAAGAGTGGCAACCCCACAGCTGTGTACGACAGCGACTCGGAGGCCAACTCATTCTTCATGATTACGCTCAACAACATTTACGTTTCGTTCCGTGTGTTTGTGTTGGGTGCTATCTCCACGTTGTTATCGGGGGCAATGCTCTTCTACAATGGCATTATGGTGGGCACATTTTTTACCTTCTTTTACCAGGAAAGTCAGTTTGCGGTAGGTGCTCCCGTTATTATGCTTCACGGTACCATTGAGCTTACGTCCATTGTCATTGCAGGTGCTGCCGGGTTTGTAATGGGCAATAGTATTATTTTTCCGGGTACTTACTCACGTCTGGAGTCATTCAGAAGAGGCGCTTTGAAAGGACTGAAAGTAATCACCGGGCTTGTGCCGTTTTTTATTGTGGCCGGGTTCATTGAATCTTTTATTACACGCTATACCTTTATGCATTGGAGTATAAAGGTGCTGATCATTGGGGTTTCGGCCTTTATCATGATCTACTACTTTGTACTTTATCCTTACCGGTTACACAAGCATGAGCAGTCACGACATCATTGATTTTAATCAGACGCGAAATTTCAGCGCCAAGATGAATGCCACTTACGGCTTCATCCGGCAGAATTTTAAAGGCCTTACTAAAAGTCTGCTCATCATTGCCGGGCCTCCGGTATTGATTTCCGGAGTATTCTTCATCGATATTTTTCAACGCATGATGGCCGCCTCAACGGGAGCTGAAGCCCCGGGCGCCTTTAACACGATTGATGATCTTCAATCGGCCAGCTTTGTACTTCAGTTTTTTGGCATTCTGTTGTTCATGCTGGTGGGGGGTGTCTTCACGGTTTCTACTTGCTTTGCCTACGTGTATCTGTACTACGAAAAAAAATCGACTGCCATTGATGTGCGTGACGTGTGGCAGCGCGTTCGTAAAACATTCTGGATGAATCTTCTGGGTATGATTGCTTTTTCGGTTTTCATGACCATTGCACTCGTTATACTCTTAATTCCCTTAGCCATCCTCATGTACTTATTCGCCACCATTTCTCCGTTCCTGATTATTGTGGTGTACCTGGGGTACTACCTGCTTGCCTTCTTCCTGGTGATCAACTTCTCTATGATTTTCGTGATTCAGAATTTTGAGTTGATCGGATTCTTTAAAAGCATTGACAAAATCTTTTCGCTCAACAGCGGAAAATGGTGGAGTACATTCGGCATCGGGGCTGTGAATGTGTACGTGCAATATGTATTCTCGTTTCTGCTGTTTATACCAGGTTATTTAATTTTGATTATTCAAAGCACACACACGCTTGATACACCGTTTAGTGAACCCAGTTTCTTCACGCAGTTGATCATGAGTGTTTCGTTTGTGCTCTACTTTCTGGCCAGCATCCTGTTGGCTACACTGCCCCTTATTGGTCTGGTGTTTCAATACTTCAACCTGGTTGAATCAAAATTAGCCCGTGGACTGATGGCCCGCATAGAAACTTTGGGCCAGTCGGATACGATCACCGATCACCATGGCGAGTATTAAAAAACTTTTCTACCTCACTTTGCTACTGCTGCTTTCCATGCCAGCATTGGCGCAAGCGGAAGGCGACATCGACAGCACGTCAGTTCAACAGTACTACGACAGCAGTACTGTGGAGGTACGGCATCTCAATCAGGCAACCATAGATGAGTTAAAAAGCGATGACGAATTGACGTACTCCACCGATCGCGCTACGGTTAGCTTATGGACGCGCTTCTGGCGGGCCTTACGCCAGTTGCTGGCCGAACTATTCTATCGTACCAGTTCTGGTGACGTGGGGAAACTTGTTATTTATGTTCTCGCGGTTATTCTGTTGGTGTATGCCGTTATTGCCTTGATGAAGCTGGACGCGGTTAAGATTTTTTTTTCAGGCAAAAGCCCTCAGCCGCTTGACCACACCATCATGGAAGAGAATATCCACGAAATGGATTTTGACAAGTTGCTGCATGATGCGCTGACACAAAAAGATTTTCGGTTGGCCATTCGGCTGTATTTTTTGCAGGGATTGAAGATGCTTTCCGACAAACAAATGATTCATTGGGAGCCTGGTAAAACAAATCATGACTACCTGAACGAATTGCAGACTTCGGAATTGAAAAAGGATTTTCGCGAACTGAATTATTACTTTGAATACACCTGGTACGGATACTTTGAATTAACGCCTGATCTGTTCAATCGTATTAAAGAAAAATTCGCAGCCTGGAAAAATAAAACACTAAACCGTTGAAGGACTGGAAATATATTTTCTACCTCGTTGCCGCATTTGTACTGTATGTGGGCGTACGGCTGTATGCGCCCACCAACCTGGATTGGTCTGTCACCTTTCATAAGGAAGATAAAAATCCGTTTGGAGGGTATGCCTTACATGAAACGCTTGGTCAGTTGTTCCCCGGAAAGCAAATCAATCAGAGTTACTTTACACTCTACGAACTTTACGATTCCATTGATCAACCCGTTAACTTCGTCAGCTTATCCACTTCGTTTTCACCCGGTAAAGAGGATGTGGAAATACTGTTGAAAAATGTTGAGCAAGGCGGCCATGCCTTTATTGCATCGCAGTACTTTTATGATGTTTTTGCCGATACACTGAATTTATCAACCAGCGATTATTTTTTCGAGGCCAATATTCACGGCTACCTCGATCAGAATGATACAGCAACAATAGCATTCGTCAGTACTTCGGTTGAACATGCTACGTACGAGTTTCCGCGAAAGAATACACACAATTATTTCGACTCCTTCGACTCAACCCGCACAACCATTCTTGCCGAAAACGATCTTAAGCTGCCGGTGCTCATCAAGGTAACGTGGGGAAAGGGAAGCCTGATACTCAGCTCCATTCCGCTGGCGTTCACCAACATCTACTTTCTGAAAGATGATCATTACAAATTCTGCGAAACAGCGCTGTCGTACCTTCCTGTTCAGGATGTGCACTGGACGGAGTACTACCACCTCGGTCGTATGGAAGTGCAAACGCCCTTGCGTTTTATTCTCACCACCGAACCCTTGCGCTGGGCCTATCTCATTACTATACTTTCGGTAATCCTGTATATGATTTTTGAAGCCAGGCGAAAGCAGCGTATCATTCCGGTAATCAAGCCACTGGCCAATACTACCCTGGAGTTTGTCAACACCATCGGAAACCTGTACTATCAAAACAGCGAACATAAAAGTATAGCCACCAAGAAGATAAATTTTCTGCTGGAACAAATCCGTTCGCGGTACTGGCTCAGCACTACTAAACTTGATGCCGTCTTCATCAATACCCTTGCCCGTAAGTCGGGCAACCGCGAAGAAGATGTAGCGAACCTGGTGAAGACTATCGTGCACATTCAGAATCAGGAACATCTTACGGCCGTGCAACTGCTCGACCTGAATGAGAAGATAGAATTGTTTTACAACCCGAAGAACTAACGATTTTAATTCAGAAGAATATGGAAGAAAATGTTTTCGAAAACCGCGTTGATTTAAAAGCACTGAACCAAAGCGTTGAGCAAATTAGAGCGCAGATCGCCACGGTAATTGTTGGCCAGGAGGCGATGATTGAATTATTGATCACTGCTATTCTGGCCGATGGACATGTGCTGATTGAAGGCGTTCCGGGTGTTGCCAAAACACTTACCGCCAAATTGCTGTCGAAAGTGATAGATGTAAATTTTTCGCGTATACAATTCACGCCCGATCTGATGCCCTCCGATGTGTTGGGAACTTCAATCTATAACCTGAAGAAATCAGAGTTCGAATTTAAGGCCGGCCCGATTTTTTCGAATATCGTACTGATCGATGAGATCAACCGGGCCCCGGCAAAAACACAAGCTGCATTATTTGAAGTAATGGAAGAACGGCAGGTTACGGTGGATGGTACTACCTATCCACTTGGATATCCGTACATGGTAGTGGCCACGCAAAATCCTATCGAACACGAAGGTACGTACCGGTTACCGGAAGCGCAGTTGGATCGTTTTCTCTTCAAGATCACGGTAAACTATCCAACGCTGGAAAATGAAATGGCCATCATCAGCGGTCACCATCAGCGCAAGGGGCAGCAACCGTTGCGTGAAGTAATGCCAGTATTGAAAGCCGAACAGATCAAAGCATTTCGACAGGCGGTGCAAAACATTATGGTAGAAAACAACCTCGTTAAGTACATCGCGCAGATCATTCACGAAACCCGAAACAATCCTTCACTTTTTCTGGGTGCGTCTCCACGGGCATCGGTGGCTGTGCTCAACAGTGCAAAAGCTTTTGCAGCCTTACATGGTCGCGACTTTGTTACGCCTGAAGATATTAAGGTAGTAGCCTTGCCGGTACTGCGTCATCGGGTTATCCTTACGCCTGATAAAGAAATGGAAGGTATTACGGCCGATGAAGTAGTGCGCCAGATCATCGACAAGATTGAAGTTCCCCGGTAAGTGAAACTGTTTCGCGCACTATACCTCAACAACCGGCTCTTCCTCGCCATCAGCGTGGTAGTGGTTTTATTTATTGCCAGCTTTATTGCCGGTGCGTTGGTGATTATTCCGAAAATATTTTTTCTGGTGGTGTTAGCCGTGACGCTGGCGGATGCCATTTTACTTTTTCGTGTGCGCAAGGGCCTGCATGGTTATCGGTTTACACCCGAAAAACTTTCCAATGGCGATGAGAACGAAATCAGAATTTATGTTGAAAATTTTTATCCCTTCAAAATAGACGTAAACGTAGTGGATGAAATTCCACATCAATTTCAAAGGCGCGATCTTAATTTTGAACTTGCACTTTCATCAGGAGAAACGAAATCAATTAAATATTTTCTGCGCCCTGTAAAACGTGGAGAGTATTCATTTGGATCGGTTAATATTTTTGTGAGCAGTCCGCTGGGGTTTCTGGTTCGCAGGTTTCGGTTTTCAGCCGATGCCATTGTGCCGGTTTATCCGTCCTACATCCAGATGCGAAAGTACGAGCTGTTGGCCATCTCTAACCGGTTAACGGAAACAGGGATAAAGAAAATCAGGCGCATCGGCCACAACATGGAGTTTGAGCTGATCAAAGAATACGTAAGCGGAGATGATTTTCGTACCATCAACTGGAAAGCCACCGCGCGGAAAAATAACCTGATGGTAAATCACTTTCAGGATGAACGCTCGCAGCAAGTTTACAGCCTCATCGACAAAGGTCGTGTGATGCAGATGCCGTTTAATGGATTAAGCCTGTTGGATTACGCCATCAACGCAAGTCTGGTCATTTCAAGCATTGCCATCAAAAAATCAGATAAGGCGGGCCTTCTTACTTTTCAGGATAAAATAGGTACGCTTCTTCCGGCAGCACGGCAGAACAGCCAGATGTCGCAAATCATGGAAGTGCTTTACAATCAAAAAACTGCCTATCGCGAAACAGATTTTTCGGTAGTATACAATCACGTGCGCAGAAAAATCACACAGCGAAGTTTGCTGTTGTTGTTCACCAACTTCGAATCCATTTACAGCCTTCACCGTCAGCTACCGTTCTTAAAGCGACTTGCCCAGCAACATTTGCTGGTGGTTATTTTTTTTGAAAACACCGAAATGAAATCGCTTCTTGCCAAACCGGCCATCAACCTGAAGGAAGTCTACTATAAAGCGATAGCTGAAAAATTCAGTTACGACAAAAAATTAATTGTGAAGGAGTTAGCGAAACATGGCATTCAATCGCTGCTTACTTCACCTGAAAATCTTACCGTAAACACGATCAACAAATATCTGGAATTGAAATCCAGGGGTATGATTTAACCCTGGTCTCACCCGATTCGCCTGAATTGTTATGTAAGGAGAAGATTTGCTGACTCACCTTTCCATCCTATACGCTATCAATAGAGACAATGTAAAAAAGTAATAGCGCACGCGTACTAAGGCAAACACCAAAACCTGTCTTGGAGAGTAGGAGAATTTGACGGAACGATTGTACTTTTGAACCTCATTAATCTATAGTATGCGATATTTATTGGCTGGTTTTCTAATGGCTGCGAGCATTACGGCTGCGCACGCACAAAAGACAAGTAGAAAATTTTCACTGCCCCAGCGGGCTACCATCAACGATTATCAGGCCGGCAAAGTGTTGGTTAAAATCAAGAGCGAGTACAAATCGCTTTTTGATCGAAACGCAAGCAGTGGCCGCAGTGCCATGCCCAACCTGGGCGGAACAATAAAAGCACTAGCGCCTGTTAATATCGGTTCCCGAAATTCAACAGGTAGGGTAAAAGCATTTAGACCGGTTATCGATATTTCACAATACTTTGAAATCAGCTTTGATGCTTCGCGGCCGGTGGAAGATTTCATCAATGAATTATACGCTTCGGGTTATGTTGAACTGGCTGAGCCAGCTTACACCCATCGTATGCTGTTCACTCCCAACGATCCATCCCTTGCATCGCAATACTACTTATCAAAAATAAAAGCGTTGGAAGCGTGGGACGTTACGTTTGGCAGTGAAGATGTTTTAATTGGAATTGTTGATTCTGGTGTAGATATCGATCATCCTGATCTGGTTAATAAGTTGCGCATCAACGAAGCCGATCCGGTTAACGGCATAGATGATGATAACAACGGCTTTATTGATGACTGGCGTGGTTGGGATTTTTCGGGTGCTGATACGGCCACTGTCAACAATCCTGATTTTGTTGGTGATAATGATCCGGGCATCACCAAGAGTGGACCGGGGTTCAATCATGGTACACAAGTAGGTGCGTGTGCCGGTGCTTCGGTTAATAATGGCATTGGCATGGCGGGTGTTGGCTACCGGTCGAAACTGATGTTCACCAAACATTTTTCCGATAATCAAAAATCAACATCGCGCAGTTATAATTCTGATTTGTACCAAGGTGTACTCTACCTGGTGGATCAGGGTGCCCGCGTGATCAACTGTTCGTGGGGTGGCGAATTTAAAAGTCAGATATATCAGGACATCATGACGTTTGTAACAGTGGATATGGGTTGTGTGGTAGTAGCCGCTGCAGGTAATGACGGTGATGATGGTGTATTTTATCCGGCAGCCTACGACAATGTAATTTCAGTGGCCGCTACTGATAGTGACGACAAGCGTGCGGGCTTTAGCAACTACGGACCAACCATCGACATTGCAGCACCCGGAGTTGGTATTTTTACTGCAGAGTTCGATAACAATTACGGCTTTTCTCAGGGAACATCTTTCTCATCGCCCATTGTTGCCGGTGCAGCCGCACTTGTTATTGCCACGCATCCAGACTTTACACCCCTGCAAGTTGCAGAACAATTGCGGGTAACAGCCGATGAAAGCATGTACCTGCAAAATGGTGCGTTTCTTCATAAGTTAGGGAAAGGACGACTGGATGTACACAAAGCCGTGACAGCCGTAACGCCATCTGTGCGGGCATCGAATTTGAAACTGAATCCTGTTGCCGGAACCAACAAAATGAAAATGGTTCTTGATTTTAAGAATTACCTTACAGCCACTTCCAGCGCTTTGCAAATTTCAATTTCAACAACATCACCACTCATCACCATAACAAAAGATAAGATTACACCAGGAGCTATCGGAAAAGGCGTTACCATCACCAACGCCACCACACCATTTGAATTTACAACAGGTGTAGTTCCTGAAGGAACCGAGGTAAACATTCTCATTACCTATACCGATGGAGCCTACAATGATACACAGATGATTTCCATCAGCACAAATCCACCATATCGTAACATTGATGATAACCTTATCAAAACCTCCATTTCTTCTGCAGGCCGGTTAGGTTTTCAGAATACAGGGAACTCCTCAAATGGATTAGGATTTATTTTTAACGAAGCCTCCATGTTGTATGAGATGGGCGTGATGATGGGCAGTTCGTCAGCAACCATTCTCAATACTGTACGCAATGCCAGTCAGGGCTATGATCAGGATTTTGTTTCGCTCGCGCCTATTCAGGAAATCATTCCGGGCGAGCGCGCCAATGCCGAAGTCTTTGGATCGTTTTCGAATAGCAGTGTGGCGGAAAATCAAACGGTGAATGTCAGCTATCGCACATTGGTATGGCAGGAAGAACCGTACGATCAGTTTGTAATTGTAGAGTATAAAATCAAAAATCCCAAGGCCACAGCGTTGACTAACTTTTACTTTGGGTTGTTTGCCGATTGGGATATTAACCTTGGGGGGCAAGGCGATGCTGCCGCCTGGCATGCTCAAACCCAAATGGGTTACGTGTATCCGAAGCAATCTTCACTGCCGTTGGCGGGGGTTCAATTACTTACGGAAAATCCATTGTACTATGCCATCGATAATGATCACACCATTATCGGAAATCCATTAGGTATTTACGATGGCTACACAGATCTTGAAAAATTCACCAGCCTTTCCTCCGGTGCTAAAACAGAAGCCGGTACGGCAACCGCACAAGGGAATGATGTAAGCCATGTGGTATCAAGCGGACCCTTTACCATCAATGCTAACGAAGAGATTACCGTAACCTTTGCGTTGCATGCGGCTAATAACCTTACGGATCTTATCACGTCTGCCAAGTTTGCAGACTCGCTCTATAATTTTGCATTCAATATTGAAACACCCATTGTAGAAGAGTTAGCGGTGTGTTATGGTGAAGGCGATACTCTCAAAGCCACTGGCGCAGAAAATTACAAATGGTATGTTGATCAGTTTGGTGGTGATCCACTTTCTGTAGACAGCCAATTGGTGGTAACAGACCTTACCAGCGATACTACATTTTACGTTTCAAACGCATCCTATCCTATCGAAGGACTGCGCATTCCCGCGTATGTGAAAGTGAAAGGAAAACCTTCCATACAAGCATCAGGATCTACCGCTATTTGTGAAGGCACGCATGTAACCTTAACTGCTGCTAGTGCTACGGAATACCTGTGGAGTACAGGAGCAACAACACAATCCATTGAGGTAAGCGACCCTGATGACTACTCGGTCACGATAAAGCTTATCGAAGGCGAATTAAACTGTGAATCTGTTTCTTCGGTAGTGCCCGTTACTATACTTTCAAATCCGGAAGCCGCTTTTGATTTTGAGACTGGTGAACTGAACACGCATAGCTCCATTCAGTTTACTGACAATAGCGTGGATGCTGTAACCTGGGCGTGGAACTTTGGCGATGGCGAAACCAGCGATGAACAGAACCCCGACCACACGTTTACCGAGGATGGAAATTTTGAGGTGCAATTAACCGTAACTGCATCCAACGGATGTACCGACACGACCAGTGAACCGTTGTTTCTCATTACCAGTGCCGAAGCTGACCTTCGTAAGCATATTAAGGTCTATCCGGTTCCGGCAGGCAATGAAAAAATTACTGTGGATGTAAATGGATTGAGTGCGCAGTATTTAACCATTCGATTGCTCAATGCACAAGGTGGTCAGGTTACGAATACTTCATTTAACAATGTTGCGCAATCATTCCGGTATACTATCGAGACGACACACTATCCTTCGGGAGTTTACTTCTTGCGCGTGCAGGTGGATAATACTATGATAGTGAAAAAAGTGATTATTCAGAAGTAAGACTTTCTGCAGCTTTTGCAGCTATTCGCGAATTTGATTGGTCTAGTCAGCGAAAGCTGCTGAAAGAATTTACTTCAGTTCCTTTGCAAGCTTTTCAATTTGTGCCGGGGTGATGGCATCACCCGACCGGATCACCACGCGATAAGTAAAGGCAACAGATTGATTTTGCTTCAACGTGAGGTTCATACTTTCCTTTTCATTACTAAAAACAGATTGGCCCAGCGGGTTTGCAGCAAACAATCCGTAACCGCGTGCATGCCAGTAGGTTGGGTAACCAGTATTTTTGGGATGATCAATAATAGTAATAGAAACTGGTTCGCGGTTGATCACACCACTCAGGCTTGTCCATCGGCCACGTGTGCCCCATACATCATTTCCTTTTAAGCCTTCGCTGCTCAGGTACATGCCGGTAACACCGTTGTTATCCACCACGGGAACAGCCGTGTAGTTTCCTTTATCATCAACAAAGGTTTCAGGTTTGTTCGAAATATGTTCCAGTTCGCGTGCTACGCGAATTCCTAACAAACCATCTTTTACATCTTTAAAGACTACATCCTGCACGGCCGAAAGTTTTGTGGAGCGATCGATAATAAAATTATCCTTCACCACCTGAAAGGTGTAGGTAGTGATTTCGTTCAACAACACCTGCCGGCTATGATTCAACCACACAGCCGATACCCTCAACACAGCTTTAGCTTTCTCTGTTTTCATGGAAACAATTTTATTGTGCACAATGCTGCCGTAGTGTGCCCGCTTGTTGTAAGGAATAGCCGTAGAATTATTCCAGAAGTCCAACCCGTTTACGGATTCGTAGTTCAGCCACATGCCGATATGGTGCGGGTGATCAACCCGTTCACCGGCCCGTGGTGCCAGCGGAAATCCCCGGGTAACGGTTTTGCCCGACAATGTGTTGATCGGAAACAACACCGGCTTCATTATCGAATCAAAAAAGCAGTAGGCGGTTAGCACCTTTCCATTGTAGGTAACGTCTAATTGATTTTTATCAAAGTACTCCTCAAAGCGAAATCCAACATTGTCCTTTTGGGCAACCGACACCGTGCTGATGGCCAACGAAACTACTAACAGAAAAACTTTTGCACCTGACATCATGGTTGATACTTTTTGTTTGCTGGTTAAGATAGAAATTAAAATTATCGATTGCATCCGGGTGAATCTTCCTTTCCCGGATCACGCTGATCCTGGCCGATAACCTGCGTAATCTGTCGTCCACATTACGCCAGATGATTTGTGTTGTTTACCTTTGCAATATGGTGGAGACTACATCTAAGCGCGACATCCGGAAACTGAAACTGGAAGAACTCCAGGAATTCTTTGTTCAGCAAGGCGAAAAGCCCTTTCGCGCCAAGCAGGTTTATGAATGGCTTTGGAACAAGTCTGCAAAAAGCTTTGATCAGATGACCAACCTGTCGATCGGTCTGCGCGACATGCTGAAGGAAAATTTCACCATCAACCACATTAAAGTAGACCACATGCAGCGCAGCGCTGATGGCACCATCAAAAACGCAGTTACGCTGTTTGATGGCATGGTGGTTGAATCCGTGCTGATCCCGACCGAAAAAAGAATTACAGCATGTGTTTCATCACAGGTGGGCTGCAGCCTGGCGTGTGCCTTCTGTGCCACAGCCCGATTGAAGCGTCAGCGTAATTTGAGCCCGGATGAAATTTACGATCAAGTAGTAGCCATCAAAGAACAGGCAGAACTTTTCTTCGGCAGGCCTTTAACTAACATTGTGTTTATGGGTATGGGCGAGCCGTTGTTAAATTATGCTAACGTTACGTCTGCGATCGAAAAAATAACCTCACAAAAAGGATTGAACATGGCTTCCAAGCGTATCACGGTTTCGACTGTGGGGGTTGCCAAGATGATTATCAAGATGGCCGATGATAATGTAAAGTTCAACCTGGCGGTTTCGCTTCACTCGGCCATCAACAAAACCCGCTCGTCCATTATGCCCATTAACGACACTAATTCGTTGGAGGAATTAGGAGACGCACTTCGGTATTGGTACGACAAAACAAAGCGGAAGGTAACCTACGAGTATGTAGTATGGAAAGGTATCAACGATACGGAAGAAGCCGCGAGAGCCTTGCTTAAATTCTGCAAGATTGTACCTTCAAAAGTAAACCTGATTGAATATAACCCCATTGATGATGGAGAGTTTCTGCAAGCCTCCGAAGAAGCCTTGAACCTGTATATGGATTTGTTAGAGCAACACGGCATCACCACCCGGATACGGAAGAGCCGTGGAAAAGATATTGATGCCGCCTGCGGGCAGTTGGCGAATAAGGCGTAGTAAGCAGCTTTCTCGGTTCCACGTAATCAATTGATCATTTAACAGAAAAATTTCTCTTGGTAGATTTCTTTTATAACTTTATATATGAATGAACGTTCATGTACATTAAAGTATGCCCAAATCCACCAATCAAAAGGACAGTATTGTGCAGGCAGCACTGAAACTGTTTGCCAAACACGGCTACGCCAGCACACCCATCAGCCTGATTGCTAAAACAGCCAACGTATCACAGGGATTGATGTACAATTTCTTTAAGAGTAAAGAAGATCTGTTAAAGGAAATGATGGCCCTTGGCTTTGCTGACATTCATGCATCCATGACCAGTTATGTACAGGAAACCGACCCAAACAAAGCCATCGAAATGCATGTGCTCAAAACGATGGCAATCATCAAACAACGTAAAGAGTTTTGGAAGTTACTCCATACCATTCGGCTGCAGGACAAAGTAGTTACCTCGATGAGAACATCATTTCAGGAGGTTATAGGCAATGTGTCACAATCATTCATGAAAGTTTTTAAAAAATTGGGATACAAGAATCCGGAACTTGAAGCCACACTTTTTCTGACACAGATTGATGGCTTGGTGATTCTCTATCTTCAGGACGATACCATTCCCATCGACAAACTTGCCAAACATCTTATTAACCGCTATAACACTTAGCTATGAAGACCCAACCTGCCTGGATTAATAAGAGTCTTTTTCCTTTCCATTCGCAGTGGATGGAAATTGATCATCAGCACTTGCATTACATCGATGAAGGTGCTGGCCCGGTACTACTCTTCGCGCATGGAACACCGGAATGGAGTTTCGGATTTCGCGATCTGATCCAGGTACTTCGCAACGATTACCGGTGCATTGCCATCGACATGCTGGGGTTTGGATTGTCAGACAAACCGGAGGATGGCGTGTACACTTGTCAGGCTCATGCCGATCGGTTTGAAAAAATTATGGATAGGCTTGCCTTAAAGAATGTTACGCTGGTGGCCAACGATTTTGGTGGAGGTATTGCATTGAACTATGCCATTCGGCATCCGGAAAATATTGCATCCATCGTCCTGTTCAATACCTGGATGCGATCCCTGAAAGACGACAAGCACTATAGCGGGCCTGCAAAAATGATGCGTGGCTGGTTCGGACGATTTTTATATTATAAACTGAACTTCCCGGTAAATGTGATTATGCCGGCAGCGTTTGGAGATAAACGGAAACTTACCAAGGAAATTCACCGGCACTATAAAGAAGCGCTGCCTGCAGGTGAACGAATAGCAGCCTATGCTTTTTCTCGTGAATTGCTTCAGGCCTCCGATTGGTGGGAAAGTCTGTGGAGTAAACTTACGGTCATCAACAACAAGCCCATGCTGATTTTTTGGGGAATGAAAGATAAGTTTGTTCCTCCGTATGAATTGGAAAACTGGAAGCGCAAACTACCCAGCGCGAAGGTTATTCCGTTCGAAGATGCCGGTCATTTTGTTCAGGAAGAGAAGCCTGAGGAAATGGTTAGAGAAATCCGAAAGTTTTTGGATACGCGCAAAGAACAATAGCCGTTACTGGCTTTTCAGTTTAGCTGGTACGCTAATTATTTCTTGCTGGCGTTAAACAACTTTTCTTTTTCATCTTTGGTGAGGCTTTCATAGCCCCCGGCAGAAATTTTATCGAGGATGGCATCGAGCTCGGCTTGCGAAACATTCGATGCGCCTTTTGTTTTAGGAGGAGCCTGTTTGGATTTTTTTTCTTCGTCTTTACGATAGGTGACTTTTACTTTCGGCTTTGGTTTGAATAAGTCTTTTACAAAATCGATGGTGAGTGTAATCCAACTTCCCCAATTCACACCAGCCTGCAGTTGCTTGATGTAAACAAAGCCTATAAAAGCTCCGCCCAAGTGGGCAATTTCTCCACCGGCATTACTACCAACTGAACCAAGAAAGGATACGACCACATAGAACGCTGCAATATATTTGATCCGAACGGGACCGATAAACAGAAGAAAAAAAGTATAGTCTGGAAGTAGTGTTGCTGCTGCAACCACCACAGCAAAAACCGAAGCTGACGCACCAACTAAAATGCTCGGTTGCTCCATGAAGAATGGAATTGTATTATAAAGGAGGAGATACAAAATACCGCCACTCAGCCCTCCCAATATATATACAGCTACAAGTTTGTCACTGCCTAGGTATTCAACAAACAATTTCCCAAACCAGTAAAATACCAGCATGTTGATCAGAATGTGAAGGATGCCTACACTGCCAAACTCATAGTTATAATAATGTGCAAATGAATAGGTGATCAGTGTCCAGGGTTTAGAAAAGAAATCTAATAAGGTAGAGGGTAACGTAAATTGATCGTAAACAATTTGAAAAATTGGCTGAGTATTTGAAATTTTCGCTGCCACGAATAAAATCCCCAGGGCAACAAAAATCGCTACATTAACAATGATCAACTGTACATGACCATTATTATATCGTTGAAAGGCGTTTTTAAATTCGTCAAACATAGTTCAATACCTGTCGCCCTGATTTCGCCAGATCTGTATCATTATATAGCCAAAGATAATACCTCCAAGGTGAGCAAAGTGTGCTACGCCCGATCCGCTCATCAAAAAAGTCATAACCCCTAGTACCCACACCAGGTATTTCGCTTTAATGGGAATGGGTGGAAACAACAACATCATTTCCAGGTTTGGAAACATCATGCCAAAGCCCATCAGCACACCATAGATGGCACCCGATGCACCGAGCATCATTGAGTTTACACCGGGGAAGAAGAAATGTTCAATCACCAGGTGAAATACTCCGGCACCAATGCCCGTAACCAGGTAAAAGGTTAAGAACTTTTTCTGCCCCCAGTAATTTTCCAGTATTGGTCCGGTAGAAGACAGTATCAGCATATTGAAAAAGATATGCAGAAATCCACCATGCGCAAACATATAGGTGAATAACTGATAGGGTCTGAAGTAATCGGATTGAATTCCGTACAACGATATCAACTCGGTAAATCCTCCTATAAATTGTTGCAGGAGGAAGACAACAACGTTGACCATTACAAGGTTTCGGATCAGCGGGGTGAATCGTATCATATGCGTACCGGATGATTTTGGATTTTATGCTTAACGCACTTTTGTTATAGACGGTTAAACGAACTTTCAATTTTAGTAAAGTCAAAAATAAAGAATGTCTGCTTACCATCAGGCGAATAATTGGGGTTGGTGCAGGTAAAAAGACTGTCAATAATGGCCTGTATTTCTTCACGCACCAGATTTTGCCCACTTTTAATGGCCGCCCGTTTAGCCAGCGACCGAGCCAGGTTTTCGCGAATGGGCAGTGCCAGTTCGGACTGGTTGATTTTGAATTGATCGATCAATCCTTCAAATAACTCTTTCTCTTGCCCCGCGGCCAACGCTGCTGGTGAACCGTTAACCAGGATAGTAGTCTTTCCGAAAATTTCGATTCGAAACCCAAGGGCTTCAATTTCTTGCTGCATCTCAAGCACTAATGCAAAATCGGCCGGGCTAAAGGTTACAGACTGCGGAAACAAGCTCTGCTGACTTTGGCCTGTTTTATTCTTGAGCTGCCCCACGAATTTTTCGAACAAGATTCGCTCATGCGCGGCTTGCTGGTCGATGATCATCAGTCCTGATCGCACTTGTCGCACAAGGTATCGCGACTGAAGTTGAAATAATACTTTTTCTTCGGATGATCCTTCCGGTTGATTCAGCGCACTTTCAAACCGAAGGGTTTGTGTTAATGACACTTCTTCGCGCTGTTGAACGGGCTGGTGTTTTTCGCGCTCTTCAAAAACTTTTTCCCAGTTTTCCAGGTTCGAACGATGCAGCGCTGTACTGAAACGTTCTTCAAAATACACTTCTTTATTTACCGCTGTGTTGCTGAGCTTCGACACCAGGTTTACATCGGCATTAAAATCAATAGCCGGAGTGAGGTTGTGCGAACCAATGGCCTGTCGTACGGCTGCGCGTACAACGGCATAGACCGCACGCTCATCATCAAACTTTATTTCTGTTTTTGTGGGGTGAACGTTTACATCAATATGCTTGGGGTCGAGCTCGATGAATAGTACATAAAACGGAAAACTGTTATCGGTCATCAATCCCTCAAATGCGTTCATCACGGCATGATTGAGGTAGTTGCTGCGAATAAATCGCTTGTTGACAAACAAGAATTGGTCGCCCCGTGTCTTTCGTGAAAACTCAGGTTTGCCAACATAGCCCGCTACTTTGATCACATCGGTTTCTTCCTGGCAGGTAGCCAGTTGCTCCTGGTATGATTTTCCAAAAAGATTAACAATCCGTTGGCTTAGTTTTCCGGCTGGCAAATCATACACCATTTCATCGCCCTGTATAAATGAAAATGAAATTTCAGGATGCGATAAGGCTAGTCGCTGAAACTCATCAATGATGTGCTTTAACTCTACCGGGTTAGACTTCAGAAAATTTCTGCGGGCCGGAATATTGAAGAAAAGATTTTTAACGCTAATGCTGGTGCCTTTTTCGCAGGCTACGGGTTCCTGTTTCTTTACCTCCGAACCTTCTACCACCAACAATGTACCCAACTCATGATCGGCCTGACGCGTTTTCATTTCCAGTTGCGATACGGCTGCAATGGAGGCTAATGCCTCACCACGAAAGCCCATGGTGTGGAGTGTAAAAAGATCTTCAGCTTTTCTGATTTTAGATGTAGCATGCCGTTCCAGGCTCATGCGGGCATCTGTTTCAGACATGCCCATGCCGTTGTCAATAACCTGCAGCAATGATTTGCCGGCATCTTTCACAATAAGTTTAATGGTGCTGGCGCCCGCATCGATGGCATTTTCCATCAACTCCTTAACAGCCGAGGCCGGGCGTTGTACAACCTCACCGGCAGCAATCTGGTTAGCAATGGAATCCGGCAAAAGTTGAATGATATCGGGCATGTGCACAAGGGCCTCAAAAAGGCTAATTGCAAAAGTGCAAATTATTTAATCGCGATCGACAGGATTTAGAGGATGAAAAGAGAAAAATCGGATCCTTATCGTTTTATTTTTCGAAACTTAAGATAGAGGTAAAAAGGAACGATAAATATGACTACGCCATAGATAGCAATTTGTCCGTATTGCAGGAATCCAACAAGGCCGATCGTAATAACCAGTAAAATAACAAGCCGAAGCATATTAGCCGATGGATCGGCCTGAACGGTAGCTGTCTTTTTTGCTTGCTTGAATGATCCGGCAATGCGTGTTCCGGGGCGCTGTGTTTCAATTTCTTTCTGTTCTTCACCCGTCAACTTTAGTTCTTCGCGAATACGCACCTGGCGATCTTTGCGTTCTTCTTCAAGCGGATCGTAATGGCGCGGCCTGTAGCTGAACTTCTTATGATTTGGAGTCTTAGAAAAAATCTGAATCAACTTCATACACTTCACAGTTTATAGTTCGTACGACAGGCAGTTGCCGTTTCACCTAGTCGCCAAGGTCACAGCATCCAGGGGGTGCATCGACCTTTCGTGAATTACTTTAACTTTACGCCAAAGGTGGCGCTATAATCCTCTTTTTCAAAACGTAACAGCCTGATGAAAAGAAAAGTTTTTTGCTGTTTTTTTATTCTGATCAATTCCATCGGCAGCCTGGCCCAGCCTTCAAAATCGCAATGGGTGGATAGTGTTTTTAACACGCTCAACACAAACGAGAAAATCGGTCAGCTTTTTATGGTGCCGGTGTCATCGCACGATGAACCCTCGGTGATTAAAGAAATTACAGATCGGGTTAAAAGTCACCAGGCAGGCGGAATTATTTTTCTGAAAGGTAGTCCGCTGAAACAAGCTACGCTTACCAACACTTTTCAAGCAGCTGCTGATGTGCCCTTGCTCATCGGGCAGGATGCTGAATGGGGTCCGGGTATGAGCCTTGACAGTACCATGAGTTTTCCGCGTGCGCTGGTGTTGGGCGCCATTCACGATGACTCGCTGATTTACAGGTTTGGTAAAGAAGTTGGTCGTCAGTTGAAGACATTGGGGGTGAACTTGAATTTTGCTCCGCTGGCCGATCTCAACAGTAACCCGCAAGATCCGCTTATCAGTTACCGTTCTTTCGGAGAAAACAAATTTAAAGTAGCCAACAAGGCTGTTGCCTTTATGGCCGGTATGCAAGATCAGCACGTGCTGGCCTGCGCCAAACATTTTCCTGTTGATGGCATTACGGTAACCGATGTGCAAAAAGGTATTCCCACTATTGAAGCCAGTACCGATACCATTCAGTCGTATCCGTTTTTGAAACTCTTTCAACACAACATAGCCGGTGTGATGCCGGTAAGTCCTGAGTTTCCTTTATTCTATCAGAATGCAAGTCTGATCAAAAAGAATAATTTTCATTCTTCCAAGCTGGCGTCACTTTTTACAGGTGACTGGATGAAGAAGAAGCTTCGTTACAACGGGCTTACATTCGTTGATATTCAACAGATTGAAACCATCACCGATAAGAAAAGAACAGGCGAAGCCGAAACGTTTGCCTTTCAGGCAGGGAATGATGTTTTGATTTCAACAGAAGAAATCGGACCTGCCATTCGAAAAATTAAAAAGCTGATCCGGTCGGAAGATGTTTATGAAGAACAACTGAACAACTCCGTAAGAAAGATTCTGGCGGCCAAGTACGATGCTGCACTCTGGCAAGAACAGCACGTAGACACCGATAACATAGTGCAAAGACTCAACTCCGATGAAGCCCGAGGGCTCAATCGTCACTTGTATGCGTCTGCTATAACCATTATTCAGAATAAGAAAAGCTTATTGCCGATTACTTCGCTCGACAATCGTCACTTCGCCTACATTACCAGCGATGCCGGCAAACCAAACAACGAGTTTTATCAATACCTGTCGCGGTACGTTAATACTTCGTATTTCACGCTTGACGAAAAGACTGACCTTGTTGAATTTTCGGATGCGCTAAAGCATCATGAAATAATTATTGTCGGAATTTTTCCGCAAACATCTGAAGCCGTGATCAACAGACTGAAGCGAGTGCTTCGTGAACTGGGCAACGAACAGGAAGTAATTGTCTGCGACTTTGGGCACGAAACGTTTCTGAAAAACGCAGATGAATTTTCCACCCTTCTTACTTCGTATGTCAATACTCCAGAAGTATTGCATATTATTCCACAGATAATCTTTGGTGGGCTGAAGGCCGATGGGAAATTGCCCATCAGTATTTCGGCTGATCTGCCCGAAGGCACCGGCACCGAAACAAAGGCTATTAACCGGTTGATCTTTACTTCGCCAGAAGAAGCCGGGATGAGCAGTATTACACTGGCTAAAATTGATGACATCGTTTATGAGTCGATTCAAAACAAAGCTACCCCGGGTTGCCAGGTGCTTGTGGCCCGAAATGGAAAAGTAGTTTTTGAAAAATCATATGGCACGCTCACCTACGAAAGTACAACACCGGTAACAGACGAAACCATTTACGATCTCGCATCACTCACCAAGGTATCGGCCACGCTGCAGGCGGTAATGTTCATGTATGAGAAGGGATTGATTGATCTCAACAAAAAAGCATCGGTTTACCTTCCCGAATTACGAAACACGAACAAGAAAGATGTTACCCTTATCGATATGCTTACGCACCAATCGGGCTTGACTCCGTTCGTTCCGCTTTGGCCGCTTACCGTGAAGGACACCGTTTTTCTGCCACTCTACTATAGTAAAGTTCAAAGCGCAGGTTATCCATTACAAATAGCGCCCGATTTATTTGCGGCCAGTATACTGCGCGACTCGGTGTGGAACTGGATTTCAAAAACAAAGATGCTGGACAAACCAGCGCGCACACCTTACCCGTACCGCTACAGCGATCTTGGATTCATGATTCTTCAACGCATAGCCGAAAAGATTCTCAACCAGCCGTTGGATGATTTTATGACACAAAATTTTTACGAGCCACTGGGTGCCTCTACAACAGGGTTTAATCCATTAACAAAGTTTCCGAAAGAGATTATCGCGCCAACTGAACAGGATAAAATTTACAGGCGGTCTGCCGTAGTAGGAACCGTGCATGACGAACGCGCGGCCATGATGGGTGGCGTATCGGGTCATGCTGGCTTGTTTAGTAACGCAAATGACCTGGCCAAACTCGGACAAATGCTACTACAGGAAGGTAATTATGGTGGGTACTCATACTTTAAACCCGAAACGGTAAAGCTCTTTACCAACAAAACATTTCAAACCAGTCGCAGAGGGTTGGGCTGGGACAAGCCTGTGCAAAGCGACTGGAAAAACAGCCCTACATCGGTGCTGGCCTCTCCTAAAACCTTTGGTCACACTGGTTTTACCGGTACTTGTATGTGGATTGATCCGGAATTTAATCTTGTGTATATTTTCTTATCGAACCGAGTATATCCCGACCGCAATACTAAACTTTTAAACACCAATGTGCGTTCCCGGATACAAGACGTGATCTACCAGTCCATCTTTGATTACTGCAAGGGCGACCGGCAACAGTTTTCAGAGACTCCCTCGACCAAGGTTATCGCACAATAAAATAAAACATAGTCCGTCAACAGCAATGTTGATTTAACAAACCAACATACCACGTGGATCAAATTAAAATCGGCATTGTCTGTTATCCTACCTTTGGTGGTAGCGGTGTAGTCGCTACAGAACTGGGTAAGGCTTTAGCGCAGGAAGGTCATAAAGTGCATTTCATCACCTATTCGCAACCTCCGCGGCTGGATTTTCTCAACGAAAATCTTTTTTATCATGAAGTGGATTTCAGGTCCTATCCGCTTTTTGAACACGCGCCTTACGAGCTTGCCCTGGCCAGCAAGATGGTAAGTGTGGTAAAGAATGAACGGCTGGATTTACTGCATGTTCACTATGCTATACCACACGCTTCAGCCGCCTACATGGCAAAGCAGATTTTAAAAACGGAAGGAATTAATATTCCGGTAGTAACTACCCTGCACGGAACCGACATTACCCTGGTAGGCAAAGATCCATCATACGAACCGGTTGTTACCTTTAGCATCAATCAATCGGATGGTGTTACCGCTGTATCCAACGATTTGAAGCGCGAAACCTACCAGCACTTTAAAATCACCAACGATATTGAAGTAATTCCCAACTTCATTGATTTGGAGAAATTCAAAAAACAAAAGAAAGATCATTTCAAAAAAGCGATCTGTCCGAACGGAGAAGCGCTGATCGTTCACACCTCCAACTTCAGAAAAGTAAAGCGGATACCTGATGTTATTAAGGTATTTGCCAACATTCGAAAGGAAATACCGGCTAAACTGCTGATGATTGGCGATGGCCCCGAACGAAATGGAGCCGAACAAATGTGCCGCGACTATGGCATCTGTGATGACATCCGGTTTCTGGGCAAACTCGAGGCTGTTGAGGAAGTGCTGTCTGTGGCAGATTTGTTTATTATGCCTTCAGAAAAAGAAAGTTTCGGGTTGGCAGCACTTGAGGCTATGGCCTGCGAAGTTCCGGTGATTTCATCGAATACAGGGGGAATTCCTGAAGTAAACATTCAAGGTGTTACCGGATTTCTCAGTCCGATTGGAGACATTGAAGACATGACACGAAAGTCATTGTTCATTCTCGATAAAAACAATCTCCCGCGGTTTAAGGAAAATGCACTGAAACGTGCCAAAGAATTTGATATTACACGCATACTCCCCCACTATGAAGACTATTACCAACAGATTCTTCAGAAGGCAAAATCAAAGCAAACTGCTTCGGTAGGGTACTGAGAAAGTTTACGGGCAGGAAACAAAAAGCCACCAGGAATACTCCCGGTGGCTGTTATCGTTTAGGTTAATGAGTCTTAGCTAGATGCGTGTTTCTTTGCTGACGATCTTCTTTACCGGTTGCTTTTTAGCATAGGTAGGACAAGTTGTGGCAAACCCACATGACGACAAAGTAAAGGCTGCCAGGACTAAAGCGACTACTATTGACTTTTTCATACTGTATAATGTTGTGTTGGTTTATCTTTTTGGTAGAACAAAGATATTGGAGGCCGTTTACCGAAGAATTTTGTTTCTGGCAGATTTCTTACATGCGCGGGTAAAGTTTTCGGAAATAAAATTTTGAAGCCGAAACAGAATGCAGAAATTAATGGTTTAGGGATGTATAATGTATAAGTATGCTGGGCTATCGCTTTACAAAACACACTCCGGAAGAAAGTAAACCACAAGGTGACTTCGATAAGTTGCTGAAAATTTTTATGCAACTGGTGCTGATGACATCTGGCAACGTTGCCGAGGCCCTTCAGTGGTTAACCGAGGTTGACCGTCAATACAGGCTTACCAGTGACACGTATGGAATGGGTGATTTTATTGAAGATTTAAAACAAAAAGGATACATCACCCAAGAAGGACCAACAGGCGAATTTAAACTGAACGCCAAAAGTGAACAGAATCTCAGACAGTCTGCCCTGGAGGAAATTTTTGGAAAACTGAAGAAAACCAAACAAGGCGAGCACAACACCCACCACAGTGGCCGGGGAGACGAACAAACTACCGAAAGACGCGATTACGAGTTTGGCGATACGCTCGAACAAATCTCGATGACCGATTCGCTGCGCAATGCCCAGGTCAATCACGGCCTCGACAACTTTCTAATGACGGAAGAAGACCTGGAAGTAATGGAGAGCGAGTATAAAACGCAAACCTCCACCGTGCTGATGATTGACATCTCACACTCCATGATACTGTATGGTGAAGATCGCATCACACCGGCAAAAAAAGTAGCCATGGCATTGGCCGAACTCATTACAAAAAAATATCAAAAAGACACCCTCGATATACTCGTTTTTGGAGATGATGCCTGGCAAATTGAAATTAAAGATCTACCGTACTTACAGGTAGGTCCTTATCATACCAATACCGTTGCCGGATTAGAGTTGGCGATGGATATTCTACGTAAGCGCAAGAATGCCAACAAGCAGATCTTTATGATCACCGATGGAAAACCAACATGCATCAAGCAAGGAATCAAATACTATAAAAATGCATTCGGTCTTGATCCCAAAATTCTCAACAGTACCTTAAACCTGGCCGGGCAACTCCGGAAGTTAAAAATTCCGGTTACTACCTTCATGATTGCAACCGATCCGTACCTGAAAGCTTTTGTGAGAGAATTTACGAAGGCCAACAATGGCAACGCGTACTACAGCAGCCTGCAGGGACTTGGGAACTTAGTATTCGAAGATTTTAAAAAGAACAGACGAAAAACACTTTAGCAATAACATGCAGTACGCAACAAGTAAAACACTGGGAGAGTTAAAAAAATCAGGTTACACTTCGCGATCAATTAAAGTAGAACTTCGCGAAAACCTGAAGGCCAAACTTCGCAAAAAAGAATCTGTGTTTGCCGGCATCTGGGGGTATGAAGAAACGGTTATTCCTGATCTTGAGCGCGCCATTCTTGCCGGGCATGATATCAATCTATTAGGTCTTCGTGGCCAGGCCAAAACACGGCTCGCCCGCTTGATGGTTAATTTGCTTGATGAGTACATACCGTGTGTAGAAGGTGCGGAATTAAACGATGACCCCTTCAATCCGATTTCAAGGTATGCAATTGATAAAGTAAAAGAGCTGGGCGATGCCACACCCATTACCTGGTTGCATCGCGATGAGCGCTACTCCGAAAAACTCGCAACCCCCGATGTATCCATTGCCGATTTAATTGGCGATGTCGATCCAATTAAAGCCGCTTCACTGAAACTTCCGTATTCCGATGAGCGTGTGATCCACTTCGGATTAATTCCCCGGTCGAACAGAAGTATTTTTGTGATCAATGAATTGCCCGATCTGCAAGCCCGCATACAGGTTGCGCTGTTCAATATTTTACAAGAAGGCGACATTCAGATTCGTGGATTCAAAATCAGGATGTTGCTGGATATGCAGTTTGTGTTCACCGCCAATCCGGAAGATTACACCAATCGTGGAAGTATTGTAACACCGTTGAAAGATCGTATCGATAGTCAAATTATTACACACTATCCTAAAACCATCGACATCGGTAAGCGCATCACCCAACAGGAAGCTCGCTTAAAAGATGAGCAGCGAAAAGCTGTTACGGGCAATGAACTGGTAAAAGACCTGGTGGAACAAATTGCATTTGAAGCACGAAAGAGTGAGTACGTTGATGCCAAAAGTGGGGTGTCGGCAAGGTTAACCATTTCAGCGTACGAAAATCTTGTGGCTGCCGCAGAACGAAGAACCCTTATTAATAATGAGAAGAGTACACAGATACGCGTTTCCGATTTTATTGGTGTAATCCCGGCCATCACCGGAAAAGTAGAGTTGGTGTATGAAGGTGAGCAGGAAGGGCCGGGCATCGTAGCGCAGAATCTTGTAGGTAAGGCGCTTCGCACGCAGTTCATTTCCTACTTCCCCGACCCGGATAAATTCAGAAAGCAAAAGGAAAAAAGTCCATATAAGAAAATCACCAACTGGTTTGGCGATGGCAACACTATCGATCTGCTTCATGATATGCCACAAGCCGAACATGAAAAAGCCTTAAAGACTGTACCGGGTCTGGCTGATCTGGTGAATGAGTTTCATAAAAACCAGGACCAGAGCATGAAACTTTTTTTGATGGAATTTGCACTGCATGGATTAGCTGAATACAGTTTGATCAGTAAACACAATCTGATCGCAGGCCTTCAGTTTAAAGATCTGTTGAGCAGCATGTTTACACTTCCTCGTCCCGGAGAAGAAGAAAACGATGATGATGATGATGAAATAGCCGGTGGTAAATTCTGAATTCATCACGTTCTATTTCTTCTAAACAATCAACTCCAATTCTGAATGAAGTCAGAAGACTACGACTTTAATCAATACCAGCTAAAAGAACTTAAAAAGTTAGTTGGTAAGGGTGAAGGCCTTACATTGGAGTTTAAGAGAAAAGCCACCTACCCCGAAAAAATTGTTCGGGAGATGATTGCCTTCGCGAATACACAAGGAGGAATTTTACTGGTAGGCATTGGCGATGAAGGTACTATCCCCGGGTTGAAATATCCTGAAGACGAAGCATACCTTATTAAAGAAGCGCTTCGAAAGTGCAACCCCGCACTGCCGGTTACCGAGAGTTTTATTCTGAGTGCGCCTTCGAGAACAGTCATTCAATACGAAGTACTGGATAGCAAGCGAAAGCCACACTACTACCGCGAAGCAGATGGCACCAAGTCTTGTTACGTTCGTGTGGACGATAAAAGTATTCAGGCCAGCCGGGAGGTACGAGAGATTGTAAAACGTTCACAAAGAGCTAAAGACATTCGCTTTCACTATGGCGATCATGAAAAATTGTTGATGCAATACCTGGATGTGAACAATACCATAACCCTTAAAAAATTTTGTGAACTCAGCGGATTAAAGAAATTCTACGCGTCAAAAAAATTAGTGTTGCTGGTACTGGCTGATGTTCTTCGAATCACACCTCATGAGAAGGGTGATTTGTTTTCACTTGCCTTTCGAGCGGTTGCCCGGTAAGGGTGGCGATTAAACGGGATGTAAAATTACCAAAAAAATTATCACTTCCTTACATTTTGCATTCATAAGCTTTTACCTACATTTCTGCCATAAGCACTTTTCAACCTAGTTCTTTGTGAAGCATGGCAAAAATCAAGAAGGAGAAAAAAATCTTCGTACTCGACACGTCCGTAATTATCTATGAACACAATTCCATCCTCAACTTTGACGAACATGATGTAGGTATTCCCATAACAGTTCTGGAAGAACTGGATAACTTCAAGAAAGGTAACGACACAAAAAACTTTGAAGCCCGTGAATTCATCCGCCTGATTGATAAACTGGCCAAGGGGCAAATGCTCCACAACTGGAATCCCATCAATGGCAAAGGTAAGGGCAACTTCAAAGTGTTGATGGATACCAAGAGTGCGATCGATGCCAACAAAGTTTTTAACGAAGAAAAGGCCGATCACCGCATTCTTAACTCAGCACTTCAATTATTGAAGGAGGCGAAGGACCGAAAGGTTATCCTGGTTTCGAAAGATGTAAACCTTCGACTGAAAGCAAAAGCACTGGGGCTGCAAGCTGAGGATTATACTACTGGTAAAGTTCAAAATATTTCCTCGCTTTATTCTGGCAAGACGATCATTGAAGATATTGACTCTGACATGATCAACCTGCTGTACGAAAAAGGATACTGTCCTCCCGGTGACTTGTTGGGCAAGATGACGCCCGTTAAAAATCATTACTACATATTCAAGAGTGGAAAAAAATCAGCACTGGCGTACTTCAATCCACTTAATGGAATGATGGAGCATGTCGAAAAGCGATCAGTCTATGGCGTTAAACCCAGAAATGCCGAACAAGCTTTTGCTATTCATGCCGCATTGAAACCGGAAATCAAACTGGTGTCGATTCAGGGTGTTGCCGGAACGGGTAAGACTTTGCTTGCTCTGGCTGCTGCGCTAGAGCAAAAACGCGAATACAAACAGATTTACCTGGCACGTCCGATTGTGCCGCTTAGTAATAAAGACATCGGTTACTTGCCGGGCGATATCAAATCGAAAGTGAATCCGTACATGGAGCCGCTGTGGGATAACCTGAAATTTATTCAGAACCAATACAGCGAAACGGATAAAGAGTACTCAAAAATCACCGAGTTGGTAAGCACAGAGAAACTGGTGATCACACCACTGGCTTATATTCGAGGAAGAAGTTTATCCAACATCTGCTTTATTGTAGACGAGGCGCAGAACCTCACACCGCACGAAGTAAAAACGATCATTACAAGAGCTGGTGAAAATACAAAAATCATTTTTACGGGCGACATCTATCAGATTGACACACCCTACCTCGACTCGCAAAGTAATGGATTGTCAACCTTAATCGACAGGCTTCAGGATCATGATCTCTATGCTCACATCACCCTCGAAAAGGGTGAACGATCAGAGTTAGCCAATCTTGCAAATGAGCTACTTTGAGGCTGATTTGAAATTTATTTCCCAAATTTAGACGAATATTAAGGGCGAATCCCTCAATTTTAATCGAATTGAGGGATTTTTTGTTATGGCTTATAATTGGCACTTACGGTAGAAAACCAACCAAAAGTACCATGATCCTCAAGTTCATTTTCCAGCAGATGTCGATTCAGAAGCAGGCCGATTACCTGAAGAAAAAAGGCGTTACGCTGGGAACCCGCCTGAAGAATGGCCGTAAGATTCACATCTATATGCTTCGCGATTTATTTGTGGAGGTTCTCTACAAAGACGACAATGCGGAAGCAACACCTGAGCGTGTTAATATGCTGCGTGGATTGAAAAACCTGAACGAATACCTTGAAAAGGAATTTAAAGCCAGCTTCTAATCACCT
>Ga0315910_10000648_pt1 | contig 33942 bp, 27 predicted proteins | sample EdamamesoilMG_FD_204470 | JGI IMG/M metagenome (GOLD analysis project Ga0315910, IMG submission 204470) | Garden soil microbial communities collected in Santa Monica, California, United States - Edamame soil | ecosystem: Environmental > Terrestrial > Soil > Garden | place: USA: California... | reverse complement strand
GAGAGCCGCCGCTGGATCGGCAGCTTCGCCGAGGCGCTCTGGTGGCTGCGGGTCAACACGGACCACGAGTTCGAGCCGGGCAAGCTGCCGCCGCTCGAGCGCGGCGCCGACGGCGTCGCGAGCCGCGCGCCCGAGCTCTGGCGGCCGAAGGGCGGCTGGTCGCCGCCGGAGCCGCCGGCCGCGGGCTGGACCGTCTACGCCATGCACTGGTTCGCGGCGGTCGCGGTCGCCGACGGGCTCGCCGGCGCCGCCGCCATCGACGCGGCGATCCGCCCGCTCGTCGCGCAGCAGGTCGACGAGCCGGGCCTGCGGATGGTGCCGGCGTTCGCGGTCAGCGGCGGGTGAAGGCGAGGCCGCGGCCGACGAGGCCGCGCGTCGGGAAGCGGACCGTCTTGCCCTTCGCCTTGTCGACGTGGCCGATGACCGACGACTTCGGCCAGCCGCGCTTGCGCAGCAGCGCCAGCGTCGCGTCGAGCTTGGCCGGCTCGACGATCAGCACCATGCCGATGCCGAGGTTGAAGACGCGGTGCATCTCCTCGTCGCTGACGCGCCCCTGCACTTGCAGGAAGTCGAAGACCGGCGGGATCGGCGGCGGCGAGTCGATGACGAAGGAGATCTCCTCGGTCGCGCAGCGCAGCAGGTTGAGCCACGCGCCGCCCGTGATGTGCATCGCGGCGCGCGGGCGCAGGCCGGCGTCGGCCAGCGCGCGGAACTGCGGCACGTAGATCAGCGTCGGCTCGAGCAGCTCCTCGCCGAGCGTGCGGCCGAACTCGGCCACCGTCATGTGGACGTCGAGCTGGCGGCGCTTGAAGCAGATGTCGCGCACCAGCGTGAAGCCGTTCGAGTGGACGCCGTTCGACTCGAGGCCGACGATGATGTCGCCCGGCTGGATCCCCTGGCCGTTGCTGACGTGCTCCTTCGTGACGGTGCCGATGGCGGAGGCGGCGAGGTCGAAGCCCTGGCCGGGCGTGAGGCCGCGGATCATGTCGGGCAGCTGCGCGAGCTCGCCGCCCGGGATCGAGATGCCGGCCTGCTTCGCCCCCTCGAAGAGGCTCTTGCCGAGCGCGTCGCCGACGCTGGGCGGCGGCGCTTCCATCGCGATGTAGTCGACGAGCGCGACCGGCAGCGCGCCGACGCAGAGCAGGTCGTTCACGTTCATCGCGATCACGTCGATGCCGAGGCCGGAGAAGTCGCCGGCCGCCTCGGCCACGAGGATCTTGCTGCCGATGCCGTCGGTCGTGAGCGCGATGGCGACCGGCAGGCCGATGTCGAGGACGCTCGCGTAGTAGCCGTTCGGGATCAGCGGTCGCTGGCCGGCGGCGGGGATCCGTTCCGTCCGCTTGACCGACTTCAGCAGCGCGCCGAGGAAGGACTCCTTGCGGTCGAAGCTGACGCCCGACTGCTCGTAGGTGGCGCTCGGCTTGGCCATGGCGGGTCGCGACTCCGGGAAGGGGCCACGCGGCCTCGCGCCGCGGGCCAAAAAGGGGCGGGAAGCATAGCCGGGTCCGCGGGCGCGGCGCGACGGCGAAGCGCGCCTGCGGCCGCGCGGCCGGTCGCCCGTAGCGCTCGGGGGAGGCGTTGTGCTATCAGTCCCCCCTTGTTGTTCGGTGTCGCACGACGGCACCCGCCCGCACCTGGGTTTCCCTGGGGGTGGGCGGGCCGGGTTCGGCACACGTCGCGCTGGAGCAGCCCCGGGGTGGCAGGTACCAGACGCGCCGAGACGCCTATGGCGTGGCCAACCGGCGTGATCATGAAGTGCTACGAGAGGTCCTCCTCGATGTCGATCCACTTTTCGGCTCGGACACTCCTGCTGCTCGGCGCCAGCGCCGCCCTCGGGGCGGGTTGCAGCGGAGGGGGAGGGTCGAGCGGGGGCACCAGCAGCGCCGGCTTCCAGCTGCGCGAAGTGCAGTACGGCCGCCTCGTCAACGACGGGGTCGACGAGGAGCTGGTCAGCCCGCTGACGACCGCTGAAACCGACTCGGTCACCGGACTGACGGTGCCGGGCTCGCTGCAGCCGATCGCGGCCGGCGTCGACACCGACGCGCCGCAGTCGCTGGGCATCGGCACCGACTACCTGCCACGCGTGGTGCCGCGCAACGGCACGCTGCAACTCGACTTCAGCGCGCCGATCGACCCGACCTCGGTTTTCGCCGACGTCATCGACCCGAACGGCGCGCTGGTCAGCGCCGGCTCGGTGCAGGTGCGGCTCGTGGACGGCACGCCGATCCCGGTCGACGTGCGCCTGGCCGACGGCAACTCGATCTGGATCATCCCGACCGCCAACGGCGCGGTCGGCTTCCCGGCGAGCCCGGTCGACTTCGGCCCGACGGGCGAGCCGCGCGCCGACGCGACCGGCTTCCTCAAGCTGATCCTGCCGCGCACCGGCGCCGCCGTGCTGCGCTCGAAGAACGGCGCGCTGCTGGGCGCCCGCTCGGATCTCCTCGGCGAGCCGACGACGCCGATCGGCATCAACCCCGGCAACCGCGTCCTCGACTTCATCGCGCTCAACCAGCTGATCCCCAGCAACGAGACGTTCAACGGCTTCCTGCCCGACCTGAGCATCCCGCGCATCGTCCGCGAGCATCGCGACGATCGCACCTTCGACAGCTCGGGCGGCGACGTCGCGGCCGTCAGCTCGATCACCTTCGCCGCGGCGACCTTCTCGAGCGCCGCGCGCCAGGGCGCGGGCGAGTGGTCCGGCGCGGAGCTGACCCTGCGGCCGGGCGCGCCCGACGAGGAGATCCACGCGATCGTCGGCAACGACGCCGACACCGTGACGATCGTCGGGACTTTCACCAGCGGGCCGGTCGACGGCGATCTCGTCCGTCTCGCGCGGACCGAGTTCTTCGAGCCCGACCTCACGTCGCCGATCGAGGCGAGCCGCTTCGATCCCGACAACCCCGAGAACTCGAACAACGCCTCGTTCGCGAACTTCGTCGAGGCGTGGGAGATCGATCCGTCGGGCAACACCGTCGGCGGTCCGCTGACGCTGCGCCAGACGCTCCCGACCTACTCGGAGCTGCGCGTCCGCTTCAGCGAGCCGATGGCCTCCGACTCGTTCCTCCAGTGGGAGACGTTCCGCGTCGCGCTCAACCCCGACGGCGGCGAGACCAACGAGATCCTGACCGACGTCGTGCTCGACTCGACGCAGACCGTCGCGACGATCCGGCCGGTGCGCGTCGACCAGCAGGCGGGGACCTTCGAGCTGACCGGCTGGGGCAAGAGCACCAAGAACCTCCAACTGATCCTCACGACCGTCCCGCGCGCGAGCTTCCTGCGCCAGCAGATGGGCTCGTCGGCCTACCTCACCTTCCTCGACCTCGGCATCCGCGGCGTCTCCGACCTCGGTGGCGAGCCGGTCGGCTTCCCGACGACCTTCTTCGATCCGGTGAACCCGGCGATCCGCTACGCGGCGCCCTTCACCTCGGCCGAGACCGCGATCACGCAGCCGGCGCCGCCGCCGGTGCAGAGCTGGGCGGTGATCGTCCACCGCATGCGCGGCCGTCCCGTGACCGGCATCGATCCGGCGACCGGCCTGCCGGGCATCGGCTTCCGCGACCAGGTGAACTACTACCGGCCGATCCCCGACGTGAACCTCCAGACGAACGGACTGCTCGCCGGCTCGCCGGTCGTCTTCGTCACGAAGATCCACGACGAGTTCTTCCCGCCGGAAGGGCAGTTCTCGGTCCTCTTCGTCGGCCTGCCGGCGCCGCTGACCTCGAACGTCGCCGCCGCGAACGCGGCGCACGACGGCGCGCGCTTCCAGACGGTCTGGCGCGACTTCGACGCCTCGCCCAACAGCCTCGCGCTGGCCGGCACGCTCCTCGACCTCTACCGCGTGAGCTGGTCGCCGGCCGGCGGCAACGTCACGACCGACAACTACGACGACATCTCGATCCACTGCGCCCACTCGCCGATCCGGCCGATCTCGCAGAACAACACCGGCGGCGCCTCCTATCCGCAGAGCGGCATGTCGCGCACGTTCGACTACGCCACCTTCATCGACCTGATCGACGGCGGCTCCGCGCCATGCGGCTCGCTGGCGAACTGCAACGTCGACGACGCGCCCAACCACTGGGACACGCTGGTCACCTGCGTCCCGCCGGGCACGTCGTACACCGTGACGCAGGCGAACCTCTTCACGCCGCCCGGCGACGGCCGCGCGTGGCATCCGTGGCCGACCTTCTCGGTCCCGTTCCAGTACAACAACGGCGACTATCCGCAGGCGGAGAAGGACCTCCGCAACTTCGTCAACTCGACCTACAACTGCGGCGGCGGCACCGAGTGGGACGAGTACCGGACCGGCGGCTTCAGCAACGTCGGCGGCGACAGCCTCCTCTTCGAGGTGCGCGTCCGTCCGCAGACGACGCAGATCTCCGGGCAGAACGGCTTCTCGTTCGTCATCGGCTGCCTGATCGACTTCAACGGCGATCCGAAGTGGCGCGTCTACTCGCAGGGCTCGTCGTCGATCCAGATCGACCCCGACGCGATCACGACCGACGTCAACGCGCGCTGCGCCGCCGGCTCGCTGACGTCGACGGCGCCGAAGGCGGGCGACAACTCGCGCTACCTCGGCCTCTTCGACTACGTGAAGACCACGTCCCGCATCACGTCGCCCTACGTGCGCGTCGTCCCGTCGAACACGATCAACCCCGACTACTTCCCGGCGATCGTCCAGCCGACGCTGGCCGAGCAGCCGGTGGGGACGTCGGTGCTGCTCGAGTTCGAGGGCGCCGCGAACATCAAGGGGCAGAGCGGCACCGGCTTCTCGAGCTCGATCGACATCGCCGACACGCGCCAGAACATCGCGTTCCGCGCGACGCTGGTGGGCAACAGCACCACGCTGCTGCTCCCCAACTTCGACACGATCGCGATCCCCTACCTGCGGCCGGGAGGCTCGTGATCGGGGAGCGCGGTCAGGCGCGCGGCGCCTGCGGCAGCGACGCGTTGAGCGCGCCCTGCCGGTAGCCGTCGAGGTCGAGCGCGACGAACTTGAAGCCGGTGGAGCGGACCGCCGCGGCCACCGCGTCGCGTTGCGCGAAGAGGCGCGCGAGGTCGGCGGGCGGCACCTCGATGCGGGCGACGTCGCCGTGCCAGCGGACGCGCACCGACGCGAAGCCGAGGCGCCGGACCAGCAGCTCGGCGTGGCCGATCTGGTCGAGCATCCGCGGCTCGATCGCCGTCCCGTAGGGCACGCGCGACGACAGGCACGCGAGCGCCGGCTTGTCCCAGTTGGCGAGCCCGAGCTCGCGCGCCAGCCCGCGCACCTCCGCCTTGCCGAATCCCGCCTCGAGCAGCGGATGGCGGACGCCCGCCTCGTCGGCCGCCTTGGTGCCCGGCCGCCAGTCGCCGACGTCGTCGGAATTCATCCCGTCCGCCGCCGCGGCGAAGCCGTTCGCGCGCGCCCATGGCAGGAGCTGGCGGTAGAGCTCGCTCTTGCAGAAGTAGCAGCGGTTCGCGGGATTCGCGGCGTAGTCGGGGTCGGCGACCTCGTCGGTCGGGAGCTCGACGAGCCGCACGCCGATCGCGCGCGCGAGGGCCCGCGCGTCGTCGAGCTCGCCCGGCGGCAGCGAGGCGGAGACGCCGATCACGCCGACCGCGCGGTCGCCGAGGCGGTCGTGCGCGACCTTCAGCACCAGCGACGAATCGATGCCGCCCGAGAAGGCGACCGCGACGCTGCCGAGCGCGTCGAGCGCGGCGTCGAGGCGCGCGCGCTGCGCCGGCGACGGCGGCCGCGCGGGCGGCGCCGCGTCGTGCGGCGCGTCGAAGGCGGGGGAGCGCTCCATCGTCCTTCCCTCCGTCCCCTCAGTCGGCCAGCAGGTGGTGGGCGCGCAGCGCCGCGTGGGCCGCGCGGGCGATCGCCCAGCGCTCCTCGGCGCGCGCGTCGACGAACTTCGCGATCGTCCGGTCGGCCTTCTCGTCGGCGGAGATCGCGGTGTCGAGCGCGTCGATGAACTTGTCGCGCGTGCCGTGCTCCTTCAGCCGCTTCGCGATGCGCGCGACGTCGCCCTTCTCCGTCGCGAAGAGGTAGAGCAGGCGGCGGCGCATCGGCTCGTACGTCTCGCGCAGGACGTCGGCCTCGGGATTGACCAGCAGCTGCGCCGCGGCGTCGATCCAGACGCGGTACTTGCGGTAGTCGTCGAAGCTCTTGCTCATCGCGTCGTAGAGCTTCTGCCGCTTCGCGTCGGCCGGCAGCGGCGCGACGTAGGAGCTGTCCTTCATCAGCTTCTTCGCGAAGGCGATCGTGTCGACGTCGGGCATGTCGAGGCCGTGGCCCGAGAACCACGCGTCGTAGAGCGTCACCTCGGGGTAGACCCGGCCGTTCAGGTCGGCGTAGCAGTGGGCGAAGTAGGCGGCCGCCGCGTCGTGCTTCTTCTCGAAGTCGAACTGCGACAGGAGCCACGCCACGACGACGTCGGCGTCGGGCGGGTAGCCGTTCAGCGCGTTGAAGAGGCGGCCGCGCGCTTCGAGCTGCGGCGCCCACGCCAGCGCCTGGTTCGCCCCGTAGTCCCACGCGAGCCGCGCCGCGTAGGGAGGCTGGTTCTCCCACGGCTTGAAGCGCTCGCGCGCGGAGGCGGCCTCGAGGCTGTCTTGCGCCACGAGCGTGCGCACGACGCGGCCGCGCGCCGCCTCGCCCGGCGTGAAATCCTTCGGTTCGTGGAAGAGCGGGCCCGGCGGCCGCGTGCCCGGCACCAGCGCCTTCGCCGCCTTGTCGTGCAGCGCCAGCAACGGCGAGCGCGGCAGCGCCGCGATGTTGGCCTCGACGTCGGCGATCGTCGCCTGCTGGATCTCCGCGAGCGAGTTGGTGAAGGCGGTCAGCGCCTCGTCGACCATCTCGACCGGCGGGTCGGCGGGGCGCGCGGGTTCGGCCTGGCAGGCGAGTCCGAGGGAGAGGAGGAACGGCAGCAGGGGGGGCATGAAGCCTCCGGGGGGCGGCGGCGCAGGCGGCGAGCGGCAGAGACTAGTCTCCGGAGCCGGCTTCGCGAGACGTGCGGGGCCGCAGGAGGGCGCGGCGCGATGGCCGAGATGGTCGTGCTGGTCCACGGGCTGCTGCGCTCACCGCGCAGCTTCGCGTGGCTGGCGCGCGAGCTGGAGAAGGTCGGCTACGCGACCCGCCGCTTCGGCTACCCGAGCGTGCGCGGCACGATCGCGGGCCACGCCGGGACGCTGGCGGGCGAGCTCGCCGCGCTGGCCGAAGGGCCCGCCTTCTCGCGCCTCCACGTCGTCGGCCACAGCCTCGGCAACCTCGTCGCGCGCGGCGCGCTCGGCCGCTTCCGCGACAAGAAGGTCGGGCGCGTCGTGATGCTCGTCCCGCCGAACCACGGCTCGCCGGTGGCGCGCTGGCTGGCGCCGTTGCTGGGGCCGTGGGTCCCGATGCTGCGCGAGCTGACCGACGCGGAGGGGAGCGCGGCGCGCCGCCTGCCGCTGCTGGACGGCGTCGCGGTCGGCGTCATCGCGGCGCGCTTCGACCACGTCGTGCCCGAGAAGAGCACCCACCTCGCGGAGGAGCGCGATCACGTGCGCCTCGCGACGACCCACAGCACGGTGCTGTGGAACCGCCGCATGCGCGACCACGTCGTCGACTTCCTGCGCGACGGCCGTTTCCGGAGCGACTCCACATGGCGGAAGTGATCGGACCCCGGACGAATCGCGGGTGGCGCGCCGTCGTGGCGCTGGTCGCGGCGGCGTGCCTGCTCGCGCCGGCGGTCGCGTCCGACGACGTCGTCGTGCTGAAGAGCGGCCGCGAGCTGCGCGGCCGGGTCGTCTCCGACGCCGACCACCGCGTCGAGCTCGACGACGCCGAGCGCGGCCGCGTCGTTCTGCCGCGCCATCTCGTGCGCACCGTGGTGCGCGCCGACGCGCCGCCCGGACTGATGGCGCCGCTCTGGCTCGACGGGCCCGACGGCGAGATGCCGAAGACGTGGATCCGCTTCGCCGCGCCGGCCGACGGCGAGCCGGGCGCGCTCTCGATCGGCGTCGGCCGCTTCTTCCACGAGCCGACGCGCACGACGCTCTTCCTGGTCGGCGCGGTGCACGTCGCCGATCCCGCCTACTACGCGCGGCTGCAGGACCTGCTCGACTCGTGCGACGTCGTCCTCTTCGAGGGCGTCGGCTCGCGGCCCGGCGATCCCGAGCCGACGGCGGAGCAGGTGGCGCGCTTCGACGTGCTCTTCCAGCTGCAGGTGAAGCTGCAGCAGATCCTCGGCTTCCAGGGGCAGAAGGAGGGGCTCGACTACCGGCGCCCCTTCTGGAAGCGGGCCGACGTGACGCTCCACGACCTCGCCGCGCGGATGGAGGAGCGCAAGGTCGCGCTGCCGACCGACCATCCGCTGGTGCAGGTGCTGCTGAAGATCGCGCTCGGGACGCTCGACTCGGGCCAGGTCGGCGCCGACCCGCTCGTGCAGCGGCTGGCGAAGCGGCAGGCGGCCGCGGTCATGGCGAACGCCGACCAGATGCTGGGCGGAGCGCTCGGCGGGCTGCAGGAGACGCTGGTCGACTGGCGCAACGACGCCGCGCTGGCGACGCTCGACCGCGAGGTCGCGGAAGGGAAGCCGGGCCGCTGGCTCGCCCTCTTCTATGGCGCCGCCCATTTGCCCGACTTCGCGACCAAGCTCTGCGCGCGCGGCTTTGAATTCCAGGCCGCCGACTTCCTGCCCGCGTGGCGGCTCGACTAGGCGTTGCAGCAGGCGACGGCGCCGGAGCGGGGCGAGACGGATCGCGGGGCGAGTCGGCGCCGTCGCAGCTGAACTGGCGTGCCGGTGAGACCGCGCGGCGCGCGGCTCGCCTCCCGGCGATTTCAGCTGACGAGTGCACGCCAAGGCGTCCACCCGCAGCTGCATCGCGACACTCCGCGCGTGACGCGGGTCGGTGATGAAGCGCCGCCGGCGAAGCGGGAGGGCGGGCGTACTGATGCGGGAACGAATCGCCCGCGAATCCCGCACCCGCGGGCTTGCGCGCTACTCGACGCCGATGTGGGAACGGAGCCGCTCGACCCAGTCGGTCGGGCCATCGGCGACGACCGTCTCGCGCGGCGTGACGATGCGCAGATGCGGCTCGAGGCCGGGTCCCGCGACGAGGCGCCAGCCGTAGCTCTCGGGCAACCCGCGCACGGCGAGCTCGAGGCGCAGCGCGCCGGTGATCTCGCGCACGGCCTGCGCGAGGCCCCAGCGCTGGTTGCCCGACAGGTCGGCCAGCGAGCCGGTCGCGCCGGGCCGGAACCAGATCACCACCTCGAAGGCGCGGCGCGGGACGGGCGGGACGGCGGCGACGAGGCCGCCGCGGAATTCGCCGACCAGCAGCGTCTCGTCGGAGCGCGTCTCCATCCACGAGGCGTAGCCGACGCCGTGGCGCGCGACGAAGGCGCGCTCGCGCAGCAGCCAGCGCGGCTCGCGCGGATGGAACGTGACGAGTTGCGAGCCGTGGCGGCGGTCGTGGCGCCGTTTCGCGATCGCGACGTGGCCGCGGCGGCCGTCGGCGTGGGCGGGCCACCGCTCGTCGCCGCACGCCGAGAGGAACGCGTCGACGCGCGCCAGCGACTCGACGAGCGTGATCGCGTCCATCGGGGGCAGCGTGTCGAAGTCGTCGCCGTGGTGCGTGCTCGAGACCTGGCGCAGCACCAGCGCGTCGTCGACGACGCCGTCAGCGGTCACGAAGCTGGCGCCGCGCACGAGCTGGCTCACGTCGAGGACCGGCCCGAAGCGGCCGGCGCAGATGCGGCACGCGCCGCCGCGCGCCTGCGCCTGCGGCCGCTCGACCGCCGCGGTCAGGACGGTCGCGAAGTCGAGCGCGCCGAGGTTCTCGGCGAGCCGCTGCTCCGCGAGCAGCGCCGGATCGACCTTGCGCGGCGCCACTTCACCCTTTCGCCGCGGCGATCGTGCCCGACTCGGGCGAGCTCGCGCGCGCCGCCTCCGCGACGGCGATCCGCCCCGCCAGGAAGCCGTGGCGCCCGGCCAGCGCGGCGTGCCGCATCGCGGCCGCCATGCGCGCCGGGTCGCGCGCCAGCGCGACCGCGCTGTTGAGGAGGACCGCGTCGACGCCGAGCTCGAACGCGATCGTCACGTCGGACGGCGTGCCGACGCCGGCGTCGACCAGGATCGGCACGCGCAGCGACTGCTTGATGCGGACGATGTTGCGCGGGTTGTTGATCCCCTGGCCCGAACCGATGGGGGAGCCGAGCGGCATCACCGCCGCCGCGCCCGCCTCCTCGAGCCGTCGCGCGAGGATCGGGTCGTCGCTGCAGTAGGGCAGCACGACGAACCCCTCCTTCACCAGCTGCTTCGTCGCCTCGAGCGTCGCGATCGGGTCGGGCAGCAGCGTCTGCGGATCGGACAGCACCTCGAGCTTCACCAGCTCCGAGAGGCCCGCCTCGCGGCCGAGGCGCGCGGTGCGCAGCGCGTCGTCGACGGTGAAGCAGCCCGCGGTGTTGGGCAGCAGCGTGATGCGCGTGCGGTCGATCCAGTCGAGCAGGCTCTTCTCGCGGCCGGAGAGGTCGACGCGCCGCACCGCGACGGTCACGCACTCGGTCGCCGCCGCCACGTGCGCGGCGCGCATCACGTCGTGGCTCGGGTACTTGCCGGTGCCGAGCAGCAGCCGCGAGCCGAAGGACCAGCGGCCGATCTTCAGCGGCGCGTCCGCGAGGAGCGGATCGGGCGGGACGGAAGGTGCAGACGGCGCGGGCGACATCAGCCGCCTCCGACGAAGGTGACGATCTCGAGGCGGTCGCCGTCGGCGAGCTCGCGGGCGAAGCGGTCGCGCGGCAGGAGGTCGCGGTTGAGCTCGACGGCGATGCGCTCCGCCGGCAGCTTCAGCTCCGCCAGCAGCGCCGCGACCGAGAGGGGCGCGGGCAGCGACTTCGGCGCGCCGTTCAGCTCGATCGTGATCGTCGGTGGCATGGGGAGGTCAGCGTCGCGGGAAGCGGGCGTCGTCGCGCAGCGCGGCGAGATCGAGGTCGCGCGCGGCGTAGTCGAGTTCGAGCTTGCGGACCGCCGGCGACCGGCCGATCCCCTCGAGATGCTCTTCGAGCCGCGCGAAGGCCTCCTCGCGCTCGCCGCCAAGGGCGGAAATGCAGGCGAGATCATAGGCGTGGTCGGGGGAAAGCTCCACGCGCGCGACGCAGGCGCGGACGTCGGCGAGGCGGCCGCGGCGCGCGAAGTCGGTCGCGTGGCGCAGCCAGCGCGTCGCGTCCCACGCCCAGCCAGCGCCCGAGTCGAGCAGGTCCTGCGCGGCGCCGTCGACGTCGCCCTCGAGCGTCGCGCGGATCCCCGACCGCGTCGCGAGCGCGCGCGCGACCAGCGACGCGTACGACGTCTCGGCGCGCCCGATCAGGAGCGCCATCGGCGGCGGCGGCGCCTCGCCCGCGGCGGCGCGCTGCACGAGGTCGCGCGCGGCGCCGGCGTGGAGCTCGCGCGCGAGCCGCAGCGCGGAGTCGGCTGCGTCGCGAGCGCGGCGAGCGTCGCCGGCGTAGAGCGCGGCGCGCGCGGCGACGAGCTCGAGTTCGCACGCGAGCTCCTGGTTGCCCCAGCTCCGCGTCGCGATCGCGGGAGCGCGCCGCGCCTCGAGCAGCGCCAGCGCGGCGGCGGGATCGCCGCGGTCGACGAGGAGCGCCTCGGCGGCGGTCAGGAAGCACCACGAGGCGGGCCGCTCGTGGTCGGCGTCGTCGTCGTCGCGCTGGCGGCCGAGCAGGCCGTGGCCGTGGCGCGCGTGGCTCGCCTCGACCGCGGCGACGACTTCGAGCGCGCCGGCGCACCAGGCGTCGCTGCGGTCGGCGGCGCGCAGCAGCGACTTGCCCAGCAGCGGCCCGCACGCGCCGAACCACGCCTCGTCGACGATCGAGCGCTGCGCGTCGACGGGCGCCGCGTCGAGCGCGGCCGCCAGCGCCGCGCGATCGCAGCCGCCCCGCGCCGCGCCGACGAACGCCGCCACCAGCGCGGCGCGCAGCTGCAGCGCGTGGAGCGCGTCCTCGTGCGGCAGCGCGGCGCGCGGCCACGCGAGCTCGAGGCGCGCCTCCCCGTCGCGCAGCAGCGCCAGCCACGCCCGGCCGAGCGTCGCGCTGCCGTGGCGCAGCAGCGCCGCCGTGTCGAGCGCGCCGCGCGCTTCTTCCTGCACCGCGCGGAAGGCGGCGTCGGCCGCGGCGAGGTCGCCCGCCTCGGCCAGCGCGGCCGCGGCGTCGAGCTGCGCGCCGGGAAGCTCGGGATGGCGCGCCACGAGCTCGAGTTCCAGCGCGGAGACGGCGGCCCCCTGCCGGTGGGTCAGCGCCTGCGTCACGAGCCGGTCGAAGGCGCCGCGCGCGAAGGTCGCGCGGTCGGCCAGCGGGAGGAGGCTCTCCTCGAAGAGGGGGGCGGCGTCGTCGAGGCGGTCGCGCCGGCCGCGCAGGAAAGCGATCGTGACGGCGGTGGAACCGGAGAGGGCGCCGCGCGCGACGGCGTCGGCGGCGCGCCGGAGCGACTCGCGGGCGATGGCGGCGGGCGCGCGGGCGGCCCGCTCGAGCAGCAACAGGTCGTGGACCGGATCGCGGCCCAGCTCGGCCGGATCGAGCGGCTTTGCGTCCCGTTCAGCCGGCGCGAACCACGGCAGCTGACGCGCCAACGCCAGCGCGGTCGCGTCGTCGAGCGGCATCGCCGCGAGCTGCCGCTCGAGCTCCGGTGCGGCTTGCGCAGTCGCGAGCACCCAGCGGCGCCCCAGCTCGAGCGGCGTCGAAGTCGTCGCTTCGACCGGACGCGGCGCCCCCTGCGGCGGGCGCGCGAGCGCTCCACTGCCGCCTCCGCCGAGAGCCACGGAAAGGCACCAGCGGGTGACCCAACCCTGCTTCCCGACGCGACTTGGAGCTTCGGAGCCGCAACCGCTCGGTTGACCCCGGGGCGTCGGCGGCGTTACCATCCCCCCGCTTTTTCCTGGCACCGCGCGAAGAAGTGGGCCCCGCCCACTTCTTTTCGTCTCCGTCCAGCTCGCAACGGCGAGAGGGGCGGAGCCGGCGGCGTTTTGGACGAGGCCCTGCGCGCGTCCGGCCGGAGGACGCTGCGAGGCGACGAGGCACCGGCGAGCAGGGGGGCCGCACATGGATGGCGCAGAGATTCTTCGGATCATCGACGCCCTCCATCGGGACAAGGACATCGACAAGGAGTACCTCTTCCAGTCGCTCGAGTTTGCGTTGGCCAGCGCCGCCCGCAAGAAGTTCGAGGCGGGCGAGGAGCTGCAGGTCCACATCGATCGCAAGTCGGGCAAGGCGGAGGCGTTCCTGGGCGACAAGCAGGTCGAGCTGGTCGATCTCGGGCGCATCGGCGCCCAGGTCGCCAAGCAAGTGATGATCCAGCGCCACCGCGAGGCGGAGCAGGACGTCGTCCTGAACCAGTACGCCGAGAAGGTGGAACAGCTCGTCACCGGGACCGTCCAGCGGGTCGAGGCGGGCAACTACATCATCAACCTCGGCAAGTGCGAAGGGATCCTCCCGCGCTCCGAGGTGGTGCGCGGCGAGGTCTACAACGTCGGCGACCGCGTCAAGGCGCTCATCACCGAGGTGAAGAAGGTCGGCCTGCGGGTGCGCATCATCCTGTCGCGCACCAGCCCGATCCTGGTGCGCCGCCTCTTCGAGGTCGAGGTCCCCGAGATCGCCGACGGCGTGATCGAGATCAAGCGCGTCGCCCGCGAACCGGGCTACCGCACCAAGATCGCCGTCGCGTCGGCCGACATGCGCGTCGACTGCATCGGAGCCTGCGTCGGCATCCGCGGCACCCGGATCAAGTCGATCACCGAGGAACTGAACGGCGAGAAGATCGACATCATCCGGTGGAACGAGTCGGTCGAGGCGCTGATCTTGAACGCGCTGCGGCCGGCCGAGATCGCCGACATCAAGCTCGACGCCGAGAAGAACGTCGCGACCGTCCGCGTGACCGAGGACCAGCTCTCGCTGGCGATCGGCCGGCGCGGCCAGAACGTGCGCCTCGCCAGCCGGCTGACGGGCTGGGAGATCAACCTGCAAGCGATCCGCGCGGACGGATCGGTCGTCTCCCCGGGCGAGGTGGGCTCGCCCGGCATGCCGGCCCCGCCCGCGGTCGCCGCCCCTCCGCCCCCGGAGGGCGGCGCCGGCGGCGTGACGCCCGACCCGTCGACCGGCGCCTCGGGCGCCGCGTCGTCGTGAGCGGGCACGTGCCTCCGCTCGAACCCTTTCCCTGAGTGACGGTCCGCGCCCGAAGTGCCTGAAGGAGTCGCCGCTTGCGGTTTCACGAACTCGCCAAGGAACTGAACGCCGACTCCAAGGAGCTCCTCGCGCTCGCGAAGAAGCTCGGGCTGCCGGTCAAGAGCCACTCCTCCAACCTCGAGCCCGGCATCGTCGGGATCTTGAAGGCGGCGTGGCGCTTCCGCGACCTCGACGAGGACGCGATCCTCGAGAAGCTCGACGAGGCGGCCAACCAGAAGGAGGCCGAGAAGAAGGCGAACGAAGAGCGCGCCAAGGTCGAGTCGGTGCGCGTCGTCGCCGAGAAGCATCAGCGCGAGGCGCAGCAGCGCGCGGACGCCGAGGCGGCCGCGCAGGAGCAGGAGGCGCCCGCTGACGCCTACGTCTCGCCGGACGACGACGAGGAGGAGACGGAGGAGGCGGGCGAGGAGGTCGCCGAGGAGGCGGCCGTCGAGGGCGGCGAGGAGGCCGCGGTCGAGGCGACCGATGCGGCCGTCGTCGAGCCGTCCGTCGAGGAGCCGGTGGCGCCGGCCGACAGCGCAGCTGCCGCGCCCGCGGCGCCCGCCGCCGGCGCCGCGCCGGCCGCTGCCCCGCACGCGCCGGCCCGCGCCCACGCTCCGGCCGCGCCGACGGGCGCCGCCGCCCACCGCGCCGGCCCCGCGAAGCCGGGCGCTCCGGGCGCCGCGCCGGCCGCCGCCGAAGCGCCGAAGCGCGGCGCGAAGATCCTCGGCCGCATCGAGCTCAACCGCGCCGACGTCGCGAAGTCGGAGGCGACCCACGCCGAGCTCGAGAAGACGCTCGGCCCGACGACGCCGCCCGCCGCGCGCCGCGGCAGGGCCGAGCTCGACCGCGAGCAGGAGCTCGCGGCGCAGCGCAAGCGCCAGAAGCTCGCCGGCGGCGGCAAGGGCGCGGGCTGGAAGTCGGAGACCGACGAGTTCGCGCCGGTCTCCGAGGCGCAGGTCACGAAGCCGAAGTTCTGGGAGCGCGGCCCGACGCGCCGCCAGCAGCGCACCAAGCTCAAGCGGCCGTCGGGGCTGCCGAAGCCGGGCGAGGGCAAGAAGCACGAGGTGCAGCTGCCGACGTCGGTGAAGGAGCTCTCGGCGCAGCTCGGGCTGCGGGCGGCCGAGATCATCTCGAAGATCCTGACGCTCAAGGGCACGGCGATCGGCATCAACCAGCCGCTCGACGAGGAGACGGTGCTGACGATCGCGGTCGAGTTCAACCGCGACGTCGTGATCGTCGCCGAGAAGACGACGGAGACGCAGTTCCTCGAGAAGGAGCAGAAGAAGGAGGAGAAGAAGTCGGGCCCGAAGAAGGAGGGCGCGACCCGTCCGCCGGTCGTCGTGGTGATGGGCCACGTCGACCACGGCAAGACGTCGCTGCTCGACGCGATCCGCAAGACGAAGGTCGTCGACACGGAGCACGGCGGCATCACGCAGCACATGCGCGCCTACCAGGTGACGTCGCCGAAGGGCGGGCAGATCACCTTCCTCGACACGCCGGGCCACCGCGCCTTCACCGAGATGCGGTCGCGCGGCGCCAACGTGACCGACATCGTCGTGCTGGTGGTCGCGGCCGACGACGGCGTCATGCCGCAGACGGTCGAGTCGGTGGAGCACGCGCGCGCCGCCAACCCCGACATGCCGATCGTGGTCGCGCTCAACAAGAGCGACAAGCGCGACGCCAACCCGCTGCGCGTGAAGCAGCAGCTGATGGGGCTCAACCTGCTGCCCGAGGAGTTCGGCGGCAAGGTGGGCGTCATCGAGACGTCGGCGACGACGGGCAAGGGGATCGCCGAGCTGCTCGACCGCCTCGAGCTCGAGGCGGAGATCCACGACCTGCGCGCCGAGCCGAAGGGGCGCGCCGAGGGCGTCGTGCTCGAGGCGACCAAGGAGGAGGGCAAGGGCGTCGTCGCGACGGTGCTGGTCCGCAAGGGCACGCTCAAGACGCGCGACCCGTTCCTCTGCGGCAAGACGTGGGGCCGCGTGCGCCTGATCGAGGACGACACCGGCCGCAAGGTCGACTCGGCGCCGCCGTCGATGCCGGTGAAGGTCTACGGCTTCAAGGCCGACGTGCCCGCGACGGGCGACGCCTTCATGGCGGTCGAGGACGAGAAGGGCGCCGAGCAGGTCGCCTCCGAGCGCCTGCACGTCGCGCGCGCCGGCCAGCAGGTGACCGAGCGGCCGAAGGTCACGCTCGAGAACCTCTTCGAGACGCTCGGCGCGGTCAAGCAGCAGGAGATCCCGGTCATCCTCAAGGCCGACATGCAGGGCTCGATCGAGGTGCTGAAGCGCGAGCTCGAGGCGCTGAAGAGCGACGAGGTGAAGGTCCGCGTGCTGCGCGCCGCGGTCGGCGCGATCACGGAAGAGGACGTGATGCTCGCCGCCACCAGCAAGGCGATGGTCTTCGGCTTCCACGTGCTGCCCGACGGCAAGGCGCGGCGGCTGTCGGAGCAGTCGGGCGTCGAGGTGAAGACCTACTTCATCATCTACGAGATGATCGACGACCTGAAGAAGGCGATGGCCGGGCTGCTCAAGCCGGAGGAGCGCGAGAAGGTCATCGGCCACCTCACGATCCGCGAGACCTTCAAGGTGTCGAAGGTCGGCACGATCGCCGGCTGCTTCGTCACGGACGGGATCATCCACCGCAACGACCGCGTGCGCGTCGTTCGCGACGGCAAGGTCATCTACACGTCGGGCCTCGAGTCGCTGCGGCGGTTCAAGGACGACGTCAAGGAGGTCAAGGAGAACTTCGAGTGCGGCGTGAAGCTCGCCAACTTCGACGACATCAAGGTCGGCGACACGCTCGAGGTCTTCGAGATGATCCAGATCGAGCGCGAGCTGAAGCTCACGTGAGCGCGCGGCCGCGCGCCGGAGCGTGATCCGCGAGGGTCACGACTCCGGCAGCGGCTCGCAGAAGGCGACCAGCAGGAAGGTCGCGACCGGGCCGAGGAGCAGCGAGAGCAGGAACCACGCGAGCCCGCTCCGGCGCTTCGACTGCGCGAGGCCGGCGTTGATCAGCGCGAGCGTGCCCCAGCCCGCCGCCCACTCCTTGGCGTTCTCGAGTTCGATCGGCATCGACGACTTCTCCGGGATCCCGCGCGGCGCCGGGATCCGGCCCGCGCGCACGAGCCGACTACGCCTCGCGAGGCGGCGTCGTTCGGCCGCGCGCACCGCGCCGCCCGCGCGCTCAGAGGATCTCGATCTGCTGGTCGAGGAGCTCGGCCACCGGATGGACGCGCAGCATCCCGACGATCTGGTCGAGCAGGGAGCGGACGTGCGTCGCGTCGTTGCTGCAGGTGACGACGCCGATCGTCCCCTTCTGCCAGAGCTCGTGGTCGTCGACCTCGGCGACCGAGACGTTGAAGCGCGCGCGCAGCCGGTCCTTGATCGACTTCAGGACCTGGCGCTTCTCCTTCAGCGAATGGCAGCCGCGGAGGCGCACCGAGAACTGGAGGATCCCGACTTCCATCATCGGCGGCGGATCGTAGCGCTTGCGGCTCGGCGCGCGTTCGCTTGACTGTCGCGCAGCCATGGCCAGCCGCACCAACCTCAAGCTCGCCGCGACCATCCAGCAGCGGGCCGCCCACGTCCTCATCCACGAGCTCAAGGACCCGCGCGTCGGCATCCTGACCGTGACGCGCGTGAAGCTCTCGCCCGACCTGTCGAGCTGCGTCGTCTACTGGTCGACGCTCGGCGGCGACGGCGACCGCTCGAAGGCGCGCCACGCGCTCGAGTCGGCCCGCCTCTACGTGCAGCGGCGCGTCGCCGAGGGGCTGCGCACGCGTTCGGCGCCGCAGCTCTCGTTCGTCTATGACGAGTCGGTTGCCGGCTCGATCAAGATGGGCGGGCTGCTCAAGCAGTTGCGCAGCGACCGCGGCGAGCCGCCGCTCGATCCGACCGCGCCGCCCGCCGGCGAAGGCGAAGCGGGCGACGAAGCGGCGGGCGACGAAGCGGCGGACGACGATCCAGCGGGCGACGGAACGGCCGGCGACGACGAGGCCGACGACGCTGCCGACGCCGACGATGCCGATCGCGACGAACCGCCCGCGAAGTCCTAGCGCTGCAGGCCGAGCGGCCGCTTCGCGACGAGCGGCGCCGGGAAGAGGACCGGCGTCACGAAGACCATCGCGGCGATCGCCAGGAACATGAAGACGACCCAGCCGGTCGGCACCTCGACGCCGCCGCCGCGCGCCGACGCGCCCGTCTTGAGCGGCAGCGTCCGCACGTCGCCCTCGACCAGCGTCAGCGGGATCGGCGCGCTCCAGGGCTTGCCGGGCTGCAGCAGGCTCTCGCCCTTCGCGTCGAGGATCTCCACCTCGTAGACGCCCGGCTGGACGCCGCCGAAGTCGGCGCGCGCGACCTGGTGGTGGCCGCGGCCGCCCTCCTCGTGGAGCGTCATCTTCCGCGACAGCGGCGCGACCTGCGTGTTGCCGGCCGGCCGCACCAGCGCGACCTCGCCGCCGTGGAAGTGGGCGGGATGGAGGTGCGAACCCGAGAGCTCGACGTCGACCGAGGCGGTGCGCGCGAGCACCAGCTTCAGCTCCTCGGTCGCGCCGTCCGCGAGTCGCACGGTCCGCTTCTGGTCGGGGAAGCCGTCGGGGGTCACGGTCCAGTCGCCCGCGACGAGGCCGTTCACGAGGAAGCGCCCCTTCGCGTCGGTCTGGACCGAGAAGTCGGTGCCGCCCGCGCCCAGCAGGACGCGCCGCTCGGCGACCGGCTTGCCGGCACCGTCGACGACCCAGCCGCGCAGCCCGCCGCCGCCGCGCTCGACGCGCAGGTCGACGTCGGTGGTGGCGTCCTTCTTCGCGTCGACCTTCACGCTGCCGCGCGAGGTGTAGAGCCAGTCGGGATCGCTTGCGACGACCGTGAGGCTGCCGGCCGCGACCGCGTCGAAGACCGCGCGGCCCGCGGCGTCGGTCGCCTTCTTCGCGACCGCCTTGCCCGACGCGTTCTGGAGCACGACTTGGATCTGCGGCTGCCCGTGGCCCGCCGGATCGCGCACCGTGACGATCAGCCGGTTCGGATCGCGTGCCGGCGCCGGGAGGTCAGCCGGCGAGGCGAGCGGCTTCACGATCTCGGTCGCCGCTTCCTGCGCGCCGTGGCCAGCGCCCATCCCGCCGTTCGCGGGGTTGCTGCTGCTCACCCAGAGCAGCACGCCGAACGCCGCGAGGACGAGCACCGTCGGAGCCAGCTTCATCCGTTCGTCTCCCGAATGCGTCGCCAGCGGACGCCGTCCTTGCCGTCGAGGAGCTCGATCCCGCGCTGCTTCAGCAGGTCGCGGATCTCGTCGGAGCGGCGGAAGTCGCGTCGCTTGCGCGCCGCCTCCCGCTCCGCGATCAACCCGAGGATCTCGCCGTCGGCAAGGGGCGCCGATTCAAGCGACTTTCCGGCCAAACCGAAGACGTCCCACAGCTCGCGCAGGAGCGCCAGGAAGGCCGCGGCGTCGGCACCGCGCGGCGCGCGCCGGTTCGCCTCGGAGACCGCCTCGTCCATCACCGCGAAGGCGACCGAGACGTTGAGGTCGTCGTCGAGCGCCTCCTCGAAGCGGCGCCGCAGCCCCGCCAGCAGCGTCGCGACGGCCGCGTCGGCGCCGCCCGCCGCCGCGCCGGCCCCGTCCTTCTCCAGCCGCTCGGCCAGGTCGCGGTAGCGGGCGACCTTCTTCTCGGCCTCGTCGAGGCCGGCCAGCGTGAAGTTGAGCGGCTCGCGGTAGTGCGCCTTCTGGAGGGCGACGCGCAGCGCCTCGCCCTGGTAGCCCTTCGCCTTCAGGCTCTGCGCCGTGTGGACGTTGCCCAGCCGCTTGCTCATCTTCGTCCCGTCCACCAGCAGGTGGCGGGCGTGGACCCAGCAGCGGACGAAGGGCTTGCCGCTCGCCCCCTCGGACTGGGCGATCTCGCATTCGTGGTGGGGGAAGACGTTGTCCTCGCCGCCGGTGTGGAGGTCGAAGCTCTCGCCGAGGTACTTCTTCGACATGGCGGAGCACTCGATGTGCCAGCCGGGGAAGCCGCGCCCCCACGGCGCATCCCACTGCATCTGGTGGTGGGGGTCGATCTTCCAGAGCGCGAAGTCGCGCGGGTCGCGCTTCTCCGGGTTCACCTCGATGCGCGCGCCGGCCTCGAGCTCCTCGGCCGTGTTGCCCGAGAGGCGCCCGTAGGCCGGGAACTTCGCGATCTCGAAGTAGACGTTGCCCGACGCCACGCGGTAGGCGAGCCCCTTCGCCTCGAGCGTCTCGATCATCGCCACCATCTCGGCGACGTGGGCCGTCGCCTTCGGGTAGTGGTGGGCGCGCCGGAAGCGCAGGAAGTCGAGCCCCTCGAAGAACTCGCGCGTGAAGTGGTCGGCGATCTCCCACGCGCTCTTCTTCTGCTTGCGCGCCGCCGCCTCGAGCTTGTCCTCGCCCTCCTCCGCGTCGTCGAGCAGGTGGCCGACGTCGGTCAGGTTCATCACCTGCACGACCTTCCACCCCTTCCACTCGAAGAAGCGGCGCAGCAGGTCGCCGACCAGGAAGGTGCGGTAGTTGCCGATGTGCGGCGTCGAGTAGACGGTCGGCCCGCAGTGGTACATGCGGACCTCGCCCGGCGTGGCCGGGACGAATTCCTCGAGGCGTCGCGTCAGCGTGTTGTAGAGGCGCGTCGGCATGGCAAAAGGGCGGGGTAGTCTCTGCCGGCCCCGCGGCGCAGTCAACATGGCGACCGCGGGCCGCCGCGACCGAGATGCCAAGCCCCGCCACCCCCTACCTCGCGCTGCCGGACGTGATCCGCGGCTACCGCATCGGCGGCCTCCTCGGGGCCGGCGCGATGGGAGCGGTCTGGCGCGCCACGGCCTCGGGCGGACGGCGCGGTCTCGAAGCGGGCGACCCGGTGGCGCTCAAGGTCCTCGACCCGAGCTTCACCCCCGACGCCCAGATCGTGCGCCGTTTCAAGCGCGAGGCGGGCGTCGGCCTCGGCGCCGGCCACGCCGGCATCGCGCGCGTCTACGAGATCGGCAGCCTCCGCGTCGGCGAGCGCCGGATCCACTACATCGTCCAGGAGCTCCTGACCGGCGGCAGCCTCCAGAGCCGCCTCGAGCAGGAGGGCCCGCAGCCCGAGCCGCTGATCCGCGAGGTGGGGCGGCAGGTCGCCGAGACGCTCGCCTTCGTCCACGGCCGCAACATCGTCCACCGCGACTTGAAGCCGGCGAACCTCTTCCTCGACGACCGCGGCCAGGTGAAGGTCGTCGACTTCGGCCTCGCGCGCCTCATCACCGCCGTCGAGCCGGCCATCGCCGACGACGCGCCGCCGACCGACCTGCCGCCGTCGAGCGGGGCGACCTCCGCCGGCCGCTTCCTCGGCACCGTCGCCTACGCCGCGCCCGAGCAGCTCGCCGGCGCGCCCGCGACGCCGCAGTCCGACCTCTTCGCGCTCGGCGTCGTCCTCTACGAGATGGCGGCGGGCCACCACCCGTGGTCGCGCGAGCGCGACCTCGGCTACGACGCCTACGTCGCCGCGCTCCAGACGCGCGACCCGACGCCGCTGACCGAGCTGCGACCCGAGCTCTCGTGGTTCCTCGAGCGCCTCGTGCAGGCGCTGCTCGAGCGCGATCCGGCCGCCCGCCTGCCGAACGCCGCCGCCGCCGCCGCCGCGTTCGCCGACGGCGAGCGCTCCGACTTCTGGCGCGCATCGACGGCGCCCGTCTCGCTCCACGTCTCGGTCGCGCGCCGCCGTCTCGAGGTGCGGCGCGCGACGCGCCTCCTCGGCCGCTCGCACGAGCTCGCGCTGCTGGTCGACGAGGCGCGCGCCGCCTTCGCCGGCAAGCTGCGGCGCGTCGTGCTCGAGGGGCCGGCCGGCGTCGGCAAGACGCGCCTCGTCGACGCGCTGGCCGACCGCCTCGAGCGGACGGGGCCGCGCGGCTGCTTCCTCGTCGCGCGCGGCCGCGAGCACGACGCGCTGCTCGAGCCCCTGCGCGAGCTGCTCCACGACGCGATCGGGCTGGTCGACGCGGCGCCGCTCGGCCTCGACGCGATCGTGGCGCGGCTCGACTCGCAGCTCCACGAGCTGGTCGAGGACGAGTCGCGCCATCCGCTGCTGCGCGCCTTCCTGCTCGAGGGGGCGCCGAAGGGGGCGCGCGCGCTCGCTTCGCTGCGCGACACGCTGGTCGGCGTCTTCCGCGCGATCCTGCGCCAGTCGCCGCTGCTGCTGGTGGTCGACGCGCTCGACCGCGTCGACGTCGAGACGCTGAAGGCGGTCGAGGCGCTCGCCGCGGGCGCGGCCGACGAGCCGCTGCTCCTCGTCGCGACCGTCGCGACCGACGTCCCGCTCGACCGCGCCGCCGCGCCGCTGATCGCCTCGCTGCAGCGCGGCGCCACGCGCTTCTCGCTGGTCGACCTCGCGCCGCCGGAGTTCGCGACGCTCGCGCGCGACCTCGGCTTCGAGCAGGCGGAGCAGGCGCGCGTCGCGACGCGCCTCCACGACCTCGCCGCCGCCAATCCCGGCAGCGCGGTCGAGCTCGCGAGCTGGCTGCGCAGCCGCGGCAAGCTCGACTCGCTCGCCGCGAAGTCGAAGAAGACGGTCCACTCGCTGCCGCCCGCCCTCTCCGAACGGTTCGCGCGCCGCCTCGCCGCGCTGCCCGACGGCGCGCGCGAGCTGATCGAGAGCGCCGCGATCCTCGGTGCCGAGGTGCGTGCGGTCGTGCTGCGCGACCTCCTCGGCCTCGACGCGGCCGCGTTCGACGCGCGCGTCGCGGCGCTGGAGCGCGACCACGGCCTCGTGCAGCGCGACGGCGGCGAGCTCGCGTTCCGCGAGCCGCTGCTGCAGCGCCACCTGCTGGTCGCGCTGCCGCTCGCGCGCCGCCGCGCGATCCACCTCCTCGCCGCGCGCCACTACCTGCGCGAGTCGCGGGGCGCGAGCCCGCCGCCGCGCGCCGCGCTGCGCGCCGCCTGGCACGCCGAGCGGGCGCAGGAGCGGCCGATCCTCCTCGCGACGCTCAAGGCGGCGGCGCGTTTGCTCGAGCTCGAGGGTTCGCCCGAGCGCGCGTGGAAGCTCGTCTCCGCGGTGGAGCGGCTCGCCCGCGTCGAGCCGCCCGACCTCGCGCTGCTGGCCGAGGCGCTGGTCTTGCGCGGCCCGCTCGCCCATCGGCTCGGCCATCGCGAGCAGGAGCGCGCGATCTGGAGCGAGGCGGCGAAGCTCTCGGCGCAGCTCGACGATCCGGGCGTGCGCTCGCACGCCTTCCACGGGCTCGGGCGCCTCGCGTCGCGCACCGGCCGTTTCCTCGTCGCCGAGAGCTGCCTGCGGACCGCCGATCAGGCGGCGCAGCAGGCGACGCACGGCAAGGCGGCGGAGCGCGCCTTCATCCTGCTCGACCTCGCCGAGGCGCTGCTCTGGAGCGGCGACGAGGAGCGCGCCGGCGGGGCGCTCGAGCAGGCGGAGGTGGTCATCGACGCCGGCGCGCCCGTCGCGTCGATCGGCCGCTACTTCAAGGAGCGCGGCAACCTGCTGCTCGAGCTCGAGCGGTTCGACGAGGCGGCGCAGGCCTTCTCGCAAGGGCGCGCGATCGTGCGCGGCCCCGCCCTGCGGCCGCTCCATCGCGCGCTGGTGCTGGGCAGCGCCCGCCTCGCGCGCGAGCGGTGCGACTGGGACAAGGCGCGCCGCGCGTGCGAGGTGGCGCGCCGCTCCGCCGCCTCCGACCTCGACCGCCGCCACCTCGCGCAGGCGCTCTACGTGCAGGGCGACATCGAGGCGCGCGCCGGCGCGCCCGACGCGGCGTTCCGCCCCTACGTGCAGGCCTACCGGCTCGCGCGGCAGGTCGAGGACGACTACCTCGTCGTCAGCGCGCTCGGCTCGCTGGCGCTCCTCTATCGTTGGCGCCGCTTCTCCGGCTGGTCGATCGGGAAGGCGATCCGCTGCGCGCGCGGCGCGATCGCGCGCGCCCACACGCTGAAGGTGGGGCGGCTCGAGGCGCGCGGGCTCGCGGCGCTGGCGCTCTGCTATCGCGACATGAAAAAACTGCCGTGGGCGATCGCGATCGCCCGCAAGGCGCTGCGCGAGGGCTCGGCGGCTGGAGTCGAGCGGCGGCGCGCGGCCGAGATCTTCTGGGTGCACGGGCTGATCGCGGGCGAGATGGGCAAGGACGAGGCGGCGCGCGCCTCGCTGGAGGAGGCGCGCCGTCGCGTCGAGCGGCGGTTGACCGGCGTCGCCTCGGCGGCGGAGCGCGCGCGCATGATGGAGCGCGACCCGCTGCTGCGCGCGATCGCGGCGCACGGAGAGCGACGATGATCCTCACCGTCACGCTCAACCCCTGCGTCCACCGCTACCTGCTCTACCGCGAGCAGGTGCCGCCGCTGCCGGTCGTGCGCGGCGTGAAGGCGCGCCAGAGCTCGGGCGGCAAGGGGCTGAACGCGGCGCGCGCCGTCGTGCGGCTCGGCGGCGAGGCGATCGCGCTCTCGACGGCGAGCGGCGCGACGGGCGAGCTCCTGCGCGAGTCGCTGCAGCGCGAGCGCGTCGCGGCGGAGCTCGTCCCCGTCGCGACGCCGACGCGCGTCTCGACCTGCGTCTGGGACGTCGGCAACGAGCGCTTCCGCGAGTTCCTCGAGGAGGGCGGCGGCGGGAGCGAGGCGGAGGCGGCCGAGCTGCGCGCCCGCTTCGAGCGGCTGCTGCCGCGGGTCACGACCGTGACCGTGAACGGCAGCACGCCCGACGGCCCGTTCGGCGCGCTGCCGCGCGAGTTCGTCGCCGCCGCGCGCGCCGCCGGCAAGCGGGTCGTCCTCGATGCCTACGGTCCCGCGGCCGTCGCTGCCGCGCGCGTGCCGCCGCACTGGCTGCGCGCCAACCTCGACGAGCTGCGCACGACGTTCGGCGTCGCGTCGTCGGCCGACCTCGGCCGCTTCCGCGCCGAGCTCGGCTGCGACGGCGTCGTGGTGAGCGACGGCCCGGGCGAGCTCCACTGCGTCACGCGCGACGCCCATCTCGTCGTCGCGCCGCCGCGCGTGCGCGAGGTGAGCGCGGTCGGTTCCGGCGACGCGCTGACCGGCGCCTTCGCGTGGGCGCTCGACCGCGGCGCCGCGCTCGAGGTCGCGCTGCGCGAAGGAGTCGCCGCGGGCGCGGCCAACGCGGAGCAGCTGCTGGTCTGCGAGTTCGACGTCGGGCGCTGGCGCGCGCTCCTCGACGAAGTCGCGCTGCGGAGCGGACGATGAAGCTCGCCCTCGTCGCGCTCGGCTGGGGCGGCGCGGCGCTGGTCGCGGCGGCCGCGTGGCGCGCCGACCGGCTGCCGTGGTTCCCGTCGGAGCGGTCGCCCGAGGCGCGCGCGGCCGACCATCTTGCGGGCCAGCGGCTCTCCGGCGCGACGCTCGACCTCTCGCTCGCGCACGATCCGCTGGCGCTGCGCGCGACGCTCCACGGCGAGCTCGCGCTCGACGGCGACGCGGCGCGGCTGCGTTTCGTCGCGCCGCCCGAAGTGCTGCTCCTCGACGCGCGGCTCGCGGGCGCGCCGCTCCACGAAGGGCACGACGCGCGTGGCGACTGGCTCGCGCAACCGGCGTCGTTCCGCGGCCTCGTCAGCGACGCGCCGCTGACCGCGGGGGAGCTGCGGCTCGCCTTCGAGCTGCCGCTGCGTCGCCGCGGCGACGGGACGCTGTGGGAGGGGCGCGTCGAGGAGCTGCTGCGCATCGGCGTCGGCGACGCGCCGACCGAGGTGCGCTTCGCCGCCGACGTGCCGGTCACGCCGCGCGCCGCGGGCGGCGGCGTCGCGATCGGCGACGCGAGCTGGCCCGCGACCGCCGCCGCGCGCGAGGTGGCGCCGCCTTCCGCGACGACCTTCGCGATCGAGGAGGGCGGCGGCGCGCTGGCGATCGGCGTGCGCCGCGACGCGGCGGGCGGCGTCGCCGGCCTCGTGCTGCTCGCCGACGCCGAGGCGGCGACGCCGGTCGCGACGCGCTGGCTGCCGCTGCCCGCCGATCCGCGCCGCGTCGCGTGGGCGCGCGGCGGCCGCGGCCTCGTCGTCGAGCTCGACGACGGCCGCTCGGGCTTCGTCGACGTCGAGCGCGCGACGGTGCGCCTCTTCGACGCCGCGCTCGAGCTGTCTCCGGGCGGCGAGCAACTGCTCGAGATCGTCGAGCGCGCGCCGGGCGCGTGGGTCGAGCGGCTCCACGACCTCGCGGCGACGGGCGGCGCGGTGCGGCGCGTCGCGGGGCTGCGGCGCGCCCGCTTCGCGCTCCACGGCGACGTGCTGGTCCACGCCGACGCCGCCGGCCGCGTCGCCTGCCTCGACGGCGAGGGACGCCTGCTGGTCACGCTGCCCGAGCGGTTCGAGGCGTGCCGCGCGATCGTCGCGCTGCCGCTCGGCTGGTGCGTGGTCGTCGACACCTTCGCCGGCTGCCGCGTCGCCGTGACGCCGAACGCGGGGCCCGGCGCGTGGGAGCAGGAGCTGCCGCTCCACGTGACCGCGGTAGTCCCGTCCGCCGACGGCGGCGAGCTCCTCCTCTTCGGCGAGCGGCGCCGTCCGGTGCGCGGCGCCGCCGGCATGCGCTTCGAGGTGGCGCGCCTCCTGCCGAACGGCGGCAGCGACGGCGAGACGCTCGCGACGTACTGGAGCGGCGACCTGCGTCCGCTGCCGACCGCGGCGGGCAAGGGGCTCCTCCTCGCCGACGCCGCCGACGATTCGGCGACGAAGTCGCTCTGGCACCTGCCGGCGGCCGCGCTGGCGCGCGATCCGAAGGCGACGCCGCGCGCCGTCGGCGGCCCCGCGCGCCTCGACGTGGCGCCGGCGTTCGGCGCGCGCGGGCGCTATCTCTACTACCTGCGCGCGCCCGACGGCTCGCTGCGGCGGCACGACTTCCTCTCCGGCCGCGACGAGCCGCTGTCGCTGGCGACGCGCTGAGATCGGCACCACGATGGACTTCCTGCCGCGACTGCGCGAGGTGACGGAGCGGGTGCGCCGCGGCGCGATCCCGTCGCGCGAGGAGCTGGCCGAGCTCAAGCGCGAGAACAAGCGTCGCGCGCTCGAGGCCGAGGCGCGCGACGCCGAGGTGTGCGACTCGCTGCCGACCTGGATCAACACGACCAACTCGACCGTCTGCAACCTCTCCTGCTCGTTCTGCCCGCAGGCGTACGGCAAGGGCGTCGACTGGCGGATGGAGGAGCCGATCTACCGGCGCGTCCTCGAGGAGCTCTACCCCGCCGCCGAGATCGTCCAGCTCTCCGCGTTCGGCGAGCCGATGATGACGCCGCGCCTCGCCGAGAAGCTCGACGACATGGATCGCTTCGGCGTGAAGCTCGAGATGGTCACGAACGCCACGCTGATGAAGGGCGAGGCGCTCCAGCGGCGGATGGCCGGGATCATGGGCCTCCTCACCGTGTCGATCGACGGCGCGACGAAGGCGACCTACGACTCGCTGCGCGTCGGCGGCGACTTCGACGAGGTGATCGGCAACGTGCGCGCCTACAACCGCGCGCGCCACGCGCTGCCGAAGGAGCGCCAGGCGCCGCTCCACTTCAACACGATCCTGATGAAGCGGACGCTGCCCGAGCTGACCGCGTTCCTCCGCCTCGCGAAGGAGCTCGACGCGCAGCACGTCACGGTGATGCACCTCGTGCGGATGGTCGCCGAGGAGTCGGTGCACGAGGAGATGCTCGACCGCTCGCCCGACTGGAAGCGGCGCACCAACGACGCGCTGCTGGAGGCGGCGGCCGTCGCGAAGGAGCTCGGCCTCTCGGTCAACCTGCCGCCGCCCTTCGCGCTGAAGGACGACGCGGGGCGCGCCGCCGCGCCGAAGGCGCCGCCGATCCGCTGCTGGTTCCTCTGGCAGCGCATGTACGTCGGGCCGTTCGGCGAGATCGTCCCGTGCTGCCTCGCGGGCATCCACAAGAACGGCAACGTCAAGCAGTCCGACTTCTTCGCCGAGTGGAACAACGCGCTCTACCGCGAGATGCGGCGACGCGTCCACTCCGACGATCCCTACGGCGCCTGCAAGACGTGCTACCTCGTCAACCGGACGACCGACGCCGGCGACTTCGACAAGGTCGAGGCGCCCGCGAAGAGCTGACCCGGAACGAGAGCTGGCGCGCCGTGCGGCTGCACGACGCGCCAGCGGGGGGATCGCGCGGCGCTCCGCTCAGTAGGAGCGGCGCGTGCGCGGAGCGTTCGGGCGGCGCGGAGGTTCCGGCGGCGGCGGTGGCCGCGGCGGCGGCGGGCCGACGCGGCGGTCGCGCAGGTCCTCGCGGCGGTCGCGGACGTCCTCGCGGCGATCGCGCAGTTGCTCGATCCGGTCGCGCCGGCCGCCGTCGAATCGGCGGTCGCGGAGGTCCTCCTTGCGATCGCGCAGGTCCTCGCGGCGGTCACGGACGTCCTCGCGGCGGTCGCGCGCGCCGTGGCGTTCGCGCAGCCGCTCGCCGATCTTCCGGCGGAGCTCCTCGCGCGTGCCGCCGTCCTCCTTCCACTGGCGGGCGCGTTCGCGCAGCTGCGCGCGCTGCTCGTCGGTCAGCGAGTCGCGCTTCTCCTCGATGCGGTCGCGGACCCGCTCGCGGATCCGCTCGCGCAGTTCGGCGTGGCGAGCGTCGCGGTCGGGCGGCCGCGGCGGGGCGGGCTGTTGCGCGCCGGCCGTCGCGGCGAACGCCGCGACGATCAGCGGGACGAGGAGCGATCGGGTCATGCCAGTTCCTCCGTGGGGGGCGTGGCGATTGAACCCCGCCGCGCGCTCGCAGGTTTCGGTGGCCCGCGCCTCCCGGGAACGCCCCCGGAGCCGCGCTCCTATCATGCGGCGCCTCATGCCGACGGCTCCCACCGACCAAGCCCTCTTCGAGCTCGACGGCCTGGTCGTGCGCTACGGGCGCAACGTCGTGATCCCCGACCTGACCGTGCGCGCGGAAGCGGGCTCGATCGGGCTGCTCGGCCCCAACGGCGCCGGCAAGTCGAGCCTGATCAAGACGATCCTCGGCCTCGTGAAACCGGCCGGCGGGCGCGTGCGCGTGCTGGGGTTCGACGTGCCGCGCGACGCGCTGGAGGTGCGGCGCCGCGTCGGCTACATGCCCGAGAGCGCCGTCGTCTTCCCCGGCATGACCGGCTTCGAGAACGTCGCCTACGCCGGCGCGATCGCCGGCATGCCGTCGGGCGAGGCGCGGCGCCGCGCGCACGAGGTGCTCGAGTACGTCGGCTGCGGCGAGGAGCGCTACCGGCAGGTCGACGACTACTCGCAGGGGATGCGGCAGCGGATCAAGCTGGCGAGCGCGCTGGTGCACGACCCGGAGTTCCTGCTGCTCGACGAGCCGACCAACGGCCTCGATCCGGGCGGCCGCGCCGAGATCCTCGAGCTGGTGCGCGCGCTCGGCCACGAGAAGGGGATGAGCCTGCTGCTCTCGTCGCACCTGCTCGACGACGTGGAGCAGGTGTGCGACCACGTGCTGCTGATGGCGCGCGGCGAGCTCAAGGCGTCGGGCGCGATCCGCGAGCTCAAGGCGAAGTTCACCGGCGCGACCGTCCGCGTGACGATCGAGGGCGACGCGGCCGGCCTCGTCGAGCGCGCGCGGGCGCAGGGGATCGAGCTGCGCGCCCGCGATCCGCTCGACGCGAGCGAGTGGCTGGTCGCGTTGCCGGAGGGGACGCCGCCGACAGCGATCCTGCGCCTCGCGCTCCAGTCGGGCGTCCGCGTGCGCCGCTTCGTGCCGCGCCGCGCGTCGCTGGAGGAGGTCTTCCTCGAGACGCTCGAGAGCGCGGGCGGAGCGGGCTGATGCCGGTCTACGACCGCTCCTACCAGCGCTGGGACGGCGAGATCAAGCGCCGCGCGTTCCGCGCCGCGCCGATCGTGGTCGCGGGCGTGCGCGACGCGCTGCGCGCGAAGGGCGGCTGGCTCTGGACGCTGGTGCTGCGCCTCTTCATGGCGGCGAGCTGCGTGCCGACGCTGCTGCTCTTCCTCGCCAACTGGTTCTTCTGGTTCCGGCCGTCGTGGCTGCCCCCCGAGATGTTCGGCTTCTTCGACACCGTCGCGCCCTATCGCGTGATCCAGTACCCGCTGCTCACGCGCGTGAACTCCGAGTTCCTGATGATCTACTGCGTCCTCTTCGGGTCGGGCCTGATCGCGCGCGACCGGGCCAGCGGCGCGCTGCCGCTCTACCTGTCGCGGCCGCTGACGCTCTCCGACTACGTGCTGGGCAAGCTCGGCGTGATCGGCTGGTTCATGGCGCTCTTCACGCTGGTGCCGAACCTCGCGCTCTGGCTGCTGGGGGTCGTCGCCGACCCGACGCCGGGCGCGTGGCGCGAGGCGCTGCCGCTGCTGTTCCCGATCGTGGCGCAGAACGTCGCCGTCGTGCTGACCTACTCGCTCACGATCCTCGCCGTCTCGTCGCTCTGCCGCCGGCCGATGTACGCCGGGCTCCTCTGGTTCGCGCTCTTCAAGGCGATCCTCTCGATCACCTCGATGGCGGCGTCGCACGCGGGCCGCGGCGCGCTGGCGGCGCTCTCGCCCAACGACGCGCTCTTCTCCATCAGCGTCCAGCTCTACGACATCGCGGGGCTCTTCGAGCGGGCGATCAGCAGCACGGAGGGCGGCGCGCAGGTGGCGCTGCGCGAGGTCTTCGACGCGGTGAAGCTCTTCGCCACGTCGACGCCGCTGCAGGCGTGGACGTCGGTGGCGGCGTGGTGCGGTCTCTCGCTCGCCGTGATCGTCGGCGTGCTGCGGCGGCAGGACGTCGCGGCCGAGGCGGTCACGCGATGAGCGACGCGACCGCCGCCGTCGTCGAGCCCGCCGCCGCCGAAGCGCCCGTCGTGCAGCTCGAGCGCGTGTCGCACTGGTACGGGCCGGTGATCGGGCTGAACGACGTCTCGCTCGAATTCCGGCCCGGCGTGACCGGCCTGCTCGGCCCCAACGGCGCCGGCAAGTCGACGCTGATGCGGCTGATGACCGGCCAGATGGAGGCGAGCCAGGGGAGCGTCCGCGTCTTCGGCGCGTCGCCGTTCGCGCGGCCCGAGGTTTTCCGCCGCCTCGGCCATTCGCCCGAGCACGAGCAGCTCTGGGACCACCTCTCGGGCCGCGACCACCTCTTCGCGCTGCTCCACTACGGCGGTTTCGCGGCGCGCGACGCGCGCGAGCGGACGGCGCGGACGCTGGCGCGCGTCGGGCTCGAGGCCGCGGCGGCGAAGAAGGTCGGCGCCTACAGCAAGGGGATGCGGCAGCGGCTGCGGATCGCGCAGGCGATCGCGCACGATCCCGAGCTCGTGGTGCTGGACGAGCCGCTGAACGGCCTCGATCCGGTCGGGCGGCGCGAGATGATCGACCTCGTGCGCGAGCTCGGCGCGAGCGGCCGCTCGGTGGTCGTCTCGGGCCACGTGCTCCACGAGGTCGAGCGGATGACGCGGCGGATCGCGCTGATCCACCGCGGGCGCGTGCTGGCCGAGGGGACGATCGACGAGATCCGGCGCGCGCTCGACCAGCGGCCGCACCACGTGCGCGTCGCGGCCGACGACCCGCGCGGACTCGCGCGCCTGCTGCTCGAGGAGCCCGGCGTGCTGAGCGTGCGCGTCGCGGCGGACGAGGCGCTCTTCGAGGTGAAGGAGCCGGGCCACTTCTTCGATCGCCTCGCGCGGATCGCGGCCGACGGCTTCATCGCGGTGAAGGAATACGAGTCGACGGATGACAACCTCCAAGCCATCTTCGACTACCTCGTCGCCTGACGGCGCGCCGCGGCGCGGGCTGCTCGACGGCGCCGCCGTCACGGTGCGCCTCGCCGGGCTGTCGCTGCTGCGCGGCCGGCGCGGCGTCGGCCTCGTGCTGCTCTGCGCGGCGCCGCTGGCGTGGCCGGCGATGGAGCTCTTCGAGCCGGGGGCGGGCGCGAAGGGGGGCGTCGGCTTCGTCGACCTCCTCACGAAGTCCTACTTCCCGGTGATCAACCTGATCGTCGCGCTCTTCGTCGGCTGCGGCGCGATCGGCGAGGAGGTCGACGGCAAGACGCTGCCCTACCTGCTCACGCGGCCGGTGCCGCGCTCGGCGCTGCTGATCGGGAGGTGGCTGTCGTCGCTGGTCGCGGCGGGGGCACTGCTGGCGGCTTCGTACGTCGCGCTCTACGTCGCGACCGTCGCGCCGATGGGGGCGGAGGCGCTCCGGATCGACCTGCCGATCCTCGGCTGGGCGCTGGTCGCGATGGCGCTCTCGCTCGTCGCCTACTGCGCGCTCTTCCTGCTGCTCTCGGTGGTGGTGAAGTGGCCGCTCTTGGTCGGCCTCGCGCTCGTCTTCGTCTGGGAGCACTTCGCCGTCGACCTGCCCGGCAGCGTGCCGCGCTGGTCGCTGCTCCACCACGTCTACACGCTGCTCGCCCGCTTGAGCGGCGACGACGGCTACGTCGCGATCGCCCGCCCCTACGGCCTCGAGCTCCTCCCCGCCAGCGACTCGCTGCAGGTACTGGCGTGGACCACCGTGATCGCGCTCGCCCTCGCGCTGCGCCGCTTCTCGCGGAAGTCGTTCCTGGTCTGACCGGCGTACCGACGCGGGAAACAACCGCCGGCAACTTCGGCACAGCCGCGACCCGCGGCCGCGACAGATTGGCCGGATTCGCTGCTGTTTTGGTCCAGGACCAGAACAGCAGGATTGCACCCAGGGACCGCGTCAGTTTGTCCGCCGTTTCACTCCAGGAACGGTACGGCGGATCCGCGGCGGGTCGACGAAGCAGTTCAGCATCTTGTAGGAGAGCTGCGCGGCGAGGAACTCGGAGTGGTGGTTGACGCCGTCGGGCTTGAGCTCGTTCACGTCGCACGCGATCACCCGCTTGCGCGCGCCGATCTCCTTCACGAGGTCGACCACCTGCCACCAGTCGAGGCCGCCCGGCACCGGCGTCCCGGTCGACGGCATCACCGTCGGGTCGAGGCCGTCGAGGTCGATCGTGACGTAGACCGGATCGCGCAGCAGCTTCACCGCGTCGCGGATCCAGTGCTTGCGATGGCGCAGCACGTGGCCCGGGAAGAGATGGACGCCGCGCTCCTTCGCGTAGGCGAGCTCCTCCTCGCCGACCGCCCGGATCCCGATCGAGACGATCGTCGCGTCGCGGTCGTCCTCGGCGATCGCGTGGATCGCGCAGGCGTGGTTGTAGGGCGAGCCGTGCCACTCCGCGCGCAGGTCGGCGTGCGCGTCGACGTGGAGCAGCGAGAAGCTCCCGTGGACCGCGCGCACCGCGCGCGTCAGCCCGATCGACACCGAGTGCTCGCCGCCGAGCCCGAGCAGGAACTTGCCGGCGCGCACCGCCGGCAGCGCCGCCTTCTCGATCGCCGCCACCGCCTTCGCCGGGTCGTCGTCGACGAACTTCACCGCCGGCAGCGTCGCGATCCCCTTCTCGCACACCTTGCGCCCGAGCTCGAGGTCGAAGAACTCGACCTGCCCCGACGCCTCGATCAGCTTCGCCGGCCCCTTGTCGGCTCCCTTGCCATAGGTCGACGTCCCGTCGAACGGGCACGGCAGCACCGCGACGCGCGCGGTCGCGTAGTCGGACTGCTCGGGCGGGAGGTCGAGGTAGCCGTGGGGTCGCGTTCGTTTCGCCATGGGGCGCGGGAATGTAGCGAACGGCGCCGCCAGCTCCGCGCCCCTCACCGCCGCTCGTCGACTCCGAGCTTGCGCCACCACGCCGCCGTCCACGGCCGCCGCGCTGCGGAGCCGTCGCGCCCGAAGAGCTCGTCGCCGAGCGGTCGCGCGGCGGGCGACTCGGGCGCGAGGAGCCAGTCGTTCCCTTCGCCCTTCGCGAAACCGGGATCGACGACGCGCGCGCCGGCGTCGCGGCCGCGCGCCTGCCAGTCGGCGAGGCTCGCGCCGGCGAAGCGGACCTCGCC
>Ga0315910_10000647_pt1 | contig 33945 bp, 29 predicted proteins | sample EdamamesoilMG_FD_204470 | JGI IMG/M metagenome (GOLD analysis project Ga0315910, IMG submission 204470) | Garden soil microbial communities collected in Santa Monica, California, United States - Edamame soil | ecosystem: Environmental > Terrestrial > Soil > Garden | place: USA: California... | reverse complement strand
TCGCCGAGACCGGCACCTGGACGCTCGCCCACGCCAACGTCATAGACGCGACCGGCAACGGGTCGTTCCTGCCCAAAGGCGAGCTCGAAGAACTCGGCCTCTTCTTCACCGTCGAGGTCAAAGGAGAGGGCGAAGAACCGAAAGACACCGACCCGCCTCACCTGCTCGATCTCGCGATCGAACCGAGCTCGATCGACACCTCGAGCTCGGGCCAGTCCGTGACCGTCACGGCCCACATCACCGACGACGTCTCCGGACTCGAGGAAGCGTTCGTCTTCTTCCAGTCTCCGAGCGGCAAATCGTTCACCTCCAGCGCCCAAGCGGAACGGATCTCGGGCACCGAGCTCGACGGCGTCTACGCGATCTCGGTGCCGTTCGAACAGTTCAGCGAGGCCGGCAGCTGGAATCTCACCCTGGTGAGGCTCAGGGATCAGGTTGGCAACGAAGTCAAAATCCCGCTCGAAGAACTCGCGGGGGCGGAACTTCCACACAGCGTGGAGGTCAAAGGGAAAGAAGAAGTCAAAGACACCGAGCAGCCGCAGCTCGAGGACCTCGCGATCGAACCCAGCTCGATCGACACCTCCGCTTCGAAACAGCTGGTCACGGTCACCGCCCACCTCACCGACGACGTCTCGGGGATCAAAGAAGCGCGGGTCTTCCTCCGCTCGCCGAGCGGGAAACAGGCCACCTTCGGGTCGGCGGTGGAACCCGTCTCGGGCAGCGACGTGGACGGCCAGTTCGAGATCCCCGTCACCTTCGGCCGCTACAGCGAGTCGGGCGCCTGGCAGATCTACCTGATCCAGCTGAACGACCACGCCGGGCACGAAGCGACGATCGATGCGGCGCAGCTCGAAGAAGCGGAACTGCCGCGCACGGTCACGGTCGAAGGCATCGAGGACGTCGACGCGCCGCAGATCGACGCTCTCACGATCGAACCGACGTCGGTCAACACCGCGGTCGCCAGCCAGGTGGTGACGTTGACCGCCCACATCACCGACAACCTCTCCGGCTTCCAGGAGGCGCAGGTCTTCTTCCGCTCGCCGAGCGGCGGGCAGAGCACGGTCGGGTCGTCGTTCAAACGCATCTCGGGCAGCGAGCTCGACGGTGTCTACGAAATCCCGGTGGTCTTCAAAGAAGCGTGTGAGACCGGCGCCTGGACGATCGAACGGATCCACCTCTGGGACGCGATCGGCAACAAAGTCGTGCTCGAAGCGGCGCAGATCGAAGAACTGGGCCTGCCGAACACCGTCACCGTCGGTGCGCAACCGCCGGCCGTGACCGAAATCGAACCGACCAGCGGCCCCGAAAGCGGTGGTAACGAAGTCCAGATCTTCGGCAGCGAACTGGCCGGCGCGACCGAAGTCCGCTTCGGCGCGACCGCGGCCAGCTTCTCGGTCAACTCGCCGAGCTCGATCACGGCGATCGCTCCGCCCGGAACCGGGACCGTGCACGTGACCGTCGCGACCCCCGCCGGCGTCAGCGCGACCGGCGCCCAGGACCTCTACGGCTACGCGCCCGCCGTCACCCTGTCCAGCTCGCCGAACCCGTCGGTCCACGGCCAGAAAGTCACCTTCACGGCGACCGTGACGCCGCAGACGCCGGGGGCGCCGGCGCCGCTGGGCACGGTCGTGCTGGTCGAAGGGTCGACGACGCTCGGCGTCGCAAACCTCAAAAAAGGCGTCGCCACCTTCACCGTCAGCTCGCTGGGCGCCGGCGTCCACCCGATCCTGGCCCGCTACAGCGGTGACTCCTACTACGGCTCCGGGGACTCGGAAATGATCAAACAGATCGTCGACCGGGCGGCCACGCAGGTGACGCTGACGAGCTCGCTCGAGCCGGCTCCGTACGGCTCCAACGCGACCCTGAAAGCCAACGTCAAAGCGCTCGCCCCGGGCACCGGCACGCCCGCCGGGACGGTCACCTTCCGCGAGGGCGAAACGGTGCTGGGCACCGTTCAGCTCTCGGGCGCCAACGCCGCCTACTCGCTGAAAACGCTGGCGCCGGGAAGCCACGAAATCACCGCCAGCTACAGCGGCGACGCCAACAACGAGCCGAGCGCGGCGGGGACGACCCAGACGATCGTCAAAGCGAGCACCGAAGCGACTCTGACGAGCGCGCTGAACCCGGCTCCCTACGCGGCTGCCGGGACCCTGAAAGCGACGATCGACGCGGTCTCGCCGACGGTCGTGCAGCCGGCCGGCACGGTCACCTTTCGCGAGGGCGAAACGGTGCTGGCGACGGTGCCGATCTCCGGCAGCACGGCCCAGTACCCGCTGAAATCGCTCTCGCCGGGGACTCACGAAATCACCGCCACCTTCGCCGGCGACGCGAACTACACGAGCAGCTCGGCGAGCATCACCCAGGTGGTCACCAAGGCGTCGACGACGCTCGACCTGACCAGCTCGCTGAACCCCGCGCCGTTCGCCTCGACCGGGACGCTGAAAGCGGTGCTCGACGTGGTCGCCCCCGGCGCCGGCACTCCCACCGGCACGATCACCTTCAAAGAGGGCTCGACCGTCCTGGCGACGGTCCCGCTCAGCGGCACGACGGAGAAATACGCCCTCAAATCTCTCTCGCCGGGCGAACACCACATCACCGCCAGCTACAGCGGCGACGCCAACTACGAGGCGAGCGAAGCGAGCATCGACCAGACGGTCGTCAAAGCGACGACCTCGCTGGCCCTGACGAGCGCGAAAAACCCGGCGCCGAAAGGCTCGAGCGGGAACCTCAAAGCGACCGTCAAAGCGGTCGCGCCCGCGACCGGGCAGCCGCCGGGCACGGTCACCTTCCGCGAGGGCGAAACGGTGCTGGCGACCGTGCCGCTGTCCAGCGGCGTGGCGACCCTCCCGCTCAAATCCCTCGCCGTCGGCACGCACGAAATCACCGCCTCCTACGGCGGTGCGGCCGGCTACGAACCGAGCGAAGACACGATCGTCCAGGTGATCACCCCTTAGCGGGGGCGGCGCTATACGGTGGGGGCGGGATGGCGCCCGCCAGCGTGACGATCGACGAGCTGACGATCGCCGACGACCCGGCCGCCTGGGAAGCGCTCGGGTTCGCGGTCGAGGACGACACCTGCGTGCTCGGCGAGGTGCGGATCCGCCTCGCCGGCAAGGCGGCGGGCAAGGGCCTGGTCGGCTGGTCGCTGCGCGGCGTCGAGGCGACCGAGCTGAACGGGCTGGCGACCGAGCGCTCGGAGCGGCCGCTCCCGGAGCCGCGGCCGCAGCAGCCAAACGGGGTCACCGTGCTCGACCACGTGGTCGCGATCACGCCGGCGCTGGAGCGCACGGTCGCGGCGCTCGAGGCGGCGGGCCTCGACCTGCGCCGGGTCCGCGAGGAGCCGACGCCCGCCGGGGCGCCGCGGCAGGCCTTCTTCCGCCTCGGCCCGAGCATCCTGGAGGTGGTCCAAGAGCCGCCAGAGGCGATCGAGCGCGGCGGCGGCGCCGAGCGGCCCGCCTTCTTCTGGGGCATGGCGCTGCTCGCCGCCGACCTCGAGGCGACCGTCGCGGGACTTGGCGACGCGGTCAGCGAGGTCCGCCCGGCGGTCCAGCCGGGCCGTCGGATCGCCACCCTGCGGCGCTCCGCCGGGTTGGCTCTGCCGGTTGCCTTGATGAGTTCCTGAGCGACCGCAAAAGGTCTTCGATCCGATGCCTTGAATACCGCCGGCATGACGACTATCTCGGCCGTTCCCACTGTCCTGCGCAAAAGCCTCCTGACCCTGACCCTGGTCGCGCTCGCCGCGCTCTGCCTGCCGGCGCTCGCCGCCGCGGCGCCGAAGCCGGCGGTGCTCACCTTCAAGACCGTCAAGGTCGGAGCGCCCGGCAACCCCTCCGTGGCGATCATCCCCTTCGAAGACCTGCTCTTCCAGAACTGCTCGGAAGCGCCGGTGATCGAAAAGAAACCGTGCCAGGAAGTCGGTGGGGTGGGCTACCGCTACGGGATTGGCCAGCTCGAGGTGACGGTCGCGCAGTACGTCGCCTTCCTCAACACCGTCGACCCGCTGGGTAAGAACGAACACGGGCTCTACAGCTCGACCGAGAGCTCGACCGCGTGGCCGCGCTTCGGCCAGATCGACTACACGGGCAAAGCCAAACCCGGCCGCCACTACGCGGTCGCCTCGCCGGAATGGGCCAACAAGCCCTACGGCTTCGCCAACTTCCTGCGCTCGGCCCGCTTCGCCAACTCGCTTTACAACGGCAAGGTCCTGACGAAGACGGCGAGCGCCGCCGGCTCCTTCAAGTACGTCACCTACAAAGTCCGCCTCTCGCCCAAGACCGAGCGGGGGATGTACGACATGCGCAACCCGAAGACGACCCGCCAGGCCAAACGCGGCTTCGTGATCCCGAGCCAGGACGAGTGGATCAAGGCCGCCTACTACGACCCCAACGGCGGCGGCAAGTACTCCTACTGGAAGTACCCGACCAACCCTGGCGAATTCGGCAAGAAGATGGAAGACGGGCCGATCCAGGCGACGCTCGACCCGACCAACGGCAACGTCACCAACGCCGCCAGCCAGCCGCTCTCGATCTTCCACACGCCGGAAACCCCGGCGCCCTACTGGTGCCCGCCGGCTTTCTCGGCGGAAGCCTGCAAGACGGCCAACCCGTTCGGGATCGAACCGCCGGCATACGAAAAAGCGTTCACCAGCAGCCTCGGCACGGTCGGCCAGGCGCTGACCACCTCGCCCTGGGGCACGCTCGACCAGGGCGGCAACGCGGTCGAGTGGACCGACACGATCACCCCGCCGCCGTTCGGCGTCAAAGGCGCCCGAATCTGGCGCCGCCTGCACGGCGGCATCTCCAACGCGCCCAACTACCAGCTGTGGATCTCGGCGATCGGCCTGCAGCCGCAGGACAACGCCTTCTACACCGCCACCTACCCGTGGCTGGGGATCCGGATCGGCGCGATCGGCAACATCAAGGCCGCGAAAGGCTGAGCACCATCTCGCAGTAGCCGTCGGCTATCGCGGTCGCCGAGAGGCGGCCGCGAGGCCGCAGCCACTGCGGCGTGTAGTTGACCATCCCGAGCAGGGCGAGCAGCGCGAGGGGGCGGTCCGGGAAGGACATCGTGCCCTCGCGCTCGCCGGCGGCGAGCACGTCGTCGAGGATCTGCTCGAAGGCGCGCCGTTGGGCGCGGACCTGGCGCCACTGCGGCTCGCGCTCGATCGCGCCGCGCTCGCGGGTGAAGACGATCATGTGGTCGCGGTGGGTCTCTATATGGGTGAGCCAGGCGCGCAGCAGCTCGCGCAGGTGGGTCGCGGCGGGGGCGTCTGTGGCGACGATCTCGCGGGCGCGGGCGAGCAGCGGCTCGAGCAGCTCGTCGCAGATCGCGATCAGCAGGTCGTCCTTGCGCTCGATGTAGTGGTAGATGCCGCCGGCGGCGAGCCCGGTCGCCGCGGTCAACTCGGCGATCGAGGTCGCCTCGTAGCCGCGCTCGGCGAACAGCTGGGCGGCGGTGTCGATCACCTCGCTGCGGCGGCGGTCGTAGCGCTCGCGCAGGGCGGGGCGCTTGGGGGGAGAGGTCGCGGCCATCTCCGCACACGGTAGCGAAAAACCGAGGAAGCGCTCGAAATTAGAGGGCTCATTCGGTATAACTGCGCGATGGACTTCAATCTCGGCAGTGAGCACCGCCTGATCCAGACCACCGTTCGCGACTTCGCCCAGCAGGAGGTGGCCCCGGTCGCCGAGGAGCTGGACCGCGAGAAGCGCTTCCCCTACGAGATCGTCGCCAAGCTCGGCGCGCTCGGGCTGATGGGGATTCCCTTCCCCGAGCGGTACGGGGGCGGGGGAGGCGACTCGCTGGCCTACGCGATCGCGGTCGAGGAGCTGACCCGGGTCGACTCCTCGGTGGCGATCACGCTCTGCGCCCACACCTCGCTCGGCACCCAGCCGATTCACCTGTTCGGCAGCGAGGAGCAGAAGGCCGAGTGGATGCCGCGGCTCTGTTCGGGGGAAGTGCTCGGCGCCTTCGGGCTGACCGAGCCGGAGGCCGGCTCGGACGCCGGCAACGTGCGCACGCGCGCCGAGCTCGACGGCGGCGAGTGGGTGATCGACGGCGCCAAGCAGTTCATCACCAATGCCGGTACCGAGATCTCCGGGATGGTCTGCATCACCGCCCGCACCGGCGAAGACGAGATCTCCAACCTGATCGTCCCCAACGGCACGCCCGGCTACGAGCAGGGCGAGCCCTACCGCAAGATGGGCTGGAACGCCTCGGACACGCGGCCGCTGACCTTCGACGGAGCGCGCGTCCCCGAAGCCAACCTGCTCGGCCCGCGCGGGATGGGCTTCCGCCAGTTCCTGCAGGTGCTCGACATCGGCCGCATCGGCGTCGCCGCGATGGGCGTCGGCCTCGCCCAGGGGGCGCTCGACGAGGCGCTCGCCTACGCCAAGGAGCGGCGCGCCTTCGGCCAGCCGATCTCCAGGTACCAGGCGATCCAGATGAAGCTCGCCGACATGGCGACCGAGATCGAGGCCGGCCGCCTGCTCGTCTACAAGGCGGCGATGCAGAAGGACCGCGGCGAACCGTTCTCGCTGACCGCCGCCCAGGCGAAGCTGAAGACCGGCCGCCTGGCGGTGCGCTGCGCCGAGGAGGCGGTCCAGATCCACGGCGGCTACGGCTACATCGAGGAGTACCCGGTCTGCCGCTTCTACCGCGACGCGAAGATCCTCACGATCGGCGAGGGCACCGACGAGGTCCAGCAGATGGTGATCGCCAGAGCCCTGGGCGCATGACCCCGAAGGCGGTGCGGATCCGCGAGGTCGGGCCGCGCGACGGCTTCCAGAATGAGCCGGAGACGATCGCCACCGACGACAAGGTGCGCCTGGTCGAGATGCTCGCCCGCACCGGGCTGCGCCGCCTCGAGGTGACCAGCTTCGTGCGCGCCGACGTGATCCCGCAGCTCGCCGACGGCCGCGAGGTGCTCGAACGGGCGCGGATCCCGGAGGAGGTCGCGGTCTCGGTCCTGGTCCCGAACGAGCGCGGGCTCGAGGCGGCGCTGGAGCTGCGCGAGCGGATCGACGAGATCAACGTCTTCCTCTCCGCCTCGGAGACCCACAACCGCAAGAACGTCAACCGCTCGATCGAGGAGTCGTTGGCGGGGGTCGAAGCGGTGCTGGGGCGCGCCCGCGAGGCGGGGCTGCGCTGCGAGGGTGTGATCAGCACCAGCTTCGGCTGTCCCTACGAGGGCGAGGTGCCGCCCGAGCGGGTCTTCGCGATCGCCAAGCGGCTGGCCGCGGCGGGGGCCGCGGAGGTCGGCTTCGGCGACACCACCGGGATGGCCAACCCCGCCCAGGTCCGCGAGTTCTTCGCGCGCGCCGGCGAGGAGCTGCCCGGGGCCGAGCTGACCGCCCACTTCCACAACACCCGCGGCCAGGGGCTGGCCAACGCGCTGGCGGCGCTGGAGGCGGGCTGCGAGGCCTTCGAGTCGAGCTTCGGCGAGCTCGGCGGCTGTCCGGTCCCGGCCGGGGCGACCGGCAACGTCGCCAGCGAGGACCTGATCTCGATGTTCGAGGAGATGGGGGTCTCGACCGGGGTCGACCTCGATGCCCTGCTCGAAGCCGCGGCCGAGGCGCAGCGGGTGCTGGGCCGCCCGCTCGGCTCGCACACGCTCGTCGCCGGGCCGGTGGACTGGCGGCGCTGATGTTCGAGCGGGTGCTGATCGCCAATCGCGGCGAGATCGCGGTCCGGGTGACGCGCACGCTGCGCCGGCTCGGCATCGAGTCGATCGCCGTCTACAGCGACGCCGACGCGGAGGCCGAGCACGTCCGCGCCGCCGACCGCGCTCTATATATAGGGGCGACCGCGCCGGCCGAGTCCTACCTGAACGCGGTGCGGATCGTCGACGCGGCGCTCGGCGCCGGCGCCGAGGCGATCCACCCCGGCTACGGCTTCCTCTCCGAGCGTCCCGCCTTCGCGCGCGTCTGCGCCGACGCCGGGATCGCCTTCGTCGGCCCCGGGCCGGAGGCGATGGCGCTGCTCGGCGACAAGGTCGCCGCCAAGGAGGCGGCGGTGGCCGCCGGCGTGCCGGTGCTGCCCGGCCTGCACGGCGAGCGGCTGAGCGACGAGGAGATCGTCGCCTGGGCCGCCGGCGAGGAGCTGCCGATCATGCTCAAGGCGGCGGCCGGTGGCGGCGGTAAGGGGATGCGGATCGTGCGCACCGTCGAGGAGCTGCCCGAGGCGATCGCCGCGGCGCGGCGCGAGGCCAAGGGGGCCTTCGGCGACGACCGCCTGCTCGCCGAGCGCTACGTCGAGCGCTCGCGCCACATCGAGGTGCAGGTGATCGCCGACGCCCACGGCAACGCGATCCACCTCGGCGAGCGCGAGTGCAGCCTGCAGCGCCGCCACCAGAAGGTCGTCGAGGAGGCGCCCTCGCCGGTCGTCGACGCCGCGCTGCGGGCGCGGATGGGCGAGGCGGCGGTGTCCCTGGCGAAGAGCTGTGGCTACGTCAACGCCGGCACGGTCGAGCTGATCGCCGAGCGCGAGGACCCGTCGAGCTTCTACTTCCTCGAGGTGAACGCGCGACTTCAGGTCGAGCACCCGGTGACCGAGGCGGTGACCGGGCTCGACCTGGTCGAGCTGCAACTGCGCGTCGCCGCCGGCGAGCCGTTGCCGCTCTCCCAGGAGGACGTGGAGCTGAACGGGCACGCGGTCGAGGCGCGCGTCTACGCCGAGGAACCGGCGCGCGGCTTCCTGCCCTCGACCGGCCCTGTCGTCGCCTACGAGGAGCCCGAGGAAGCGGACCACGGCCCGGGTGGGGGCGCTGGCGTGCGCGTCGACAGCGGCGTCGCCAAGGGCACCGAGGTGACCCCGGACTACGACCCGATGCTGGCCAAGCTGATCGCCCACGCCGGCGACCGCACCGCGGCGTTGGCCAAGCTCGATCGCGGCCTCGGCGAGCTCGTCCTGCTCGGCCCGGCGACCAACGTCGTCCACACGCGGGCGCTGCTGGCGCGGCCCGAGGTACGCGCGGGGGAGATCGACACCGGCCTGATCGAGCGCCTCGGCGACGAGGTCGCCCCACCGGCGCCGCGCCCGGAGCTGCCGCAGCTCGCCCTGCTCGAACTGCTCGGCCGGCCCGCCTCCGACGAGCCCTGGGACGCGCTCGACGCCTGGCGCGCCGCCGGCCCCCGCACCGTCCGCGCGACGCTCGACGCCAACGGCGAGAGCGCCGAGGTAACGGTCGACCTGTCGACTTTTGCAGGCTATGGGCGCCAAAACTCGACACGCATCTTTCGCATTGGGGGAGCGGTGTGGATTCTCGACGGCGCTTCCGAGCCTCAGCGATACGCGCTGCACGACGAGGACGAGATCCATGGTGCCGGCGGTGTCGGCAGCGGGGCGCTGGAGGCGCCGATGCCGGGCACGGTGATCGCCGTGCGCGCCGCGCCTGGCGAGGAGGTTGGCGAGGGCGACGTGCTGGTCGTGGTCGAGTCGATGAAGATGGAGATGGCGGTGCAGAGCGCCGCGGCCGGTGTCGTCGCCGAGGTCCTGGTCGAGCCCGGCCAGCGCGTCGCCCGCGGACAGCTGCTGGTCGTGCTGGCAGACGAGAAGGGAGAGGGATGACCGTCCTGCGCACCCACGTCGACCCCGGCAGCGCCGAGTTCGAGCGCAACGAGGCCGCCCACCGCGAGCTCGCCGCCGACCTGAGGGCGCGGCTCGAGCGCGCCGCCGGCGGCGGCGGCGAGAAGGCGCGCGAGCGCCACGTCGCCCGCGGCAAGCTGCTGCCGCGTGAGCGGGTCGAGCGGCTCGCCGACCCCGGCAGCCCCTTCCTCGAGCTGGCGCCGCTCGCCGCCGAGGAGCTCTACGACGGCGCCGCGCCCGGGGCGGGCATGGTCGCCGGGATCGTCCGCGTGCACGGCCGCGAGGTCGTCGTCGTCGCCAACGACGCGACCGTGAAAGGTGGCACCTACTACCCGATGACGGTCAAGAAGCACCTGCGCGCGCAGGAGGTGGCGCTGCACAACGAGCTGCCCTGCGTCTACCTGGTCGACTCGGGCGGTGCCTTCCTGCCGATGCAGGACGAGGTCTTCCCCGACCGCGAGCACTTCGGCCGGATCTTCTACAACCAGGCCAACATGTCGGCCCGCGGGATTCCGCAGATCGCCGCGGTGATGGGCTCCTGCACCGCCGGCGGGGCCTACGTGCCGGCGATGAGCGACGAGACCGTGATCGTCCGCGAACAGGGCACGATCTTCCTCGGCGGCCCGCCGCTGGTGAAGGCCGCGACCGGGCAGGACGTGACCGCCGAGGAGCTCGGCGGGGGGGAGCTCCACGCCCGCACCTCCGGCGTCGTCGACCACCTCGCCGCCGACGACGCCGACGCGCTGCGGATCGTCCGCCGCGCCGTCGCCACCCTGCCGACCAAGCCGGCCGCGCCCTGGGCGCGGGCGCCGGTCGAGGACCCCGCCGTCGACCCGGCGACGCTCTACGGCGCGGTGCCGCCGGACAGCCGCACCCCCTACGACCCGCGCGAGATCCTCGCCCGCCTGCTCGACGGCAGCCGCCTGCACGAGTTCAAGGCCGAGTACGCGACCACCCTGGTCACCGGCTTCGGCCACATCCACGGCCACCCGGTCGGCGTGGTCGCCAACCACGGGATCCTGTTCAGCGAGAGCGCCCTCAAGGCGGCCCACTTCGTCGAGCTCTGCGATCGCCGCGGCGTGCCGCTGCTCTTCCTGCAGAACATCAGCGGCTTCATGGTCGGGCCCGAGTACGAGGCCGGCGGCATCGCCCGCGACGGCGCCAAGATGGTCGCCGCCGTAGCCACCGCGCGGGTGCCGAAGCTGACCGTCGTCGTCGGCGGCTCCTTCGGGGCCGGCAACTACGGGATGTGCGGGCGCGCCTACTCGCCGCGCTTCCTCTGGATGTGGCCGAACGCGCGGATCTCGGTGATGGGCGGCGACCAGGCGGCGACGGTGATGACCGAGGTCGGCCAGCCCGAGACCGGCGCCGAGCTGAAGGAGCAGTACGAGCGCCAGGGCAGCCCCTACTACTCGACCGCCCGCCTCTGGGACGACGGCGTGATCGACCCGCTCGACACCCGCCGCGTCCTCGGCCTCGCCCTCGGCGTCTGCGCCAACGCGCCGCTCGGCGAGACCCGGGCGCCCGTCTTCCGCATGTAGAGCCGAGTCCGCGTTTACCCGTCTTCAAGACGGGCTAGGACGGACTCGCGAATTAACTCCCGCTCACACAATGCTTATACTGGCGCCGACCGCAACTGCCTAATCCCCGGCGTCGACGCCGGGGAGCGGGGGAACCAAGGGGGAGAGATCCCCAGGGGCGAATCGGACACAGCTCGTCCGTAGCGCGACTCTTTCAGCGCGAGCCCGACAGCTAACCCCGCCGGCCGAAGAGAGAGGGTGTTCGTTGGTCGGAGAACTGATTCGGGGATCGCGCCAAGGTTGGCGGCTGCTCGCGGCGCTCGCCTGCGCCAGCGCGTTGCTCGGTCTGGCCGCCGCCGAGGCCGGCGCCGTCCAGCAGGGCGGGCTCGGCTCGACCACGGGCAGCGAAAGCCCGGCGACGACCTCCCCGACCGCGGTCAGCAAGCCGGTCTTCCCGATCCGCGGCGCGCACGAATACTGGGCCGGGTTCGGCGACGGTCGCGGCCACCAGGGCGCCGACGTCGGGGCCCGTTGCGGGATGCCCCTGGTCGCGGTCGCCCCCGGCAAGATCACGATGCGCGAGTACCACGCCCGCGCCGGCAACTACGTCGTGCTCGACCTCAAGGGAGTCGACCTCGACCTCGCCTACATGCACCTGGTCCGCCCGGCGCTGACCAAAGTCGGCACGAACGTCGCCGCCGGCCAGCTGATCGGCTACGTCGGCGACACCGGCAACGCCTCCGGCTGTCACCTGCACTTCGAGGTCTGGGAAGGCGAGTACTACGGCGGCGGGGCGCCGGTCGACCCGGTGCCGTTCCTCGAATCCTGGGACCGCGCCAAGCGCGCCCGCCGCTAGCCGCGCCCCGAGCTCAGGCGGACAGAACCCGGATCGGCTCGCCGGCGAGGAAGGCGGCGATGTCCTCGACCGCCTCGCGGTAGAAGACGTCGTAGGTATTGCCGGTGACGTAGCCGAGGTGCGGGCTGAGCACGGTGCGCGGCGCGCTGCGCAATGGGTCGTCGGCCGGCAGTGGCTCGGTGTCGTAGACATCGAGCGCGGCGCCGGCGATCGCGCCGCTCTCCAGCGCCTCGAGCAGCGCCGCCGTGTCGACCAGTGGCCCGCGGGAGGTGTTGACCAGGTAGGCGGTCGGCTTCATCGCCGCCAGCTCGGCGGCGCCGACGATGCCGACGCTGCGCGGCCCGAGCCGGTAGTGGATGCTGACGATGTCGGCGCCGGCGAAGAGCTCCTCCTTGCCGACCGCGCGCACGCCGCTCCACTGGGCCTCGTCTTCGTCGAGGTTCTGGCTCCAGGCGATCGTCTCCATCCCGAAGGCGCGCGCCACCGGGACCATCTCGGCGCCGATCCGCCCGAGTCCGACCAGGCCGAGCGTCGCCCCGCTGAGGTCGAAGCCGACCGTCTGCTGCCAGCCGCCGGCGCGCACCCGCGCGTCCTCGGCGGGGATCGAGCGGACCAGCGCGAGGATCAGCGCCCAGACGTGCTCGAGCGTGCCACTCAGCGGCACGGCGGTGCCGCTGACGACGATGCCCTGGGCGCTCGCCGCGCCGACGTCGATCGCCGCGTTGCCCATTCCGGTGGTGACCAGCAGACGCAGGTCCGGCAGCCGCGCCAGGATCGCTGCGTCGAAGGCGGTGCGCTCGCGCATCGCGACGACGATCTCGGCCCCGGCCAGGGCGGCGACGAGCGCGTCGGCGTCCGGCAGGTGCTCTGCCAGCGCCACGACTTCGCAACCGTCAGGCAGCCCGTTCCAGTCGGCGTGGTCGAGCGCAACCTGCTGGTAGTCGTCGAGAACTACGATGCGGGTCATCCGAACCCCCCTTTCGGAGTCTCATCGTCGATCAGAGGAGCAACGATGTCAAAGGCGGAGCAGCCGCGGCACCGACTCACCCCGGACGAGTTCCGCGAGGTCGTCGGTCACTTCGCCTCCGGGGTCACCGTCGTCACCACCGCGCTCGACGGCAAACCGCTCGGCACCACGGCGAGCGCCTTCACCTCGCTCTCGCTGCAGCCGCCGATGGTCGTCGTCTGCATGAACCGCGACTCCGACACCGGCAAGGCGGTGCTGGAGACCGGCGCGATGGCGGTCAACATCCTCGGCGAGGACCAGGCAGACCTGGCCCTGCACTTCGCCCAGCACGGCGTCGACAAGTTCGAAGGGATCGAGCTCAGCCCCGGCGAGCACGGCCAGCCGCTGCTCGCCGACGCGGTCGCCTCGCTGGTCTGCCGGGTGAGCGAGCACATCTCCGCCGCCACCCACTTCGTCTTCCTCGCCGAGGTCGACGAGGCGACCGCCAGCGGCGGCGCTCCGCTCACCTACTTCCGCGGACAGTTCGGGCGCATCGCGCTCGACTGAAGGGGCCGGCACCTGCCGTACGATCTTTGTCGATGCTGATCGACGGCGATCCGCTGGCCAGCCCTTGTGGGCCCCTCGACGAGCTGCTCGCGACCGGGCTGGCGAGACCCGGCGAGGTGGCGATCGTCTCGGCCGACCGCTCGCTCACCTGGGCCGAGCTGGAGGAGGCGAGCGAGCGGCTCGCCGCCGGCTACCTGGGACTTGGGCTCGAGCCGGGCGACCGGCTCGCCTCGCTGATGCCCAACCGGGTCGACCTCGTCGTCCATTACCTGGCCTGCTTCAAGGCCGGGCTGGTCGCCACGCCGCTCAACTACCGCTACACGCACAGCGAGATCGACCACGCGCTCGCGGTCAGCGGCGCCAAGGCGCTGCTCGCCCACGTCGAGCGGGTCGAGGACGTGGGGGAGAGCGAGCTCGCCGACGGCCTGGAGCTGGGCACGATCGCCTACGCCGACCCGGGCGCCCCGCCGGCCGACCCGGGTTGGCCACACGACTTCGCCACCCTGCTGGGGAGCGAGCCGCTGGCGACGGCTCCGGCAGGCGACCCGTCCAACCCGGCGGCGATCTTCTTCACCTCCGGCAGCACCGGCCCGGCGAAGGGCGTCACCCACACCCGCGAGTCGCTCTGCTGGATGATCGCCAGCGCCGCCACCGCTTTCGAACTGAGCGAGGACGACGTCTTCCTGCCCGGCTCCTCGATGTCGCACATCGGCTCCTTCCTCTGGGCGCTGAGCACGCTCTCGGTGGGCGGCCGCGTGGTGGTCGCGCGCACGATCGACAGCCACGAGCTGCTGCCGCTGCTGCGTGAGCAGCAGCCGACCGTGCTGGCGATGATCCCGGCGGCGCTCTCGGCGCTGATTCACGACCACGACCTGCGGCCGCACGACTTCGACTCGCTGCGGCTCTGCCGGGCCGGTGCCGACAAGGTCTCGACCGAGCTGCTCGCCGAGTTCGCCGCCGTCGCCGGCTTCCCAATCGTCGAGGGCTACGGGATGACCGAGGTCGGCATCGCCACCCTCAACCCGCCCTCGGGCGAGATCAGGCAGGGCTCGATCGGGCGGCCGATCGGCGGCTTCAGCATCGCCCTGCGCGACGAGGACGGCGCGCCGATCGAGGGCGACGCGGTCGGCCGCATCTGGATTCGCACCCGCAGCCGCATGGCTGGCTACTGGGAAGCGCCCGAGGCGACCGAGGAGGTCGTGCTCGAAGACTGGCTCGACTCCGGCGACCTCGCCCGCGCCGACGCGGACGGCTACCTCTGGTTCTTCGGCCGCAAGAAGCAGGTGATCGTCCACGACGGCTCCAACGTCAGCCCCTACGAGGTCGAGGGCGCCCTGCTCGAGCACCCCGCCGTCGACCTCGCCGGCGTGGTCGGCGTCCACGACGAGGTGCACGGCGAGAACGTGCGCGCCTACGTCACCCTGCGCGAGAGCGCCGAGGTCCCCTCGCGCGCCGACCTGATCGTCTTCTGCCGCGAGCGCGTCGGCTACAAAGCGCCCGAGGAGATCGTCTTCCTCGACGAGATGCCGCTCAACCCGACCGGCAAGATCGACCGGGTCGGGCTGAAGAAGATGGCCGAGGACCACCTGCACCCGCACGGCCTCGACGACGATCCCTCATAGGCCTAGAGGGGGCTCAGTCGCGAGTCAGGTCCGCTCGCTCGAAGACGCCGCCGCCGAGCTCGATCACGGCCTGTTTCTGCGGGGCGGGGAAAGTGCCCGCCAGGGCTCCGATGACTGGACGGGCGTCATGGCTCTCGGCGAACCGGAGCAGGCCGCGCAGCTGCTCGTCGGAGATTGAGGCGGTTGCCTTGCACTCGGCGACGGTGACCTTCGCGCCGGTCGAGAGGAGGAAGTCGTGCTCGGCGACGCCTTCGTTCGATTCGAACTCGAGGCCCAGCCATGCCGCACGCACCGCGGAGACGTCGCCAGGAATGCACGCCCGCAGGGTGAGGAGCACAGGCAGCAGGTCCTGGTCCATTGCTCGCGCCATCAGGCCGTCGAGCTGGTAGACGGTCAGCCGCTCGCTCTTGTCGTTCTGCTCGAGCACGGGTAGCAAATACTCGTGACCACAGGCGCGGCAACGCACCCTCTCGCTCTGCTCGCCGAGCAGCAGGACGGCGCCGATCTGACACCGTGGGCAGCGCGTCGCGGCGCCGCGCACGACGAAGCCTGCCTCTACGAGGAGGCCGAGCGCGGGTAGCACGGTGGCCTTCTGCAGTCCCGCCAGGCCAGCGATATCGGCGGCGGAGCGCGCCTTCAGCTCGAGGAACTGGGCCTGTTCGGCGAGCAGCTCGGCGAGCAGGCCCTCGCTGAGCTCGGCGCCGGCCTGTTTGGCCGCCTCCTTGACTAGCCGTTGCGCGAGCTTCAGCCGGGAGGTAGGAGCGAGTGCGTGGAGGATTGCCAGGGCGTTCTCGTCAGCCAGGGCGTCGAGCGCTCGCAGGTCGCCGAGTCGGTCGAGCAGTGCCTGTCCGAAGGCGCCTGCGGCGGAGAGCTTGACCGTCTCGCCGTGCGCCGCGGCCCACCCGGCGAGCGCGTCCCAGGCGGACGGAACCGCGACCCGCATGTAGCTCTCCCCGATCCATGCAAGCGTCTTGATCGTCAAGCCCTCAGGTGACGCAAACGCGTGCCGGTGCATTTGCTCGGCCGTCTCGTCGGTGAGTGGCATCGGCAGCGGCAGACCTTCGATGCCGAGGCGTATGTAGTGGTTGGTGCTTGGGAGGCCAGGCGGTTGGGGCGGACGGAACGAAGTCTCGCCGCTGGAGATGGTTACTTGCTCATGGATCAGATGGCCGCGTTTGAAGGGACCTGGCTGCTCCGGGCCAAAGCGTCCGAAGCTGAGCGGCCGTTCCCCTCGACCGCTGCCAATTCTGCGGCTGACTTGGTGTCCGCGGTCGGCTTCGAAGCCGAGCGACTCGAGGGCTTCGGTCGCCAGCTCCAGGTCCCGGTCGAGTACTACCAGCCCCAGGTCCGGAGTTTGTGCGTAGAAGGTGTCCTCCTCGAGGAGCTGAACGAGGGGACGCAGGGTCTCCGGGTGCTCCAGCGACTCACGGGCAACACCGAACAGCATCGGGCGATTGCGGACGTCGCGGTTGCGGCTGCGGCGATTCCAAAACGAGACCAGTTCGTTGAATGATCCGTTCGTGCCGAACACGTACAGGGCGCGCCCTATCGGCAGCGAGCCATAGGTTTCGTTCAAGGTCATGGTCTGCTCGAGCGGCGAGGTCCCGCCCGTTTGACCACCGAGCATCGCCGCGTGTGCGGTGAGCGGCGCCGTCACATCGCCGACGTCGAAGTAGTTTCGGTAGTGAGGGCGATCGGCTTCGTCGACGTGACCCCAGGCAGCGAGCGCGATCCGCTCCTGTCGCGGCGAGCCGAACTTCGGAACGCGAAGCAGGCGGCGGGTCGCGTCAGCGGGTTGAGGCTGGAGCAGGAGCGGGTGCATCTCCTCTTCGTCGAACTCCTCCGACGCCTGTCTCCACCACCGCACGAGCGCTGGACCCAGTTGTTCGGTGAGCTTCTTGTGTGCGCTCGCGGGGATCGAGTCGTGCACGAAGCACGCTTCGACGGGCCGGAGTTCGAGGTATTCGCGGATCTCGCGCGGAAACCGGCCGTCGGCGCGAACCGGGACGATCAGCGTGCTGGCGCCGTTCCAAAACTGCGAGCAGCGCTTCATCGCCCAGGTGAGCGCATCGAGATCTCCCTGGCGGATAGCGATCGCCCACTCTGGCCCCCGGTAGTAGAAGCTGAGGCCTACCTGATGACTCGATGGTGGATCGAACACGCTGAAGGATCCTCGGCGGGTAGTCGATGATGTCGTCGTGACCTGTCGCCGCACCCTATATGTGGCCTTCGCCGCGTTTGGTCTCTCGATCCTGCTGGCCGGCTGTGGCGGTGGCGGGTCCGAGACGACCTTCGAGCCCGGCTCCAACCTGCCGCCGCCGGGCAAGGGGGCGGAAGAACGCGAGGCCGAGCCCGGCTCCGAGCGGGAGACCGAAACCGTCGCGCCGTCGCACTGTCCCGAAGGCGTGCCCGAATGCCGCACCGCCGAGGGGCGGATCGTCTACGTCGAGGCGGTCGACCCGGACGGCGACGGCGACGCCCACTTCGTGATCGAGGACGGTCAGAGCATCACCCTGCCCGGCCTCACCGCGATCGACGTGCGCAAGGGGTTGCGCCCGCACCCGCTGCCCGGGCCCGGCGACCTGATCAGCGCGGCCGGCCCCGTGCAGACCGGTTCCTACGGCCAGAGCCAGATCCACGCTCTGGAGCTCCACGTCGCCCGCTGAGGGTCGCGGGTTGACATGTGACCGATAGGTCACCTAATATTGCCACCGTGGACGAGGTCTTCAAGGCACTTGCGGATCCGACGCGCCGCGGCCTGCTCGACGAGCTGTTCAAGGAGGACGGGCAGACGCTGGCCGCGCTGGAGGCGCGGGTCGAGATGTCGCGCTTCGGCGTGATGAAGCACCTCAAGGTGCTGGAGGAGGCGGGGCTGGTGACGACGCGCAGGCGCGGTCGCGAGAAGCTCCACTTCCTCAACCCCGTCCCGATCAGGCTGATCCAGGAGCGCTGGGTCGGCAAGTACGCGGAGCCCTGGGCCTCGGCGCTCACGGAGCTCAAACGAGAGATCGAGGAGGAGTGATGAGAGAAGAAGAGCGGGCCTACGCGGTGGTCGGCGGGCGCGGCACGATGACCGCGTTCGAGATCTACATCAAGACGACGCCGGAGCGGCTCTGGGCGGCGATCACCGACGGCGAGCTGCGCAAGAAGTACAGCTTCGGCGTCGGGGTCGAGTCGGACTGGACCGAGGGCTCCGAGTACCGGGCCGGGGTGCCGGGGGTGATCGACATCTCCAGCGGCGTCAACCTCGAGGTCGACCCGCCGCGCCTGCTCGTCCAGAGCTTCACGGCGCTGTGGAGCGACGAGGTGAAGAGCGAAGGGGAGACCCGGGTCACCTGGGAGATCGAGCCGGTCGGCAGCTCCTGCTGCCTGCGCGTCACCCACGAGGGCCTCAGCGAGGGCGCCAACGGCGAACTGTGGGGCGGCTGGCCGATGATCCTCTCCGGCCTCAAGACCCTGCTGGAGACCGGCGAGCTGCTCGACACCCCCGGCTCGCTGCGCTACTCGGGAGCCGCCGGCTAGCTTCCCGGGATGCCCGAAGCGCTCGCCCTCTTCCTGGCCGCGTGCGGGACGGCGCTCGCCACCGGGCTGGGAGCGGTCCCGGTGTTCCTGCTCGGCCACGAGCGGGTCCACCGGCTGACGCCGTTCCTGCTCGGGCTGGCGGCCGGGGTGATGGGCGTGGCCTCGGTCGCCGGGCTGCTGATTCCGGGCCTCGCGGAAGGCTCGCTGCTGGAGGTCGGCGGCGGGCTCGCGCTCGGCGTCGGCTTCCTGCTCCTGGTCGGCCGCCGCCTCGACGGCGCCACCCACTTCATGGGCCACGACGGCCCGGGCGCGCGCACCTCGGCGCTGGTCTTCCTGGTCCTGCTCGTCCACAGCCTGCCCGAGGGGTTCGCGATCGGCACCGCCTGGGCCTCGGACCGCGCGGGCCTCAGCCTCTTCGTCGTCCTCGCGATCGCGATCCAGAACATCCCCGAGGGCACCAGCGTGGCGATCCCGATGGAGGCCGACGGCTTCGGTCGCGCCCGCCAGTTCTGGGTCGCGGTGGCGACCAGCGCTCCGCAGCCGGTCGGCGCTCTGCTCGCCTTCGTCGCGGTCGAGCAGATCGAAGCGCTGCTGCCGATCTCCTTCGGCTTCGCCGCGGGCGCGATGTTGGCCCTGATCGTGGTCGAGCTGCTGCCCAAGGCCTACGCGACCCCTGGCCGGCGTGTCTTGCCAAGTGCCGGGCTCCTAATTGGTGCTGCGTTGATGCTCGGCCTCAGCGCCGCGCTGGGTGTCTGACCATAATCCTGCCGTGGCGGCACGCGGCGCAGCGGTGATCGAGACCGAGGGGCTGACGAAGCTCTTCGACGAGGTTCACGGGATTGCCGACGTGACGATGAGGGTCGAGGCCGGCGAGGTCTTCGGCTTTCTCGGCCCCAACGGCGCCGGCAAGACGACGACGATCCGCACCCTGCTCGACCAGCTGCACCCGACCGCCGGCAGCGCCCGGATCTTCGGTCTCGACAGCAGGCGCGACAGCGTCGCGATCCGGGCGAGGGTGGGCAACCTTCCCGGCGATTTCGGCTTCGGGCCAGCCGCGACCGGCCGCGAAGTCGTCGAGCTTCTGGCGCGGTTGCGCGGAGTCGGCGGCCTCGGCCGCGCCGAGCTTCTGGCCGAGCGCTTCCGCGCCGACCTCGACCGCCCGCTCGGCCAGCTCTCGCGCGGCAACCGCCAGAAGGTCGGCCTGATCACCGCCACCTTCCACGAGCCCGAGTTGCTGATCCTCGACGAGCCGACCAGCGGCCTCGACCCGCTGATGCAGGAGGAGTTCCTCGACCTCGTCGAGGAGGAGCGACAGCGGGGCTGCGCGGTCTTCGTCTCCTCGCACGAGCTCGACGAGGTCGAGCGCGTCTGCGACCGGGTGGGGATCGTCCGCGACGGGCGGTTGATCGCGATCGAGCGCGTCGCCGACCTGTTGAGCAGGGCGCGGCGCCGAATCGAGGTCGAGCTCGCCGACCCGACCGCGCTCGCCGCCGCGCTGGCCGAGCTGCCCGGGGTGAGCGACGTCAGCGTCGCCGGCCAGCGCGTCTCGCTCACGGTCGGCGGCGAGGTCGCTCCGGTGCTGAAGCTGCTCGCCTCCCACCGCGTGCTCGACATCGAAGCGACTCACCCGAGTCTCGAGCAGGTCTTCCTCACCTACTACCGGGAGCAGGGATGAAGCGCTCGCAGATCGCGGCGCTCGCCGTCGCCCACCTCTCCGACCGGCGCCGCTCGGTGCTCGCCTGGGGGCTGCCGCTCGGCCTGATGTCGGCCTTCATCGTGGCGATCTTCCCCTCCGTCCAGGGGCCGATCGAAAAGGCCGTGAACGACTATCCCGAAGGCCTCAAGGAGGCCTTCGGGATCGGCCGGCTGACCGACGTCGAGCAGTACCTGAACGCCGAGATGCTCAGCCTGATCGTGCCGCTGGCGCTCGGCTACCTGGCGGTGCGGGCGATCGCCAGCGGGCTCAGTGGCGCGGCCGAAAGCGGCCGCCTCGACGTGCTGCTCTCGGCGCCCGTCTCGCGCCGCGCCCTGGTCGCCGCCGGTTTCCTCGCCACCGCCGTCGAGCTCGCCGCGGTGCTGCTCCTCACCCTGGCGCTGACCGCGCTCGGCAGCGTCCTCGCCGGCGCCGGCCTGGCGATCAGCCCGGCGCTTGCGGGCTTTGCCAACGTGTGGCCGCTGGCGCTGGTGTTCGCCGGCCTCGGCGTGGTCGTCTGCGGGTTCTCGCTGCGCACGACGGTGGTCACCGGCGCGACCGCGGGCGTGCTCGTCTCGATGTACGTGGTCGACTTGATCGGCCGCCTCGATTCGGGCCTCTCGGAGGTGCGCTACCTCTCGGTGTTCAGGTACTACGGCAACGCGATCGAAGACGGGATCGAACCGCTCGCCTTCTGCGGCGTCGTGCTCTTCGCCGTCGCGCTGACCGCGCTCGGCGCCTGGCTGTTCGAACGCCGCGACATCTCCGCCTAGCCGTCGAGCGCCGCGAGCGTCGCCAGCAGCGACTCGACCAGGGAGTCGACGTGGTAGCCGCCCTCCTGGACCGCGCCGAGCGGCACGTCGAGCCGGCTGGCGAGGTCGCGCATGCGCGTCGCCATACGGGCGAAGGAGGACGACTCGAGCTGGCAGCCGGCCAGCGGGTCGAGGCGGTGGGCGTCGTAGCCGGCGGAGATCAGGACCAGGTCGGGGCGGAAGCGCTCGGCGGCGGGGACGATCGTCTCGTCGATCAGCTCCAGCCATTCCGCCTCGCCCGAGCCGGGCGGCACCGGCAGGTTGAGCGTGTAGCCCTCGCCGACGCCCGAGCCGCTGTCGCTCGCCGGCCCGGTCCCGGGGTAGAGCGGCATCTGGTGGATGCTGGCGAAGAGCACGTCGGAGCGCTCGCGGAACGCCTCGGCGGTGCCGTTGCCGTGGTGGACGTCCCAGTCGAAGACCATCACCCGCTCGGCGCCGAGCCGCTCGATCGCCAGCGCCGCGGCGACCGCGACGTTGTCGAACAGGCAGAACCCCATCGCCCGGTCGGGCTCGGCGTGATGGCCGGAGGGTCGCACGCAGCAGTAACCGACCTCGTGCTCGCCGGCGAGCAGCGCCCGGGTCAGCTCGCAGGCGCCGCCGGCTGCGCGCAGGGCCGCCCCCCAGGAGGCTTCGTGGACCGCGGTGTCGGCGTCGATCCGCCCGCCGCCGCCGGCGCAGAGCTCGCGGATCGAGCCGACCAGGCGCGGCGTGTGGACCAGTTCCAGGTCCGCCTCGCTCGCCGCCGGCGCCTCGCGCCGCTCGGCGCCGAGCCAGTCGCGCTCGGCCAGCGCCGCTTCGATCGCGATCAGCCGCTCGGGCGTGTCCGGGTGGCCGGGGATCAGCGTGCGCGGGTCGTGCTCGAGGCTGGCGGGATGGCTGACGTAGAGCATCGGCCGACTGTATGGCCTGGCCGGCGCGCAATGATTGGACGGTGCGCGCGATGGTCCTCGACCGCCCCGGCGAGCCGCTGCGGCTCGCCGAGCTGCCCGACCCGGCGCCGGGCCCCGGCCAGGTGCTGCTCGCGGTCCGCGCCTGCGGCGTCTGCCGCACCGACCTGCACATCGTCGACGGCGAGCTGACCGAGTCGAAGCTGCCGCTCGTCCCCGGCCACCAGATCGTCGCCACGGTGGCCGCGGTGGGGGAGGGGGCGGAGCGCTTCGCGCTCGGCGAGCGGGTCGGCGTGCCCTGGCTCGGCTGGACCGACGGCAGCTGCCGTTACTGCGCGAGCGGCCGCGAGAACCTCTGCGACGGCGCCCGCTTCACCGGCTACGACCTCGACGGCGGTTACGCCGAGCTGACCGTCGCCGACGAGCGCTTCTGCCTGTCGATCCCGGAGGGGTACCCGGACCTGCAGGCGGCGCCGCTGCTCTGCGCCGGGCTGATCGGCTACCGGGCGCTGCGCCTGCTCGGCGACGCCGAGCGGGTCGGCTTCTACGGCTTCGGCGCCGCCGCCCACATCCTCTGCCAGGTCGCGGTCCACCAGGGCCGCCGCGTGTTCGCCTTCACCCGCGAGGGCGACGCCGAGACGCAGGCCTTCGCGCGCGGGCTCGGCGCAGAGTGGGCGGGGGGCTCGACCGAGCGGCCGCCGGAGGAGCTCGACGGCGCGATCGTCTTCGCCGCCGCCGGCGAGCTGATGCCGGCGGCGCTGCGCGCCAGCGCCAAGGGCGCGCGGGTGATCAGCGCCGGCATCCACATGAGCGAGATCCCGGCTTTCCCCTACGAGATCCTCTGGGGGGAGCGCACGCTCGGCTCGGTCGCCAACCTGACCCGAGCCGACGGCGAGGAGTTCCTGGCGCTGGCGCCGCGGGTCCCGGTGCGCACCGAGGTCGCGGCCTACCCGCTGGAGCGCGCCAACGAGGCGCTGGGCGACCTGCGCGCCGGCCGCGTTCGTGGCGCCGCTGCGCTCTCGATACTTCCCCTGTGATCGTCAACTGCTCCGCCTACGAGAACGGGCTGCGCTGCGGAGAGGACCTCGATCTCGCCGAGGCGGGCCGCGCCGCCCGCGAGGACGACGGCTTCGTCTGGCTCGGGGTCTACGAGCCCAGCTCGGCGGAGCTCGAGCAGATCGCCCGCGAGTTCGACCTGCACGAGCTCGCCGTCGAGGACGCGGTCAAAGCGCACCAGCGGCCGAAGGTCGAGCTCTACGGCGACACCCTCTTCGTCGTCGTCAAGACCGCCCACTACGTCGACTCCGACGAGGTGATCGAGGTCGGCGAGCTGATGGTCTTCGTCAACCCCAAGTTCCTCGTCACCGTGCGCCACGGCGAGGGCGATCTGGGACCGGTTCGGGCGCGGATCGAGCGCCGTCCCGACCAGCTGCAGCACGGCCCGGCGATGGCGCTGTACGCGATCCTCGACCACGTCGTCGACGGCTACGAAGTCGCCGCGCAGGGCGTCGACGTCGACATCCAGCAGGTCGAGCGGCAGGTCTTCGCCGACGACGGCAACAACCCGGCCGAGCGGATCTACAAGCTCGAGCGCGAGGTGCTCGACTTCCAGGCCGCCGCCGCGCCGCTGGCGCTGGCCGTCGACGAGATCCTGCGCGGCCAGTTCGACGTCATCCCCGCCGACCTGCACGAGTACTTCCGCGACGTCCACGACCACCTGCGCCGCGTCAACGGCCGCATCGTCGGCTTCCGCGAGCTGCTCGGCAGCGCCCTGCACGCCAACCTCACCCAGGTCTCGATCCGCCAGAACGAGGACATGCGCAAGATCTCCGCCTGGGTGGCGATCCTCGCTGTGCCGACGATGGTCGCCGGCATATACGGGATGAACTTCGAGGACATGCCGGAGCTCGAGTGGCGCTACGGCTACCCCAGCGTGCTGATCGTGATCCTGGTCGCCTGCCTGCTGCTCTACCGCCGCTTCCGCCGCGCCGGCTGGCTCTAGAGCTCAGCGAGGCGTCGTTCGAGCAGCCGCCGCTCGGCCTCGTCCTCGACCAGCTCGAGGGCGCGGCGGTAGGCCTCGCCGGCCTCGACGGTGCGATCGAGGCGGCGCAGCAGCTCGGCGCGGGTCGAGTGCAGGTAGAGGTAGCCGTCGAGGTCGAGCCCTTCGACGATCTCCAGGCCCGCCGGCGCGCCCTCCGCCTCGGCGACCGCGACGGCGCGGTTCAGCTCGACCACGGGCGAGCCGGTCAACCGCGCCAGCTCTCCATACAGCGCGGCGATCTGCGGCCAGTCGCGCGGCAGCTCGGCGTGCAGCGAGGCGATCGCCGCCTGCAGCACGTATGGGCCGCGGCCGCGCAGTGCCAGGGCGCGGTCGAGCGCCGCCCGTCCGGCGGCGATCTGCTCGCCGTCCCAGAGCTCGCTGTCCTGGTCGGCGAGCAGGACCAGCTCGCCGTCGGCGAAGCGGGCCTCGCGGCGCGCGTCGTGAAGCAGCATCAGCGCCAGCAGCCCGTGCGCCTCGGGCTCGTCGGGCATCAGCTCCGTCAGGGCGCGGCCGAGCCGCAGCGCCTCGGCGCCGAGCTCGTTGCGGCCGCCGTAGCCCGCATTGAAGATCAGGTAGACGACCGCGAGCACGGCGGCGACGCGGTCGGGCAGCAGGTGGTCGGGCGGCACCCGGAAGGGGATCCCGGCCGCCTTGATCTTGCGTTTGGCGCGGACCAGCCGCTGCGCCATCGTCGGCTCGGGGACGAGGAAGGCGCGGGCGATCTCCGGCGTGGTCAGCCCGCCCAGGGTGCGCAGGGTCAGCGCCACCTGGGCCTCGGTCGAGAGCGCCGGGTGGCAGCAGGTGAAGATCAGCTCGAGCCGCTCGTCGGGAATGGCGGTCGCTTCCATCGTCTCCTCCAGGGCGTCGTCGCCCGCCTCGGGCAGGTCGAGCTGGCGGGTCTTGGCGGCCAGCGTGCGCTCGCGGCGGATCCGGTCGATCGCCCGGTTGCGCGCCGTCGTCGCCAGCCAGGCGGCGGGACTGTCCGGGACTCCGTCGCGCGGCCAGCGCTCGGCGGCGATCGCGAACGCCTCCTGGGCGGCTTCCTCGGCGAGGTCGAAGTCACCGAGGAAGCCGATCGTCGCCCCCAGCACCCGCGCCCAGTGCTCGCGGTAGACCTGTTCGAGCTCGTCGCTCACTCGCTCAGCGGTCGCACCTCGATCGCCCCGCCGAACCGCGTGGCCGGGATCCGCGCCGCCAGCTCGATCGCCGCGTCGAGGTCGTCGGCCTCGAAGAACAGGTAGCCGCCGAGCGCCTCCTTGGTCTCCGGAAACGGTCCGTCGGTGGTCAGCGTCTCTCCGCCTTGGACCCGCACCGTGGTCGCCGTCTCTGGTTCGCCCATGCGCACGCCCGGCGTGACTCCCGGGGTCTGGGTGACTGCCTGGTAGTCGGCGTAGATCTGTTTCTGCTGCTCGGGGGAGAGCTCATCCCACTCGGGCTGGCCGGGCGTCGGCGTGGTGCCGTGGTGAATCAACAGGATGTACTTCATCGCGTCCTCCTTTTCGTGGATGTTCCCGAAAGAGACGAACGGGAGGCGGAGAAATCGACACTTCGAGCGCCTAGCATTCGGTCATGGCGATTCCCGACGGCGAGCGGATGTTCATCGGCGATGGCGGCCTGGAGACCGTGATGATCTTCCAAGAGGGGCTCGAGCTGCCGGAATTCGCCTCCTTCACGCTGCTCCGCGACCCCGAGGGGCGGGCGGCGCTGCGCCGCTATTACGAGGGCTTCCTGGATATCGCCGCCAAATACGGCACAGGCTTCACCTTCGACCCGCCGACCTGGCGGGCGAGCTCCGGCTGGGGCGCGAAGCTGGGCTACTCGCCGGCCCAGATGGCCGACGTCAACCGCGAGGCGATCGCCTTCGCCGCCGAGGTGATCGACGCCGCCCCGGCAGACATCCCGATCGCGCTCTGCGGCACGATCGGCCCGGAGGGCGACGCCTACGCCCCCGAGCGGGCGCTCTCGATCGAGCGGGCCGAGCGCTACCACGCGGCCCAGGTCGAGGCCTTTGCCGGCGAGGGCGTCGAGATGATCAGCGCCTACACGCTCACCTATGTCGAGGAGGCGGCCGGAATCGTGCGGGCGGCCGCCGCGGCCGGACTGCCGGTCACGATCGGGTTCACGGTCGAGACGGACGGCCGGCTGCCCAGCGGCGAGCCGCTGCGCGAGGCGATCGAGCGGCTCGACGCCGAGACCGGCTCGGCGGCGCTCTACACGATGATCAACTGCGCCCACCCGACCCACTTCGCCGCCGAGCTCGAGACCGGCGGCGCCTGGCTCGAACGGATCGGCGGCATCAAGGCCAACGCCTCGCGGATGAGCCACGAGGAGCTCGACGACTCCGAGCAGCTCGACGACGGCGACCCCGAGGAGCTCGGCGCCGAATACGCCGGCCTGGAGCCGAGGTTGCCGAACCTGCGCGTGCTCGCCGGTTGTTGTGGCACCGACCGGCGCCACGTCGCCAGCATCTGCGCGCGCTGTTTGTCGACGGATTAAAAGCGGTCGAAGATCCTTGACTAACTTCCGCGGAGCCTTTACGGTTGAGCGCGCAGTACGAATTGGAGCAGGGAATCCCAACCTCTCCTCTGGATCGATATTCGGCTAACGGCGGCGGGCTGGGGTGAGCTCGCCGCCACTGCCGACGCCGGCGCTGCCGAGCTCGACGGCAAGCTCGCGGACGGCGACGGTGGCGCGACGGGAGAGGGCACCGCGCACCGAGGAGGGCAGCTCGACCACGAAGGCGGTGCTGTCCGGCAGTTCGTGGTTCTGCCAGCGCGAGGCGCCGCCCGGGTAGCGGCCCGGGAGGCGAACGAGCGGCAGTCCGGAGAGCTGCGAGTAGCGGCGCGCGGCGAACGGGTTGCCGGGCGGCCGGTCGACGATCCCGAACGGTTGGTGGAACCAGATCGTCACGTCGGGCCGCACCCGCATGATCAGCTGCCGCGCCGCTCGCGACTCGGGCTCGGAGAGTGGGCCGCTGCCGGAGTATTCGCCGTCGTCGAGCGGCCGCCAGTCGTAGGAGAAGTTGCGGTTGAGGTCGACGCCGTGGGCGTTGCCGCGGCTGCCGGCGGCGACCCCGTCGGGGTTGATCGTCGGCACGACCCAGAGCTCGACGCCGGCCGGCGCGCCGGCCGCGATCAGGCGGCGCGCGATCGGCATACCGGCGGTCTCGTCGCCGTGGATCGCGCCGATCACGAGGACCTTGACGGCCGCGTCGGGGTCGCCGCTGTGGACGCTGACGATCGGCCGGCCCTGGACCGAGTGACCGATTACGGAGCGGGTCGCGGCCGTCGCCGTGCCGGTGAGGAGGGCGACGAACCCGCAGCCGACCGCGAGCGCGATCAACAGGGGGGAGCGGCTCCGGCGGATCATCGGCGCATTCTCGTCCCTGCCCGCGCTTTCACGCGCCGAGGCGACACGCGGAGGTCGATAAATCTGAGTACGCAACCGTATTCAATAAGTAGCGCATTCTTTATCAATTTGGTATAAGGAGATTTCTATCTAAGAACGATTAGGTTCTCAGCGATAGATGGGAGAGGGGTTGTCCAGTCGGTCCGAGTATGGGGAGGATCGTCCTGCGTCTCGACAGGAGTCGAAGAAACCCCGCAAGCCGAGCCTCACCAAGCTGAAGCCCGGCCCCGGCACGGCTCCCGAGCAGGTCCGCGAGAGCCAGCGCGCCCGGATCCACCGGGCGATGATCGACCTGGTCGCCGAAGTCGGCTACCCGGGAGTCACGGTTCGCGGTCTGCTCCGAACATCAGGTGTCTCCAGCCGCACGCTCTACGCGCACTTCGCCAACGTCGACGAGTGCTTCGCCTCCACCTACCGCGCGATCGCGCGCAGGGCATTTCGCGATCTCTCGCAGGGGATGGCCGGCAGCCCGAACCCTCGCCAGGGTCTGCGCGCTGGCCTCCAGCTGCTGTTCGAACAGATCGCCGCCGACCCGCGTCCTGGCCGCCTCGCCCTCGTCGACGCCTTCGACGCCGGGCCGGCGATGCAGAACGAGATGGCTGTGGCGAGCCGCCAGCTCGGCCGCCGCCTTCCCTTCGAGTCGATGCGCGGCAACGGGAACCCGTACGCCCCCCTGCTCGAGCTGGGCGTCGTTGCTGGGGTGGAACGGGCGATCAGGTGGAGGCTGCTCGAGGGTCGCGAGTCCGAGTTACCAGCGATGGCGGCCGAGCTGTGCGACTGGATCCTCTCTTTCCAGAGCCTCGACCTCGAGGAGCTCTGGTCGATCGGCACATCGATCACCCCCGAGGCGGTTCAGGCCAACTTTCCTATCAACCCCGATGACTCAGTCTTCGCCAAGTTCAAGGACGTCGAAGGCGATCGCGGCCGAGTCCTCTCCGCGATCGCCAAGCTCAGCCTCGCCCGCGGCTATTGGCGACTGAACACCGCCACCGTGCGAAGAGAGGCCGGCGTCTCCCGTCGCCGCTTCGACCAGCTCTTCGCAAGTCCCGACGAGTGCTTCCTGGAGGCGACCGAAGCGCTCCTCCGTGTCACCGCCGAAGACGCACTGAAGTTCACCTCCGGCACCCCCGACTGGCAGAGCCGCATTGCTCGTGGCACCCTCGCCTTCTGCGCCGACCTCGCCCAGCGCCCCGACCTCGCCCGCCTCTGCTTCGTCGACCTTTTGTCCCCAGGCGCCGCCGGCCTGCTGTGTCGCGAACGCTTCGTGTCATCCGCGGCCGACGTGCTCCGCTCCTGGCGTCCCGGTCGCCTGCCAGTCGCTACCTTGGCGGACGAAGCCGCCGTGGCCGCCGGCTGGCGGATCATCCAAGCTGAGCTCCACGCCGGCAGAGCAGGGCAGCTCGCGCTCGCCCAGATTGCGCCTCTTCTGGCCTATCTGCCGGATGCTTCCAAGGCCGGATCTATAAATACTCAAGCATCCTTGCGTACATCGCCGTTCCCTACGACTTTGGGTTAGGACCTCGTCCCGGGGCCCACCAACGAAGCGGCAAGGAGCGATCGAGATGACGAGAGGAAAGTCAATCATCGGAGTGCTGGTGCTGAGCGCGCTGGCGGTGGGAGTCGTGGGAGCGGCCAGCGCATCGGCCTCCGTCTCGGGAATGACAGCTGTGGCATGCCAGGAAGTTGCGGTGAACGCGGGCCCGTTCCTCACCAGTGAATGCAGTACAAGTGTGACGGGGGAAGGCGACTTCGACACAGTCGCTGTTCCAAAAGACACAAAAGTGGTCAGCACAGGAGAAAACCCCAAACTGGAAGCCACGGTCGCGTTGGCGAAAGTGATTGTCACATGTGAACTAGCGACCGGCACAGGCAAAGTGACGAACACAACAGTGGGCGAAGAAATGAAGGGTCATGGCACAGAAGCGGTGATCACCTACAGCGGTTGCCACGTCAGGCGGGTGTCTACCCCCGGCGAAACATGCAAAATCAGCAACGGCGGCACGATCACGACCAACAAACTCACAACCACAACGCTGGCGAACCACGAAGTCTCGGTGCAGCCGGAAACGGGTGAAGTATTCGCTGAATTCGAAATCCTCAACGAAGGCACCGAATGCAAAATCCCGAAATCCACGGTCAAAGTGACCGGCACAATCATCGGGATCGCGAACACAGAAAAACATAATCACCTGACCTTCGAACCGGCTACCAACGGGACGAAACTGAAAGCGAACGGCGGGACCGCCACCTACACAGGCACAGAAGTCGGCTACATGGACGAAGGCCCGGGCGAACCGCACGGCGCCCCAGTCGGCCTGACAACAGCGGCGGAATTCTCGCCACCACCCACGGGGGGACTTCGGTCGGTCACATGTCAACCAGTCGACGGTGGTTCTGGAACCGGGGACTTTGCAACCGACCACTGCGAAACACCCTCCGTCGAAAAAGGCGATTTCGAAACAGCGCCTCTGCCGAACGGAGCCAACGTGCTGAGCACAGGCGAAAACCCGAGGTTCAGCGGTACGATTGCCTTGACTAAAGTGATCGTCGAATGCCAGAAATCGAACAGCACAGGAAGCGTAAGTAACGTGACAGTTGGCGAAGAACTCAGAGTTCATCGAAAAGAAACCGAACTCCACTACACCGGCTGCTATGCCAGGCGAAACATAATCTCACCGGAAAAAGAAAAGTGCAAAGTCGAAGACGTTGCGACCGCCAGCACCGGAACAATTCTAACCCAGCCGCTGACATCGACATCTGGTATAGAACACAAAGTGGTTGTGAAACCCGAAGCTGAAACCGAAATAGCCAAATTCGAAGTGCTGAACGAAGCATTCCCGGAACGAGAATGCAAACTTCCGAAAGCGACGGTAACGATCACGGGCGAAGTGACTGGGATCGCGAACACAGAAAAACACGCGCACCTCACGTTTGAAACCGCGACCAACGGCAGCGCCTTGAAAATGAACGGCGGCGCGGCGAACTACACCGCGACAGAAGTGAGCTACGTGGACGAAGAAGGTCTCCACGGGAATACAGTTGGTATGACAACAGTCTCGTAGTGCCGAGAAGCGAAGCCACTAGATACTCAGGCATCCTTGCTTACACCCCCGTTCCCTAGGACATTGCCAGCGGAGCCTCGTACGAGGCTCCGCAAGGGCAACGATCCAAGGAGAAGCGAGAGATGACCAGAGGAAAGTCATTCATCGGCGTGCTGGTGCTGAGCGCACTGGCGATGGGAGTCCTGGGGGTGGCCAATGCATCGGCTTCCGTTACGGGACTGACAGCCGTGACATGCACCGATGAAGGGGTGACGCCCGGAACCGGCGACTTTGACGACGGCTGCGCGACACCCGAGGTGGCGGAAGGCGACTTCGAAACAGTGGCCGTCCCAGAAGGGACAAAAGTCGCCAGCACATCGGCGGAAGAACCCGTATTCGAAATGACGGTCGCGCTGGCGAAAATCAAAGTCACATGCGAAAAATCGACAGGCACAGGCAAAGTGACGAACACAACAGTGGGCGAAGAAATGAAGGCCCACGGCACAGAAACCGTGATCCACTACACAAATTGTCACGCGAGGCGGATCTCCGCCCCCGGCGAGACATGCGTAGTCAGGGATCCCGCTACCCTCAACAAAGGCACAATCCAGACCAACAAACTCACAACCACAACGTTGGCGAACCACGAAGTCTCGGTGCAGCCGGAAACGGGTGAAGAATTCGCCAAATTCGAAATCCTCAACGAAGGCACGGAATGCAAAATCCCGAAATCGACGGTGACGATGACCGGCACACTGATCGGGATCGCGAACACAGAAAAACACAATCACCTCAGCTTTGATCCGTCGACCAATGGGTCGAAAACAAAAGCCAATGGCGGCGCGATGACCTACAAAGCAACAGAAGTCGGCTACATGGACGAAGGTCCCGGCGAACCGCACGGCGCTTCGGTCGGTCTGACAACAGCCTCGGAGTTCTAAGGCGACTGAGCGCACGGCATACGGGCCGGGGCGAAGGCGCCGGCCCGTATCGCGTGCTGGCCCGTGCTCCCTGTCCTCTCTGATCGAGATAGAAAACATTGCTCTCAAAATCTTGACTAAGCAAAGGATCGCGGGCAGGCTGCACTCGGGTCTCGCTCGAGGCCCGCAAGGGAACACGATCCAAGGGAGATTCAAGAGATGACGAGAGGAAAGTCACTTATCGGAGTGCTGGTGCTGAGCGCGCTGGCACTGGGTGTCCTGGGGGCCGGCAGCGCCTCCGCGGCCGGCATGACAGCCGTGGTCTGCGAAAACGTGGGTGCCGGCGGTGAATTCGAAACCGAACACTGTGGGACAGGAGAGGGCAAAGGCGAATTCAGCACAGTTCCGGTCGAAAACGGAACAGTGGTGACGAGTGAAGGGGCAAACCCCAAACTGGAAGCCACGGTCGCCTTGGCGAAAGTGATCGTCACATGCGAAAAATCGGTCGGTACGGGCCAAGTCACGAACGTGACAGTGGGCGAAGAAATGAAGGCCCACGGTACAGAAACCATCATTACCTACAGTGGCTGCCACGCCAGGAGGCTCTCTGCCCCCGGCGAGACATGCAAAATCAACAATGGCGGCACGATCACGACCAATAAACTCACAACCACAACGCTGACGAACCACGAAGTCACGGTAGAACCGGAAGGCGCGACGCCATTCGCGGTGTTCGAAATTCTCAACGAAGGCACGGAATGCAAAATCCCGAAAACGACGGTCACCGTCACCGGTACAGTGATCGGGATCGCGAACACAGAAAAACATTCGCACCTGACTTTCGAACCGGCGACCAACGGCTCGAAACTGAAAGCTAACGGCGGTGCCGCTAACTACACCGGCACAGAAGTTGGCCATATGGGCGCAGAAGGCCCAACAGTCGGCCTGACAACATCCTAGAAGGAGAGGTAGGGCCGAATTGCCGCGGGGCTCATGCCCGAGGCAAATGAATCATGTGGCAGGCGGGCCGGACTAAGTCCGGCCCGCGCTGTGCGAGGGGCCAGCGACGCCGACCTTGACAAGAGGGCCGCGACCTGTTCCACTGGTCGCATATCGGTACGATGCAGTACTGCCACTTGGCCGGCCGAGATCCAGGGAATCGCGAGGAGGGACGGATCGGCGAGGGAGCGCATCTGATGAAGAGGGAGGCCTAGAAGTGAGGTTGAAAGTGGCGGTCGCGCTGGGCGCGGTGGGCTGCGCGGCCCTGGCGCTGGCGGCGCCGGCGGCAGGGAAGGAAGCGCGGTTGCCGCTGGCCGGGATCGGCAGCTACGCCGAACCGACGGCACTCGCGGTCGACTCGGGAAGCGGTGATGTCTACGCGATCGACGGACGTAATGAGCGCCAAAGGCTCGTGGTTACGGCGACGGCTGGAAAATTCAAACTGACCTTTTTCGGGGGAGTGCGCGAACTTCCATTCAACGCGAGCCCGGCCGAAGTTCGCACTGCGCTGCGGGAATTGGCGTGCGGTGGCAGTGGCTGCGTGGCGGTGTCAGGAGGGCCAGGCGACGGAGGGGGCTCCAAACCCTATGAGGTGTCCTTCGCCGGCTCCTTGGCGACCACCGACGTCCCCCAGATCGAATGTGAAAGCGGCACCCCACCTCTCTCCGGCGGTACCCCGACCAGCGGCTGCACCGTGACTACGACCGTCAGCGGTGTCAACGGCCAGATCGTCCGCTACCACGCCGACGGGACCCCGGCCCCGTTCGCCGGCCTCGGCACCAACGTGATCGACGCCCGCAAAGGGCCTGGGGGTAAACCCTGCGGGGAAGAACCGGCCTCCTGCGACGTGCCCGCCCCACCGGCGCTGGAAGGACTTCGCTTCGGCGGCGCCAAGGATGTCCAGATCGCGATCGACGAATCGGGTGAGCTGACCGATGGCGACATCTACATCACCCAAGTCTTCGATCACTTGGCCGACATCTTCTCGTCGACCGGTGGCTACCTGGGTCAGCTGACCGAATACGAGGAAACGCCCGGCGTCCCCGCGACCCTGAAACCGTTAGCCGAAGTTTGCGGCGTTGGCGTAGACGATGATGGCAACGTCTACCTCGGCGACTTCAGCGCCGCCGACCTCGTCCACAAATACACGCCATCTGGCAACCCGACGGTAAACACCGACAACGTTGCCAACTTCAACAACCTGCTCGGTCCCTCTAGCCCGTGCACCTTGGCGGTAGGCGCCGGGCCGACTGCCGGCTTCCTGTTCGTGAACCGCAACACCGGTGAACGCGAACTCTTCAAACTAAACGCCACCACCGGCGCCCTGCTCTATGGCGGCGCACCGATCTCGACCAACAACACCACGGTCAGCGTCGATCCCGTGAGCGGCCACGTGCTCACTGCCACCGGCCAGGAAGTGAAGGAATTCGACGCCTCGGGGCCGAGCTCGGCCACCCTCCTCCACAGTCTCGCCGCCGGCGGCCCCGTCCACCGCCACGCCCGAAACGGCAGCACCCGCAACCACAACC